>Ga0208882_1000981_pt1 | contig 11685 bp, 12 predicted proteins | sample LakWasMet14_LOW5_2_FD_183862 | JGI IMG/M metagenome (GOLD analysis project Ga0208882, IMG submission 183862) | Freshwater sediment methanotrophic microbial communities from Lake Washington under simulated oxygen tension - Sediment Metagenome... | ecosystem: Environmental > Aquatic > Freshwater >...
GCATTCTCCACCCGCTCACGCCCGGCTTTGCCCATGCTTATTCTTAATGAAGAATCATCAATTAATCGAGTCAACACTGAAACCCAGTCGGTTTGAGATGATGCCCAAAAACCTTCTATGCCATCGCGAACAATTTCCGCATTGGCGCCAATCGGCGATGCAACAACAGGTACTCCACATGCCATACATTGGATGAGTTTATAACCGCATTTACCGCGCGCGAATGGCTCATCAGGTAAGGGCATAATGCCAATGTCAAAATTTTGGATCTCTTGTACTTCGCTTGCTTCGGTCCACTTGACGGCTGTAACGGGTAAGCCATCAAGCTGATTAGCATTTGCACCAACGGCCACCAATTTTACGTTCTGAATTTGTCCGATTTCCCGCAAAGCCGGAGCGATTTGCTGTAAATAATGCGCAGTAGCTGGGGAGCCTATCCAGCCTATGGTGATATGCTTGCGGTCCAATGTTGATGCTATTGCATAACGAGTTGTGTCCACGACAGTTGGGAGTATTTCTACCCATTTGGCTCCTGCTTGTCGGGCTCGGTCAGCCAGATAAGCATTGCCCGCAATCACCAGATTTGCTCGGCGCATGATGGCATCGATTTTATTGCCCAGCAGCCAGCGAACTAAGGCGGATTTATGCTGATCATATTGATGAAATATTGCATCGTCATAATCTACAACAAGTTTTGTGCGACTGGGTAATAAACCCAGTTCAAGCCACGCCGGAAGCCATGGTAAAAGTTCTTTTTCGACCCAGACAACATCAAATCGTGCTGATTTTTTTATAGTAAGTAAGCGTCTGCAATACGTTTTAACAATATCCAGTAAACGCGCACGCTTTCCAGCATATAAATTGGTTATGTATTCATCATCAAGCAGCGGCTCGACGTCGATCTGAAATTCGGAGTTTTCCAGAAATGAAATAAATTGATAAATGCGCAGCCGACTGCTTGCGCCAAGGCGGGCATAACGGCTTAGGATTAAAAGCTTTCGATTCAGCTGTGGCATTCAATTCTTCCGAATGGCGGTGCGAAGAGTTGATGGCATAGCTTGTAACAACATCCTATAACCTTGGAGAGTATAAAAAGCATCACGCCAGTTTGCGCGAACGACGGAAAAAACTATCCGAGAAATCGGTTCTAGCAAAATGGTTACTGCAAGTATTGCCCAAGCAGCGGCAGGCGAAAAATGTTTAAACCCATAAAGCAGGCGACTTCGTATTGAGTAGAACAGCCGTGCTGCTTTAACCTGTTTAGACGTACCGCCGCCAGCATGAAAAGCTTGGGCCCTAGTTAAGTAAACGCTTTGCCAGCCATTTAAGTGAGCACGTCGAGAGAAATCCAAGTCTTCCAGATAGACGAAAAACCTTTCATCAAAGCCCTGTAATTGCTCAAATAGAGATCGTCTAACTAGAAAAAATGCGCCTATTACATGATCAACCGTTTGCGTTGCCGCATGATCCCAATCAGTTCTATGCAAAGAAAATCTGCGCAACCCTGGCAATTTATTCAAACCAATAGACTGCAAAAGAAAAATCAGTGGCGTTGGAAACCGGGCACAACTGCGATCAACCTGACCTGATTCATTGATCAATTGAATTCCGCAAATGCCTATTTGGGCATTTTCAGGGTTAGCCATGAACAATAACGGCGTATCTAGTGAGTTTTCGTATAAACGGGTATCTGGGTTAAGGAATAACAGATAGGGCGTCGTAGCAATTGCCGCTCCTTGGTTACAGGCGGCGGCGAACCCCAAGTTTGATTCATTGCGAATAATCGTTACCGGTATGCCTAAAAATTCTATGCCATTTAGGGAGTCATCTGAAGACGCATTATCAACAACGACAATCCTTGTGTGGACATCTCCATGTAAATCACGGATAGATGAAATGCAATCTCTTAACTGGTGCCCTGCATTCCAGTTTACGATAACGATCGATAACATATTGGGATTACTTATTTGTTTTTAGATGATGAGATTGCACGGCAAATATTTATTACTCGCGCTCGAAATGTGCATATATCCTTTTGCGAAGTGCTGTTAACCCGGATTTACGAGATGCCTGGCGCAATAATGCTTTAACAAAAGCTCCTGCACTAATCCAAGCGCGGGCTCCATGGGGATGAATAGTTGTGAAAGCTGCTTTGTAACCGGCATCTAATTGTTTTGCAGCCTTTGGTAACAAAAGCGAATCTTCAATACGGTGCTCGACCTGATACCAAAGCGATGGCCGAACATATCCTAAATCCACATGTTCTTTAATATATTCCAGGGAAATGAACCCGTGATCGATGGCTTCAAACAGGTCCCTGAACCATAAATACCCTAAGGGATTATTGCTGCTTACCCATGGCTGAGTACTCATGTCGGTGTAATGCAGCAGAGCTGTCTGATCTTCATCGTATCGCTCGAGACAATTCCAGTTGTTGTCTATGTCAGGCCGAATAGTCTTTGCTACCGACATGTCATACATCAAATTTTCGTAGTTCAGTTCACCTGCATCAAGCCTGTTTACAATGTCCTGAATTTTCCAATCCAAATGTTCGCAATCAAGCAACATTACACTGAATTGAGGCCGTCTTCCGGTTGCTTTCGGTTCACGAACAGCTAGAACTTGGGCATCATTAAAAGGTAATACCCAAAGGTCTTTAATGTCTTTGAAGACCTGCATATCTGAATCCAGATAAATTGCTCTGCCTTTATAGCCCGCCATTTCAGGAATAATGAATCTTTGGAAAGAAAATGGCGTTCGCGGCCAGTTTTTCTCGTCTTTGGGGCGAGGAATATCTATTCCTCCCAAATGCATAGGAAAAATTTCGACACTCATACTCGCGTGTTTACGTATGGAATACTCCAATACTTTAACAGCAAGCATCTGAGCTTCGGTCGTTGCTACATAGACTCTAATTGGGCTTGGTATGTTTAAAGGCGCCAAATCTACTCCAGTTGCCATAATTGTTTTCGCCATTGGTCCAAATTGTTTGTTGAAAGTCTTTCTCCCATTTGCCAGCAGCGTCGTACTGCTCAAATGAGAGAAACTATTTCCGTAGCCTGCGCCGCCGTCCACACCCAACGTACGGATGCAGCGCGCCCCGGCTTTTGCGAGTAAATCGATTGCTGCCTCAGAGCTGAAATAAAGCACTTCGACTAATGGATCATTTCCGAATTTACGAGTTGGCAGATGGTTGTAGTAAAGCAAGCGGCCTTCTTCACTCATGCGCGCGAGAAACCGATTGCTTTTTATTAGCTCAGATAGATCCAGATCGCCAGCTCGATTATTAACATGGGGGACCCAAGGCATCACCAGCACTTGAGCATTCTTATCAATAGAATCTTTGCAAGCAGTAACAACATCTAAATCAAGAGTATGCGCGGCAACAACCTTCATGTTGTCTACGACATGGTTTAGCGACATCAAATCGAAAGCACTCAAGTCATAGTCAATATGCTTGTCATAGCTTGGTCCTTTGCCCAATATAAGCCAGGGGCGATCATTTTCAATTCTGTTTTTGTACCAATCAAAAAAACTTTGCATTAAGCAGCCTCGTTTATCGAATCCAATGCTGTAAGCCATTGGTTCGCAATGTGATCAATTGACCACTCGTGATTTATTTTCTGTACACCCGCCGCTACCGACTTGTCTTTGTATATTTTATCTTCAGTCAGCTTGATTATTCCTTCTTCCCAATTATCCAATTCTACGCATTCAGCCAATGATTGATAGCTTGGAATAGAATCCGCAATCACACCCAACCCGTGTAACAAAGCAGTTAAAATTCGATTATTTGTTTTGCAGAGGGTGAAAGGGTTTCGCGTCACTGGAATTACTGCGACATCATGTAGTTTAAGAGCCCTGGAAAATGTTGAGAGATTCCAGTCGAGATAATATGTTGGTATTGACCAAGATAAAGTTGTCCGCTGGTATTTATCACGATTGTTACTGATCACAGTGAGACTGATGGGATGGTTTTGGTGACAGCGCTCGAGAATACCCTGTAAATGATTTAGATCAGACATTCCGCCTGCTGCGTTTCCGCTACCATGATTGCCGAACCAAATAAGGCGATGTCCTTGAGGAATGGTGTCTTTAGCCATTTTAGCGCGCAAAGACAATAAGCGTAGATGAGCAAGAGGATGCAAGGCCAGCGAAAGGCCGCTAGGTTGATAAGGCGGTTCGACTGCATCACCGATCACAACGATATTAGTGTTTCCAATTTCGGATGTAATAACGGTAGCTAACTGATCTGTTGATGCCACTACTAGGTCAACTGTTGCAATAGCCTCACTTAGATCCTTCGCGCGTTTTTCCCAAACAGTCGATGCCGAATCGGCATAGAAATGGTTATCGCACAAATCGAGAACTAATCGGGTGCCATAATCCCTTCGCAACATTTGGGCAGTTTCAACGCTTTTGCGATCATAGCGTTTGGACAGAATAAGTATTTCTGGTTTTATCCCTGGGTAATAAAGACCGGCATCAAAACCACCACTTTGCAACTGTTCTACAATACGAGCACATCGTAATCTATAGCTTGCAACGGCAAGGTTAGTTGTGTGCGGCCACCAAGCATACTTCATGGCAATGGCTGTCCATTATTACTGATAGGTTGTGCCCATATTTCAATTCGCCCGCTCAGCCGCATTACGCCCAGTATCCAACCAAGCAATACGCGGAATTTTCCTGCTTGCTTAGCTGTTCTTAGCCAATGGATCAGCTTCTCCAAGTTGCGATATTTTTTCTCTTGGGCTAGGTATTCCGCACTCCAAAGCAATGTGTTGCAGTTGCGTTGCCAGACAACTCTAATCAATTGCCAGCCACAATGATTGAGTAATTTGTTCAGAGCATTTGGCGTGAAGTGATATAGATGAGTAGGGAGTTGAAGATCATAAGATAAGTTTCCAAAAGCCTGGCGAACTAAGGAGTCAGCATCAGGAACACTAGCAACAAGATACCCGTCAGGTTTCACCCAGTCTCGGATTTTTACCAGTGCAGCAACTGGGTCATGCAAATGTTCCAAAACCATCCATGCCGCTATAATATCAACCGGTGCAGATGGCGCCTTTGCGGACTCGACGGTTGCAATTTGTACGGCCAGCCCTTGGTCTTGTGCCTGTTGTGCGGCAGACGCTGAAAATTCGATTCCTTCAACCTGCCAGCCCTGTTGTTTCATTTGCAACAGATAGGTGCCGGAAGCACTGCCAATTTCCAGCAACCGTCCAGGCGGCATTAAAGGCAGAATCCGTGCTTCTAACCCCAGCAAGTGCTTTACTCTACTCTTGAGATTAGACGGCTTAATTTTGGAAGTGCTATTTACACCAACGTCAGTATTCTCAGCAACTTGATATGGACCATAATTATCAGGGTAATAGAAGCCAATGCTATCCGGAGTTGGTCGTGGATTAGTGCGCATCAGTCCACATGTGCGGCATTTAACAATAGAGAATTCTCCTGGCAGATTGTGTAGAAGATCGCGTCCAGTAAGCACAGCTTCATCGTTCTTGTTACAGCCGAGAGGGCATGATTTATTTTCCAGTTTAAGGTTCATCACATATCCGGTTTTGCACACGTATCTTTGATACAAGTAGAGTTGAAATCAATCAAAGCTTGTGGATCGTTGGATAATAAGTGAGGAACTGCTTTTTGAATAATTTCATCTGGCCAATCCCACCAAGCTAAGCTGATCAATTTAGAAATAGTTTCAGCATCAAAACGATATCGGATGTGTCTCGCTGGGTTGCCAGCAACAATTGAATATGGCATTACATCTTTTGTAACCATTGCCCTAGAGCCTATAACTGCTCCATCGCCTATGGTAACGCCGGATAAAATCATGGCTTCACGGCCAATCCAGACATCGTTTCCAATAACGACATTACCTTTTGTAGTTGGGTGTCCTTCAATAGCTGACCATTCTGGGAAATAAACATTTAGCGGATAAGTCGTAATCCAGTCTGTTCTATGCTCTCCACCAAGCATAATGACTACGCCATCAGCAATAGAAACGAATTTTCCGATGCGTAAAGTAGAGCCTTTGCCTGGAAATAGTATTTTTGGTTTTCCATAACTTTTGTCTCCAATATTGAATCCTGCCAGTTGAGGGTTTTCTCTCATTAAATATCGACGAGGTCCTGGATGCGAAAACCAACTAGTGCGAATACGCCATAACAATTGTTTAAACATATTTTTTTACATGAATTTTTTGGGCCATCAAAGACAGTGAGATTATAAAATAAATAGTTACCCCCAATGCCAACCCTAAAGCGCCAGCATAATAAAACATTAGAATTTTTATAGTCACCCCCAGTGTGTAGGCAACAACTCCAACTATTGTCGGTGATTTTGTGTCGCCTACTGAATAAAACATTGCGGTCATTATCATACCTAGATTGCCAATTGCGAATTGGCCTGACATTAGTAACATCATCAACCACAATAGTTCTAAATTCTGACTCGATAACTTGCCGTAGCCAACTAATAGTGAAAGTAAATATTGACCGAAAAATCCTAAAATCAATAAGCTAAATAAGCTTATTCCGGCCATTTGTATCAATTTTCGGCGATAGGCACGCTTAAATCCTGCCGTGTCTCCTGCCTTATAGAGCTTACTAAGCATTGGTACTAATGGCGCTACAATAGCTTTGTTAAGTACTTGATTCGCGGCGCCAAAAATCTGTTGCCCTAAATAATATAAAGACAGACTGCCACTGCTGGCAGTAGAAAGCAGAAAACGATCAATCAATTGATCAGTTTTATAATAAGCAGTGCCAAGCAACAAGGGTTTTATACGATGCCAAGCTTGTTGGATAGCCAAACTTTTCAAGCTTGGGCGAACAGGCCTTCCCATGCCAAGGGAGAGTAGTAAAGTTTGCAGAGCCATGCGTAAGCTACCAATCCATGCCGCGGCAATCACACCATAATGGGGTAGAGCCCATACCAATAATAATAAGGCAAAAGTACTGGCTAGTATTGGCGTGAACTCCGCCCACAAAAACTGCTGTCTAGCATGATAAGCAGCCCATTGCACGCCATTAATGGCCGTAAACACCATGCCGATCAGTTGGATGCGGGTAAGTTCAACAGTCAATGTTTTTCCTGCTTCATCAAAGCCCGGTACCGTGAATGCTACCCACCAAGGAGCTGCCACGTAAAGAACGACAGCCAGAACTCCAAACAGTCCACCAACAAGAACAAGTAAGCTCCATGCATTATGTCTAAGACGCTCTTCACTTTCTCCTGCGAGAATTGGTACTAATACATGTATAAGTGAGCCACTGATAACCGCCAAAACAAGTTGGGGAATTGTCATGCCTGCAAACAGAGCGTCTGACTCTAATCCTGGGCCCAATTGTGTAATGACATACCACTGGAAAAGGAAAGCGATGCCAATGTTGGCGGCCGAAAGAGCACCTAGCTGCAATGTTTGTTTCATGGGGATTTACTTGCGGGAGTGATGCGGTGGTTAATTTCAGTGGGGTTTATAAAATAAGGAGGGCGCTCCTTTATATGTTATTAATAATACTCAAGATTGTAGTTCGAGCTTGATTGTAGAAAAAGACGCTAATGATTTAAAGTCACTGTAAAAGTGATGATTTTTTTCACAGTGCTGTTCTGCAAATTTAAGATGAATAACATCGTTTATGTTTTTCCCTTGTTCTGGGTGTTGAGCGCATAGTTGATAGGCTGACAACACTAAATTACTGTCTATTTGTCCTTTAACAAACTGTTGGAAAAATGACACCACTTTATCTTGTTCTACAAGTTGGTTGAGTTTGGATAATACAAAAATAAATTCGATTATTACCAGCGGGGATATAACCAGCGTTTGTTTTTCTATGGCTTGCTGAATCAGTATTTGCGCGATGCTTTGTTTTCTGACATCTTGGTTGATTGCAAAATATACCAATACGTTAGTATCAAAAAATATCACGGTTAATCTCATTGCATAATGTGCTTATATCAATCTCTTTGCTAACCTTGGGTAGGTTGCAACGCTGACTAATAATTTCATTAAATTGTTGTAATTGCTTTATGGTTTGCGTAATTGGCTGTTCTGTTTCTTTATTCATTTCATCGACCAATACAATTACTTTGGCGTGTTTGTTAAGCAGTTGCTCATAATCTTTTAGTTCTATGAAGTTACCGGTAATGTCAGTTTCAAATTCAATCGCATACATGGCACTGTTCCTTAAAAGTGGTTTTGATACAGAAAATACAGGGGGCAAGGCTTGCAATATACTGCCTAGTTCTCCGTTTGTCTGTAAAGGTAAGATTGTAACGAAGCTTCATGCTGTCATGGTTTTTATGTCACCGGTTCTAGCATAGTGTACCGTTGAGAACCTCGAAAAACCCTGCACTTCGATAAACTCTCGGCAACTGCTCCTGCGGTCGCCCACCAACAGTAGGCGCATTAAGCGAAGCGCCTACTGTTGGTGCTCTACCTCCTGTATCCATGTCGTCGAGTGCGAACGGTCTCTTATAAATCAATAAGTTCCGTTCGTGGTGAGTTTGTCGAACGCTCTCCTGAACGTAGTTGAAGGGCATGAACGGAGTGGGTTTTTCGAGGTTCCCTCTTGTGTCATGCTCAGTTTGGTTATTTCAGCACCCTTTTTAGTTTTCCGCAGCGTTTGCATTGATAGACAGTAACGAGCTTACCTTGCACGACATCAAATTGCTGGGAATTTAAGATCAGCCATTTGTGAAAGCCACTTCGGCATAAGGTGTTGCCTTTGTGTTTTTCTGAAATTTTGGGTCGTTTAAAGGGAATTACATCACCCATAGCTATTTACAATTTGTAGGCTTGAGTTGGTTTAAGGATGCTCTTTGTAAAATTAAATCCATTTATTCTTCAACAGGCTCTCGGCAACTGCTCCTGCGTCGCCTAAAGCGCCTACTGTTGGTGCTCTACCTCCTGTATCCATGCAGTCGAGGACGAACGGAGACAAATGACAAGTTTTATAAAGCATGTTCTTGGTCATCCTGATATTGATCACGAATAACCAGAATTTCTGGCCATTGCTCTAAAAATGCATCTACGCAGACGGGGTCAAAATGCACGCCACGACCTACTTGCAAAAACTCTACGGCTTGTTGCAATGGCCACGCTTTTTTGTAGGGGCGTTCGGATGTTAATGCATCAAACACATCAGCGACAGCAACAATTCGACCATGGATAGGTATTTCTTCGCCTTTCAAGCCGCGCGGATAGCCGCTGCCATTGTATTTCTCATGATGCGTTAAGGCTAAGTCGGCAGCCAATCGCAACAAGGGCGATACGCTATCAGCCAGGATATTGTAACCGTTGATAGCGTGTTGTTTCATTATTTCAAACTCATCTTCGGTTAATTTGCCGGGTTTAAGCAAAATATGGTCAGGTGTACCTACCTTGCCAATGTCGTGCATGGGTGCCGCTTCCAGCAATAAATCTTGTTCTTCTTGAGAAAAACCAAGTTTGGCAGCGATTATCTGTGAGTAATGGGCCATTCGTAATAAATGCGCCCCAGTTTCTGGATCGCGGTATTCAGCAGCACGCGACAAGCGCAGAATGACTTCGCGCTCACGCGCGGCAATTTCTGATGTGGCTTTTTTGACTTCCTGAGCCAACCATTGCGAGCGATTAGCCAATTGTACTTGGCTGCGTCTTAGCGCTAACAAGTTACGTACCCGTGCGGTTAGTTCGGTTTTGTCGACAGGCTTAGTTAAAAAGTCGTGCGCGCCGTGTTCCAGAGCCCGATAACGGACGTCGCTCTCGGTATCGGCTGTAACCATAATTAAGGGGATGTCGTGGTAACCGGGTATCGCTCGAAAATGCTGAATAAACTCCAAGCCATCCATATCAGGCATCATATAGTCCAGTAACACCAAGTCAGGGGTGTTAACGGTACACCATTCAATGGCACGCAACGGATCATCAAAGCTAGCCACTTCCACTTCATCCATTTTTTTTAGTAAATGCCGAAATAGGGTCAGATTGGTTGCATTATCATCGACGACCAGTACCAGTGCCATTAGTGTGTTCCCATGTTTTTTATAAATAGTATGTTTGATGAATTTCTTCATCGATCACTTGCCAATATTCGTTTATTGCTGACCATTGATTAGTGCTGACCAGTTGTTCCAGCTTTGCCGAGTGGCGAGACAGACGCATTGCGCCGACATTTGCAGCGGAACCTTTAAGCTCATGTGCTAGTGATTTAATTGTTGGCTTTTGCTCGGCAATTGCCCGCATCAATTTTTCTCGTAGCTGCTTTAATGATCCTAAAAACACGTCTAAAAGTTCGGCAATAACCTCATCGTCATCACCGAATAAATCGTGTAATCGTGCCAGTTCAATCACTGGTTCCAGGCTTTTTTGAGCATCGTCAGCTGCGATAGCGTTTACTTCTGTTGTATTGGTTTCGGCGCTTGTAGGGTCTAGGGGTAGCCAATTGCTTAATATCGTTTGTAAGTTTTCTACATCAATGGGCTTGGTGACATAGTCATCCATACCGGCTGCCAGGCAGCGTTCGCGGTCGCCTTGCATGGCATTTGCGGTCATTGCGATGATGGGGATGTGTTGTTTGTTTTCAGCTTCTCTGTGACGAATGATATGGGTCGCTTCAAAACCGTCCATCACCGGCATTTGGCAATCCATCAATATCAGGGAGTAAGGCGAATGTTGCATGGCCGATAACGCTTCCTGACCATTGTTGGCGATATGCACGATGTAACCCATTTTGTTGAGGACACGCAAAGCCACTTGTTGATTAACTAAGTTGTCTTCTGCCAATAAAATCAGCCGTTGTTGCGCCTGAGCATGATTAATAGGCGGGGGAATTGCAGTGCGTTCTGTCGGCGTAATCAATTCCGGCTCTACTTTGGCTAGCCCATCAAGGTTGAGCAAGCTAACGATGGCATCAAATAAAGCCGATTGTTTAACGGGCTTTACCAAAACAGCAGTAGCTCCGACATCGATTAAAGTGTTCTTTAGTGATAAATCGACCAGTGCTTGGCACACTACAATTGGAAATGATTGCAGCTCAGGTTCTTTATGCACAGTGCTGATGGTGTGCAGTAAATCACTATCAGGCAACGGTTGTGTTAATAGCAGTGCCATGTACTCATCGCCAGCGGTCTTCGCGTCATTAATCAGCTGACATATTTCCAGTAAACTTTCAGCCACATCAACGCGCAAGCCCCAAGCGTATAGATACATCAAATACAGGGCACGATTGCCAGCTTTGTCGCCAGCCAGTAACAATCGCTTGCCATGTACTGAAGGTTGCGGTAATGCGTTATACTTTTGAGTATCAGTAGCTATATTGGCGGGCGCTGGTGATGTTTGCTCTAGGATTTCTGTGGTATTAACTGTAAACGGGATGCTGATCCAAAAAACGGAGCCTTGCCCTTCATGACTTTCCATGCCAATTTCACCGTCCATTAATTCCGCTAGATGCTTGCAAATAGAGAGTCCTAAGCCTGTGCCGCCGTATTTTCGTGTGGTTGAGCTGTCAGCCTGGGCAAATGGCTGAAATAGTCGGCGTTGTGTTTCACCAGTAATACCAATGCCGTTATCACTTACTTCCAGTCGAACCCTTACTTGCTTACTGTTGTGTGTTTCCAGTTTTGCTCTGGCGACAATATCGCCGTTGGTCGTAAATTTAATAGCGTTGCTGAGAAAATTGAGCAAAATTTGCCGTA
>Ga0208882_1000983_pt1 | contig 11668 bp, 10 predicted proteins | sample LakWasMet14_LOW5_2_FD_183862 | JGI IMG/M metagenome (GOLD analysis project Ga0208882, IMG submission 183862) | Freshwater sediment methanotrophic microbial communities from Lake Washington under simulated oxygen tension - Sediment Metagenome... | ecosystem: Environmental > Aquatic > Freshwater >...
TGGATGTGTCGGTTGTTTTTGGTTTCATGGCTGATTTTTTATGATCAATATGTCAGGAAAGTAAGCGGTAAAAAATCAGCAGTTATTGAGCTTGAGGAAGAGCAGGCTGCCAAGAATACTTTCATTTTGGCGAGGCCTGATTCCTGAGATAAATTAATATTGCGTTGGGATATTTTTCGCGTAGGGTAAAGCTTGAATGCTTGTTTGCTAGCGCAGCTTGACTTGCGAAGAGCAATTAACCTTTACCGCGAGTTCGCGTCAGGGTTTTATCTTTGGCGGTTTCTTGGGCAGCAATGCGATTTTCAATAAACTTGATGATAATTTCAGCAATGTCCTTGCCGCTGGCTTGTTCGATGCCTTTAAGTCCTGGCGAAGAATTTACTTCCATAATTACCGGGCCATGATTGGAGCGCAGTAAATCAACACCGCAGACATTCAGTCCCATGATTTTCGCCGCGCGCACCGCTGTTGAACGCTCTTCGGGAGTTAAACGAATTAAGCTTGCTGAACCGCCACGATGTAAATTCGAGCGAAACTCACCGGCGATAGCTTGCCGTTTCATCGCCGCGACCACTTTATCCCCCACCACAAAACAGCGAATATCACTGCCTTCGGCTTCTTTAATAAATTCTTGCACCATGATGTTGGCTTTAAGGCCCATAAATGCCTGAATTACGCTTTCTGCGGCATTATGCGTTTCAGCCAGCACCACGCCAATGCCTTGCGTGCCTTCAAGCAGCTTGATTACCAGCGGCGCGCCGCCGACTTGAGCAATCAAATCTTCAATATCGTCAGGATTTTTGGCAAAACCGGTGACCGGCAAGCCGATACCTTTGCGGGCGAGCAACTGGGTAGAGCGCAATTTGTCTCGAGATCGTGAAATAGCCACGGATTCGTTTAATGGAAACACATTCATCATTTCAAATTGTCTGAGTACGGCCGTGCCGTAAAACGTCACCGATGCGCCTATGCGTGGAATTACGGCGTCAAAGCCCGTTAAATCTTCACCGCGATAATGAATGGATGGATTATGTGAGGTGATGTTCATGTAACACCGCAACACATCCAGTACACGGACTTCATGACCGCGAGCCTCGGCAGCTTCAACCAGACGCATGGTGGAATAAAGCTTGGGATTGCGGGATAGCACAGCAATTTTCATTAAAGATACTCAGTTTCAGACAATAAAAAACGCTTATTTTGACATGAATAAGCGGAATGAGTTGGGTGGATCTTATGGATTTAGCTGCTCGGGAATCTTTCGTACATTCCCGAGCAATTGATGGCGCGCAATAACTAGCGAGGATAGTAATTAGGTTGTTGAGGATAGCCTTGTTGTGGGTAAGTCTGTTGTTGAGGATAGCCTTGCTGCGGGTAAGTCTGTTGTTGCGGATAACCTTGTTGAGGATAAGTCTGTTGCTGAGGATAGCCTTGTTGAGGGTAAGTCTGCTGTTGCGGATAGCCTTGTTGCGGGTAAGTCTGCTGTTGAGGATAGCCTTGTTGTGGATAGTTCTGCTGTTGCTGGGGCGCACCTTGCTGACTACCGGCATTTTGATTGGCGACAATAGCCAATTCCACGCGACGATTTTGCGAGCGGTTAGTTTCATCGGTATTCGGGAATTTAGGCGCTCTTTCGCCTAAGCCTTGCTGAGTCAAACGAGCATAGTTGACGCCGTGTTGTCCCAGATAACCGGCCACACTGGCGGCGCGGCTTTCCGACAATTTCTGGTTATGACTATCCGAGCCCAAATCATCGGTATGGCCGGTGATAGTAATGGTTGACTCAGGATATTGATTTAAAACTCTGGCTACCGAATCAAGGGCCGTTTTCGCTTGCGGTGTTAATTCGGCAGAATCCAGCCCAAAGGTGATGCTGCTGGGCATGGTCAAATTGAGGGTATTCTCTGCGGTGCGTTGTACTTCAATGCCGGTGCCTTGCAATGACTGTTGCATTTCTTCTTGTTGATGATCCATGTAACCACCTACAGCAGCGCCTACGGCGGCACCTGCCAATGCTCCAAGACCGGCATTTTTTAAATCGTTACCGCCAAACAACGTGCCTGCACCGGCACCGACGGCGGCGCCAATGCCCGCGCCTTTGCCCATATTGCCGATAGACGATTCGCCGGTGTAGGGATCCGTCACACAAGCGGTTAATAAAATTGAGCAGATGCTCAAAGGTAATAATTTTTTCATGATGATCAAACCCTTATGGAAGTAGATAAAAAAATACATCTGGAATTGGATGATCTATCCAGGCGTGCAAATTATACCGCAGCAAGTCAAGCAAGGACGATTTGCTAAAAAACTGCTGGTTGTCCGTTATCATGATTGTTTTTTTAACAGATGACTTTTTCAGTTGAACGCTAAATTTATTTTGCAAAACCGCGATTTTCTTAAGCTACTTAGTTACCGTGTCCAAATGGTACTTGCCTATCAGATCATTGCGGTCGTGGTGGGCTGGCATATCTATGAGCTCACCCATGATCCGCTCGCGTTGGGCTTGGTGGGGCTTGCCGAAGTAATACCTTATTTCAGCACGGCACTGTTTGCCGGCTATGCGGTTGACCATTATTCGCGCCGATTATTGGGGGCGCTTGCGTCGGTGATGTTATTCAGCAACGCGCTGACGCTATCGGCGGTGTCGGCAGGTTGGATAATTGGTAATCCGGTCTACTGGATCTATGCATCGATTGCCTTTACCGGTCTTGCCCGCGCATTTATAGCACCTGCCTATAACTCATTGTTTGCGATGGTTTTGCCGAGGGAACAATATGCCAAAGCCGCCGGTTTCGGCAGCTCAGTCATACAGACCGGCTTGGTGATGGGGCCTGCGCTTGGCGGGTTGCTGGTCGCTTATGCCAGTAAAACGGCGGCCTATTCATTAGCCAGTTTATTATTCCTTGGCGCGGCAATCGCCATGGCTTCAGTACGTGTGCAAGAACCAAAACCCGTTGCCGGTAGCCCGGTATTTGCCAGCATTGCAGAAGGGCTGCGCTTTGTGTTTAGTAGTCAAATTATTTTGGCCGCGCAATGTCTGGATATGTTTGCCGTGCTGTTTGGCGGCGCGGTGTCGATGTTGCCAGCATTTATGCAACAAATTTTTCACTATGGCCCTGAAGGGCTGGGCATGTTGCGTGCTGCGCCTGCCGTGGGCGCCATTGTGTCCGGCCTTATCTTGAGTCGCTATCCCATCAATCTTCATGCGGGCCGGATACTATTAATTGCAGTGGCAGGCTTTGGTGTGTGCATTATTGGCTTTGCCTTAACCACCAATGTTTGGATTGCCGGTGTCTTGCTGATATTTTCTGGCGTATTTGATGGGGTATCGGTGGTCATGCGCACCACTATTCTGCAATTGGCAACACCAGATGCCATGCGTGGCCGAGTGTCGGCAATCAACGGCATTTTTATTGGTTCATCCAACGAGCTGGGTGCGTTTGAATCGGGTGTCGCTGCCAGAATGATGGGCCTGGTGCCATCCGTTATCTTCGGCGGAATAATGACGCTACTTGTGGTTGGCATAACAGCTAAAAAAGCACCTCGGCTGAGAAAGCTTGAACTTAGTCAACTTCAATAATTTTTTAAAAAAATGTTAAGAATATTTCACACCGCAGATTGGCATCTTGGGCACCATCTTCATGGTGTTTCCCGGCAACTGGAACATCAGCAGTTTCTGGATTGGTTATTGAATGAATTACAAAACAAACAGGCCGACGCGCTGATTGTTGCCGGTGATATTTTTGATTCGGCCAATCCATCCTCTGCCGCGCAGTCGCAGCTTTATGACTTTCTGGTCAAAGCTAAAATTCGGCTGCCGAATCTGAATATCGTGTTAGTTGGCGGCAATCACGATTCCGCGTCACGACTGGATGCGCCATCGCCGATACTCAATGCGCTGGGCGTTACCGTGGTCGGCGGCTTGTCGCGCGACGAGCAGGGCAATATCGATTGGGAGCGTTTGCTGGTGCCGCTGACCAATGCCGCTGGCGAGATTAAAGCCTGGTGCGGCGCGATGCCGTTTTTGCGCAATGCTGATTTACCGACGACTGCCAGGGATGGTGCTGGCGATACAGAACGTACTGACGAACAAGCCGGCGATCCATTAATCTCCGGCATAAAAACACTGTATGCCGAGTTGTTTGCGCAACTGCAACAAAAGGCGAGCGATGACCAGAGCCTGATCTTGACCGGGCATTGTTATATGGTCAACGGCGCGGTGTCTGAATTAAGCGAGCGCAAAATACTGGGCGGCAATCAGCATGCGCTGCCGGTCGAATTATTTCCCGATGACATTGCTTATGTGGCCTTAGGCCATTTGCATTTGGCGCAAAAGTTCGGCGCGAACGAGCATATTCGCTACAGCGGTTCGCCGATTCCGCTGTCGTTTGATGAAACTAATTATTTACATCAAGTTGTCCAGGTTGACGTAAGGGCAGGGCAGCCCGTTGCAACCGTCGCCGTTAAAATCCCTCGCAGCGTGCAATTACTCAGGATTCCGAACGGCAAAGATTTTGCCGCGTTGTCAGAGGTGATCGAGCATTTGGAAAGCATGAATCTGGAAGATCTGCCGATCGAGAAAAGACCGCTACTTGAATTGCGCATCCGGCTGGAAAAACCCGAGCCCGGATTGCGCCAGCAGATTGAAGACGTCATCGCCAAACTGCCGGTGCGCTTATTGAAAATATCCACCGCCTACAGCGGCAGCGAAAAAAGCCTGGCGGATTTAAAAATCGAAGAACGTTTGGAAGAACTGCAACCGCTGGATGTTTTCCAACGCTGTTATCAAAACAAGTATGATCAGGACGCACCCGAGGCCATCAATGCGTTGTTTAACGAGTTGGTTGAAAACCTGCAAGGAGGCGACTAATGCGCATTTTAGCGATACGCGGAAAAAACCTGGCCAGCCTTGCCGAGCCGTTTGAGATTTTATTGAATGCCGGGCCGCTGGAGCAGGCCGGTTTATTTGCTATTACCGGACAAACTGGTGCCGGTAAAAGCACAATTTTGGATGCCTTGTGTCTGGCGCTGTATGACAAAATCCCGCGCTTGCCCGATGGTCACGGTTTTGCGGTTGGCCATAAAGATGAAGATGAAAACCTGCGTGTGACCAGTAACGATGTGCGTTCGATATTGCGCCGCGGCACCAGCAACGCCTATGCCGAAGTCGATTTTATCGGCAAGGACAAGCACCACTACCGTGCGCGTTGGGAAGTCAGCAAAGCCCGAGGCAAAGCCGATGGCCGTTTGCAGGCGCAAGAAGTGACCTTAAGTAAGATTGATGACGGCCAGCGCATCGGGCAGGGAAAGAAGAACACGCTGGAACTGATCAGTGACTTGATCGATCTTAACTTTGACCAATTTCGCCGCTCGGTATTATTAGCGCAGGGCGATTTTGCCGCGTTTTTAAAAGCCAAAAAAGACGAGCGTTCCAGTTTGCTGGAGCGCATCACCGGCACCGAACTTTATTCCGAGCTGTCTGTCGCCGCATTCGATCGGGCAAGATTGGAAAAAGACGCCTTAACCCAAATTGTAAGCCGAATGCAGGATCAAATCCCGCTAGATGTGGAAGCCCGGCAACAGCTGGAACAACAACGCGATCAATTCATCAACCAGTTGGCCGACCTGGACAAACAAATCGCAGATAACCAGAAAATCATCGACTGGTATGCCGAACTGAAAAAGCTGCAAGAGGCGGAACGAGTTGCCGGTGAAGTTTTTGCAGGCAGCCAACAGGCCTGGGATGCAGCGGAAGCTGAGCGGCAATTGATACGAAAAGTCGAAGCCGCACAGCCGTTAAGACCGATATTAAGCCAATTCCAAACAGCGAACGTCGAACACCAAGATGCCCAGCAAAAACTCAAAGACAGCGACGAACAGCAGATAGCGACTGAAACAAAACTACAAACAGCAAAGGAACTATTAAGCGCGAGCGAGAAAACGTTAGCCACAGCCGATCAGCAACAGCAGCAGGCGCAACCGGTATTAATTAAAGCGCGGGCCTTGGACACCCGGATTGATGTTGTTCGGCAAACTGTCGGCGGCCTATCTATAGAAGAAAACCAATTGCTTATAGCGTTGGACAGCGCCGAAAAAGAGCACCAAGCACTGCTAAAGCGGCAGGATGAACAAGCTTCGGTATTGCAACAGCTCAATATCTGGCTGGAACAAAATCAGGCCATTAAAGCCATCGCCGCCGAATGGAGCCGATGGGATGCCGAGCTGGAACGCTATCAAACCTTGAACGCCAGAAAAACTGAGGCTGCACTTTACGCGGATCAGTTAAGGCTCTCGGTTGTTAAGGAGGAAGACAGTCTTGCGGAGCTAAAATCGGCGATTGATGACAGCCAGAAAAATCTGGAGTTACATCAACAGACGCTTTCGCAACTGAAAAACCAGGACAGCCAGACCTATCTTGAAGATTTGCATCAAATTAAAGATGAGCTTGAAAACAAGCGCGGACAGGTCGCTCAAGCACTGAGTCTGGCGAATAATGCGCAGGCGCTGCAACAGACTATCAAGCAGGATACGGACAAACTGGCCGTTACCGAGCTGGCGATTAACGACAGCACGCTGCAACTGCAAACCTTAAGTCAGCAGCAACTGACTAACGGCATCGCGCTGAGCGAGGCCAAAAAAGCCTTGGAGCTGATTCAGGCAACCACGCATAAAAACGCCGAACAGTTCCGTGCTTTGTTGCAGGACAATCAGCCTTGCCCGGTTTGTGGGGCGCTTGAGCATCCCTGGAAAGACCATGCCGACATAGGTAATGAACATAATGAACATGCGGCAGCGCAGTCGGTACGCGTCACCGAGCTGGAAAACCAACATGCAACGCTGATTAAAGCTATCGCCGAATTGACCAAGGGCATCAGCCAGGGACAGGAGCTAAAATCAACCTTGACCGAAAAGCTGGCCGAGGCACAGACACAACTGGCACAGTGCGGCGATGATTGGGCTGCTTTAGCTATGCATGAACAAGCAGATTTTGCCGTCACCGATGATCAGCTTTTACCTGAACTTAAAAGCCACGAAGCACAAATCAATTCCACGTTGGCGCAAATCAAGCAGCAGGAAAAAGCGGCGCTGGAATTACAAAAACAGCTTAAAGCGGCGCAGGAATTATTCGACGCGGCCAAGCTGAAAAAGGAAAGCTTATCTGCCGAACATACCGCGCTGGATAAGCAACACGCCAAAAATAAAGCCGATCTGGAGTATGTTGCAATCAGCCTTGAGGAGCTGGAAAAACAACTGCAAGCGATTGTCGATTTATTGGCGATACCGTTTAGCCAGTTGGACAACTGGCAAGTTGATTTGCATGATGCCACCGCAGCATTCAGGCAAGATTGCGCCGTAAAAGCGCAGCAATTCCAGCGTACCGAACAGCAGATTGACCTTGCCGCCAAAGCCCTGGAAACAATCAACCATGATGAAAAGCTTGCCGAGCAGGTGCTGCAACAAAGTCGGCAGCAGCACCAAATCAAACTGTCTGAATTAAACACCCAAACAGCAGAACAGCAAAAGCTGTCACAAGAACGCGAGGCGCTGTTGCCAAAAGTGACCGCCGACAGTTATGAGCAAACGCTTAATCAAAACCTACAGGCCGCAAGAGCGGCCCACCAGCAGGCCGGTAACGCGGTCAGTCAGGCGGAAACGGAGCTGGCAAGCCATAAACAAAATCAGCAGCATTGGCAAACTGAAGCAGCCAGACGTTACAACAATTTGGAAAAAGCCCTAAGCGAGTTGAATCAGTCGCTGGAAAAGCAGGCCATCGATCTTGAGCAGTTAAGCAGGTTGCTGGAAAAAGACGACCTCTGGTTGGCCGCACAGAAAACCCAGATGGCAACACTGGAGCGCAGTCTGCAAGAGTCCGCGGCCTTAGTAAAAGTGAAGGCTGACGATAGCCTTAAGCACAGAAATAATCCTGTCGAAATAACCGTGGAAGATGCAGGCAAACTGTCCGCCGAATTGCAGCAACAAAGACAGATTGCACATAGCCAGAAAGAAGAGCAAATCATTTTGCTGCGGGAGGATGATAAAAAAATCGAATCCGGACGGTTGTTAAAATCGGAGCTGGACAGCCAACGAGATCGCTGGGAGCAATGGGAAAGCCTGAATGAATTGATCGGCTCAAAAAGCGGTGCCAAGTTTCGTACTTTTGCCCAAAGCTTGACTCTGGAAGCATTGCTGGCGCACAGCAACCAGCATCTTGATGATTTTGCCAAACGCTATGCCCTGCAACGTGTGCCGGGCAGCGATCTGGAGCTGCAAATTATCGACCGCGACATGGCCGACGACGTGCGCAGCGTCCACAGCCTGTCTGGCGGTGAAAGTTTTCTGGTGTCGCTGGCGCTGGCCTTGGGCTTGGCGTCCTTGTCATCCAATAAAACCCAGGTCGAATCGCTGTTTATCGACGAAGGCTTCGGTAGTCTGGACCCGGAAACGCTCGATATAGCCATTGCCAGCCTGGACACCCTGCAAGCCTTGGGTAGAAAAGTCGGCGTTATCTCGCATGTGCCTATTTTGGTCGAGCGGATCGGCGCGAAAGTGGTCGTTGAAAAACTCGGAGGCGGGCGGAGTAGCGTGGTGATTTCTGGTGGGTATTAGTTGAGAAACTTGAAAAATCCTACCCTTCGAAAAACTCATGGCTCAGCGCAAACGGTACTTTATAAATTAATTCAGTACGCTCGTGTGGGTTTCTCGAAGCCTGTCCTGAGCGTAGCCGAAGGGCATGATCGTAACGGGTTTTCTATGTTCCCATATAAAAAAAGGGGCAGGTTATTGCCCCTTTGCAGGTGAAAACCGCCTGTTACTTTGCTGGCGTAGGTAACACCTTGCCACCTTTTTCGTCGCATTCTTTTTTAGTCACAGTATTTACACCTTGGCCTTTACAGGCATTTAGACCGTTGCATGCGCTGGTGGCAGTTGCGCACTCTGACTGACCTTTGCAGGCGTTGATGCCGCCGCAATTAACCTTTACTTCTTGCGCAGCGCCTTGCTCCGCAGCCATTGCTGATCCGGATATAAATAATGCGGCTGCCGCAGTAGCCAATATCAAACCGGATGTGTTTTTTGAAGTAGACATAAATTTCCTTAAGTTTTTGATTCGTAAATTTAATTACCTAGCGGTTGAAAGCAGAACCAAGCATTCTCGGTCAGCTGACGAACAGTTAGTCGTTATACAGCAGTATTCCTTACAATCGGTTCACATGCTCCAGTGTTCCGAACCGCAAAGCATGGAAACGATGTGCCTCGAATTCGGAAACTTAGCCAATTCGGTTACTATTTTTTCCCTATCCGATCTTCTAGCTGCTCGGTAAAACGATGAGCCGCTTTGCTGATGAACTTGGACTGGGTCTGGAAATTTCGGCAGCGGCTACACATCAGGACATGCAAGCCGACAGCGAACCGTTCGGATAAAGTCGATTCGTTGTCTAATTCTTTGGAAATAAGCAATGTAATGTCTCGACAGTTACGCATGGTGATTTTCCTGTTGTGCTTTCGAATCATTAAACCAGCGGATTTCCAAACATTCACGCAGCCGTAGCCGTGCTCGATGCATGGTGACCCAGTAATTGGCCGTGCTCAGTCCGGTTTCACGGCACACCTCATCAGCTTCCAGGCCGACCAGTTCGCGCAGCATAAACACCTTGGCCATTTGCGGCGGCAGGTTGTTCTGGCAGGTCTCGTAGATTATCCAGAACTCCTGTTGCTTGAGTGCGGCTTCTGGGTCGTTCCAAGCGCTGGGTCCGCTATGCCATTCGCCGTTGCTGGTAAAAAAATCGTCTTCATCTACTGCGCCATTGTCGGCATCGATTTGATCTAATTCTGGCGTGACGACTTCGCGGACGCTACGTCGCCAGTGGTCGGCAATTTTGTGCTTCAAAATGCCGATCAACCAACTGCGCAGACTGGCTTTGCCTTCAAAGTTCGACGCAGCTTGCCAAGCCGCGAGCAAAGTTTCCTGCACCGCATCATCAGCCAATTCGTGGTCACGCAATTGTAATAGCGCGTAACGGAACAGCACGGGGCGATGCTCGGCTAATACTTGTTCGCTCAATCGCTGTTCGGCGATATTTTTAGTCATTAACTGCCTCGGGTGTTTCTAATTAAAAGTAAGTGCAATGTAATAGATTACAGCGGCACAAATAGCTGCACATGGCAGAGTCAACAACCAAGATAAGGCAATCGACGCCATCACACCAGAATTGGCCTTGCCGCTAACCAAGCCGATACCAAACAAGGAACCGACCGAGACATGGGTGGTCGACACCGGCATACCGAATTTACTGGCAAAAATCACCAGCAGCGCCGTTACCAGATTGGCCGACAGCCCTTGGCTTTCAGTGATTGAGGTAATTTTAAGACTCATGGTGTCAGCCACTCGTCGGGAGTTGAACGCACCACCCAGCAACATAGCCAAGGCTACGGTAATGATGATCCATTGACTATCAAAGCCGGGAGCCAGTAATAATAAAGCGGCTATTTTCGGGGTATCGTTGAGGCCCCGCGCAAAGCAAACAGCCCCGGCACTGCAAACATGCAGACTGTCTCGCAAGCGACCAAGCTCAACACCTAAAATCATGTGGGCTTGTCGCTCGGCACAGGCGGTTTTCTGATCGATGCTCAGTACCGAATCGTTGGATAATGTCATATTGGCGCTACTTGCCAGCGCAAAAGTATCGGCGGTTTCCACACATAAACACATTGCATCATCAATGCCCCGATGGCGGGGCCACATATTAAATGCTCGGTACAACAATGCTGCCGACAGCAACGCCACAAAGGGGCTCAGCAGCAAAGGCAGAACAAAGTTATTCAGCAAAGGTGACAAATTAATGTTGCCCGATGTCGCAAGCAAAGTACTACCAGCCATGGCACCCAATAAGGCATGCGTCGTGGAAATTGGAAAGCCGAAACGTGTTGCTAAAATCACCGTCATCCCCGCGCCACCCGCAACAGCAATCATGAACGGTAAGGTGTGAATCAGCTCATCGGGTGCCAGGCCTTTGCCGGAAAATTTGACCAGTAACGTCTGCGCTAAAAACAACGCCGCAATCGAACCAGCTAAGGTTGTTAGTGTCGCCCAAGCCAGAGCCAACCGGTAATTGAGGGTGCCGCTGCCAAATAAACTTGCGACGCCTTTAAAATTGTCATTGGCACCGTTGGCATAAGCCAGAAAGCAAACGCTAAGGAATAAAAAGCTTGTGAGCATGGGAGAATTCCTTTGTCGAATCTACGAAATAATTATAAGTCGTCAAAAGAGCATAAAACCTTACCTGGTGTTTAGCTATTGATATTGCAGAGGGTAACTCAGGTAAAGAAGCGGAGGGTTAGTCGAGTGTCCGTGAAAACAGGGGGCAAGATCATTCGGTTTGTGCTGCGCTATGTTGTTCACTAAACTAAACATATCAGGCTGTGAACAGAATCAGCGGCCACTTGGTTTAAACCTCGAATAACCCTGCGCTTCGCTACATGGCAAGGATTATTAATCCAAGCGACGCCTACACTGCGATTTGTCGGTCGCGAGGTAGACGTTGCTCCCACAGAAAATTCCTAATGCTGAACAGTGACAACAATGTTCACTTCAACATGATGCTCCACACGATCATCGACCAACGGAATTTTACCGTCATGCTGTTCCGCGCCATCCAGAACCACGCTTGAG
>Ga0208882_1000989_pt1 | contig 11646 bp, 9 predicted proteins | sample LakWasMet14_LOW5_2_FD_183862 | JGI IMG/M metagenome (GOLD analysis project Ga0208882, IMG submission 183862) | Freshwater sediment methanotrophic microbial communities from Lake Washington under simulated oxygen tension - Sediment Metagenome... | ecosystem: Environmental > Aquatic > Freshwater >...
TGCCGCCGGTGAGCTCTCGCTCCGACAGCACTTGCGGCAGCAGCGCGAACTTGACCGGCCCGAACAGCGTGGAGTGCAGCCCCATCAGAAAGGTGCAGGCCAGCAGCACCGCCACCTGGTCGGCATAGAAGCCGTAGGCGGCCAGCAGCATGATGCCGATCTCCAGGTTCTTGACGAAGCGGATCATCACGGTCTTGTCGAACTTGTCGGTGAGCTGGCCGGATGTGGCGGAGAACAGCAGAAACGGCAGGATGAACAAGGCGCCGATCACCAGCCCGGCCATGCTGGGCTCCAGCCAGCTCACGCTGAGCTGGTAGGTCACCATCACGGTGAAGGCGAACTTGAACAGGTTGTCGTTGGCGGCACCGGCGAACTGCGTCCAGAAGAAGGGCGCGAAGCGCCGCTGGCGCAGCAGCGCGAACTGGTTGGGGTGCTCACCGTGGGTGATGTCTGTGCTCATGCAGTCTTCCTCGCTCTCTTGAATTGTTTGCGGTGGATTCTGCCCTGATTGCCGCGGCCATCAGTTGGGAATAATTGCGGCGCCCCGGGCCCGCCCAGTATCGGGAGCCGGGCCGGGCTGCCGGCTCGCTTTCATGTGACGGTGGGCTTGGGTCCACCCTCGGGTATCGCCAAGTGATACTTTGCGCGCCATTGCCCGGGGCTCTGGCCGGTCCAGCGCCGAAACGCCCGGTTGAACGCGCTGGCCTCCGAGAATCCCAGGTCGCGCGCAATGCTGGCAAAACTGGCGCTGCTGTGGGCCACCTGGTCGCAGGCGCGCTCATGGCGCAAGGCGTCCACCAGCGCCTTGTAGTGGGTGCCCTTGGCCTGCAGGCGCCGCGCCAGCACCCGTTCGCTCAGGCCCAGGTGGCGTGCCGCGGCGGCGGCATCGGGCAGGCCGGTGTTCAGGCGTGCCAGCAGCCAGGCGCGCAGCTGTTCGCCCAGGTCGTTGGTCTGCGACAGCGCCGCCAGTTGCGCCATGGCGTACTCGCGGTGCAGCGTGGCCAACTGCACGTCGGCGCTTTGCAGCGGCTGGTCCAGCGTGCGGTTGTCGAGCTGCACGCCGTTGAAAGCCTGGGCGAATTCGACCTGCGGCCCGAACACCGCCTGGTAGTCTGCCAGCGGCGCCAGCCGGGCGTGGTTGAACTGCACCGCCACCGGCTGCACGGCGCGCGCCGTGATCCAGCGAAACACGCTCACCACGGCCGCCAGCACCGCCTCGATCTGATGTGGGCTGAAGGCCAGGTCGCCCTGCTGTGGGTGGTAGATCAGCCAGCTGTGGGTCTCGCCGGCCACCAGTTGAAAGCGCCCGCCGTCGCTGATCAGACGCTGGAACTTCTGCACCTCGGCCACCGCTGCGCGCAGCGTGGGGCTGGCCAGCAGAATGAAGCTGACCACGTTGAAGCTGCCGGGCCCGACCAGCCGCCCGGCCTTGAGGCCAAAGCCGGGGTCGCCGGTCAACTCGGCGGCGGCGCGCCACAGGCGGGTGATGTCGTCGATCGGCAGGCGCACGTCGGCGCGCAGCTCGGTGCGCACGCCGGCGCGCTGCAGCAGCCGCTCGCGCGGCAGGCCCAGGCGCTCGGCCGCCAGCAGCAGGGTATTGACCCAACTCATTGAAACAGTGGCGTCTGAGGTCAACATCGCTGGCTTCCAGGGTCAAGGTGCTGCGCATCATAAGCCGTTAATGTCGGCGCTGTGCAGCGCACGCAAACAGGAGACGGGTGATGACAACAACAGGTGTTCAATCGGATGTGCTGGTCGTTGGTGGTGGTTTGGCCGGCTTGGTGACGGCTATCGAGTGCTTGCGCGCCGGCAAGCGCGTCACGCTGGTGGACCGGGACACGCCGCAGCGGCTGGGCGGGCTGGCGCTGTGGGCGTTTGGCGGCATGGCGCTGGTGGATACGCCGCTGCAACGGCGCATGAAGCTGAAGGACTCGCCCGAGCGGGCCTTTGAAGACTGGGTGCGCTTTGGCGAGCTGGGCGAGGATGAGCACTGGCCACGGCAATGGGCGCGCCACTATGTGCAGCACTCGCGCGAGCAGGTGTACGACTGGGTGACCGGGCACGGGATGAAGTTCATGCCCGCCGTCAACTGGGTGGAGCGCGGCATGCAGGGCAACGGCAACTCCCTGCCGCGCTATCACATCGTGTGGGGCACCTCGCAGTACCTTACGCGGCGCATGATAGCGACGCTGCACCAGGCCAATACCGGCAACCGGCTGACGCTGCTGAGCAACCATGAGGTGGTGAGCCTGGCGTCACAAAACGGCATGGTGAACGGCGCTGACGCCATCAACCACGACACCGGCCAGCCGGTGCAGTTGACGGCCCAGACGGTGGTGCTGGCCATGGGCGGCATCAATGGCAGTCACGAGCAGGCCCGGGCCAACTGGCCAGCGACGCGCCCCCTGCCGGCCACCATGCTCAACGGCGCCCACCCGTTTGCCAACGGCAAGCTGCACCATCTCGTGGCGGGCCTGGGTGGGCACATCACGCATGCTGGAGAGATGTGGAACTATGCCGCTGGCTTGCCGCACCCGCAGCCACACTTTCCCGGCCACGGCCTGTCCGCCATCCCCTGCAAGTCGGCCCTTTGGCTCGACCACACCGGGCGGCGCATCGGCCCTGAGCCGCTGGTTACCGGGTTCGACACCCACATCCTGTGTCAGCGCGTGGCCGCGCAGGAGAAACCCTACACCTGGCATCTGCTGAACTGGCGCATCGCCGCCAAGGAGCTGGCGCTGTCCGGTGCCGAGCACAACCAGCGCGTGCGCGATCGCCAGTTCCCGCTGTTCGTCAAGGAGATACTGCTGGGCAACCACCGCCTGGTCAAGCAAATGGCGGCCGAGAGCAAGCACTTCCTGGTGGCCGACACGCTGGCCGAACTGGCCGCCAAGATGAATGCGCTGACCGGCACGAACGATGTGCAACCCCACGTGCTGCAGCAGACAGCGGACAACTTCGATGCCAACTTCCAACGCGGCGATTCGGTGTTCAACGACGACCAGATCCGTCGCATCGAGCATGCGCGGCACTGGGGGCCGGATCGCTTGCGCACCTGCAAGCCCGCGCCGCTGCAAAAGCCGGGCGCCGGACCCTTCATTGCCATTCAGATGCAGCTGATCACCCGCAAGAGCCTGGGTGGCCTGAAGACCGATCTGCAAAGCCGCGTGCTCGACGCCGCCAATCAGCCGGTCCAGGGTCTGTACTGCGTCGGTGAGGCGGCCGGTTTTGGTGGCGGTGGCGCCAGCGGCATGCGTTCGCTGGAGGGCACCTTCCTGCCGGGCTGCATCCTGACGGCGCGCGCGGCCGCGCGCTCCATCAATGCGGGCCGCGCCCTCTGACCCCAACTGATTGAACCCCGGCCCTGCCCATCACCCTTTCGGAACCCTGAGGAGACCCCATGTCCAATGGCGCCAACGCCCTGATCCAGACCCTGGTGGATGCCGGCATCACCACCTGCTTCACCAACCCCGGCACCTCAGAGATGCACTTCGTCGCCGCGCTCGACACCGTGCCTCAAATGCGCGCGGTGCTGGCCCTGTTCGAAGGTGTGGCCACCGGTGCCGCCGATGGCTATGCCCGCATGGCCGACAAGCCGGCCGCCACGCTGTTGCACCTGGGCTGCGGACTGGGCAACGGCCTGGCCAACCTGCACAACGCGCGCAAGGGCAAGGTGCCCGTGCTCAACATCGTCGGCGACCACGCCAGCTACCACACGCAGTACGACGCGCAGTTGCAGTCCGACATCGAAACCGTGGCGCGCAATGTCTCGCCCTGGGTGCGCACCTCCAAGAGCACGCAGGAACTGTGCAAGGACGCGGCCGAGGCCATAGGCGTGTGCCAGGGCCCGCCCGGGCAGGTGGCCACGCTGATCCTGCCGGCCGATGTCTCCTGGGGCGATGGCGGCGTGCCTGCCGCGCCACCCACCATCCCAAAGCCAGAAGCCGCGGACGATGCCACCGTGGCGGCCATCGCCCAGGCGCTGCAGGGCGAAGGCAAGAAGGCCATCTTGCTGGGCGGCCGCGCGCTGCGCGCCCCCGCGCTGATGGCCGTGGCGCGCATCGCCGCCAAGACCGGGGCCAAGCTGTTTGCCGAGGTGTTCCCCACGCGCATCGAGCGCGGCGCCGGTTTGCCGCCGGTGGAGCGCATCGCGTACCTGGCCGAACTGGCGTCGGTGCAGTTGACCGGGCTGGACCACCTGATCCTGGTTGACGCGAAGGCGCCGGTGTCGTTCTTTGCCTACCCCGGCAAGAAGAGCTACCTGGTGCCCGAGGGCTGCCAGTTGCACACACTGGCGTCTTTTACCCAGGATGTCACGGGCAGCCTGGGCAAGCTGTCTTCCGCCGTAGGTGCCGACCAGACCGCACCGGTGCTGCAGCCGCCCAAACGCCCGGGCCGCCCGCGCGGCAAGTTCACCGCAGACAAGGTGTGCAAGGCCATCGGGCAGTTGATGCCGGACAACGCCATCATCGTCGACGAGGCGCAGACCTCCGGCATCATGCTGGCGATGTACACCGCCGGCGCGCCGCGCCACGACGTGCTCACGCTCACCGGCGGCGCCATCGGCCAGGGCCTGCCCAACGCAGTGGGCGCGGCCATTGCCTGCCCGGATCGCAAGGTGATTGCGCTGGCCGGCGACGGCTCGGCCATGTACACCATCCAGGCCCTGTGGACCCAAGCGCGCGAGAAGCTCGATGTCATCAACATCGTCTTCAACAACCGCTCCTATGCCATCCTGAATGTCGAATTGCGGCGCGTGGGCGCGGTCGGGGCCAGCGACAAGGCACGCGCCCAGCTCGACCTGCGCAATCCGCCGATCGATTTCGTGCGCCTGGGCGAAAGCATGGGCGTGGCATCCAAGCGCGCCACCAGCACCGAGGAGTTTCTGGCCGCTTTCGAGCACGCACTGCGCACGCCGGGCCCGCACCTCATCGAGGCGATCGTGCCGCCCAGCCTGGCCGGCCTGAAGCTGCGCGTGCTGCCGCACCTGCTGCAATCGTTGGCCAACCTGCCGCCGCCGATCGCGCGGGCGCTCAAGCGCAGACTAGCGCCCTGAGGCACGTCGAGCCAGATGGCGGGATAGCCCGCGCCGCACGCTGCGGGCTTGGGAATGCGATACTTGAACGCTGCAATGAAAGCCCCTGAAGCGGGGTTTTCCGGTTCCACATTCCCCAGGAGTTCTCCCCCATGCCAGCCCAAGAAGGCCTCACCTTTGAATGCGACAAGCTGATCCGCTTTCACCATTGCGACCCGGCCGGAATCGTCTTCTATCCGCAGTACTTCGTGCTGTTCAATGAGTTGGTGGAGGATTGGTTCAATCAGGGGCTGGGCGTCGACTTTGCGGACTTCCATGTCAACCAGCATCTGGGCGTGCCCATGGGCAGCGTGGAATGCCGCTTTGTCTCGCCCAGCAAAGTAGGCGAGATGCTGCGCTTGAGCCTGCGCGTGGAACGCATCGGCACGAGTTCCATGAAGTTCGCCGTGCAAGCGCAGGCTGGTGGTCAACTGCGCGTGGAGGCCAAGTTGACGGTGGTGCTGGCGTGCATGAAGACGCACCGCGCCGTGCCCATCACCGGCGAGCTGCGTGACAAGTTCAGCGCCTACCTGATCAAGGCCGGGACGCCGTGAGGGGATGAATGCGCCCCCTCGGGGGGGCAGCGCAGCGCGCGAAGTGTCAGGCGTGGGGGCTTGGCCCAAGCCGAATGACTCTTGCTTAAGAAAACATAGTTCGCTGTGAGCCTGTAGATGCCTTTGTGCGGCGCTATGGTGCTGGACCTGCAGCAGGGTGGGCGCACACGCCGCCGTTCGTGTCCCCCGCCCTTCGGGCTCCTCCTTGACCTCACTCTGGCGTGTACCCCCACCCTGCTGCTGCGAAGGGCTTCTTTTCTTGCAGGCCAACAACCGTCGCCATGTGGGGATCAGGCTGCCTGGGTGTTCTGCGCAGGTAAAGGGGGAGCCCGCAGGGCGGAGGACACGGAGCAGAACACCCAGGCAGCCTGATCCCCGCGCCCGCCGATTCGCGCATGCTCTCTCTTGCATTCGTTCCAGTCCCATGCATCGATCTGCCACCGAAACGAAAAACTCTGGGTGAACACGCTAACTAAGTGCCATAGGGCCTAAGCCGGCTTCGCGCAGCCTGCAGGCTTGTGGATGCGCTGGGTGGAGGCTGGATGACGGGCCAGCTTGTCCGCAGCACGCCGTGGCCGCGGCACCAGTTCACCGCCGCAATTGGGGCACTTGCCGTGAAGTACCGCATCGGCGCAAGCCGCGCAGAAGGTGCACTCGAACGAGCAGATGCGTGCATTGGCGGCGTGCGCTGGCAGGTCGGTGTCGCAGCATTCGCAATTGGGTCGGAGCTCAAGCATGGGGTCCCCTGGCAGTGGTGTAGATGCAGGCGTTGGCGCATGATAGACAAGGCGCGCCGGTTCCGCTCTGGCCCGGGGGCGACGCGCCCGAATACCCATCCGGCCCTCGTGCTTCGCAGATTCGGCATAGAGTGGCCAGCATCAGTGCCCCCGGAGCCGCCATCATGAAATTGTTTGCCCTCATCGCGTCATCCCTCCTGGCCTGGACGGCCGCGGGCTGCCTTGGACTGGCCGCACGCGCGCAAACGCCCGCAGTGGCACCGGTAGCGGCGCGGGCGACGTGTCCGGTGGTGCTGCAGTACAAGTTCTTGCGTTTGCAGGACGAGACGCCGCAGGACCTGTGCCAGTACGCCGGCAAGGTGGTGCTGGTGGTCAACACGGCCAGTTTCTGCGGCTACACCAGCCAATACGAGGGACTGGAAGCGCTGTATGCCAAGTACCAGCGTCGCGGCCTGGTGGTGCTGGGTTTTCCGTCCAATGACTTCGGCGAGCAGGAGCCCGGCTCCTCGAAGGAAATTGCCGACTTCTGCTTCAACACCTACGGCGTCAAGTTCCCGATGTTCACCAAAACCGTGGTGGCGGGCGAGGCGCGCCATCCCTTCTACGCCGCCCTGTCCAAGGCCACCGGCCAGGCGCCGAAGTGGAACTTCCACAAGTACTTGCTGGACCGCAACGGCAAGGTGCTGGGCAGCTACGCCAGCAAGGTCACGCCGGACGACCCGACGCTGCTTGCCGCCATCGAGCAGGCGCTGCGTTAGGCGGTCCGGCCGCGTGGACGACTGGCCCGGCTACTTGCCCAGAATCGGAAACAGCTTCACCAGCCCATCCGACATCACCTCCACCGCCAGCGCCGCCAGAATCAGTCCCATCAGCCGGGTCATCACGTTGATGCCGGTTTTGCCCAGCACGCGTGCGATCGGTTGCGCCAGGGAGAAGCACAAGGCCGTGGCCAGAGCGATCACGATGCCATAGCCCACCAGCGAGCTGAGCTGCCAGAAGGTCTTGGCCTTGTCGGCGTAGATAACCACCGTGGACATGGTGGCCGGGCCGGTCAGCAACGGGATGGTCAGCGGCACCACGGCGATGCTGGCGCGTGCCGCGGCATCGTGCATCTCCTCCTCATTCGACTTGGCCTCGGCCGGCTGGGCGTTGAGCATGGCCAGTGCCGAGGTCAGCAGAAGCATGCCGCCGCCCACCTGAAAACTGGCCAGCGAAATGCCGAAGAAATCCAGAATGTGCAGCCCAGCCAGGGCGCTGACGGCAATCACCACAAAGGCGCTGAACGAGGAGATCCAGATTGTGCGCCGGCGCTGCTCGCGCGAAAAGTCCTGCGTGTAGTGGATGAAGAACGGCACGATGGCTAGCGGATTGACGATGGCCAGCAGGGTGACGAGCGGTTTGAAGTCCATGGGGAGCAGTCAGCTGTGCGTAGGGGTTCTAGTCTAAGACTTATTGCCCATGCACAGCGCACGGCGGGCAGGCGCGTGATAATGCGCCCACGGCCGCCCCCGTGTTACCTGCCAGGTCTCCCATGAAAACTGCTCTTCTCGTTATCGATGTCCAACGCGGCCTGTTTGACCCCGCCCCCCGGCCCTTCGAAGCAGACGAGGTGGTCCGCAGGATCAACGCCCTCACGCAGCGGGCTCGCGCGGCCGGCGTGGCGGTGGCCTTCATCCAGCATGAGCGCGCCACGGGCATGCTGACGTTTGGCTCGGAGAGTTGGCAATTGGCACAGGATCTGACGGCGCTGCCCGAGGACGAACTGATTCGCAAGCGCACGCCGGACTCGTTTCTCAACACCACGCTGGGCGACTGGCTGACCGCCCAGGACGTGGGCCGCCTGGTCATTTGCGGCTATGCCACCGAATTCTGCGTGGACACCACCACGCGCAGCGCCGCTGGCCTGGGGTATGAAGTGGTGCTGGCGGCGGACGCCCACACCACGCACGACAAGGCCCACGCCACCGCGGCGCAGATCCGCACGCACCACAACGCCACCTTGCCGTGCCTGACGAGCTTTGGACCATCGATCAGCGCGGTCAACAGCGCGGAGGTGGCGTTTCGGTCCGTTGCAGTCAACTGATGCCCGGCACGGCCGCATGAAGCTCCTGGTTCTTGGCGGCACGCAGTTTCTCGGGCGCCACGTCGTCGAGGCTGCGCTGGCGCAGGGACACGAGCTGACCCTGTTCAACCGCGGCCGGCATAACGCCGAGCTGTTTCCCGGGGTCACCAAGCTGCGCGGCGATCGTGACCATGACGTGGGGGCCTTGCGCGGTCATGGCTTCGATGCCGTCATCGATACCAGCGGCTACCGAGCGGAGCACCTGCGAGCCGTCGCCACCGCGCTGGGTGGCGGGGCGGGGCACTACGTGTTTGTGTCCAGCATTTCCGTGTACCAGGCTTTCCCGCCGGGTCAGTGTTATGACGAGACCGCTGCGCTGCAGGCCGGCGTTGAGGGCTACGGGGCGCTGAAGGCGCGCGCCGAGGAAGCCATTACGACAGCCATGCCGGGCCGCGTCGCCATTGTTCGCCCGGGGCTGATCGTCGGCCCGCATGACCCGACCGGTCGCTTCACTTACTGGCCGCTGCGCCTGGCGCGCGGCGGCCGGGTGCTGGCACCCGGCAGGCCGCAGCGTCCGGTGCAATGGATCGACGTGCGCGACCTGGCGGCATGGTGTGTCCACCTCGCCGAGCAGCGGGTGGCGGGCGTGTTCAATGCGGTGGCGTCGGGTGCCACCATGGGGCAACTGCTGACCACCTGTGCCGCCGCCGGCCAGGCGTCGCAGCTCAACTGGGTGCCGGATCAGCAACTGGTCGATGCCGGTGTCAGCCCCTGGACCGAATTGCCCCTGTGGATTGCAGAGGACGATGCGGCCTTTGGCGGCATGCTGTTGGCCGACAATGGGCGCGCGTTGCGCGCCGGGCTGGTGGTCCGTCCGCTTGAGGACACCGTAGCCGCCACGCTGGCCTGGGCGCAGCAGTGTCTCGATGATCCCGACGCTGGGGCCAGGCGTGTGGCTACCCTGACGGCTGAGCGCGAGGCTCAGTTGCTCGCGTGAGCCGGCGCGCACTGGGGCTGGGCCTGGGCCTGGCGCTGCTGCTTGGTGGCTGCGCCACGGTTGAGGCGCCGCCCGCCACGGCACGTGAGCTGAGCATCTTCTCGATCAACGATTTCCACGGTCATCTGCAGTCCGCCGGGCCCGTACCCCTGATGGCGCGCGTGCCCGATGCGGCGGGCGAACTCAAGGGTCAGCCCGCCGGAGGCGTGGCGCACCTTGCAACCGTGCTGCAGGGCTTGCGCGCGCAGCGGCCGCACCATGTATTCGTCGCGGCCGGTGACCTGATTGGCGCGACGCCGTTGTTGTCGTCGGCGTTGAAGGACGAACCCACGCTGGCTGCGATGGATGATCTCGGACTGCTCGCCAGTGCCTTGGGCAACCACGAACTGGATGCGGGCCTGCAGGAGTTGCAGCGCAAGACACGCGGCGAATGCCCCAGCGAGGGCTGTGCCTGGCCTGGCTTCAAGGGGCCACGATTCGCCTATCTGGCTGCCAACGTGCTGGACGAGCACACCGGTCGGCCGGTGTTGCCCACGCACGTGATCCGTGAGCTGGGCGGGCTGAAGGTGGCGTTCGTCGGCGTGGTCACGCGCGACACACCGGCTATCGTCGTGCCCTCGGGCATTCGCGGTTTACGTTTTGCCGACGAGGTGCAGACACTCAATGCGCTGGTTCCGGCCATCCGGGCCGAAGGCGCGCAGGTGCTGATTGCGTTGATGCACGAAGGCGCGTCGCATCAGGGCGCCGCCAACGACCCGAGCTACGTTTGTCCGGGCCTGCAGGGCCGCGGGGTGGAGATCGCCAGGCGGCTGGATCCGGCCTATGCGGTGCTGATCACCGGACACACGCACCAGGCCTACACCTGCAAGATCGACGGGCGCCTGCTGGTGCAGGCCGGCAGCAACGGCGGCTGGTTGACCGAGACGCGCCTGACGCTGAGCGCTCGCGGCGAACTGCTGCAGGCACAGGCCGTCAATCACCCGGTGCTGCAGGCGCAACACCCTCCCAATGCTGTCTTCGCTGCCTTGGTGCAGCGCGCTGCGGCGCTCACGGCGAATATTCGCAACAGGCCCATCGCCCAACTGGAGCGGGGCGCGCAGCGCAGCGTGCAGGCGCCCTACGGCGACAGCACGCTGGGCAATCTGATTGCCGATGCCCAGTTGGCTTACGCCAGGCGCCGCGGTCCGGCGGACATTGCCCTGATGAATCCCGGCGGCATCCGTGCCGATCTGACGCCCGAGCCCGGCCGGGCGGTCACCATGGGTGAGCTGTTTGCGATCCAGCCGTTCTCCAACGAGATTGTGGTGTTGACGCTCAGCGGCGCGCAGCTGCGCGAGCTGCTGCAAGGGCAACTGCCCAGGACCGATGCCGCGCCCCGCCTGCTGCAGGTGTCGCACACCTTGCGCTACCGCTGGACATGGCAGGGCGGCAAGCCGGCGCTCGGGCCGGTTCAGGTGGACGGGCAGCCGCTGGAGCCGGGACGCGACTACCGGGTGGTGGTCAACAGCTTCATGGCCGAGGGCGGTGACGGCCATGCCGTCTTCACGCACGGGCGCGATCGCGTGAGCCTGGGTGTGGACATCGACGCACTGAGCGAGCTGCTGGCGCAGCAGCCGCACAGCGTGCAGCGCATCGAACCGGGGCGCATCGTGCGCGATTGAGCGCGCCCGTTCTTAGTGCGTATTCAGGCTGGTTGCGCTGCCAGCGCCGGCGGCGCACCAGCGAAGCCAAGGCAGCCAAAGGCCATCTGCGGCACCTGACCGCTGATGAGCTCGGCCATGGCGCGGCCCGATCCGGCGCCGTGGGTCCAACCCAGGGTGCCGTGGCCGGCGTTGACCCACAGTTTGCCAACCCGGGTCTTGCCGATGTAGGGGATGTTGGTGGGTGTGGCCGGGCGCAAGCCGGTCCAGTAGTTGGGTTCGCCGCCCTGCGCCTCGTTGCGGGTGTCGGCGACGCCGGGGAACACCATCTCGATACGGTCGGACAGCATCTGGCAGCGTGCGCGAGCCAGCTGGGTGTCGAGTGACAGGTCGTAGCCGCCGACCTCGATGGTACCGGCCACGCGCAACTGGTCGCCGAGTCGGCTGATGGCGATCTTCTTCTCGTCGTCGATGCTGGAAACCAGCGGCGCCAGCTCCGGGTGCTTGAGCTTGAAAGTGGCGCTGTAGCCCTTGCCGGGATAGATTGGCAGATCCACGCCAACGGTGCGCAGCAGCGGCGCG
>Ga0208882_1000995_pt1 | contig 11619 bp, 6 predicted proteins | sample LakWasMet14_LOW5_2_FD_183862 | JGI IMG/M metagenome (GOLD analysis project Ga0208882, IMG submission 183862) | Freshwater sediment methanotrophic microbial communities from Lake Washington under simulated oxygen tension - Sediment Metagenome... | ecosystem: Environmental > Aquatic > Freshwater >...
GGCAAAGCGATGCAGCAGATCGCTTTGGACTTCCATCACGAAGGGGAAGCTGTCACGGTCGGCCTTGATCGGGTTGGGGTAAACGTCGAATCGCGCCATCGCTCAGGCGCCTTCGGCACGCCAGCGCCGCACACGCTGAGAGTAGGGTTCGCGTTGCGATGCCCAGGCGTTGTATTGGTCGATCTCGGCCGCATGCGCATCGGCCCAGGCTCGGGTGCCTTGGCTGGATGCGGGCGGTGTTGGCACGGCATAGCTGGGCTGAGTCTCATTGACGACCTGGTTGGCAGGCACCACCTTGACGGGCTGCATGACGATGCTGCCGTCGGGCCGGATATCCATGTCAAACAACTGCCCGGCGTACTTCTTTCCCAGCGAGATCTGGCCGCTGGCGCCGACTTCTTTCAGCATGGTTACTCCTCTTTCATCATGCCATCATGCTGCATGATTGCAGCTGCGTCAAGCGCATCGGCTCGCCGTGGTGCTGGTGTCTCAGGCAGCAGCGCCGACCTTCTTCAGCTGGTACAGCGCGTCCAGCGCCTCGCGCGGGCTCAGCGCGTCGGGGTCGATGGCGGCCAGGGCTGCTTCCACCGGGCTGGGCAAAGCGGCGGCGGTCTCGGGCGGCGCGGCAAACAGGTCGACCTGCGCCTGCGTCTCGCTGGCCTTGGCTTCCAGCGTGGCCAGCGCATGCTGCGCGTGGTTCAGCACGGCGGCGGGCATGCCGGCCAGCCGCGCCACGTGGATACCGTAGCTCTTGCTGGCCGGGCCGGCCTGGATCTCGTGCAGGAACACGATGTCGCGGCCGGCCTCGGTGGCGCTGACGTGCACATTGACCGCGCGGTGGTGCTGTGCCGGGAACTCGGTCAGCTCGAAGTAGTGCGTGGCAAACAGCGTGTAGGCCTGGGTCTTGTCGTGCAACTGCGTGGCAATGCTCGATGCCAGCGCCAGACCGTCGAAGGTGGAGGTGCCGCGGCCGATCTCGTCCATCAGCACCAGCGAGTTCGGCGTGGCGGCGTGCAGGATCTGCGCCGCCTCGAGCATCTCCAGCATAAAGGTGGACTGCGCGTTGGCCAGGTCGTCGGCGGCGCCGATGCGGGTGTGGATGGCGTCGATGGGCCCTAGCCGGCAGGCGCTGGCCGGCACATAGCTGCCCATGCTGGCCAGCAGCACGATGACGGCGATCTGGCGCATGTAGGTGGATTTGCCGCCCATGTTGGGGCCGGTGATGATCTGCATGCGCTGCTTCGCGCCCAGGCGCGTGTCGTTGGCGATGAAGCTGCCCGCACTGGTTTCGTTGAGCCGCATCTCCACCACGGGGTGCCGCCCGGCGCTGATCTCCAGGCAGGGTTCTTTGACGAACTGCGGCGCGCACCAGTTGAGTGTGAGCGAGCGCTCGGCCAGGGCGCACAGCGCGTCCAGCGTGGCGATGGCGCGCGCCAGCCGGGTCAGCGCCGGCACGTGGGCCTGCAGTTGATCCAGCAGTTGCTCATACAGCCATTTCTCGCGCGCCAGCGCGCGCTCCTGGGCGCTGAGGGCCTTGTCTTCGAAGGCCTTGAGCTCGGGCGTGATGAAGCGCTCGGCGTTCTTCAGGGTCTGGCGGCGCCGGTAGTCCTGCGGCACCTTGCTGGCCTGGCCCTGGCTCACCTCGATGTAGAAGCCATGCACCTTGTTGAACTGCACGCGCAGCGTGGCGATGCCGGTGCGCGCCTTCTCGCGCTGCTCCAGGTCGAGCAGGAAGGCGTCGCAGTCGGTCTGGATGGAGCGCAGTTCGTCCAGCTCGGCATCCAGCCCGCCGGCGATCACGCCGCCGTCGCGCACCAGCGCGGCGGGCTCTTCAAGCAGCGCCGCCTGCAGCAGCGCGGCACAGCCCGGCGGTGCTGTCAGGGCCTCACAGACATCGGCCAAGGTGGCCCGCAAGCCCGCCAGAACAGCGCCAAGATGCTCTGATTTCTGTAGCGTATGACGCAATCCGACGAGCTCGCGCGGGCGTGCCTGGCGCAGCGCGATGCGTGCAGTGATGCGCTCCACGTCGCTGCTGCCCTTGAGCGCCTCGCGCAGTCTTTGCCACGGTCCGCCCCGTAGTGCGCCGATGGCATCGAGCCGCTGCTGTGCCACCTGGCGCGCGCGCGGCGGCGACAGCAGCCAGGTCTTCAAGGCGCGGCTGCCCATGCCGGTCATGCAAGTGTCGAGCAGCGAGAACAGCGTGGGCGCGTCTTCGCCGCGCAGGGTCTGTACCAGTTCCAGGTTGCGCCGGGTACTGGGCGGCAGGTCGACCGTATCGTCGTCGCGTTGCACGCGCACGCTGTGCACATGCGTCAGGGCGCGGCCCTGGGTGTGCTCGGCATAGCCCAGCAGCGCGGCACTGGCGGCGTGGGCCAGGGGCAGGTCTTGCGCCGACCAGGGCGCCAGGCTGGCGGCCATGAGCTGTTCAAGCAGCTTTCGCTGGCCCAATGCGGCATCGAACTGCCAGTCCGGCCGGGCGCTGACCGACAGGCCGCTGCGCCGCGTGGCCTCGCGCAGGGCCGCTTCGAAGGCGGGTGTGGCGCCGGCGCTGAACAGCAGCTCGCCGGGACCGATGCGGTGGATCCAGTCGGCCACCTCGTCGCTGGCGCATTCGGCCAGCATCACCTCGCCCTGCGTCACGCTCAGCCAGGCCAGGCCGCAGCGGTTGCGCGGGCCCTGGTGCACCGCCAGCAGCAGCGACTCGGTCTTGTCGCCCAGCAGTTCCAGGTCGGTCAGGGTGCCGGGGGTGACCACGCGCACCACCTTGCGTTCCACCGGACCCTTGCCACCGACCTCGCCGACCTGTTCGCAGATGGCCACCGACTCACCCAGCTTGATCAGCCGCGCCAGATAGGTCTCGACCGAATGGAAGGGCACGCCCGCCATCACCACCGGCTCGCCGGCTGACTGGCCGCGCCGCGTCAGGGTGATGTTGAGCAGCCGCGCAGCCTTTTCGGCGTCGGCATAGAAAAGCTCATAGAAATCGCCCATGCGGTAGAACAGCAGCGTCTGCGGGAAGTCTGCTTTCAGGCCCAGGTACTGGGCCATCATGGGCGTGTGTTGCTTGTCGACTTCGATCATCCGGGCGAGTCTATCAACAACACCCCGGCTGTAAGGGCCCCGCAGGGCAAAACGCGCTAGAGTCGGGAAAATGAAAAATTGCCTATAAAAAAGGCGGGACGTCGATGGAATTGCCGCAACGGTCCAGCACCGCTACTGATCAGGACACGACGCCGGCCATGGTGGCGCGGCAGAACCGGATGCTGCACGCCATCAGCCGGGCCCAGTCGCTGGCCATCGAGAGCAGTGACGCCGCCGCAGTGTTCGGCGGCCTGCTGGCGGAACTGCTGGCACTGACCGAGGCGGAATACGGCTTCATCGGCGAGGTGCTGTACTCGGACGAAGGCCAACCCTATCTCAAGACCCATGCGATCACGAATATCGCCTGGGATGAGCCGACCCGGGCGCTGTATGCGCAGCACGCCCCAAGCGGCATGGTGTTTTCCAACCTGAAGTCGCTGTTCGGCGCGGCGCTGGTGACGGGTAAGCCGGTGATCGCCAACCAGCCGGCCACCGATCCGCGCCGCGGCGGCCTGCCCAGTGGTCATCCGCCGCTCAAGGCCTTCCTGGGAATTCCGATCGAGCATGGGCAGACCCTGCTGGCGATGGTCGGCCTGGCCAACCAGCCGGGCGGCTTTCGGGCCGAGGATGTCGCGTTCCTGGACCCCTTGTGCAAGACCATTGGCCAACTGGTGCACGCGCGCCGTGGCGATCAGCAGCGCCAGCGCGCCCTTGATGAGCTGGAGCGCACCGCCACCTTGCTGGCGCAGCGCACGCAGGCGCTCAAGACCACGCTGGACAGCATGAGCCAGGGCATTGCCATGGCAGAGCGCGAAGGGCCGGTCACGGTGTACAACCAGCGCTTTCTGGAGCTGCTGGAACTGCCCGAGTCCTTGCTCGCGCTGCAGCCCAGTTACGAGGAAGTGCTGCGCTTCCAGACCGAGCGTGGCGATTTTGGGGACAACTACGCCGCGGTGGACGACGCCGCCCGCGGTCACCTGGCATCGGCCCGCATCGAGGGTGCGCCGGAGCGCTATCTGCGCAGGAACCGCAAGGGGCGCGTGCTGGAGGTGGTCACGCGCGAGCTGGCGGGCGGCGGCATCGTGCGTACCTATGCCGATGTTACCGAGCAGCAGGAGGTGCACCAGAAGCTGCGCGACAGCGAGCTGCGTTTTCGCAGCCTGACGCAGCTCTCCTCCGACTGGTACTGGCTGCAGGACGAAAACTTCCGCTTCATCAAGTTCGAGGGCGAGCGCGAGCAGAAGACGCGTCGCCTGGAGGCGGTCGATCTGGGGCAGACGCGCTGGGAGATCGGTGCCGAGAACATGTCCCAGGACGACTGGGAAGTGCACCGCCGCGCGCTGGAGGCGCACCAGGCGTTTCGCGAACTGGAACTGGAGCGGCGCACGCCGGACGGCAACACCTACTGGATCTCCATCAGCGGCGAGCCGATCTTCGATGAGGACGAGGTGTTTCGCGGCTACCGCGGCATTGGTTGCGACATCACCTCGCGCAAGCTGGCGGAGGCGCAGATCGAACGGCTGGCGTTCTACGACGCGCTCACCGGGCTGCCCAATCGCCGGCTGCTCTATGACCGCCTGCAGCAGGCGGTGGTGGCCGGCGCGCGGCGCGAGGGCCATGGCGGCCTGTTGTTCATCGATCTGGACAACTTCAAGGCCATCAACGACACCCAGGGTCATGACGTCGGGGATGAGCTGCTCAAGCAGGTGGCCGAGCGCTTGAGCCAGTGCGTGCGCCAGACCGACACGGTGGCGCGGCTGGGCGGCGACGAGTTCGTGGTGATGCTCGATGATCTGAGCGAGCACGAGAGCGAGGCGGCGGCCCAGCTGGAGGCCATAGGGCGCAAGATCCTGCTGGCCCTGAACCAGCCGATCGAGGTGGCGCGCCAGAAGCACCACAGCTCGCCCAGCATCGGCGTGACGCTGTTTCGCGACCACAGCGAGACCGCCGACGAGCTGCTCAAGCGCGCCGATCTGGCGATGTACCAGGCCAAGGCGGCGGGCCGCAACACCATGCGCTTCTTCGACCCGCAGATGCAGGCAGTGGTGACCGATCGCGCGCGGCTGGAGGCCGACTTGCGCCATGGTCTGGCGCACGGCGAACTGCTGCTGCACTACCAGCCGGTGGTGGACGCCGTCGGCCAGACCACCGGCGTGGAGGCGTTGGCGCGCTGGCAGCATCCCAGTCGCGGCCTGGTGTCGCCGGCCCTGTTCATCCCCTTGGCCGAGCAGACCGGCTTGATCCTGCCGCTGGGCCAATGGGTGCTGGAGGTGGCGTGCACGCAACTGGTGGCCTGGAGCGCGCGCGCCGCCACGCGCGGCTGGACCATGGCGGTCAACGTCAGCGCGCGCCAGTTCCGGCATGCCGACTTCGTCCGGCAGGTGCTCAATACACTGCGCACCACCGGTGCCAACCCCTACCGATTGAAACTGGAGCTGACCGAGAGCCTGCTGGTCAGCGACGTGGACGACGCGATTGCGAAGATGAGCGAGCTGCGCTCGATCGGCGTGCGCTTCTCGCTGGATGACTTTGGCACCGGCTACTCATCGCTGAGCTATCTGCAGCGCCTGCCACTCGATCAGCTCAAGATCGACCAGTCCTTTGTGCGCGATGTACTCAAGAGCGCCAACGACGCCGCCATCGTGCGCACCATCCTGTCGCTGGCCCAGAGCATGGAACTGGCGGTGGTGGCCGAGGGCGTGGAGACGCGCGGTCAGCACGAATTCCTGGCGCAATGCGGCTGCAAGGCCTTCCAGGGCTACCTGTTCGGCAGACCGGCGCCGTTGGCGGCTTAGTAGGCCCCCACGCTTGCCACTTTGTGTGCTGCGCTGCCCCCCAGGGGGGCGCGTTTCACCTTGGGGCGGCCCAGCGGTGAAACCAACTTGCTCTGTGTAGTTCGGCGGCGGGCAATATTCCCAAAGGGGGGCCATGCCGTGTTGCGGGCAGTTGCGGCACAATGGTCTGGCCAGCCAGTACCAGATGTGGAATCTACCCTTGTGACGAGCCCAACCCCGGCCGACGCGGCTGCCGAGATCGAGCGCCTGCGTGCCGAGTTGCGCGCGACCCAGCAGCGCCTGCAGGCGGTGGTGCAGGCCTCGGGGGAACTGCTGGGCACGCTGGAGTTCGAGCTCGATGCGCAAGGCGAACTGCGGCTGGCGCGGGCCGACGCGATGGCCGACCGGCTGCTGGACAAGGCCTGCGCGCCCTTCCTGGGACAGCCCATCCTGCGCTTTCTACCCGGACTGCGCGGGGAGACGCTGCCCGACGAGTTGGCGGACGTCGCGCGCGAGGGCGGGCTGGTCGGACCGGCGGCCACGCTGGGCGAAGGCATGCTGTCCGGCCACAACTACCAGTTCTTCGCGTTCCAGAGCGCGCCCCATCGCGTGGTGGCCAAGTTCTGGGAGGCGGTCAACGGCTCGCAAGCACTGCGGATGGCGGAGCGTTCGCAGCGGCAACTGGCGGTGGTGTTCCAGCACAGCCCGGTGGCGATCTCGATGAGCCGGGAGTCCGACGGGGTCTATGTCGACGTCAATGCGGAGTGGTGCCGGCTGACCGGTGTCCCGTTTGACCAGGCGTTGGGCCGCACCGCCATCGATCTGGGCTTTTGGCGCGATCAGGCCCAGCGCGACGCCAACACCCGGCATATGCGCGAGGTCGGCCACCTGCGCAACCTGGACCTGCCGTTCCAGCGCGCCGATGGTGAGTGGCGCACGCTGCAACTCAATGGCTCGCGCATCGAGATCGAAGGCACCAGCTACTTCATGAGCTACCTCAAGGACGTGACGGCCGAGCGCGCGGCGCAGGCCGCGCTGGCCGAGAGCGAGCAGATGCTCAAGGAGAGCAACCACCACCTCAATGAGCAGATCGCGCTGTTCGAGTCCATGGAGAACCTGGCCACGGTGGGCCATTGGGTGTCCCGGCCGGGCGGCGACGGGCTGATCTGGTCCGGTGGCCTATATGCCCTGGCTGGGCTGGAGCCGGGCAGTGTCGGCAACACCACGGCCGGACGCAGCCGGATCCTGGACGAGGATCGGCCGACCTTCGAGGCGGCGCGCGCCAGGCTTGATGGCGCTACCGTGGAGTACCGCTGGGCGCACCCGGATGGGCGGGTGCGCTGGCTGCGCTCGCGCATGCACCGACGCTTGCGCGACGGCGTGGCGGTGCTGGATTTCGGCGTGGTTCAGGACATCACGGCGGAGCGCAATGCCGCGCTGGCGCTGCAGGATCGGTTGGCCTTCATCCAGACCATCACCAGCCGCGTGCCTGGCGTGGTCTACCAGTTGCGGCGCCGGCCGGACGGCCGCTTTCAGTTTCTCTATATCAGCGAGCCGGTGCGGGAGATCTACCGCGGCGTCACCCCCGAGGAGGTGCTGCGCGATGCCACCTGCACCATGGCGCTGCACCACCCGGACGACTTGCCGTCCTTCATCGCCACGCTGCAGGAGTCGGCGCGCGACCTGACGCCCTGGCGCCACGAATACCGCCTGTTGTTCCCGGATGGCACGGTGACCTGGCTGTTCGGGCAGGCGGTGCCAGAGGCCGAGCCCGACGGCGGCGTGCTGTGGAATGGCGTGACCACCGACATCACGCCGCGCAAGCTGGTGCAGGAGCGCCTGCTGGAGAGCGAGGCGCGGTTCCGTGCCTTGACCGAGCTGTCCTCCGACTGGTACTGGGAGCAGGACGAGCAGTTTCGCTTCGTGCGCTTCGAGGGCGCATTGGGCGGTGGCGACGATCGGGGCGGCTTCCCCAGTTACGGCAAGACCCGCTGGGAAGTCGGCGCGCTCAACATGCGCGAGGCTGACTGGGAGGCGCACCGGGCGGTGCTGCGTGCGCACCATACTTTCCACGATCTGGAGCTGCAGGAGGTCGACGCACAGGGCGAGACATTCTGGGTCACCCTCAGCGGTGAGCCGATGTTCGATGCGCAGGGCGCCTTCAAGGGCTACCGCGGCATAGGCCGCAACATCACCAGCCGCAAGCAGGCGGAGGAGAAGATCGAGCGCCTGGCCTTCTTTGACCTGCTGACCGGTCTGCCCAACCGGCGCCTGCTGATGGACCGGCTGCAGCATGCGCTGGCCTTGGGTGACCGGGCTTGGCGGCCGGGGGCGCTGCTGTTCATCGATCTGGACAACTTCAAGGACCTCAACGACACCCAGGGCCACGACATTGGCGACCAGTTGCTCAAGCAGGTGGCGATCCGGCTTGGAGAGTGCGTGCGCGGCGCTGACACGGTGGCGCGCCTGGGCGGTGACGAGTTCGTGGTGATGCTCGAAGAACTGAGCACCGAGCCGGGCGAGGCTGCGACCTTGGCCGAAGCCGTGGCCCGCAAGATCCTGGCGACGCTCAATCAGCCCTATCGCCTGAGCGGGCAGGAACACCACAGCACGCCCAGTATCGGCATTGCGCTGTTCCATGACCAGCTCAGCAGCGTCGACGACCTGCTCAAGCGGGCCGATCTGGCGATGTACCAGGCCAAGGCGGCCGGGCGCAACACACTGCGTTTCTTCGATCCGCAGATGCAGGTGGTGGTGGCGGCGCGCGCCGAGCTGGAGGGCGATCTGCGCCAGGGCCTGCAGCGGCAGGAACTGCTGCTGCACTACCAGCCGGTGGTCGACGTGGCGGGCTGCGTCATCGGCGTCGAGGCGCTGGTGCGCTGGCGCCATCCGCGGCGCGGCATGGTGTCGCCGGCTGAGTTCATTCCGGTGGCCGAACAGAGCGGGCTGATCCTGCCGCTGGGCCATTGGGTGCTGGCGCAGGCCTGCGCGCAACTGGTGGCCTGGTCGGCGCTGCCGACGACGGCGCGCCTGACGGTGGCGGTCAATGTGAGCGCGCGCCAGTTCCGTCACGCCGAGTTCGCGACGCAGTTGCTGGAGCTGCTGCGCCTGAGCGGCGCCAACCCCTACCGCCTCAAGCTGGAGATCACCGAGAGCCTGCTGCTCAGCGACATGGACGACGCGATCCAGAAGATGACCGAGCTGCGCTCGATCGGCGTGAGTTTTGCGCTCGATGACTTCGGCACCGGCTACTCCTCGCTGGCCTACCTCAAGCGCCTGCCGCTGGAGCAGCTCAAGATCGACCAGTCCTTTGTGCGCGATGTCATGACCGACCCGAACGACGCGGCCATTGCGCAAGCCGTGCTGACGCTGGGGCGCAGCCTGGGTCTGACGGTGGTGGCCGAGGGGGTGGAGACCAGCGAGCAGCACGCGCTGTTGCGCAGCCACGGCTGCTGCGTGTTCCAGGGCTATCTGTTTGGCCGCCCGGTGCCGATCGAGGAACTGGACCTGCGCTCGGTGGTGCAGCCGGCTGCCTCAGTCAGCTGGCTGATCTGAGGCGGGGGCGTCCACCAGGGGCGCGGCCTGGCGCACGGCCGCCTTGTCGCCGGCGCCGGCAAACTTGCTGTACTTGCCGATGATGCCGACCAGTTGCCCATAGATCCGGGGGCTGCCGGCCAGGCATTCCTTCTGGTTCAGGAAGTCACTCTCGCCGGTGAAATTGCCCACCAGACCGCCGGCCTCGGTCACCAGCAGCGAGCCCGCGGCCACGTCCCAGGGCTGCAGGCCGGTTTCAAAAAAGGCGTCGGTGAAACCGGCGGCCACATAGGCAAGATCCAGCGCGGCAGCGCCGGGGCGGCGTAAGCCGGCGGTGCGCTGCATCACCTCTCCCATCATGCGCAGGTAGCTGTTGAAGTCGTCGCCGGGGCGAAACGGGAAGCCGGTGGAGATCAGGCACTCCTGCATGCGGGTGCGCTTGGAGACGCGGATGCGCCGGTCGTTCATGTAGGCGCCGCGCCCCTTGGTGGCGGTGAACAGGTCGTTGCGGCTGGGGTCGTAGATCACCGCCTGTTCGACCTTGCCCTTGACCGCCAGGGCGATGCTGACGCAGTACACCGGCAGGCCGTGGATGAAGTTGGTGGTGCCGTCCAGCGGATCGATGATCCAGACGAATTCGGAGTCCTTGGCGCCATGTTCGCTGCCCGATTCCTCGGCCAGGATGCCGTGCCCCGGATAGGCGGTGAGCAGGGTCTCGATGATGGCCTGTTCGGCCGCGTGATCGACTTCGGTCACGAAGTCATTGACCTGCTTCTGCGAAATGCGCACCGCTTCCACATCGAGCGCGGCGCGGTTGATGATGGCACCAGCGGCGCGGGCGGCCTTGATGGCCACATTGATCATGGGGTGCAGATTCGGGGGCGGCATAAATTGTTGGGGGTAAGAGCAGCGGAATTGTCCCGTCGATGCGGGCGCCAAGGGCAGCATTTTCTCATGAAACGGCCGCACGGCCGGTTTTTGCCGTCCGCCGCGCCCTACAGGGGACAATCGGAGCCCATGAGAACCCGATTCATCCTGATCAACACCAGCCACGCCGGCAATGTGGGCGCCGCTGCCCGGGCCATGAAGACCATGGGCTTTGACGAACTGGTGCTGGTGGCGCCACGCTGGGCCAATGTGCTGCGCCGCGAAGAAACCATCCAGCGCGCCAGCGGGGCGCTGGACGTGTTGGCCAAGGCGCGCATCGTGGCCACGCTGGACGAAGCGCTGGACGGCATGACCCACCTGTGCGCCACCGCCATGACCCCGCGTGACTTTGGACCGCCCACGCGCACGCCGCGGGAGCACTTCGAATTGCTATCGAAATCGCAGCAAACCTCGCATGATTCACAAGCCTCTCAGCCGGTTTCAAATCCAGAGATGGGCGCGGGTTGGGTGCCCGACGGTATGGCCTTCCTGTTCGGCTCCGAGCGTTTTGGCATGAGCAACGAGGACGTCTACCGCTGCCACGTGGCCTTGAGCATTCCCAGCAACCCGAAGTTTGGCTCGCTCAACATCGGCGCCGCGCTGCAGGTGATCGCCTACGAGTGGCGCCTGGCGCTGGGCGGCTTTGCCGAGCAGGCCAGCGGCGCGCCGGCGCAACTGGCTGACGCGCAGCAGCTCGCGGGCATGCTGGCGCACTGGGAGCGCGCGCTGGTATCCATCGGTTTTCTCGACCCGCAGGCGCCCAAGAAGCTGATGCCGCGCCTCAACCAGCTGTTCAACCGGGCCGCGGTCACGCAGGAGGAAATCCATATCCTGCGCGGCATTGCCAAGATGATGGACCGCACGGCGGGGCAGGCGCATGTCACTGATGCCAGGACGGTCAAGGGCAGCGGCTAGACTAGCGTCATGTTTGCCCGCCTTCGCTCCGACATCCAGTGCATCCTCGACCGTGACCCGGCTGCCCGCAGCACCTGGGAGGTGCTCACCTGTTACCCGGGCCTGCATGCCCTGGTGTTGCACCGGCGCGCTCACTGGTGCTGGACCCACGGCCTCAAGTGGCTGGGGCGCTTCATCTCGCATGTGTCGCGCTGGCTCACCGGCATCGAGATCCACCCCGGCGCCAAGATCGGCGAGCGTGTGTTCTTTGACCATGCCATGGGTGTGGTGGTGGGCGAGACGGCCGAGATTGGCGATGGCTGCACCATCTACCAGGGCGTGACGCTGGGCGGCACCTCGCTCTACAAGGGCGTCAAGCGCCACCCGACCTTGGGCAAAGACGTCGTGG
>Ga0208882_1000996_pt1 | contig 11614 bp, 6 predicted proteins | sample LakWasMet14_LOW5_2_FD_183862 | JGI IMG/M metagenome (GOLD analysis project Ga0208882, IMG submission 183862) | Freshwater sediment methanotrophic microbial communities from Lake Washington under simulated oxygen tension - Sediment Metagenome... | ecosystem: Environmental > Aquatic > Freshwater >...
AGCTAAATCATCTTCATCCACTAAACTACTATTAGCCATGAAATTATAGTACACTTTATTGTTCATTAAATTTACATACTTAGGATCGTTAGGGATTTTCATACTATCCATTACATCATCAGTATATTTTTTACTTAAGCGTTGCTTATAAGCGTACTCCATAATTTTATAAGCTTGAGGAATTTTACCTGCTTTTAAGGCTCTGTTAAATGACACTTGTGTAAAACGTTGTTCCTTATCACCAGTAATATCATAAGTAATATCCATTACAATTTGTGCAAAACGTTGCTTAGCTAAAACAGGCTCTAACTCTTCTAACAAGGCTTTATCGGCATTAATTTTTTTAATGGCTTTGTCTTTACCTAATTTCACTAAATCTCCATATTTACCATCTTCTTGCTCTAACTCAAATAATCCCCACGAATCTTTTGCTTCGATTGTAGGATTGATTTTGTTATTCTGCATACTTTGCAACACTTTAACAATGCTCTCTGCTCTTTTCTTTTGTAATTTGGCATTAGCATTAGCATCACCCTCAATGGAAGAGTATGCATAAATAAATAAACCATCAACAACAAAATCAGGCTCGTTTAATGCTTTGATAAATGGTTGTACATCTTCTGCTTTAAACTCTGCTTTATTTTTCTCGAAAGGAATACTGAAATTTAAAATAGAACTTTCTGAACGTGGTTCAAAAGGAGGTTTTAAACCTGTACTTTCATCAGCAGGTAATAAACCAATAGGCGTGCTACTTTCTTGATCGCCTTGCTCTAAATAACTACGAGTAATAGTTTTACAAACGTGACCATCCTGAACTACAATTAAATTTAATTCATACTGTCCGGTAATTTTCGGATTAAATTTACCCATCTCCACTCTCAACTTATTAATCTTAGCTTGTTTCTTAGCTTTTGGATCAGGCTTAATTAAATTTTTCGCAAACAGTTTATCTTTAAATACTACTTTTTGCATAACACCTTTACTTTGTAAGTTGTTATCTACAATGTTGTAATCTGCTTTTTCGTATTGCGCACGTTGAACAATATCAACCGCTAAACCATCTTTTGTTTTCTTTAATAATCGTTTTAAATCTTTAAGATTAGCGTATTCTAAATAAATTTTACCGTTCTCAATTTTTAAACCTTTTTGCAACACATCGTAGTTTTTCCATTTATCGCAATTTTTACAAGCTTTCACATCCGGTCCTGGTATTTTTTTAGATTTTGTATTGAATGGGACCGCTAATTCTTTTTTCTTTTTAGCACCTGTATTAAAGCTATCATAACCGCCAAACACAGCAACAGCAACTACTTTTTTATTATCCTTATCCATTTGGCATTTAATACCAATAAGCATATACTGAGCTTTTAATAAAATTTCTTTTTCTTTTTTATTATTTTCCCATCTCACCCAAATTACTTTTGCAACTTGCTCTGTATTATAGTTATCTCGGCCTTTACTAACAGGTGCCAACATAGCTAAACCTTCGCCTTTTTTAGTACCACCTGATTTTAGCACATTTTTCTTTACTTGATCCTGATCAACCTTTGCTTGACCTGATTTAGCAAATGTTTTGGCATCAATAGCTGCGGCATCAATTAATACCTGATTTACTTCAAAGGTATCAAGTCCGTTTGCTAATCTGAATTTATTAAGTTCTCTTACCAACACTTTTGGCAAAGCGTCTAAATCAAAATCATTTTGAGCATTAATAAAAAGTGTAATAAATAAAAAAGATAAGGCGAATAGGATTTTTTTCATAGTTCTTAGTTTAGCTTAAAAACAAATATTAAAAAATCCGTTTACATCTTAGATTAAGAGTATTCACAAACTATCAACAAGTGCAAATTTCTACGAAAAATCTACCAAATTAAACATCTCAATGATTATATTCGTAAAGTATTTTACTACTTAGTTCATGAAAAAAATTCTAATAGCCAATAGAGGCGAGATTGCATTACGCGTTATGCGTAGTGCTAAAGAAATGGGAATACAAACCGTTGCTATATACAGCGAAGCTGATCGTAATGCTCCTTTTGTAAGATATGCGGATGAAGCAGTATGTATCGGGCCTCCACCAAGCTCACAATCATATTTACAAGGCGATAAAATTATTGCCATTTGTAAAGAATTAGGTGTTGATGGTATTCATCCTGGTTATGGTTTCTTATCTGAAAACGCTGATTTTACCAGAAAAGTTAGAGAAGCTGGGATTACGTTTATAGGACCAAGCCCTGAGGCAATGGACATGATGGGTGATAAATTAAGTGCAAAAGCAACTGCTAAAACCTATAATGTACCAATGATTCCAGGTTCTGATGGAGCCATTAGTGATTTAGCTGAAGCTACTAAACTTGCTAAAGAAATTGGTTTACCTATATTAATTAAAGCCTCTGCCGGTGGTGGTGGTAAAGGAATGCGCATGGTAGAAAAAGAAAGCGAGATTGAAGAGCAAATGAAATTAGCTATTAGCGAGGCTATTTCGGCATTTGGTAATGGTGCGGTATTTATTGAACGTTATGCTTCTAAACCACGCCACATCGAAATTCAAGTATTAGCTGATAATCATGGGAATTGCGTATACTTATTTGAACGTGAATGTAGCATACAACGTCGTCACCAAAAAGTTATTGAAGAAGCTCCATCTGCAGTATTAACTCCTGAGTTAAGAAAAGCGATGGGCGAATGCGCTGTAAACGTTGCAAAAGCTTGTAAATACAGCGGTGCTGGTACAGTTGAATTTTTAGTAGATGCTGGTTTAAATTTCTATTTCTTAGAAATGAATACACGTTTACAAGTTGAACATCCGGTTACTGAAATGATTACCGGACTTGATTTGGTTAAAGAACAAATTAAAGTAGCTCGTGGCGAAAAATTATCTTTCACACAAGATGATTTAAAAATTAATGGCCACTCTATAGAAGTGCGTGTTTGTGCAGAAGATCCAACAAATAATTTCTTACCTGATATTGGTCGTTTAAAAACATATCGTATACCAACTGGTCCGGGAGTGAGAGTTGACGATTCGTTTGAAGAAGGCATGGATATTCCAATTTTTTATGATCCGATGATTGCAAAATTAATTGTGCATGGAAAAGACAGAACAGAAGCAATAGAGAAAATGTTACGTGCCATTCAGGACTATGAAATCACAGGATGTGAAACAACATTACCATTTTGTTCATTTGTGTTAAAACATGAGGCTTTTGTGAGCGGTAAATTTGACACCGGATTTATTAAAAATCATTTTAGTCCAGAAATGCTAAACAAATCTAACACAAACGAAGAGGAAGTTGCAGCCATTTTTGGAGCTTATATTTCATCTCAACAAAAAGCAACTAATACAGAACAAAAAACTTCTGGCGAGTCTAAATCTAAATGGCGATTAAATAGAGTTTAACAAATTTTAAAAACTAATATAAGGTAACCTAAGGGTTACCTTTTTAGTTTAAAGAATAAATAACAAATGCTTCGCTTAAACACAATAACATATTCATTAATCATTTTACTTGCTTGCGTGTTTTCAAATACAACGGCGCAAACAAATGATGATGTTGTTGTACCTGCCGATAAACCTAAAGTGACTTATAAAGTTTGGGCCGAAGTTGTTAATGGCGACACCATTCCATCAATTCGTTTATACGATGTTTGGGTATATGCCGACTATCCTTACAAAAACAGAAAACAATACGAAGCCTGGACTAGAACCAAATACAACGTCAAAAAGGTTTATCCTTACGCCATTTTAGCAGCAGCAAAACTGAAAGAATATAATCGTATACTTGATAAAATGCCTGATGAAAAAACAAAAAAAGCATACCTAAAAGTTATAGAAAAAGAATTGCGTAACGAATTTGAAGAACCTTTAAAAAAATTAACGACCACGCAAGGCGAAATTTTACTAAAACTCATTGACAGAGAAACTGGAGAAACCAGTTACGAATTAGTTAAAAATTTAAGAGGAGGCTTTCAGGCTTTTATGTGGCAAGGTTTAGCACGCTTATTTGGAAGCAACATGAAAGATGAATACGACCCAACCGGCGATGACATTATGATTGAACGTGCTATTAAATTAATTGAAGCTGGTCAGTTTTAAAATTCTATCAATTTGTTTTTACAAGTTTAGTTCTGAAAATCTCACCTTCAGAAGTTTTTAATTCAATAGAATACAAACCAGAACTAATTGAACTTAAATCAACGATAGATTTTTCAGACTCTAAAACAACTTCACCTAGGCTATTAATAATGGATATTAAAAATTTATTAATAGTTTTCCCATCTAATTCAACATTAATAATATTTGAAGTTGGATTAGGGTATATAACTAATGATTTGTTATTAAATTGAAGTTCATTTACGTTAGTAAAATAATTTTTTTTGTAAACAAAACTATTAAAGAGATTGTAATTAAATGCTTGAAAATATACTTCACCTGTATTAGTTACTTTTACCCACTTAATATTATCATTAATAGACACTATTTCGGATGTCCAAGTTGAGCCAAAATCTACAGACTTATAAAGAGCTGCACTATCACCTGCAGTATACATTTCATTTAAACCTATTGATATACTATTCAAATTTTTAGTTGTTCCACTAGATATAGAAATCCAGTTTAAACCATTATCTATAGTCTTATAAATAGTTCCTTGATAGCCAACTGCAATTCCAGTATCTCCATTAAATTTTATATCTGCTATAGCATTAACAGGATTAAAAACTAAATTCCAATTATCACCATAATTAGTACTTCTAAGTAAAATATTATTATTTAACGTATCATTCCCATAAATATATCCAACAGAATCATTTGCAAAATATAACTTTGGCAACGGCAAGGCTTTAATGTTGTTATAATTTAATGTATCGTTAAAACTTATATTATTAACATTTTTTTTCAAAAACAATAAGTTCTTATTATAATCTTTATATAAAGAATAAATCATTTTATTTGTCGCAGACAAATTACCATTAAAATTAGGTATAGTCATACTTTGAGTTACTGCATGTTGGCTCGAAATTCTGTAAATTAAAGCTCCATTTACTGTTGAAAATTGCACAATAATATTTGTATCTGTTAAAATAGCATTAGTTATTCCTCCAGTGTAAGAAGAGTTACTATAATAACTATAATGTAATAAACAGCTTATATTATCATTATCAGAGTAGGTAACATCAAAACCATCTGATGAAGAAGGTGTACACTTATAATTTTCGTGTAAATAAATCCTATTATCATTTGATACTAAATAAGATTGTTGTTTGTTTTGGCAACTAGAACTAAATATATGACAAGGACTAGCAGGAATCCGATTATATTGAGCAATTGCACTTTTATAAATTAAAGCCAAAAGAAATATAATTTTAAAAATATGTTTCATTTCTCTAGGAATTAAACAACAATATTTCATAAATGTAACTAAAAAAAACTATAATAAAAACACTTCTATAAAGTGATTCACACAATATATTTAAAACAAAACAGTACTTTTAATAAAAGTATTCGAAGTCTATTTTATGAATAAAATCCGTGTTTTTACATTATTTTTATTAATCAGCATTTCGTTACGTTTTTATTCCCAAAATCAAGACAGCCTTATTATTAGAAAAATTTTCGATTATTACTTAACTCAAAGTAAATGTTACTCGAACTTAGAATTTTTAACAACAAAAATAGAAAGCAGATTAAGCGGCTCGCCCGGCGCTGCAAAAGCAGTTAAATGGACAACTCAAGCCATGTATCAAGCGGGAGCTGATACCGTTTACTTGCAACCATGCATGGTGCCTCATTGGATAAGAGGGGAAAAAGAACAATGCTTTTCTATTAATACCAAAACCAATAAAAAAACAAATTACAATATTTGTGCGCTGGGTAATTCTGTTGGCAGCAATGGAAAAAACATATCCGCTGAAGTAATAGAAGTAAGAAGCTTCGAACATTTAGATTCATTGGGCGCTGAACATATTAAAGGAAAAATTGTTTTTTATAATGTGTACTTCAATCATAAACATATTAATACAGGAACTTGTTATGGCGAAAAAGTTGGGTATCGTTACTCAGGAGCGAGCAAGGCGGCAAAATATGGTGCTGTGGCAACCATTGTTCGTAGCATGAGTTCTATCAATAATGATTTCCCGCACACAGGTGTTATGGGGTACGACACAACACTATGCAAAACAAAAATTCCATCATGCGCTATCAGTTTTTCAGGAGCAGATAAATTACTAGCTGACTTGGCAAACAATCCGAAACTAAAAATAAATTTAATTACCAATTGTAAAATGCTAGCAGATGAGCCATCATTTAATGTAGTTGGAGAAATTAAAGGAACTATAAAACCTAATGAAATTATTTTAGCAGGCGGACATTTAGACGCATGGGATAATGGACAGGGCGCACATGATGATGGTGCCGGTGTTGTGCAAAGTATAGAAGTATTAGCCATGTATAAAAACCTTGGTATAAAACCAAAACACACCATAAGAGCTGTCGCTTTTATGAATGAGGAAAATGGAGCACGTGGAGCAAAAGCATATTTTGAAGACACAAAGAAAAACAACTTAAAACACATTGCAGCTTTAGAAAGCGATGCTGGTGGCTTTTCTCCAAGAGGTATTGGCGTTGATACAACTATGGGTGCTTATAACATAATAAAAAGCTGGGAACCATTACTCGATACCTATTTTCTACAATACATTCATCCCGAAGGACATGGTGTAGATATTGGCCCTTTACAAAATTTAGGAGTTCCTTTAATAGGTTTTGAGCCGGATGGTCAAAAATATTTTGATTACCACCACACTTCAGATGATACCTTTGACAAGGTAAACAAACGCGAACTCGAATTAAGTGCAGGTGTTATTGCATCCATCATTTATTTAATAGATTACAAAGGCTGGTAAGGTCCTGATTAAAAAAACTATTAACATTATAAACCACATAGACACATGAAAAAACAATCAACTGAATGAAAAAGAAACATTATTTTAAACATAGAGTTCTAATGCTAAAAGCGAAGCTTCTATAAACCGTTCAAAAAACAATTATTAAACTATGTTTCTATGTGGTCATAAACATATACATTCATGATAATTCTAATTCATTAAAATGAAACTAAATCAAAAAATATACAATTACTTTATTCTTGCACTTACAATAAGTATAAGTATATTTTTTGCTTTTAAAATTAAACATATTCAATTTAATTACGATTTCGAAGCGTTTTTCCCGAACGAAGATAGCGAGCTTGAAGTATACGAATCTCACAGAAACAGGTTTGAATGGGATAATGAATTTGTATTATTAGGGATTGAAAATAAAGAAGGAATCTTTAAAAAAGATTTTTTACAAAAAGTTGAATCACTTTCCAATGATTTAAAAAACATTCGTTACACGGATAGAGTTATTTCTCCAACTAATATTAAAAACATTTCGTTAAGTGGTTTAGCACCTGTACAAAAAAGGCTACTACATATTGACGATGAAAGCCTATATAAAGATGATAGCATTAACATATACAATACTCCAGAACTCATAGGTTCTTTCTTTCCTAGAGATGCGAAATCATTATCCATTTTTATAAAAACAGATGAAAACTTAAGTAAAGTAAAATCTGATAGCTTAGCGCGTAATATTGAAGCTGCATTTAAAAAATATAATTTTGATGACGTACACTTTGTTGGAAGAATTGTTGCACAAGATGTGTATTTAAAAAATTTAGAGAAAGAGTTTGTATACTTTTTAGGTATTGCATTTACATTAATTATTTGTTTTTTATGGATTTCATTCCGTTCCTTATATGGAGTTGTAGCCCCGATTATCATTGTACTGGTATCTATGTTTTGGACGCTGGGTATTATGGCGGAAATTGGTCAGCCATTAGACATTATGACAGTAATGTTACCCACTATGATTTTTATAGCCGGTATGAGTGATGTGGTACATTTTTTCTCAAAATACTTTGAAGAGTTAGCTAAAGGTACTGAACGTCAAAAAATATATCCTTTAATATTAAAGGAAGTTGGCTTCCCTACATTTTTAACCTTAATTACAACGGTAGTTGGTTTCTTATCACTACTTTTTTCGAGTATTGTCCCGATAAGAGATTTTGGAATTTATACATCAATAGGTATTGTTATTGCATTTATTTTAACTTACACATTACTACCTGCATTATTATATATTTTCACGCCAAAACGATTAATAGAACTTCATCAGCATGATAATAAAACATATAACATCATGCGCAAAGTTTTATTTTGGATTTTTAGAAGTCAGAAAACAATCCTTGTAACATCATGTATTTTAATTGTATTAGCAATAATTGGTGTTTCAAAAATTCGTGTCAATAATATTTTACTCGAAGATTTATCCGATGGCGTTAAAATAAAACAAGACTTTATATTTTTTGACAAACACTATAGTGGCGTGCGTCCTTTAGAGCTTGCAATAGAAATAAAAAATAAAAACAAAACAGTTTGGGATTACGACATCATGCAACAATTAAACTCTGTAGATGAGTTTTTAAAACAAGAATACAAAGCAGGATTTATGTATTCGCCTGCAATGCTCGTTAAAACAATTAATAAATCATTAAATGATGAAACATCCGGCACGGGAAAATTTCCTAATCAAGAAGATTATGAAGAAATAAAACAACAACTTATTAGTAATAAAAAAAACAAAGACATTAAACGAATCATCACCATAGATGGAAAATACGCCCGAATAAATGGAAAGCTAAACGATGTGGGCAGTCTTGCTATGAGTGAGCATAATAAAAAATTAACTGAGTTCATTAATAAAAATATAAATACAAAAGATATTGCTATTCAAATAACAGGAGCCGCTCATTTAGTTGACAGAAACAATGAGTACATGGTAGATAACATGACACAAGGTTTTTTATTTTCTATAGTAATTATTGCCATCCTTACTTATTTTTTACATCGCAGCTGGAAAATGGTTTTGGTTTTTATTTTACCAAATTTCATCCCGCTATTAATCATAGCAGGCATTATGGGCTTCGCAGGCATTGAATTAAAGGCAGCAACATCACTTGTATTTAGTATTGCATTTGGTGTTGCAACGGATGACACCATCCATTTTATCTCTCGTTTAAAAATTGAACTAGGTTACGGCAAATCATTAATATATGCCTTTAAAAGAACTTATTTTGAAACAGGTAAACCTATTTTACTTACCACCTTTATTTTAATGGGAGGCTTTATAAGCTTAATGGTTAGCGACTTTCAGAGTACATTTTATTTTGGATTTTTAATTTGTATTACAATTATCATTGCTGTTATAGCTGATATATTTTTATTACCGGTATTGTTATTTTGGATATTAGGTAAAAAGAAAAAATAAATATCGGGTTTTGTTATTGCCTGTAAACTCTGTATATTTAAATAAAGTATTTCTATAAAAATAAAATGAAAAAAATTGGACTAATTACCTCAGGAGGCGATGCTCCAGGAATGAATGCGTGCATTAGAGCTGTTGTTAGAACCGCAAGAGCAGAACATATTGATGTTGTTGGTTTTTATCGCGGATACGAAGGATTAATTGATGATGACTCTATTCAGTTAACAAAAAGTAAAGTATCTAATATTATACATAGAGGTGGTACCATTTTAAAAACTGCTCGAAGTAAACGATTCATGACACCTGAGGGTCTACAACAAGCTGTTAACACACTACAAAAACATCAATTAGATGGGTTTATTGTTATTGGTGGTGACGGAAGCTTTAGAGGAGCTGATGCATTAAGTAAACATCACACTATTAAAACTGTTGGTTGCCCGGGTACAATTGATAATGACTTAGTGGGAACGGATTTCACAATTGGTTATGATACTGCCATTAATAATGTTGTAGAGGCCATTGACAAAATTAGGGACACCGCAGAGAGTCATGATCGAATTTTTGTTGTGGAGGTTATGGGACGAGATGCGGGATTAATTGCCTTACGAAGTGCAATTGCCTGTGGTGCTGAAGCTATTTTAATTCCTGAAAGAAAAAATGATTTACGTTTTTTATTAGAAAAGAAAAAATCGTGGAGACAAACTAAAAAAAGTAGAATTATTATTGTCGCCGAAGGCGATGAAAACGGTGGGGCTATTGGTATAGGTAATCTCTTAAAACTTGAATGGCCTGAGTTTGATATTAGAATTTCGATACTAGGACATATACAACGTGGAGGAAACCCAACTTGTATGGAACGTGTTAACGCAAGCTTAATGGGATATTACGCTGTTAAAGCATTACAAGCGGGACGTAGTGGAGAAATGATTGGTATAGTAAACAAACAAGTTCACTACACACCTTTTTGCGATGCAGTTAAACACATTGAAGATTTAAATCCTGAAATGCTAAAAATTCTGGATATTTTATCAGCATAGAGTAAAAAATAGTATTGGTTCTAATTACAAAAACACTATAAGCGTCTGAAAATCAGACGCTTTATTTTTTATAAATCTGTTACTTTTTCTTACTTTCTTGCGTTATACAGAAAAACTCCAGATTATGAGACTAGTATTTTTCATTCTGTCATGTATTCCTAATTTTTTATCAAGTCAATCTTTAATAGACTCATTAAAAACTCTTGACTTACAACATAAAAACTTAACTGCAATACCTGCAAGTATTAATTTAAAGAATTTAAAATCTTTGCATATTGGATATAATCCAATTGTTAAATTACAACCTGATATTTCACAGGCAAATCATTTAACAGAATTAAGTATTAATAATGCACCTCAGTTTAATATTGATGTAAATATTGATGTTCTTAAAAAATTAAAACTAGAGAGTTTATCCATTAACAACTCAGCACTTTTATATTTACCTATTGAGTTTGCGCAAATTAAAACGTTGCAGAATTTATCGCTTGCTAATAATTATATAAAAGAAATTCCTACAAGTATTTTACTGAGTGCAAACTACTTTAATTTAAATTTAGCTGGGAATCAAATTAGTAAACTACCTAAAGAAATTTCATTACAACAAAAACTACATACTCTGGATTTAAGCTACAACCCTTGTATTAACAACGCTGAAACATACTTAAACTTAATTAAAATAAATAATTTAAAAACATTAAATATCAAAGGAGCACTCACTCTTCCCTCTGATATTTGGATATTAAAATCTATTGAAACTCTTGACATTAGTGATGGAGAATACACAAGTGTTAGCTTAGTCCCCGAACCCGAAAAACATAACATAGTGAGTTTATCTGCTATTAATTGTAATCAACTCGATTTTACAAGTTTATACCCAATTTTGTCATCTCCTACGTTAAAGGAAATAAAATTAGGAGGCGATAAATTTTATGGATTTACAAACGTGAGTATCTCCAACAATGTCACATCATTATCATTAAGCGGAAATAACCTTGAACACTTTTCATTTACTCAAGTACCAAAAAACATTACCGAAATAAATTTAGATTTCAAATCTATAAACTGTGCATCAGAATTAGTCAGTACTTTATCTAAATGTAATAACATAACAAATTTAAATTTGAGTAATTGTAACTTAACTATTTTACCAGCACAGTCTAATCAATTAAAGAATGTAGAAACTTTAAATTTATCTGGTAACCAAATT
>Ga0208882_1000998_pt1 | contig 11608 bp, 9 predicted proteins | sample LakWasMet14_LOW5_2_FD_183862 | JGI IMG/M metagenome (GOLD analysis project Ga0208882, IMG submission 183862) | Freshwater sediment methanotrophic microbial communities from Lake Washington under simulated oxygen tension - Sediment Metagenome... | ecosystem: Environmental > Aquatic > Freshwater >...
CCCAGTCTTCCAAACGATGGATTTTGCCGGATGCGGTTTCGATGGTTGATTTATAACGTTCAATCATCGCTGGAACCTGAGAACTCTGGTCCGGATGAACTAAAAAGACAATTTCATAATGTCGCATAATTTCTCCTTTCGGGTTAAGCCTTCCACCTCTGTCTTAATAAAGATGGTAAAGCAAGGAGGAGCTGATAGCTCCTAAGAACCGCGCATTATAGATGCTTTTTCAGACATTGGAAAGCATGCAATTCAGAAACAACATAATCCCGAAAAAAAAGTCAATATCTCGGCACGACAAGAGCAATATTAAATATAAACTTTCTTTTCTCTACGCGTAAATACTCAACAAACCTTTACTGACGACAGCCTGTCCGCTTACGATTTCTTGTTCCACCTCATCAATTCCATCGCCGGCAACAGTCATTGGCACCTGCCTCCGGCCATCAGCTGTTTGTGCAAAATTTTGCGCCTGTGAGCGGCCTTGATCTGACGCAGGCCCTTGAAAAACGTTAGCCTCCACCAGATTAAGCTGCTGGCCGCTCATCATTTCCCGCAACTTGGGGATGGAAGCCTCAAGCGTTTCCCTTACAGCTGCATGTTGTGCTGTAAATACGACAGTTGCCTGATCATCGACAACATCAACGCGCACCGATATTGGCCCCAGATGCGGCGGATTCAACTTGATTTCTGCTGACGGTATGGCCTTGCTGTTCATCCATACAATGCGCTCTCCCAGATCCTTGCTCCATTCCGGATGCGATAGCGGCTTGGTTATTGCTGGAATATCTGTTTTATTATCAATAACCCTATTAGGCGGAGCTATATCCGATCCAACCCGCGGCAAAGCCTTTTCTCCCTCCAAACTGAAGGCCTGCAGATCAGCTCGCCCGGCCTTTTCAGTTTGCCCCGAATTCTGAAAATCGTTTAAATTGAAAACTTGTTTATCCAGAACCGGCTGACGAAAAACCGTTTCACTTTGTAACTTGTTTTCAGGAGTGTTCGCCGGCTGATTCGGTGTAGAACCGGCAATCAACGACTTTGTAAAAGACAGTAACATAGCTTCTTTATCGGCATTTGCAGACACCAAATTATTGGCTATTTTGGCTTGCTCGGCTTGCATTACCGGAGGAGCGATAACAGCCGCTGCCAACACCTCTTCCGTTATGCCATTATTATCAACAACCGGTAATTGAGCATCTCCTTCAGCCTGCCTTTTATCAGGCTTTTCATTGCCCTGATCCAAATCCATTTGCACCGGAGCATCAATAACAACGACATCTTGCAGGATCTGCCCTGGCTCTACGACCGCATCCGCGATGTTTTGCTCGACCGGAACCGCTTTGCCGCTCATGCCTTGCGCACTTTGCCCTGCAGGGGCGGTCGTTGCAATTATATTTTTTGTGTTTTGCGGGACCGGAGTAGCCATTGCGAGCACATCTTTGATGTTTTGCTCAGCCACTTCGGCCTTTTCTCCAGCCGAAGTTTCTAATCCGATATATTTTAAGGTATCAGTTACCGCAGCCAAGGCAGCCTCATGATCGACATCGTCTTTTGTTTTGTATGACGGCGGCAAATCATTGCCTAGTAAAGCGGCAAAATCTTGCGTATCGACTCTACCTACCGACAAACCGGCAACGCCTTGCCGATCACTGAGAGCCTGTAAATCGATAGGATCCGGCATCTGCACAGGCGCAGAATCCTCAGTTTTTATAGCGTTTAACAGCTCAATCTGCGCAACCAATGCATCCGAGAAACCTTCGGTAATCCCCGAGCCATCAAGCAAAGGCGGAGTCACACCTTCAACTGTAGCACTGCCGGAAGCCAAAAATAATAAATTTGCATTTTCAATAACCATAATCAATCCCCCTGAGATTCATTAATTATCAGGCATTTCCCATGCCACTTGAGTTATTGCGCCCGATTCTGGATGCCCGCTCATCCTGTTCCTGTTGCTCCCGCTTAGCCTCTTGTTTCATCTCTATCTTTAAAGCTGAATCGCAAACTTTCTGTAAACTTCGGGTTTTATGATGCAGCTCTTCCCATATTTTTCTTTTGGCTACCACTTCAGCTTCAATTGAATCCAGCATTTTTTCCTGACCCATTATTGCCTTATCGAGCTTATCAATAAACGATCTAAACTCCAGAAGCTGCGCAACATTGACGCCTTTAACACCCAGCTGATCGAATCTATCCTGATATTCCCTCCGATAGTTTCTTAATCCTTCAACTTGTGCCTGCATGCCTTGGTGTTTTCCCTGAACCGCGCCCAGTACTTCAAGAGCGTTCTTTTCCTGACTCGCCTTAATGTCCACAATCGTTTTAATACGTTGCGATTTTTTCACTTGTGCCCTTTATATCCCGAAGAAACTTTAATCAACCGGCAACAGTCCTTTTTACACCCAGTAACTGCGCCAGCTCTTGTAAACTCCGATCTATATCCACGGCCTCATCCATGTCCTGTTGCAAAAAATCCAAAATCGCCGGATTTTTTTCAATCGCTTTGTCGAGCCTGGGATTCGACCCCGGTTGATAAGCGCCGACACTGATCAAATCGCGGTTTTGCTGATAAAGCGAATACAATCGCCTTAGATCCCGCGCCATTTGCATATGCCCGGCGTCAATAATATCCGGCATAACCCGACTGATTGAAGCCTCTATATCGATAGCGGGGAAATGCCCGGATTCAGCCAAACTTCTGGACAATACAACATGCCCATCCAGCACCCCTCGGGCAGCATCGGCAATTGGATCATTAGTATCATCGCCCTCGACCAGCACCGTATAGAATGCGGTTATAGAGCCGCCACCGTGATCGGCATTACCGGCGCGCTCGACTAAATGCGGCAATTTGGCGAACACTGAAGGCGGATAGCCTTTGGTGGCCGGCGGCTCATCAATGGCCAGGGCGATTTCACGATGCGCCTGCGCAAAGCGCGTTAAAGAATCCATCAGCAACAGAACATCAAGACCCTGATCACGAAAATACTCGGCAATGCTGGTTGATAATAATGCCGCATGAACACGCATCAAGGGCGGACAATCCGCTGGAGAAACCACTACGACGGCTCTTTTAAGCCCGTCTTCTCCCAAGGTCTTCAGCACAAATTCGTTAACTTCTCGGCCTCGTTCACCAATCAGCCCGACCACAACGATATCCGCCGTGGTAAATTTGGTCATCATGCCCAACAACACGCTTTTGCCCACCCCGGTACCGGCAAACAAGCCCATACGCTGACCGCGTCCCACGCTAAGTATCGAATTTATAGCCCTAACACCGACATCAAGCGGTTCTCGTATAGGCTTTCGGGTAAGAGGATTAATCGGCACGCCGTTCAGTGAAATCAGCGCATCCGTTTTAAGGGGGCCTTTGCCGTCAAGCGCATTGCCGGCGCCATCCAGCACACGCCCCAGCAGACCGAAACCTACTTTAGCCAAGCTGTTTTTACCCATAGGGATGACTCGGCAATCAGGCTCAAGCCCATGAACTTCAGCAGTCGGCATCAAGAAAATGCGTGCATCGGAAAAACCCACAACTTCCGCTTCAATCATTCTGCCGTTTTTGGCCTCAATGCGGCAGCGTGAACCGATAGCAGCCCGACAGCCCACCGCTTCCAGCGTTAAACCAACCATCCGGGAAAGCTTGCCTTCGACAACAAGCTCAGGCACTTGCGCTAATCTTTCAGAATAAGGTTTTAAATTAGCCAGCCAAATTTGCGATCGATCCGCATCCGGAATCACAAACTTTTATCCTCGTTAACGGCTTCTTGCGCTATCGGCAACGACTCTGTGGATTGCCCCGCTATCTCCGCCCGCGAAGACGTATTTTCTGGCTCGCTCTCTATGGATGGCGAACATGTCTCAAGAGTACCGACAGCAGTCTTGTTGTCACTCTCTCTCTGACCACCCAACAAAGTAGCGATAACCGCAGCCAACCGATGTTCCACAGTTGCGTTAACATGTGAAATATCCGTGTTAACTTCGCAACCGCCTCGAGTAATCAATGGATCCTCAATTATGGCCCAGCTTGGCGACATCTCATCCAGCGCTAATGCGGATCGCACCAACTCGGCATCTTCAGGATGTAATTTCAAACTAATTTTTTGCGATGCCAACGGCAAAACATTAATTGATTCCCGAATAACAGCGATAATTTGCCCCGGGTCCAACTTGATTTCCCGACGTATCATTTGCGTGGCAATGGCTATTGACAGTTTAACCAGCTCTTTTTCTACTTCCTCATCAAGATGTTTAAACGGTTCGCTTAAAGACTCTAAAAGACTGACCAGTGTCGCAGCTTGGCTTTGCAACAAGTGCAAATTATCGTCGTAGCCTTTTTTTGAACCTTCATCGAAGCCTTGCTGAAAACCATGCATTTTGCCCTGTGCAAACGCTTCGTCATACGCCTGCTTTTGCATGGCTTCAATTTCATCAACCGTTAAAATCGGCGTCGGTTCATCCTCAAGCTCCACCGTCTCCGATTCCTTGGCCTCTGCTCCGGAAACGTCCGGCATACTCCATAATCTTAACGATTCCAGCTCGGCTGCGGTGAATCTGGGCGTCTTAGATGAGCTCTTCACCGCCAACCCCCATTTGCATCTCCCCTGCATCCGCTAATTTTTTAGCAATAGCCAATATATCTTTCTGCGCTAGCTCTACTTCACTTAACTTGGCTGGGGGCGAAGCTTCCAGGTCATCACGCAGCATTTCTGCCGCCCGCTTGGACATATTGCTGAATATTTTCTCCTTAAGTTCACTGCCCACGCCACGCAACGCCAGCAACAGCTGTCCGGTTGAAACTTCACGCAACAAGGTTTGCATGCCTCTTTCATCGATAGAGGTGAGATCTTCAAAGGTAAACATTTTTTCCTGAATTTCCTGGGCCAGTTCAGACCTGTGCTCGGCAATTCCGGACATCACTAAATCTGCGGCTCCGCCATCAAGGAAATTTAAAATATTGGCCACCGCATCGACGCCGCCGATATTTGTCGACTTAACATTATCAGAGCCGGTTAGTTGTTTTTCCATGATTTGATCCAACTCGCGCAGAGCAGCGGGCTGAATGCCTTTCATCGTCGCAATTCTCATCATCAAATCGGCACGCATGCTTTCGGGCAGGAACATCATTACATCCGCCGCCTGCTCACTATCCATTAAAGACATAATGGTCGCGACAATCTGAGGATGCTCCAAGCGAATCATGTCGGCGATCGACCGGGTATCCATCCATTTCAGCTGCTCAATACCTTTGGTATTGCCGCCTTGTAGAATCCGGTCAAGGATGCTGTTCGCTTTGTCTGCGCCCAACGCACTGATCAATACAGTACGAATATACTCATCGGTATCCATGCCCAAGGCGGTCTGTCTTTTTACCGTAACGATAAACTCCTCAACCACCTCATCCATCATGCCGGTGGAAATCTCCCCCACGCTTGCCATCGTGATACCTAAAATCTGCACTTCCCTGGGCGACATATGCTTTAGAACGAGTGCCGCCCTATCCATTCCCAGCGCCAGCAACAATACAGCGGCACGATCAACCTGGGTTAACTCTTTCTCCGACTTAGCCATCTTTTTTGATCCAGGACTTAATAACTTGTGCGACTACTTTCGAATCATCATCGACGAGTCTCTTAACATATTCCAAACGATGCTCATAACTCTGGGGCACATCCAAAAGCAGCAGATCCTGCATCTCCTTTTCAGTGGGTACCGCAAAGTTTACGTTTTGCTGACCGGCCGGCACAGCGACAGGCACACCTCGCTCATCATAACGAACGTCTCCTCCCATTGCCGCCGCCTTCTCTTGCGCCTCCGCCAAAGCTACGGCTTTTTTCTCTTCCAGATCCCGGCCGATAAGGCCGCGCATAGTGGGACGCAATACGCCAAACAACAAGAATAATAAAGCCAAAGCCGCAGCCACTTGCTTTATAAGGTCAAGAAACCAGCCCTGCTCCCAAACGGGTATTGCCGGCAATGCTTCAACAATGTCGTCTATTTTGAAAGCCACATTCGTAACCGTAACCTGATCCCCCCGACTACTGTCAAACCCTACCGCCTGCTTGACCAGATCGCTAAATCGATGAATATCTTCCTGAGAATAAGACTGTGCTTTAATGGCGCCATCACTTTGGGGCACATGCCGGTCGTCAACGACCACGGCCACCGACAGTCGACGCAATGCACCTGTAGCCAACCGGGTATGGGTAATGGTTTTATCCAGTTCGTAATTTCTGGTTGCATTTTTTGACGCCGACCCGGGCGTGGACGCTGAATTGGTCGCGGTCGCGGCCGATGCCGGCGTTGCTTCCGGAGCCGTACCTGCCGGAGTAGGTTGATTTGATAACGCGCCGGGGACACCTTGAGTTGCGGACAATGTGCTTTGCTCTTCGGATGTCTGTTCGCTTCTTAAAGCCGGCAAGTCCGGATTGAACATTTCCTGCGTTCTGTCAGTCTCGGTAAAATCCACATCCGCTGAAATCTGCACGCGCATTCCGTCGCTGCCCACCAATGGCGACAAAATATTCTGAATGCGCCCCATCAGGTGTTCTTCAATATTCTTCTTATATTCAAACTGCTTGGTGGTTAAATTGCCCGCCACTGAGGAATCATTGCTATTTAACAACTGGCCTTTTTGATCGACGACTGTGACTTGCTCGGCGTCCAGTTGCGGCACGCTGGAAGCGACTAAATGAATGATTGATTCGACCTGCCCCTTATCCAGGGATCTGCCTTGATATAAATTGACTATAACGGAAGCGCTGGGTTTTTTACGGTCCCGCACAAACACCGACTGAACGGGCATGGCTAACAGCACCCGGGCCGATTTTACATTCTGGATGGACATAATGGTTCGGGCAATCTCGCCTTCCAGGGCTCTTTGAAAGCGTACCGCTTCAACACTTTTGCTGGCACCGAAACCCTGCTCTTTATCCAGCAGCTCATATCCCAAACTATTGCTTTTTGGCAAGCCTTGAGCCGCTAATTTGAGCTTTACGGTATTCACCTGATCCATCGGTACCATAATAGCCCCGGACCCGGTTTCGACTTTATATTTGATGTTTTCCTTATTCAGAACTTCAAGAATTTCTGAAATGTCGCTCTCGCCGATTTCGGAGTATAAGCGTCCGTATGAGGGTTCCTGAGACCATAAAACAACAGCAACGCCAATAGCCACACTAAGCGCCAGGCCCAACATCAGCCCGATCTGACGCGCTATGGTTAGCCCGGCCAAGCCTCTGATGGCCGGATGCGCATCGACCTTGGTCGCAAAAATATGAGACGCTTCACCATCAAGATGTCCCTTGTCCTTTGACATTGGATCATGCTGGCGATTTGCTTCAACTAGACTATTACCACTCTGTTCGCTCATGTTTTATTTACAGTTTGCCGCATTACATTGGCATATTCATGACATCTTGATAGGCTTCAACTAATTTATTTCTGACCTGTAGCATTGCCTGAAATGAAACACTGGCTTTCTGCGAAGCCACCATAACCTCGGCCAGACTGACATTAGTGTCGCCAGCCTCAAAAGCCTCCGTCATTTTTCCGGCAGTTTGCTGAGTATCATTAACAGCGCCTATGGTCTGCTTCAGCATCGCCGCAAAGTCAGCGCCGCCACCTGTCTCTTGGACTTTACCGCCACCGGCTTCAAGCGACATCGCCCGCATCTGAGCCAAAACTTGATTGACATTCATTTCACTCATGGAGATTTTCTCTTACATTCTTAATAGTGCAGAGTTTAATGCATTTTTAATGCCAGTTGTTAGCATGAAATAATAACGCCGGAATCTTTCATTCTGGCCATTTTATAGCGGAGCGTTCTGGGACTAATGCCCAATTTTTCAGCCGTTATTTTGCGACTGCCATTTTCCTTCAGTAAAGTTTGTAAAATAATGTTTTCTTCAGCCGAGCGAACGCCTTCGCCCAACCCTCCGATCTCGATCTTTTCATTTTTAGTATCAATCGGATACACTTCACTTGCAGTTTCTACATTCTCATTTAAAGAACTATCGCTCATGATGTTCATCATTGATCCAGCATCCTCAAACACCAAATCATCAACTGTAATCTTATCGTCAATCCGCAAAATTAGAGCCCGCTGCACCACATTATCGAGTTCCCTGACATTACCCGGCCAACGATAAGCTAACATTTTTTTAACAGCCTCATTATCAAATTCAGGCAACTTTTTGCCGTCCGTCCGATGACGCTGCATCAATTCCTGTGCCAGCGGCAAAATATCGCCCGGCCGGTTACGTAACGGTGGAATATTAATAGGAAACACGCTGAGACGGTAATACAAGTCCTCACGAAACCGGCCTAGCTCCACCTGCTCTTTTAACTTCTGATTGGTTGCCGCCAAAATTCTGACATTCAACTTGATTTTTTTGTGGCTGCCCAGACGCTCGACTTCCTTCTCCTGCAATACCCGCAATAGTTTCGCCTGTAGCCCTAAATCCATTTCGGCTATTTCGTCCAGTAACAAAGTGCCGTCCTGAGCCTGTTCGAATTTCCCGGACATGGCCTGAACCGCTCCGGTGTAAGCGCCTTTTTCGTAGCCGAACAACATCGCTTCCAACATGTTTTCGGGAATGGCCGCGCAATTTACCGCAATAAACGGCCCTTGATAATACGTTGAATTTTGATGGATATAACGAGCAATAACCTCTTTACCGGTTCCGCTTTCACCCTGCAACAACACGGTGACATCGGTTCTAGCGACTTTGGCAGTCAAAGCGTAGAGTTTTTTCATGTTTTCGTCTTGCACGATTCGCTCATTAGCGGCTGCATTGGCCGCCGACGGATTAGCTGACACATAATCAGCCACTTTACTCACCAGCGCCTGCGCGTCAAACGGCTTGATGAGATAATCGGATGCGCCAGCCTGCATAGCCTCGACGGCCTTGGGAATAGTCCCGAAAGCCGTCATCAGCAGCACCGGTGTTTCCGAATATTTATGCTGCATATTTTTCAGCAATTGAAAGCCGTCCATAACCGGCATCTGGACATCGCTAACGACCAGTTTAAACTGGCCATGCTCCAGTTTCATTAGCGCTTCAGTACCGTTTCGAGCCGAAACGACTCGATACCCGCCTATCTCCAGAGTGTCACAAAGTGCTTCGCAGAGTGACAGATCATCCTCAACAACCAACACATCATACTGTTTCATGTCCAATCTCCATTTGATGGTGATTCTTACCGGACAAATCTGCCCGGAGCAGATTTGCATTTACCCGAAGGGCATCAGGCAGGGAAGCCTGATGTGATAAATCTGCCCGGAGCAGATTTGCATTTACCCGAAGGGCATCAGGCAGGGAAGCCTGATGTGATAAATCTGCCTGGAGCAGATTTGCATTTACCCGAAGGGCATCAGGCAGGGAAGCCTGATGTGATAAATCTGCCTGGAGCAGATTTGCATTTACCCGAAGGGCATCAGGCAGGGAAGCCTGATGTGATAAATCTGCCTGGAGCAGATTTGCATTTACCCGAAGGGCATCAGGCAGGGAAGCCTGATGTGAAAAACCGCCCGGTAACAAATTACATGCCTGGCTTATACAGGGAATGATTAAGGTAAAAGCGGTGCCATGCCCCGGAGACGAGTCAACAGACACATAGCCGCCATGGGCTTTCACTACACTGTCAACAACGGCCAAACCCAAACCGGTGCCGTGGACCTTGGTCGTAAAAAATGGCTCAAAAACCCGCTGACAAAGCTCTTCGGCAATGCCCGGACCGTCATCTCTAATAACGATACGCAGCTGACAGTCATCGAGCTGAACCACGGAAATCCGTATACATCCGGCCTGACCTACGGCATCGACCGCATTATTCAGCAAATTAAGCAACGCACCGCGCAAGGCATTTTCATTGCCCAGCATTGCGTCATGTTGCGCGTCATTAACAATCTGCAAATCAATCCTGCCGCTACCGGTATACTCTTTCACCGTTTCTCTGAGATGGTTTAATAATTCGGCTAATGAAAATGTCTCCATAGCCAAGCGTCCGTCTTTCGCGAAAATCAGCATATCGTTAACCTGCCTTTCCAAATATTGCAGGCGTTCCAGAATTTTCTGCGAAAACCGCTGCCGTTTTTCGTTATCCAGTGCCGGACTGCTCATTTGCGACGCGTAGAGTATGGCTGTCGCCAGCGGCGTCCTGACCTGATGCGCCATACTCGCCACCATTTCCCCCATGGCCGATAACTGCTTTTGCTGATTCAATGTATCCTGCAGATTTCGCATTTCACTGACATCGGATAACAAAACAATTTGGCTAGAATCGGCAGGATCATTACGTGCAATATCTCTGCTGACAGTCATATTGACCCGTTTGCCGTTACGCAATTGCCGCTCATGAGGGTTTCCGATAACAGGGATCAGGCTGCGGATGACCACATCCGACCAGTCCATGCCAATAAGAGGCTCACCTAAGAAATCAGTCGCTACCGCGTTACAATCCAAAATTTTGCCGTCCGCATCCAGCACAATAACGCCTGCCGGAAGCGCTGCCAGTATTTTTTCCAAACGACTGGCAAGTTTTTCTTTTTCCTCAAGGGTCTTAAGCCGTTCACTATGAGCAAACGCCAGTTCACCATGCAGTTTAGCAACCTGTTCTTCCAGCCCTTGGTAGGAAACCGATAAATTCTGGGATAGCTCGTTAAAAATCCGGAACGCATCGGTAAGCTGTTCCGTCTTCTGCTTTTTTTGAGTTGTATGAATATTCATGCCTGATCGCCCTGGTTTACAACTTAATCTTACTTTAAGAAAATAAAGCAAAAATCAGACCAAATATTTTTCATAAAATTATCAAAGCCTTATAAAGACGCGACAAAAAAATGACATCATCCTTTTAACGCTGCAAATCATATTTGCGAAGTTTTTCAACTAATGTTGTCCGCCGCATATTCAGCCGTTTGGCGGCGTGAGCCACTACTCCGTCACATTCGTTTAACGCCTGCCGGATCAAATCGACCTCTAAATCATTCAAATATTCTTTCAAGTCGATGCCTTGCTCCGGCAGTTGCGCCAAGTTATTCACTACGCCTTCGAAAGTATTCATTGTCCCTTCGAAGGCGCTGATGATTTCTGCTTGTTCAGACTGTTCATCTTCTTCTATATCAACTGCCTCGCAACCATCAAGAACTTCTTCAGAAACTGTATAATGTTGAAATTTTTCCGGTAAATCAGCGGTATCGACAAGCCCTTTGGGTTTAATAATAGCGAGTCTTTCAATTAGATTTGCCAGCTCCCTGACATTCCCAGGCCATTCATGTTGCATCAGCATGGCCATGGCCGCATTAGTCAGTCGTACCGAACCGCGATTGGACGCTTCCATGCGTGAGACAAGATCATTCACTAACAAAGGGAGATCCTCAGTCCTGTCCTTTAAGGCCGGTATTTCAATAGGAAAAACATTTAAGCGGTAAAACAGATCCTCCCGAAACCGGTTTTCTTTAATTTCATTTTCGAGATATCGGTGTGTGGCAGCAATAACCCGCACATCGCAATGTATGGTTTTGTTACTGCCGACACGCTCAAAGGTCCGCTCTTGTAATACACGCAATAACTTAACCTGCATAGCTAAAGGCATATCGCCAATTTCA
>Ga0208882_1001001_pt1 | contig 11579 bp, 19 predicted proteins | sample LakWasMet14_LOW5_2_FD_183862 | JGI IMG/M metagenome (GOLD analysis project Ga0208882, IMG submission 183862) | Freshwater sediment methanotrophic microbial communities from Lake Washington under simulated oxygen tension - Sediment Metagenome... | ecosystem: Environmental > Aquatic > Freshwater >...
GCTCGATAGAGCACCAGACTGAGGGTGACCAAGACGCGTCGTAAAGTCGACGCGTATCCGGACTTTCAGTCCGTAACTCAAACCCACCAGCTTTAGCTGGTGGTTGTTTAGTTAATCTGCACTCTGGATAATGTACCTTTGTAGACAGGCGTTAGCCGTCGCGGCGTAAGCAACTGGCGCTTGCGTCATTTAACTTGTCCAATAGTGGCGCTTCGCGCCCATGCTGCGCGTGGAAATGGCCCATACTGAATAATTTAAGCATATCGTTATTTATCATTCGGCTGCGCCATTCACCACCTTATACAGCCGCTTTAAACATTCATTACGTGCAATAGTCGGCAGCGAAGCAGCCAGCGTTTAGATTTTGCTCAATCTGACTTGAGACATTATTATGCTTGGCGTTGCTGGGTGCCGTTCACAGCTTTATCCACAAAATCTGGGGATAACAGCTACTTCCAAGACTTCGCATAATGTATATTATGTTAAAACGAATGAATACCCAATATTAGGCGGCATAGTTCTTGCCCTAGTATCTATTCTTACGATCAGGAGTCGAAAACATGGCAGCACCAAGGAAAACGAGCTTTTATCACACACGCAATAAAATAATCCCCAACAACAAGGCCGCCGCAGAATTACTGGGCGTTGATATTGCTGAAATAGAACGAATGGACAAAGAAGGCGCTCCACCTGTCATGGAACGCTTTATCCTGTTATGGGACTCTAAGCGCATCAATTCGCCGGGCTGGGATGGATGGTGCTTTAGTCGTGGCTCACTGATGCACAAAAGAATGATTTGGAAGCCTGAAAACCTATTAAATGCGCGTCGAGAAGCGGAACGCATTGGGCAACTGGAAAATGAAATTCACAGGCTTTACAGCTGGAAAGGCTTGATAAAGATAGCCGGTTATTTATTTAAAGCCTCATAAGCTTCCCTAGCCCTTATGAAAGCATTCGCGCAATGCATCCGCGTTGCGCGGTCTTTAAAGTCGTGGCATTCCGGCGGTTTTTTATACTGCGACTTAAAATCCTCGACATTTTTTCTTACCTCAACATAAGCTTTTTTGCTTTGTTCCCTGACCAACTCTTCTCTGCTTTTAGGTATTAATGGAATTTGAGGAAAACCCTGAGACTGTGAATTCTCAATTGGAGCGGTTGTAATGGGCACAACGTGAAGAGGTTCGCGATTTGATAATGACTGAATAAGCTGAATTGATTGCTCAGTCTGTTTATTAATGGATTCATTAAAGCCCCATATTGCAGCGCCCGCAAAAAATATAAAGCCAAACGTTGTAAGCATCCCGGCCAAAACTATCCCAAAAGCCACGCCGAAAATAATCTTCCATATTGATACTTGTTTGGCGGATTTTTGCTCGTTATATCTTCCCATAAGCCCTCAGCTACGAAAATGTTTAGAATGATCTTTATCGTTAGTATCCTATAACCTTTATTCAAAAATGTCACTAAGCCGATTAGCTAGCGACTCCGTGACCCCGTCCTATTGTCAGTCATAAATCAAAAGCGGTTAACAGTACGAATGGGGCGAAGCCGATCACCACGCCCTTGCTCATTTTGCGCTAATTCATATACATTTTGCGTGTGCAATGAGCAAGGCAGCGAACCGGCAAAGTACATTAAACCGGCTTACGTGAAATACCGGTCGGGCGGAGCCTCCCTGTCTACCTTCGAATCACCAAGATCACAAGCCCAGTCAACAGGTTTTGTTTTACCTAACAAAGGCTATTAAAGCGGCAAGGTAATAGTGCGGGCTAAAACAAAAGCGGGGTTAATAGTAACGGGGTTGGGTAAATTCCGTTACTCGATGTCCAAAACATTCGCCTGGTAAGTAACATGTCCGTTACTGAACCAGGTTAACAACCGGCCGGCGAGTAACGATTGCGGTCGAAAATGCGCTTTCTGCATGCACCTGTAGCGGTCAATTGACGACCCGTTACCCTACGGCCACAATCACACGCACATAAACGCCCCCAATCACGTCGGCATTTTACGGACTCGGCCAGAGCGCGCGCAATCGGGTACGGGACTCCATTGCCTATTGCCCTGGCAAGCGCAGACCGCGTAAATGCTGGAATACCAAAACCTATCGGCAAACCTTGCAGGCATGCAATTTCTGAAATCGACCTTGAATCATTGGCCGTCACTGTTGACTCTTTTCCATTGCCATTTCCGCTATCACCTAATCGCTCAATCATCAGCTGCGTACCATCCCGTGTACCAAATTGCACATGACGTAAACGCCGCTGTTTCGATCCGAAATCAGCCGAATTCAGGTCAAGCCGCTGCCATGAATAACCGTCGATACGTATATCGGGAACACCCGGAACATTCTCGGCCAACCACCAAACGGGTGATGCTTCGATCACAACACGCTTAAATTCATCTAACATTTCCAACCCGTTACCGGTTGGCTCTGAACGTCGAGCCTTAGAAAAATCCTGACAGGGCGGACCGCCTATAATGCCGTCAAATTTGCCCGACATGGCCGAAAATTTCCTGATGTCGCCACCGAAAATCAAATCAGGACCACGGACAACGCAAAAACCGGCATCCTCAAAGCCGCGGTCCAATAAACCAATGCCGGGAAATAATGAAAGAACTAACATAACGTTACTCTGCTGCGTTAAATAACATCCGGATGGTAACAGCTATAGTGTTACTCATTGACCGAAACAATCGCCTGGTCGGTAACGCTTTTCTGCGCCTGACCTCGTTTAGATTTTACTGGCTTTTTCTTAACCGAAACCGGCCGCAAATGCTCGGATATCTGGTAATAACTGCACAAGGCGGTTTCAATTAGAACCGCCCTACTCTCCGGCTGCCTATCCATCCACTCAATCAGATACGGCGGCAATTTTATGGATACCGCCGCTTTTTTATCTTCTTTAATTGGCCGGGCCATCTAAATTTGACCTAATTTTGTTGCTAAGCTAACACGCCCAAGCACCTCAGACCCCAACAAATCAAAAATGGCTATATAGTCACTCTCTATACGACACAGAAAAACCTTGCCTTTTTTATCCGAAAATTGGCCTAAATCTGAATCCGCGGAATATTCAGCGGAAGAAATAATTTGTTTGCAGTTCAAACCTTGAAATGTTTTTGTAGTTTTCATAAAACCCCCTTTTGTTTAAGTTGGTTTAAGTATATACCTTTTTATGGGAATGTCAAGTTAAAGTATATACTTTTATGAAATATTATCTGTTACTCGCTGGCCGATAAATTCACCTAGTCGGTAACATATCCGTTACTGTACCAGGGAAACAAGCAATGGCCGCGTAACGATTACGGGTAATTAGAAGCCACCTGAGCCGGTAAAGAATCGTCTTTGATGTAACCGCCTTTGTGACCAGTAAACCGAGTCACGATCTCGCCCTCGATCTCGCAATAATCCTCGTAGTCCTCGCGCGTACATTTCTTGGCGCTAATCAGCCGCATGTTGCCTGATTGCGTCATTAATATAACCATCGGCACCTTGCCTAAATATTTACCCGCAACACCGGTTATCTTGCCAGCAATGCGCCATTCAGTCGAATAAGCGGGTTTAGCCGGTACTGGTGGAACATTGACCGGAACAGTTGCGCCTTGAATCTGAGTCGCTGGAACAGTCGTTGCGGCCTTGGCGGGTTTTGCCTTGTCGTTCATTTTCTGAACCTTTTCTTGAGTTGCCGATACACCCCAGACCATGCCAACCAGACACAGCGCCATGACGGCCAAACCCGCCTTGAATTTCCAGCTATTGAAGAAGCTTGAGCTTACGACGCGCTTTTCGTTCGGCGCTACATTACCTTGACTGTGCATGTGCGTCTTGTAATAGCGGTAGACGTTTTCGCTATACCTGCCATTTTCAGACGATACCAGCTGATTTTTTGGAGGAGTGTTGTCTTTGTTCAAGCTTGCCGCTTTTCTGCAGGTGTAACGAATAAAACTGTCTTCCCTGCCCAAATCCAAATGCTTTGCGGTAATGACTGTGGTTTCAATCAGAGCACGAACCGGAGCACACAGATCGGCCATATCCTGAGTGATTAGAACAATATCCATTGAACGGCCTGTATCGTCCGATCTATGCCCATGCTCTTTAAGTAACGCGAGTTGCGAATGAGGTATTGCGGTCATTTTCTGACCCTGCGGCCACAACCGCCACACCTCATCTATTATCAACATGACCCCGTTACCTACACTGTCCCAATCGTGCTTTAGCAAGTCGTCAATGAACGTCACCCTAGCATCCGGGAAATCTTGCAGTATCACGTCCATTTTCAAAGGCAAATTGGTAACGATGTGCCTCCCCTCCTTCAAGCAAGGCGATACAAACAGCTCAATGCTGGAGTAGCTTTTTCCTGATCTTGGCTGTCCGGCCAAGCCAACTATGCCAGCCATTAGCCAATCACCGGCAGTCTACGAATAAGGAAGCGAATCAGGTACGCACTACCCAAAACCGCCAGCGACTGAGGAATCAGGAAAAAATCGGCGAAATATCCCAACGGACCGCTAAACGCAGTTTGCAAAAAAGCGATTTTAGCGGACAAACCGGAACCATCGAGCAGGGATTGCAACGCATCAAAAAGCCCATTAGCTAACGCGAAAAATGACAGCTTGACGTAATAAACAACCGCATCCATCACGCCGGAAACAAGACCGGTTAAATACTCCAACGAGTATTTAATCCAATCCACCAAGGAAGTAAAAAAATCTGATATTTTTTGACCAATGCCCATGTTTTACGCGCTCATTAAGATGAAAATAAAACCGATTGTCATGACAATTGTCATAATCACGGAAACCGATGACCGTACCGACTCCATGAGCGAACAATGGCCGCTAACCGAATGATTCCCCAAGCCAACGCCAGATAAATCCATTTCAATAGGTGGACATTCACCACTGGCCGATGCACTCAAGGAATATAAGCCCTTGAGCCGATCTATACGCTCAGACGGTGAACAGGTGCCAGATATGCAACTCGGAGATGCCCCGCAATCGCCCTTACAAAGCACGGAAGATATAGCGGTTTTCCCATCTGATTTACCATTGCCATGAACATTGCCCCCGGAACTAAACGAATCGGCGGCGTTGAGTTTATCCAATATTCCCTTGGTGTTGGCTTCAATGCCTTTAGTGTGCGCTTCAATACCTTTTGCAGTTGCATCAGTCGCCAACCCCGATGTGTCATTAGACGGACTACTGGTACTCGTACCAACACCGGAACCGCGACCTGTACCATTACCATCGCCTGATTCAGCGTCATGTAAAGCGGTAGAAAGCCCCGGCAACAATCCATCAATATTGCGGTTATGAGCGTCGGCATTACCAGGATTTGAAGCAGGTATTGCACCATCCTCAGTACCAATCGATACGCCAATATCAGTGGCCTTTTGTTTTGCAGCAGCAGAATTTGACGCCCGAGCCAGTGCGTCGATTACAGCATCATTCGCTTTTACAAAGTCCTTTACGGCTTGCCCTATTGCCGCTTGATCACCAGATGCTTTAGCAGCTGCAAGTGCGGCTGAAGCGGCATCTCTAGCAGCTTTCGCGGTATCGACGGAACCGGCTTTAACGGCGGCGGCATCGGCGGCAGCGGAAGCCAATTGATCGGCTTGAGTTTTTTTGGCATCAGCCAACGCTTTAGTGGCGAGAATTTCCATCGACCGTTGCGCATTAGCATCAGTAACGGTTTGAGGATCATTTGAGCAAATATAAGCAGCAGGCTTGCAATCATCTATGGGAGGACAATATTTACCATTAACATCACTAATGCAAATAGTAAATGGCGAAGGTGCGGTTTCACATCGTTTTGTAGTTTTGTTAAAAAAATTGCCGCCTGTCGCAGAACTAGCATTGCAATCTGGAATGGGGGTGCAAGTGCCACCATTATCGTATTCAGTGGCAGAACAAACAACAGGCGGGACCCCGCACTTGCCAGTTGCATCACGCACTTCTGGAGCAGTACAAGAAGGCGCATTTTGACAAGTCGCGTAAGAATCCGCGGAGGAATAAGAACCACCATACGGACACGAATAATCAATGCCGATATTGCTCTGCGTAACAAAATTATTAGCTGACGTATAAATTTTGCACGCATCATTAGGGCCATAGAGGCCATTAAAATCCCCATGATACGTCGAACCATAAATAACAGCCCCCGCCGTACACGCCGCAGAACCAGAACTACTCATTGTCTGAGCAGATAGCGCACCATAATAATATTTTACAGTTGTAGGATAGATATCGGCGAAAACCGATGACGAAAATAAAATCCCCGACAAAGCAATAAAGATTAATCTAGCCATAATTAACGCATGATGTAGAAAGGCAGGTAAAGACCGACCAAAAAGGCCGCGTAATAGTACAGGTGTTCCATAATTCCCCCTAAACGAAAAAAAGCCCGGTTTTTACACCGAGCTTTTTGAACTAACTAAAAGACCAATTAACCCCAGCCCAATTTTTTAGAGATGATCTGGCCGCCTTTCAAGAAAATCCCGACGGTAATCATTCCGGAAAATACGACTGTCATGGCGGTAGAAATTGCGCTTAAATCGACCGTTGCGGTCAGATCAGCTAGACCAACCGCATGGGCCGATGTACCCACCAAAGCAAAAGAAGCACCAACGACGGCAAGTAAAATTCTTTTTTTAGATTTGTTCATAGTTTTTTTCCCATAATGGAATAGATAATAAAACGACCGCCCCACGCAAGCGCGACTAAGCCGTACGACAAAATAAAGCCAGCACCGACCGCTTCGGACATTACTAATGGATCAATATGCGAAAAATCAAACGGGTAGTATTCACCCGCACTTAAAACCACGTAGTTAGCACAATTTGTCTGCATACTGTCGGCAACAAATGCTAAAGCCTGAGCACCACCAGCAACGTCCACTCTAACGGAACTAGTACCAGCAAACAAAAACGCAGTTTTAACGCAAATCATTAGAATCCCTCATGTGATGCTAACTATTTAGAGAACAGTCTCTAAATTCGGATAAAGAACGGTTCCGGCATGATCTGATGTGCAAACACTAAATTTTGCCGGTTTGTTCTGTTTATTACGCGTCGAAAACCGCCGAGCTTTGCGAGCTATGCGACGAAATTCAGACGATTGATTGTTGAGCATTGACCTAAGCCCTACGCCTTAGCCGGTTCTTTCTGACGAAGCGGCGGCAATTTTTGAGAGATTGAAAAATCATCAATTGTTGCGCCGGTAGCCAATGACAGAAACGGAACATCGTTAAATACACCTATACGGGATGGAAACATAATATCCTGCTCGACACCGACTAAAGCCGCCGCTGCCTGAATAACGTCGACAGGTGCATCAGTCACGTTCAACCACATAGAATCGGGCTTAGACGGCATGAATAAAACACGAATCCGTTTTTTAAATTCACCCTCGACCGGCTTGCCGTCTTTATAGACTTGCTGCTGATCTTCTTTAATTTCTAAAAATCGACCTTTTGAAAATTGAGCCATATTGTTAATCCTCTTTCATTGTTAAAATTTGCTACAGTTATTTATAGAACTCCAAGGCCGCTAAAGAGGCGGGGAGGCGCTTGCGCGCCATCCCCCGCTCGCCTTAATATCTTGGGGTTTTTGGATAATGGTCCACTTTTTAAGATGCGTGACCACGTCGAAAACATCGGCTGTAATACCAACGATTTTCCAGACGATCTCTTGATAGCGATTTAATTTCATCTCGCCGGTTTCTTCGTTAAATTCGTTCCTCTTCAACAGCTGTAATTCACGCTCTACGCGCTTTATCTCGGTGCCGCCCATAACGACCAGAAAACCCGCCCAATCGTTATTGATGCAGCAGTCGCGAGCCTCGCGGATTACGTCATGTTCGATTTCTTTATCTTTAAGGCGCCGCAATTCTCGCCAGACTGACACGGACGCACCGCCCAGTTGTTGAAACTGACGGATGCCCCATGTTGAAGCCCACGCCCGAACCCGATCACTGACTTTGTCGGTTGACTGGGTTGCGTCCTCGCTGTCCATGCCAATATCAAAACCGATGTTCTTGGCGATATACTTTGCGATGTAGCCGGTTGCAGACACCTTCTTAACGCCGTCCTTGGTTATGATTTCCTTCAGAATACATTTGGCATTAAAACGCGCATCCATTGCGCCGGGCGATGCGAGTTCGTACGAATCTTCCTTGCAGGCGTACTCTTGAATGGTTTCAGTAATCAGGTATTCAAAATCGCGCGGCATAAATAAAAGAATATGCCAATGCGGTGTGCCGTCATGGTGCGGTTCGGCCACGCGGAATCCGTATGGCTTCACGCCCCAGCTATCAAGCTCCGCCCGAATTCTTGACCAGACACCGACCAAATATTTTTGGGCATCCTTGGGCGTTGCGCCGTTGTATTTGGTGTTTTTTTGCAGGCCCTTACCCATAAATCGATGATATTTAGACGGACAGGTAATGGTGTAAAACATACCGATATGGTCCTTGCTGTCGGCGTACTGCTCAAAACCTGACATACGCACCATTAATTCAGCGCGGCGGTTTTCTGGATTTGCCAAACTGCTCTTTAATATATCTAACATATCGAGTTCGTCGCCAGCGTCGGAAACGCACAGTTTTTGCTCCATGCCTTGCAAGGTATTTGCCCAGCGCTCTTGCACATTGATAACGGTGGCATCCGAGCAATAAATTTGCCGACCCTTGGCAACGTTTCCGGCAAGTATCGACTTGGCTTCACGATCCCGCGCGTCCTTTCGTAAAAGCTTCCGCGTCCACCAATCAACGCACAATACACGCAGAAAAAAAGAGTCGTCATTTGATGCTTTAGGCGGCTCGATGCCCTGGCATTGCAGATAAAAATAAACCAAGGTTTTACTAAAAATATATCGTTCTTCGATTGCCAATAAATGCTTAATAGCAAGTTTTCTGGCTTTGGCCTTGGTCATAGGCCGGACGCTTGATCTAACGTTTAAGTCGTCACGTATTGATTGAACTGTGCTCATTGTCCCGCCTTGATAGCTTGACGAATCAACGCGGCGACTCTTGCGCCCTCGGCAAGTTGCGTTATTTTGTATCCCCTGCCCCACGCCATCATTTCATTAAATGCGGTTTCTTTTTTGTAAGGGTTGCTATCGGTAATCACGGAATTTAGACCCCGTCCGAAAGCAATGGAAACGGATGTATGCCGCCAGCCGTGACCGCTACAAGCATTACAGCCGCTGCCGTTGCATGTGCGGCAAAAATCCATTGCCCGAATATAATGCCGATCGGCAAATGTTGAGGCGATTGCTTCATAATCATCCTGTTTTTTTTGAGCGGCTGCTTGCACGTTTTTTAGACCATAAGGGCGGTTGCGCCGGTGGGCATTGACGACCGGGAACAGGCTGCGGTAACTGGGCCAAAGTAAGCCCCATGTTTTGCGATGACAAAGGCTCGGGGTAATTGGCAGGAGGGCAAACCGGATAAATTGAAACGTAAGGACGTTCGACAACCGCATTTCTATTGCGCTGATATGCAGCCCACAGCATGTTGTCTATGTCTGTTTTGCTATAATGCGGCTCAGGCACATAGAAATAATTGCCCGACGTGCCGCAACGAACCATTTTAGAGGTCATTATTAACGCCCAAAATTGCGCGAATAGAGCGGCTTAATTTTGTACGTAACGGCTTTTTTCCATTGTTAAGCGAAGCAAAAACCTCATCCGCTAATAATTCAATTTCTTCACCATTTGGCAATATAGCGTGGAATTCTGTTTGCATGCCATTGACTGTTCTCATTTATCGACCCCTTGGCCCGGTATGCGCTCAACTTCTGGAGCGCAATCGTCGCACCAGATACCGCGCTTTAGCCATTGATTAAAATCGTATTGGCCGCGAAAATACCAGCCAACGAAAGCACCTAAAATCAAAGCGGATAGACCGACGGAAATAAGAAGGAAATCAATAAACCTAATCAGCTGTTCCATATCGGCGGCGCTTAATTGGTTCATTGGTTGCCGCCCTTACCAAACAAGACAGAAAATTCGGACGGATGTGAAGAACAAAGTCTAATTCCGTTACCTTCACCGGTATCGTAAGCACACCAAACGAAAAAAACGAAAAGAGCGCCGAGAAAAGCAGATAAATAGGAATTCATTTATTGCCCCGCCCTAGTCTGGAGAATGACATTGCATAAAAGAAGAATCGCCCTCAACTGATCTCAATCCAGTACCACGGCACCATTCACATTCAAAAAGTTTTGAAGAGTTGAGTTTTGTATAAGTGCCTTGACCTTCGCAAAGATGACAGGTAATAGTGCCACCCTGCTTCAAAGAATCGGATACCAAAGAGCGAACTCTATTAACCCATTTTTCTGACGGCATAACTGATGCATAATCGCCCAATAAAAGAAGATATTCTTTGAGCAAATCAATAGCATTGGTGCCACCTTGGCGCACATTACCCTGCACTTCCTCGGGTGTTAACCGTGTGCAATCTTTACAGCGCGAATCATCAAACAAATGACCAAGACCATGACAATGTTTACAAGACCAATCATTAACATAGTCAGTACCGTTACCATCGCAATGCTGACAAATAATAGTGCCACCCTGCCCCGGAGCTTCGGGGATATGGGCAGGAGTGGCGCAAGCGTCCCCGATATTCGGTTGAAAGTAATCAAGCTTTTTCTTAAGCCGATCAACAAAATTAATGTTATTTACTTCGCAAACCTTAAACTCGTCAGATTCTTGATGATTCAAGAAAGAGCGAGCGTAAATCATGCCTTGTATAAAGGCGAATTCACGAGTTGTAAGCGTAATCGTGACCGATTCGCTCGGTGTAGGTGTTTTTGCGGATTGTGTTTGCATAGGCTTGCCTCTATGGTTGTAAATGGTTGACACGAAGGCAACCGTTGCACATAGGCTAACTATTGTTGGATAGGACTGTCAAGCGTATAGTTGCCATCAAACTAACTAGAGGTTAAAGCCATGAAAACTGTTGTTGAATATCTTGATGATTTGAAAGCAAAAAACGGCAGCGACTACAGAACAGCGAAGCTATTAAAAATTACAAAAGAATCAGTTTCAAAGATCAGAAGCCGCGGCCAAATGAGCGACGAAACCGCCATAAAAATGGCTGATCTCTTAGGAATCGACCGAAACGAAGTCGTAATCGCGGCGACAATCGCCCGAAGTGACGGCGAAGTAAAAAAGACGTGGGAAAATATTTCAAAACACATGGGAATCGCGGCGAATATCGCCCTTGCCAGTGCCCTGATGCTAGCAAATTCAAGCTATGGAACGGATTTTGATTTAATCCATTCAAATACCGACTCTGTATATTATGTTAAATAGAGCGAGTACCCAAATAATAGGCGGTATAGTTTTTGCCCTTCTTAAAAAAGGCAAAACTATTATCGATAGCTCGTTTTACAATTTTTATCGTTTTCATCACACGTAACGGTTTTTGTCCATGTTTTTTTATAATGCGACAAAGGAGTTGGTATCGAAGAAATAGCTGTTGCTTTGGAGAGCGAATCAGAAGAAAGCGTTAACGTCATAATACCGCCATCTTGAGTCATGCGAAAATACCTTAATGCGTTCATACCAAAAAGA
>Ga0208882_1001004_pt1 | contig 11568 bp, 9 predicted proteins | sample LakWasMet14_LOW5_2_FD_183862 | JGI IMG/M metagenome (GOLD analysis project Ga0208882, IMG submission 183862) | Freshwater sediment methanotrophic microbial communities from Lake Washington under simulated oxygen tension - Sediment Metagenome... | ecosystem: Environmental > Aquatic > Freshwater >...
ATTGCGCGGCCCTTTTTCAGCGTTCTCTTCGGGATGATGCTTAGAATCGTAAAATTTGCCGGAATAGACGACAGCAACAGAGGTGGCTAATTCTTAGCCGTTTTAACAAAAAGGCCTGTTGGGATAGGTACTTATACTTAAAAGCCATAGGTCAGACACAAGTTTATCCACAGATTTTGTGGATAAACCACAACGCCTTCTAACATCTAAATAAAGCCCTAGGAGCCTGTCGGACTTAGCGAATCGATACTAAAATAATTCCACTGAACACAGAAAAAATGTCATTTAATGACATTTAAAAACCACTTTCATTAATATTTAGCCATTAATTAACTCTAAAATATCCACCGGAAAGAGTGGATCGATACCTATCCGACAGACTCCTAGTAACGCTAAAACGAAACTGGAAATTTGAACTGACTTTGTAACAAAATATCAACACTAATTGAAGGAGTTTTACGTTAGCCTCGATCCTTATTATGCCTAGTTTACGAAAAATAGTCAGACAAATGTTTCCACTAAAATTCCTATTATTCTCACTGGTCGGATTAACAGGAACGGGAATACATCTGCTCACACTGGGAGTGTTTCACCTATTCGTAAACCTGCAATTTTTATGGGCCCAAACCATTGCAACTTGCGTGGCTATGACCAGTAACTATTTCATTAACAATAATTTCACCTATCGCAATCAGCGCATCAGAGGCTGGAAACTGTTATCAGGATTGATAAGTTTTTATCTCGTATGTTCGATAGGGGCATTAATCAGCATAGTATCAGCTGATTTGTTTTACCATAAACAAAACAACTGGATAATGGCAGGGGTAGTGGGAGGAATTGCTGGCTCTATCTGGAATTATTATTTTTCATCAAAATTAACATGGAAAAAAAATAATTCTCTTTAATACTGATTCTACTATTCAAAAGCACGATATTGATTTACCGTTACTAAGAATTGATCTGAATTGTCCTTGGATATTAAATCGGAACTCCCAATAGTTATCGTTTATGTTAAATAAATATCTGCCCTACTTTTATCCGGTTATTGCTCTTTTTTTCTGCTCTCTACCCTATTTGATCCAAGGATATCCACTGTCAGATGATTCCGTACTTGGACTAATCAGGGTAAAAGAGTTCCAGCTTGCCCTGACACATAATCAGCTACCGCCTTATTGGGCCGATAACCTCTATGGTGGTTATGGATCACCCATTTTTATTTTCTATGCCCCGCTCTATATGTTCGTGGCAACCCTTTTTTATCTATTAACAGGATCGATTATCAGCGGCAGCATATTGGCTATATTGTTATTTACCGTCATCGGCGCTGCTGGAATGTACCTATTGGTAAAGGAAATATTAGGTGATAATTCACCTATTAATCAATGTGCAGCACGAATTTCTGTGTATGTTTTTATATTAAATCCTTATTTAATCGGCGATAAGATAATCCGTGTTGCAAATTCCGAGTACACAGCCTTGTGCCTGGCCCCCCTTTCACTTTATGGCCTGGTAAAAATAAAACAGGACCCATTAAAAGGCAGCTTGATCTTGGCTGCCGGCCTGGCATTGAGTATCCTGGCGCATAACTTAACCGCATTGACCATCATGGCAATGCTGATCACGTTATCTTTCATCATTCACTCGAATAGCGTCAACCAACGGAGCTGGTTGTTTATTCTGGGAGGCATAACGATGGGCTTGTTGCTGTCCGCTTTTTTTTGGCTACCGGCCCTCTATTACAAATCGCTAACTCATACAGAACAATTGACCCAAGGACATTATGATTTTCATAATCACTTTAAACCCTTGAGTCAATTTTTTAATAACTCGAACTTCTTTTCAATGGGGTTGCTTAATCTATGGATTATTATTAAATCCGCATCCTTATTGTGGACTGAACGACTGAATAGTAAACAATCAGAAGCCATTAAAGTGGCAAAAGCATGCTTAATATTCGCGTTGCTGTTTATTTTTCTGCAAACCAAATTAAGCCTACCCTTTTGGGAAAACATTCCTTACCTGTCCCTATTTCAATTTCCATGGCGCATGATGGGGCCACTTACCATAGTAATCTCAATTCTTGCAGGTGTTTTATTCCCGATTTATTTTATAAAAAATAATTACAGATCTTTTAAAAAACTGGAATTGTCTATATTATTTTTTTGCATTATTAGCATACTGCCTTTACTGTCCACAAATCTAACGGTTTCCGGGGCCTTTATCAATAACTTAACATCAGCATTTGAAACAGAAACTATTAAAACTATAATGCTCTCATCAACTGAAGTTGATGAATACTTGCCAAAATCCGTAAGAATTAATATTAAACACTATACAAACGAATACACACCATTAATACTTAACCCAACTCCCGATACCAGTGTAAGTATTATTGAAGAATACGGCACCGAAATAACTCTTGAAACGAATACATCAAAACCTACAGATATCGAATTAAAACGCTGGTTTTTTCCAGGTTGGAAATGCATCATTAATGGAGAAATCCATCCGGTTTACATCAGTGAAAACGGCTTGCTCTCGATAAAAATACCGCCAGGCCATAATAAAATTTTTTTAAAACTTAATCCGCCTTTACTCCGTCAAATGTTAGTCTGGATAAGTTTAACTGCTTTTATCGTATGGATTACTCTTGCGGCAAAGCCACTTTTTGTTCAATATACCAACCCTGATTGATGCCAAAATTCCGATACTGCCCTGTGATAGTTCGACCATTATTCTCGTAAAAATTCCCTAACCCGGACTCCTAAAATGAATGATGAAGAAAATTAACTTTATTTAACATAGCCTCTATGATTTCAATAATATGCCCCTTCTACAATGAAGAATTGATGGTTCCGATTTTTTTTACAGAGCTATTCAATACCATAGGTGCTATTGATGATGAAATAGAAGTTATCTGCATTAACGATGGCAGTAAAGATCAAACGTTACATAAACTTATTGAGCAAAAAAAGGCCAGCCCGCCCAATGTAAAAATCAAAATTCTCGATTTCTCAAGAAATTTCGGAAAGGAAGCCGCTTTAACTGCCGGCATAGACCATGCTTTGGGTGACGCTGTCATACCGATAGACACTGACCTGCAAGATCCTCCACAACTGATCACGGAACTCGTTAACAAGTGGCAGGCAGGGTATGAAGTGGTGCTGGCTAAAAGATGCGATCGTTCTTCCGACACTTGGTTAAAAAGAAAGACTGCAGGGTGGTTTTATAAACTTCATAATCAAATTTCCACACCACCTATTCCGGAAAATGTCGGAGATTTTAGGCTATTAAGTCGTGCGGCAGTTGAGGCGTTAAAGCAGTTGCCGGAACGCGAAAGATTTATGAAAGGACTTTTCAACTGGGTTGGATTCAACACTGCGCAAATTGAGTATACTCGGCCTAGCAGAAAAGCCGGGAATTCAAAATTTGCCGTTGTTAAATTATGGAATTTTGCTCTCGATGGCATCACCAGCTTTAGTACGGTGCCGCTCAAAATATGGAGTTATCTGGGATTCATTATCTCTTTTTTTGCATTCACATACGGTGCCTTTATTATCACACGCACCTTAGTCTATGGCATAGATATTCCCGGCTATGCTTCATTACTGGTCGTTACGCTGTTTCTTGGCGGTTTGCAATTAATCGGTATAGGTGTTCTTGGCGAATATTTGGGAAGAATCTATATCGAAACAAAAAACAGACCCATCTATATCATCAGACAAGAGTTATAAATTCCTATGGATAAAGAAATATATGCTCAAATGAGCCTACATGAAGACAAACATTGGTGGTTTGCAGGCAGAAGAAACATCATAAAATCCATATTAGATAAATTCTATGAGAACACTATATCCGATAAAATACTTGAGGTTGGCTGCGGAACGGGAGGAAATCTAGCGCTGTTATCAGAATATGGAGCGCTTACCGCGGTCGAACTGGATGATGAAGCCATAGAAGTCTCTGCAAAAAAGAATATTTGCCCGATTCATAAGGGATCACTGCCGGACCAGCTTCAACTTAATGATAAATTTGACCTGATCTGCATGCTTGATGTTCTTGAACATATCGAGGATGATTCACGGTCATTACAAACCATAGCATATCAGCTAAACGACAACGGGATGCTGTTAATTACCGTGCCTGCCTATAACTTTTTATGGAGTGCTCACGATGAAATACACCATCATAAAAGACGCTATACGCGAAAACAACTTGAAGAACTCATATTGAATAACGGCTTAACTATAAAATATTCGACTTACTTTAATACGCTTTTGTTCCCAATCGTTTATTCAGTAAGGCTCGTCAGTAAACTTATCAATAAAGTTCAGCCTTCCGATGTAAACATGCCCTCTCCAGCGATTAATTGGATACTGCAACACTTTTTCCAATTAGAAATACCCTTACTAAAAATGACCACCTTACCGTTTGGCGTATCAATTTTAGTTATTGCTAAAAAAGCAGCAAGCGCATGACTTTAACAAAATCGCACTTAGCCTATAAATCGTTATGGGCAATATGCACCGGCTATTTTCTAATCATGCTGTTACTGGGACTCGACCGTCATTGGAGTTTCAAAACTTCAATCTATGATACCGGCGTTTTCGATCAGGCAATATGGAGTTGTCTGAATGGAAAAATCCTGCTCAATACCATAAATCTATCCGAGCCCATAAACTGGTTGGGATTTCATTTTCATCCTATACTTTTTTTATTTGTCCCGCTTTATAAATTGTCACCATCGCCAGAATGGTTGATTCTTGCTCAGTCTTTATTTATAACTTTAACCGCTTTCCCCATTTATAAAACCGCGATCAAGTTAAATTATTCTGCTTGGCACGGACTATTTTGGGCAATCAGTTTTTTGTTAAACCCCTTTGTCTTAAGCGCCGCAATATGGGACTTCCATCCTGTTTCTATGGCAGCCCCCATTATCAGCTTAAGCATTTATTACCTAATCTCAAACAAGTTTAACAAGCTGTTATTATGCATTGCCTTCTTATTATTATGTCAGGAACAATTTGGCCTACTTGTAATAGGTATCGGTATATCTTTCTATATAATTAATAAGGATTTAAAAAAATCCTCGATCATAATATTTATTGGAGCATCGTACACAATCTTATTATTTATGTATGTATTCCCTACACTATCGCCAACTGGAGCTCATATTATGATGAGCTCTGACGTTAAAAGCCTAAGCAGATACAACTGGCTCGGAAACTCATTTTCTTCCGTTATATGGAATATCCTAACAAATCCTCTCAAAGTATTAAAATTTAGTCTTATTGATTTGGAGGGCTATAAATACATTCTATTTTTGCTGGTCCCTTATGGTTCGGTACTACCGATACTGGGCATTGAAATATTATTAATAGGTGCAGCCGATTTTGCCGCTAATACCCTATCTCTGAATCCGATACAACGATCAATTAATGGATATCATTCGATAATTCTAATTCCAGTGATTATTGTTTCAGCCATGGCTGGGCTTAGCCGGATCAGAAAAATTTACACGACCAAGCAGTTTCAACGGATAGCCTTATTGACTCTTGTTTCATTTGCAGCATTATTTATTATCTGTAGCCCTAAAATTTTTGGCAAAAACAACTTTGGAACTCCAAGTCCATTTCCTGCCAGAAATCGAACATTAGCTGAAATTCAATCACACATACCTGCTAATGCCGCGCTTACCACTCAAGCCAATATTGGATCACACTTTGCCCAGCGAAATCGAATATATGCCTATCCAAATAAAATTTCCGAAGTTGATTTTATCATTCTAAAATTGGATGATTTCGATGAAACGTTGAAAAGCAACAATTTTCAATTTATACATCGTATGGGGCTTACGCCTGAAAATTATTTGGCCTCTATAAAATGTTTGCTAGCCAGCAAAGAATATAATATTTACTTTTTTAAGGCTCCATGGTTAATTCTTTCAAAAAACCACAGCCCAGACCCTAAGATAAATACCGAGACCGTTACTTTGTTTCTAAATACATTAGAAATACAATGGAATATTAATAAAATAACATTTAATCTAAATGAATGCTCTAGGACAAAATGAATAATATCGATAACGACCAATCAAAGACTAAATTTTTTATTTTCCTGCTTTTAGCTTATTTAACCTGGATTATTGCCGCCAACTGTGGCACAGGGGATGACACTTACTGGCATATCAAAGTCGGTGAATGGATAATGAACAATAAAAAAGTTCCTTCCACAGGCATTTTCTCCTATACAGCAGATAATTTTCCTTGGGTATCACATGAATGGCTATCGGCCATATTATTGTATGCCATCTTCGACCTGACAGGATGGCCTGGATTGGTCTTTCTGGCAACATTTTCGATAAGCTTGGCAATGTTGCTATTACTCAACTTCCTGGTTAAACGGATCAGCGTCAATGCCAGCATCATCTTTATGCTGTTCGCCTTTTTTCTGTTGATTCCTCACATTATGCCCAGGCCGCATATTCTGGCATTGCCTGTTATGGTTTACTGGACATCGCAATTAATTACAGCCAGCGAAAATAAAACTCATCCTCCCTATCCATTGGCGCTCATCATGACCTTATGGTCAAATATGCATGGGAGCTTTATTATAGGCATCGCCTTTATTCTTTTTTTTGCCGCCGAATCCGTTTTTACCGCAGAAGGCCGCTCTCTTCGGATTGCACTGTTAAAACACTGGCTGCTGTTCTTATTCTTTAGCCTATCCACAGTCCTTATTAACCCACATGGCATTGATGGGTTGTTACTCCCGTTCAAATTGACTGACCAGACCTATACCATAGATATCATATCCGAATGGCTCTCTCCAAGTTTTCATGGTTTACAGCCACTTGAATTTTGGTTACTAGGATTTATAGGGCTATCGCTGCACAAAGGCTTAAAACTTCCACTGTTCCGGTTAATTTTCTTGCTGGGTTTAATTCACCTGTCCCTTAAATCTGTCCGATTTTCTACCGATCTCCTATCTTTTTTGTCGCCGTTGATCCTGGCGTCACCATTCAGCAAACAACTCAATAGCCCTGCAAACTTTTCTTTTAACTTACTTTATCCAAAAAATATAAAACAATGGCTAGCCATGGGCTTATATATAGTGGCTCTTATTGCCTACTTACCCACCAGAACAGTTGAATCAAAACAGAGCATTCAAATAGCTAAGGTGTTAACCGCCCTGCAACAAGAAAAGACTGTTTTAGGTAATGTGCTTGACAGCTATGGCCTAAGCGTACACTTGATCCATTATAATTATCCCGTGTTTATCGATTCTCGGGCTGAACTGTACGGCGACCTCTTTATCAAGAAATACTTCACAACAACCAACCTTGAAAAAGGCGCCAAGCCATTACTGGATCTCATAAAGGACTACAATATTTCTTGGACTATTTTTGAAACAAAACTGCCCATCAACACCTTCTTTGGGGAAAGACCAGAATGGCGCCAAATTTATTCCGATAAATACTTCACTATCTATTTGACTGCCAGCAAAGATATTAGCGACAGCACAAAACTGGAGCTAAAAAAAATCAAAGACAGCTTGCCTAAAGAGGACAGCCAGGAGATTTCTAATGAACAACCATTCTAAAATTAGCTGTATTAAGCAATGGCTTATAATGGATTATTTATAGAGCTTGACCAATAAGCATTTGCAGCAGTTAATTTAAAAATGCGCTATAATATTCTTTGGGTTTTTCTGCATTGCATTTCGCATAAATTCAAAAAACCTAACTTTGCGTAACTAGTATAGCGGTTAATTTTAGCGCTATCGCCGCTTCCTATGCTAAGTAAAGTTACTTATAGACAGGAATCATACTAGTTGTTAGACTTTTATTGCGTCTTAAAACGCAATCTAGATCACACTTTTAAACAATATCGGAGCCTTCCATGAAAAATATGAAAAACTACATCACAAAATTTTCCACCAAAGAAAAAGGCGCCACAATGGTTGAATACGCCATTATGGTCGCGCTGATTGCAATTGTATCAATCGCTATGATCACTGGCTTGGGTAAGAACGTAAATACAACATTCAGCACAGCTAACAGTGCATTAGCTCCAGCCGCCGGCTAAACACCGATAGTGAATGCTAAGTGTCTGCCTGACTTAAATCATAAGGAACTGGTTTAATTAAAAAATACAAAATATAAAATTGGTAATGTATATAAATAAAACCAATAAATTATTAACCGAGTCTGGCGGACACTTACATGATGTTATTTATTTTTAAGAAGAAATATAATTTTTTCCATATACTGACTATTCTTCGATCAATTCGGTCAAATAGTATAAATTCGGATGAAAAATATGAAAAACTACATCACAAAATTTTCCACCAAAGAAAAAGGCGCCACAATGGTTGAATACGCCATTATGGTCGCGCTGATTGCAATTGTATCAATCGCTATGATCACTGGCCTGGGTAAGAACGTAAATACAACATTCTCTACGGTTAACTCAGCAATAAACAGTGCAAATGGTGGCTAATAGAGCTTTAACATTATCAGGCAATTTAAATACCTTGACCTGCAATCACCATGGTTCAGGCCAAGGGTAATTGGTAGTAAATTAGGATTGAAAAACTTTTCTATTGATCTATAAAAAGTTGCATAAACAATTAAATGTGGAGGATGGCTTTTAACTAACATTCAAGCCAACATCTAAATTTAAAAATTAAACAGAGCATGCTGGAATCGAAACATATGAATCCTTATAACAAAGATAGCTTGCCGCATGCTGTAGTTGCTCAACGTCCACGCAGCATAAAAGAAACTGGCTTATCGGCTGATTTCATTGCCGCCTTGGTCATCAAACATTTACATGTTAACGGCATCGCCGACCTGCAACAACTCTCCGAAAATATAGCTCTCGCTGGCAACATACTAGAAACTGTTTTAACCGATCTGCGTAAACAGAACCAGGTTGAAATTCTGTCCGCCTCACATAACAGCAGAGGTGAACGTTATGCATTGACCGACAAAGGCGTGGCACAAGCTTTGGTAGCACTCAGTAAAAGCGGCTATACCGGTCCCGCTCCTGTGACTCTTGAACAATACAGAACTGTCGTCCAGGCTCAGTCGGTGCAAAATGCTAAAGTTACCCGTCCCGACGTACAAAAAGCCTTCGAGGATACTATTATAGATCCTCAATTACTCGATCAACTGGGCCCCGCCCTGCATTCAGGCCGGGCTATCATGATTTATGGACTGGCGGGAACAGGAAAAACCTACATCTGCAAAAAGCTGACTCGTTTACTCGGAGAATCGATTTTAATCCCGTATGCCATTTCAGTTGGCGAAAGCGTCGTACAGATTTACGACCCATCCCTGCACCAAGAGATAAAAGAAAACGAAAACACAACTGGTATACATCTGCATCAGGGTTATGATCCCCGCTTTATCAAATGTCAAAGGCCTGTTGCCGTCAGCGGTGGTGAACTGACATTGGATATGCTGGAAATCGACCACGATAAAAACACTCGCTTATCTCAAGCGCCATTGCAGCTAAAAGCTAACAATGGCATGTATATTATCGACGACCTGGGGCGTCAACGTGTCAGTCCTATTGATCTGTTTAACCGCTGGATTGTCCCGCTAGAAGAAAAGCATGACTACCTGAGCCTCGACACCGGCAAACGGGTGCAAACCCCATTTGATGTAATTCTCATTTTCTCTGCTAATATTAATCCTGTAGACCTTGCGGATGAGGCTTTTTTAAGACGTCTGGGCTATAAAATCAAGTTTGCCCCGGTTAGCCAGGCTCAATATATTGATATTTGGCAATTATATGCAAAAGAGTTGCAATTAAACTGTCCGGCCAACTTGCTTGATGAAATTATTGATCGCTACAAAAAAGAAAACCGTCCTTTTTTGCCTTGCCATCCTCGAGATTTATTGGGGTTAGTAAGAGATCAATGCGAATACCAAGGCGATGATAGAATAGCAACAACCGAAAGATTACATCTCGCATGGGATACTTATTTTATTGAAATTAAAAATGCAAGGATAGACTAATGAACAGTCGTTTTTTAATTATGCTGGTAATTGCCCTTGTTATGGCAGGGCTGGCCGCCTGGACAGCAAAACAATGGGTTGATTCGCAAACCAATCAAGAACCGGTCTTGTCCGAGCAAAATACCATCCCCGTATATGTAGCCGCCATTAATATTCCATTCGCTACCCGTATAGATCAAACGCACGTTAAATTGATGCAATGGCCCAAAGATAACGTTCCTGCTGAAGCCTTCACTGAAGCCGACATACAAGCCAACCCCAATGCTATTATCGGCAAAGTGACCCAACGCGACTTTTATGCCGACGAAATCCTGTTAAAACCGCAAATCAAAGAGCATGCAGGCGGCAGCACTTTGTCGGCATTAATTAAAGAAGGCATGCGCGCCATGAGTGTCCGCGTTAATGACGTGGTTGGTGTCGCCGGTTTTATTTTGCCCGGTAACTTCGCAGATATAATTGCCTCTCGCGGCGACCATGGCGGAACTTATACTTTATTAAAAAACATTAAAATTCTGGCTATCGATCAAACTGCATCGACAGCCCAGGATAAACCTGCCGTGGTTCAGGCTCTGACCTTGGAAGTCACGCCAAAACAAGCAGAGATTTTGGTGCAAGCAATGCAAACAGGCCCTCTCCAGTTTACCTTGCGCAACCCTATGGATACGGATACCTATATTGAGCCTGAAGCCACGGTAATTGAAGCTAAACTTCCTAAAGAAGCCCGCCAGAAAGCACCTGTAACAATTATGATTCTTCCCTGGGGAAGTCAGAAGTTTGTCCCGAATTGTCAAGAAGGAGCCGCTTGCTGAGTAGCCAGAACCAGTTCAAATAATCAATTTATAATCTAAACTCATGCAAGTGCATGACTTAAAAGATAATAATAAAAAAAGGGCAGTATCACCATGTTAAACATCTATCCAAGCAGCTTACTAAAGGCGGTACCCGCACTGCTTTTAGGCTACACCCTTCAAGTCGGTGCCGAAGTGACCACCAGCACCGACAGCAGGCATCTTACCTACCACGTACCGGTAAATAAGTCCCTGTTGATCAATCTTGATCGAAATGTTAAATCCTTAACCAAAGGCAAGGACGACATCGCCGACATTACAGTTCTCAATCCCAGACAAGTATTGCTAAGAGGCAACGCAATCGGTGGAACCAACGCAACCGTCTGGGATGCCAATAACCGTGTCGCCATGGTTTTGGATGTTGAAGTTACCCATAACCTGGATGGACTCAAACAAAAACTTTACGAACTAATGCCCAACGAGCATATAGCAGTTCGTGGCGCGGAAAGATGTATCGTTTTAAGCGGTGAAGTGTCCAATTTGGTCAATATGGATTTTGCCATGAAACTTGCGCAAGGCTATGCCGCTGCCGGAATTGGTGGCGGTGCTAGTGGCGGTGGCGGCGGTAGTAGCGGTGGCTGCGGCGATAGTGGCGGTGGCGGTGCTAGCGGCGGTGGCGGCGGCGGGAACACTAAGCAATTTATCGTCAATATGATGCATGTAGGCGGCGAACAGCAGGTAATGCTTGAAGTA
>Ga0208882_1001006_pt1 | contig 11556 bp, 10 predicted proteins | sample LakWasMet14_LOW5_2_FD_183862 | JGI IMG/M metagenome (GOLD analysis project Ga0208882, IMG submission 183862) | Freshwater sediment methanotrophic microbial communities from Lake Washington under simulated oxygen tension - Sediment Metagenome... | ecosystem: Environmental > Aquatic > Freshwater >...
CCTATGCAAAAATGGATTTTTCTCATCGTGGCGATCGTAAGCGAGGTAGTAGCTACGTCTGCATTAAAGTCTTCGGAGGGGTTTACCCGTTTGTGGCCATCTATTATTGTTATTACAGGTTATGCCTCTGCATTTTATTTCCTGTCATTAACACTGAATGTCATACCTATCGGCATTGCATATGCAATCTGGTCAGGTGTTGGCGTTGCGCTTGTGGCTCTTATCTCATGGTTGTATTTTCAGCAACCGTTAGACTTTGCAGCGGTGTTAGGCTTGTTGCTTATCCTGGCAGGTGTTGTTGTTATTAATGTGTTCTCAAAATCGGTGTCGCACTAATACAATCACCTGACACTTGCTCTCCGACGGTATCTTTCTTTATTGCTTATTGTCTGCAATGGAAATGTTCCGGTCGATCGATGCGTTATGTGAAAGCCGCTGATGCGGGGGCAATGCTACCGTTCAGTAAGCGGTCATTGCAGCATCATCAAATATAAAAAATATTTACTCTGCAAATTTCATAATTTCATCCAACAAGCCAGGGAATCGTTTGTTGATGTCATCGCTACGCAAAACATTTCGATTTTCTACACCAACTTTGCCTGTTCGGATAATGCCAGCTTCCCGCAAAATACGAAAATGATGTGAGAGCGTGGACTTTGCCATGTTAGGGCAGGGCGCAGCTTCAGAGCAGGACATGCAGTCATTCTTGCTGATCATATTACTTACAATGCGCAGGCGCATAGGATCAGCCAGCGCGCCAAGCACGCCGGCGAGTGTAATATCTTCTATAGACGGATGAACAAACTGTACCATGAATAAAATTATACAGGATGCGTTGACAAAGTTCAATAGTTCAATTATATTGAACTATTGAATGATATTTCATCATTTAAATTTAGATTTCAAAATCTACGAATGGAGATGAAAATGAATAAAAGATTAGCCGGAAAAGTTGCTTTGGTAACGGGTGCATCCAAAGGTATCGGTGCAGCAATTGCATTGCGTTTAGCCGATGATGGCGCGTCAGTTGCTGTAAATTATAGTTCCAGCAAAGAAGGTGCTGACCGCGTAGTCGCTGAAATTATAGCCAGAGGCGGTAAGGCAGTCTCTGTGCATGGCAATCTTTCCGATTCGCAGGAAATTAAAGGTGTAATCGAAGCCACCAAAAATGCATTTGGTGCGATAGATATTTTAGTGAATAACGCGGGTGTATATGAATTTTCTCCGCTAGACGGCATTACTCCAGAACACTTTCACAAACAGTTTAATCTGAATGTGCTGGGTTTATTGCTCACAACACAGGAAGCCGTGCGTGCGTTTAATGGCAAGGGCGGCAGTGTAGTGAATATCAGCTCTGGTGTTTCTACCATTGCCCCGCCAAACAGTGCTGTATACACCGCCACGAAGGGTGCAGTGGATGCGATCACCATGGTGTTATCAAAAGAATTAGCCGCACAGAAAATTCGTGTGAATGCGGTGAATCCAGGCATGATTGCAACAGAGGGCGTGGTGGCCGCAGGATTTCATGAAGGTGATATGCGCAGCTGGATTGAATCGGTTACGCCTATGGGTCGTATCGGTACAGTGGAGGAAATCGCTTCGGTTGTAGCTTTTCTTGCCTCCGAAGATGCGGCTTATGTGACGGGTGAAACCCTGCATGTAACTGGAGGTTTGCGCTAAACACTGCAATATTTCAGGGGCCATTTTCTAAAAAAGACACGTATTGGATATGGCCGCCTTGGCTTGCTTACTTTCGTTATACCAGTAGGGATAATGCTTTGGATTGCAGCCAGCTTAAGTGATGGGCTATCTGAGTGAGACTTAATCTTATGCGGTAGCTTTTAATACAGCGTTTAACACCCCTGGATACTTTTGCTCAATTTCCTCAAGCCTTAATGAATTCATGTGCTCGGTACCCTCTATCATGGTTTTTACAAGGCCTGCACTGCGTAGAATTTTGAAATGATGCGACATACTTGATTTCGGGCGATTCAAGTCCAATTCGCCGCATGTCATGTTTCTGCCGGCTTTTGCAAGCAGGGAAACAATCTCCAGGCGAGTGGGATCAGCAAGCGCATACATGATGTCTGTTAATTCTACTTGCTCAATGTTGGGATGTTTAATTTGTCGCATACACAAAATTTAACACATGGCTTGATAATTTTCTATAGTTCGATTATATTCGAACATTAATACAACAATATTTAATTAACGCATCACAGAACACAAACTAAGGATCACGATGAAAAATTTATTTTCTACCTACCAACTGAAAGATGTCACATTAAAGAATCGCATTGCCATTCCTCCTATGTGTCAATACATGGCAGAGAATGGCTTGGTGAATGACTGGCACAAAGTGCATTATGCGAGCCTGGCGCGTGGCGGCAGTGGGCTGGTCATTGTAGAAGCCACTGCGGTAGCGCCGGAAGGACGCATCACACCAAACTGTCTGGGGCTTTGGAATGATGACCAGGCAGAACAGCTGCGTGAAATTGCGGCAGCAATTAAAGCTGCGGGGTCTGTTCCAGGCATTCAGATTGCACATGCCGGGCGCAAGGCTAATGCCAATATCCCGTGGGAAGGCGATGACCATATACCCGCAGATGACATTCGTGCATGGCAAACAATTGGGCCATCCGCAATAGCGTTTGGCGGCGATCTTGCTCGCGTGCCGTCTGAGATGACGGTGCTTGAAATCAAGCGCGTGCAGAATGATTTTGTTGCAGCAGCTCAGCGAGCACTGGATGCAGGGTTTGAATGGCTGGAGTTGCATCTTGCACATGGTTATCTGGGGCAGAGCTTTTTTTCACCCCATTCAAATCACAGAACGGATGAGTATGGCGGCAGTTACGAGAACAGAGCCCGATTCAGCCGTGAGATACTCTCTGCAGTCAGGAATGTCTGGCCGGATAACCTGCCGTTGACTGCGCGATTTGGCGTACTGGAATTCGATGGTAAAGATGAAGAGACACTGAATGAATCCATTCAATTGGTTAAAGAATGGCGGCAGCTCGGGCTGGACATGCTGAGTGTCAGCGTTGGATTCACCATCCCGGAAACCAATATTCCGTGGGGGCCGGCGTTCATGGCACCTATTGCCGAGCGTGTCAGGAATGAAGGCAATATACCGGTTTCATCAGCATGGGGCTTTGGTACACCTAAGCTTGCCGACCATGCCGTGCGCAATGAACAACTGGATTTGGTGATGATCGGGCGCGCCCACCTGGAGAACCCGAATTGGTCATATCAAGCTGCCAAAGAACTAGGCAAGGAAAGCCCTGCCTGGATTCTTCCGCCACCATACGCCCATTGGTTATCCAGATATAAAATCCCGACAGCAGACTAAACGGATAAAGCAATTCAGGGGAGGGGGCAATTGAGCGCCTTGCCCCTTTGAAAGTCTGTTTTACGTTGGAATGTGCAGCTTAGCGATTACGAGCAAATATCGTTCCATTTTCGACCTTGATGTTTAAATGATATTTGCCCGCTATATCTTTCAGTACAGCGTCCCATGGGGTACATTGATAATTGAAAGCACCTGAGCGGTCTATTGATGGATCGACTACTAATTGATTACCTGAAAAATCTGCAATGACATTTAGTGTGGTTTTTAGTGGCATATCTGAAAAGTTAATACTCATTTCTTTGCCCCTGCATTTTTTAGTGCCTGGCGACGTAGTTTCAATGGCAGGAGAGGCGGCTGGCGACGGTGGTTTTATTTTGTTTGAAATGTCGCTTCCCCCCGCACATTGAGTCGCTTGATATTCGACTTTTCCATTTTGTTCGCACTTATAGATGGCGCCAAACGAGCTTTGGTGGAATAGTGCGAATAAAAACAAAAACATTAATCTTTTCATGTGCCCAAATCCTTTTGGCCTAACAGTGAATATAGAGAGTAGGCGGCAGTGTAAAAACATTCGAAGCGGAGTTTTTTTTATAATTGGAAGCCGAGTGCAACTCTAATAACTTTCGTTTTCAGATGCCTTCAGTAGCGCCAGAAGCTGATTTAAAGTACCGGGTTTGGCGAACAAATATCCCTGGCCATAGTTACATTTGAACTGTTTTAATAAACTTTCCTGACTGGCGTTTTCAATTCCTTCTGCAATAACCTTGATGTCAAGTTTCTGAGCCATCTGAATGATGGCCTCACAAAGCACTGCATCATAATTATCTGATGCGAGATTCTGAATAAAAGATTTATCTATCTTTACATAGTTAATATCAAATTTTTTCAGGTAAGCAAGCGCCGAGTAACCTGTTCCGAAGTCATCGATAGATAGTTCAACGCCTGCTTCCTGTAATGCGGAGAGGGTGTTCAATACAGTATTGGATGCTTCCAGAAGCAATCCTTCTGTGATTTCGAGGGAAATGCAGTTACCTGGAATGCCAAGTTGTTTAATGCTTTTAAGCCAGTTGAGTAGAATCTCAGGGTGATGGAACTGGTGAGGTGACACATTGATACTCAGCTGGAAATCAGAGTTAAGGTCATTGCGGATAATAGATAAATCTTTTAACGCTTGTTGAAAGACCCATTGGCCCAATGTCCCGACTAATCCGGTTTCTTCCGCAATAGGAATAAAATCAGTTGGGTTGATCAAGCCTTTTGTCGGGTGGTTCCACCTGAGCAGAGCTTCTGCTTTAGTGATGCCGGAGTCATTCAGGTTTATGATAGGCTGGTAATAGACAATGAACTGCCCGTCGATCAGGGCACGTCTTAAATCACTGGCAATCGATAGCCTGTTGGATGAAATGGCCTGCATTTTTTTTGTAAAAAACTGATAACAATTGCGACCAAGTTTTTTAGCCTCGTACATCGCCTTGTCGGCATAGATCAGCAACTCCTTAGTGCTCTGGCTATCTTCTGGATATACCGTGACGCCTATACTGGCTGAAATAAAGAAGATGTTGTTATCAATAGAAAAAGGCTTTTCGAGCTCAACCAGTATTTTTTGACAGGTTTTTTCCACGCTGTATATATCTTTCAGCTCAGCCATGATCACCATAAACTCATCTCCGCCGATACGCGCAGCTGTATCTGATGATCTGACACATGAGCTTATTCGATCGGCCGCCTCTGTCAGTAACTTATCACCTACAGTATGGCCAGATTGATCATTCACATGTTTGAAATTATCCAAATCAATGTACAGCAGGCCTACTGGCAATTTTGATCTATTCGCCCTATCCAGCGCTAGTTCCAGGCGGTTATGCAGCAGATGGCGATTCGGCAGCTTAGTCAGGAAGTCAAAGTTTGCCTGATGCCAGATTTGCTGCTGTGATTCAGCGTCTTTTTTCTTGATGGCCTGCTTTAATTTATAGAATCTAATTAAGCCTAATAAAAAGATTATGGATGTCGCGATCAGTAAAGCAGTGAGCATCTGATTGTTTTTTGCTTCAGAAACACTCCATTTTTTCAGCATATCCTTGTTTTCAGGCTCAATTGCAGACAATCCTTTTTCCAGGATTGAAGCGAGCTCTGGACGGTCACTCCTGACGGCCATTGAAACTGTCGATGTAAATGGCGAGAGGCCTGATTTTTCAGCAAACTTCAGGCGGTTAAAAACGATGTGGTAATCAACGACCATTTCATTGCCGATATAAGCCTCGACCTTTCCTGTTCTTAATTTCTCAAAAGCTTCATCGGCGATATTCACATAGACCAGCTTTAATTTCGGGTAGTTTTCATGAATTTTCTGTCCTATTGGACTGTTTCTGAAAATAGCGACGCGCGAATTTCCAAGGTCATCCAGAGACTTTATGCTGGATTCTTTCTTGATGTTTTTGTTGGTGTAGATGGCGAGCGGGAAGACCAGGAATGGCTGATTCAATAAATGGAATTGATGATTTTTCAGGGTCTTATTACTGACGGCTGAAATGATATCGGCCTCTTCAGGGTCGATATTATCCGTGTACTCGGTAATAATGAAATTGACCTGCAGCAGGTTGGCCAACCGGGTCAGGTAGTCGATGGATAATCCCCGATGTTCCTCACTTTCCAGCTTGAACTCAATCGGCATCCATCCATTTTTGACGGCTACTTTGATGTTCGGGTTTTTGTTAAGCCATGCCTTCTCTTTGGGGGTGAGCCGTATGGTTAACTCTTGAGTGCCCTGGTTTTTTTGAGCATTATTGATTGGGTCCGGGTGAATAGTTTCAGCTGCAATTTGAGATAGCTGAGTACAGGATAACAGGAAGCAGAAAAACGCTGACTGCATGATCAGCTTAATTGAAACCGGCCTGTGAATTAAATTGCTGTTTTGCATGTAACTTTCGCTTAACTAATGTTTTGTTATTATTCGAATACACATTGGCTTCAAGTGATATTAAACGATTGTATTATCGTTATATAGCAATTTATGATTCATTTTCTAAAAACGCGCTATGACTAAAGTGTGAAAGCATATTTAAATGCAGCGTAAGCCAAAGTCGCTCCAACACGGGGAATCCCGCCGTGAGGTTTCAGGCAGCAGCCTTTGGTTTTTCTGTACCGAATTTAACGCAGCCCATCAGCTTGAGCAATATGAGGTCAAGCTGGGCGGCTTGCTTTTGATAAGCGTCGGCTTCTTTTGCTGCGAGCTCGATATTGTGATTGAGCTTTTCCATGTTGTCATGTGATTCCATCAGGGATGCAGCGCGTTTATCAAGTGCGTTTTTGTGGGTGTCAATTTCATTCTTCAATTCGCCGACTACCGCGTGCAGCCAGCGTTCGCAATCTGAGTGCGCTTGCTCAAAAACAGACTTGATCTGGTTGCCCAGGCTTAGGAAAAACTTGCGGATCAGGAAATGCTTCTCGGTCATTAAATTCACCGGGCTAGCACAGAACTCGCTGGTGGCCTGTTCCAATGCCAGCATGCTTTCGGTCAACCTGCTTAAGTCCAGATCTGCGGCCTGGCTTTTCTCAAGGCCGTGCTTGACCTGAAACAGATGGTATAAATCATCCGCATGCTGTTTTATCACACGGCTTTCAGCCATGATCTCTTGTGCCATCTTGGCTGTATGGCGCGTGATTCTGCGGATGCTCTGGTTAAGCCCGACAGTCGTCCAGCGGTCGCCCATGTCCTGTTTTGACTGTGCCAATACCGTTTCCAGATAAGCCGCGCTAAGGTGGCGCAACAGCCTGCTGCTTAACTTGGTTATTTTTTCACTGCCCTGGTTAAAGGTCAGTATCGAGGTTTCATAGCGTTTGCGTTCAGCAATTACCTTGGTGAGTATTTCTTTCGATGTGTCCTGGTGTTGAAGCTGCAGCTCATGTAATTCATCAAGCTGATTTTTAATATTGCTGACGCGGATCTGCGCGAGCTTGCGTGATGCCCGAATCATGCCGGAACATTCGGTGATGATCGCTCTGCCAAGTACTTCATGTTTCGAACGTACGATCTGTTCAGCAAGTGCGTTTTCCACGGCATTAATGCCGGAACGTTGCAGCAGCGCATGGTTCTTTTTAATTTTGGCCAGCAATGCTTTTTGTGCGGAAATGGCAAAAATGCTTTTTTCGTTTAATCCCAGTTCCTGTGCGGTATTCACGACTTGTTTCTTGATGACGGCATCGATTTCCGCCTCGGTTTCCAGGCCATCCCACAGGCTGTCAATCTTGTTGAGCAGCACCAGTTTATGCGCAGCTCTTTTCTGCACATATTCTGTCCATACCTGCATATCCGATTTGGTGATGCCGGTATCTATAGAAGTTAGAAACACGATGGCCTGTGCGCTGGGGATAATGCTCAGTGTCAGCTCCGGCTCGGTGCCTATCGCATTCAAGCCAGGCGTATCGAGCACAACCAACCCATTCTTGAGCAAGGGATGCGGGTAGTTAATGAGCGCATGACGCCAGGCAGGGATTTCGATAAAGCCTGTCTCGGCAAGCGTTTGCTGCAAGGATGGGTCATTGTCGCAGGAAAAGCCCAGTTTGCCGGCAGTGGCAAGGTCAACCTGCCGGGTTTGCACCAAAGCCCTCAGTGCCTGCTTCATGCTGTCTGCGGAAGATGTGTTGAGCAACACCTTGTGCCAGGCATCGGGGCTTGTTTTCAGGTAGTTGAGCGTATCGTCTGTCTGCCTGGTTTCAATCGGCAGCAGCTTGATGCAGGGCGCTTCATGCTCGTTAAAGTAGATTTCTGTCGGACACATTGTCGTGCGGCCTGCCTCACTGGGTAACAGCCGCTGGTTGAAGTCTGCAAAAAACAATGCATTGATGGTCTCGGTTTTGCCGCGTGAGAATTCAGCGAGAAATGCCAGTATCAACTGATCTTTTTTTAAAAGTTCTTTAATGTCATAGAGTCTTAATTCCTGTATGGAATTCATCTCCTTCTGATGCCCGGGCCAGTCTATGTATGCATCGATCGCTGTAATGAGCGTTTCACGCCACTGGCTATATTCTGCTATTTTGTCAGTTAAATTCGAACCGCTGTTTGCGATTTTATTTAATTCACCATTTAGCATCTTTATATCCGCATATTTTTACATGATTTACAGGATTGAAAGCAGGTTGTTCTTTAATGGCACGATGATGGTTGTGAGCACTAGCTGCGCTGCAATAATAAACACCAGCGGGCTTAAATCGAAAGCCCCGGCAGGCGGGATGTACTTCCTGAATATCCGCAGCACCGGGTTCGTCAGGCTGTACAGGATTGGCGCAGCAGGGGTGTGCGGGTTGATCCAGCTTAACACCGCCTGTATCAGTACCGCATATAAGAAAATAGAAATACTGAGGCTTAGAATGTCTATCAATGCCAGACCCAGTATGACAACCCAGACGATCTTGCCCGCGACAAATACCGGAAAGCCGTTGAGCAGCAAAGTAAAAAAGTGGAGCACCACCTGCGTTAAATAAGCGAGCAGCAATGTTGAAATATCAATCTTGCCTAAACCGGGAATCACGCGCCGCAATGGCTTCACTGCAAAGTTCGTCACGGTGACTATCAATTGCGCGAATTGATTCTGAAACGATACCTTTGTAAGCTGAAAATAGAAACGCAGCAAGAATGCGATGCTGAGCAGCCCCAGTATTGTTTCGAGTAGAAATAAAATGGCGTTGTTGATCATAATAATTGCACCCAGGCCGGTTTAGCTGCCAAGCTGGTCTCCAAGCATGACGGATTTATCTGCAGCAGCCTTGGCGGCTTTGCCGATAATATCTTTGATATTCCCTGTTTCCAGAGCCAGTATACCTTGCTCTGTGGTTCCGCCTTTGGATGTCACTTGCGCACGCAGGGTTTTAATGTCGTCTTTGCTTTGGGTTGCGAGCAGGCTCGCTCCGGCGAATGTCTCCAATGCCAGAAGTTTCGAGGCTTCGGCATCCAGGCCAAGTGCCAGCCCTGCATCCTGCAATGCTTCTATCAAATAAAATACATAAGCCGGGCCGCTGCCGGAAATTGCAGTCACCGCATCCATTTTTGCTTCATCATCAAGCCACAGTGTTTTGCCGACGGCTGCCAGAATAATATTAGCCTGATCGCGCTGGGCCTGGCTCACTTCGGGCGTGGCGTACAAGGCTGAAATGCCAGCCCGGATCTGTGCCGGCGTATTGGGCATTACACGCACAATCGCCCTGTAATTGCCTAGCCAGCGCGACATGTCGTTGCTCCTGACACCGGCAGCAATCGAGACAACAAGCTGCGATTTTAAAACGGCATTCAAGTCACTGCATACTTGCTTGAGCTGCTGAGGTTTTACTGCCAACACAATGACATCTGTATTGCTGAAGCCTACGTAACTATCCGTGACCTGTACATTGAATTCCTGTGCTAACTCAGCGCGCTTATTTGCATCTAGTTCCAGCACGGTAATGGCTGACATATCCAGGCCGTTTTGTTTCAGGCCGCCGATAATGGCACGTGCCATATTGCCGCCGCCGATAAAATTAATTTTCATATGGATTTCCGGACATTCTGTTTTATATTTGGTTGTTCTGTATTCTCAGTTTTAATCTGCTGCTGTTCAGTCAGGCCTGCATTCTGGCTGGCCTGGCACCAAACAATGCCGACCCGATGCGTACCAGGGTCGCCCCCTGTGCGATTGCTGCCGGATAGTCATCGGACATGCCTATCGATAGCGTATCCAGGGTGAAACCTTTTGCTAATAATGCATCATAGCATTGCCGAACGCGTTTGAATTGTGCAATTTGCTGGTTTATGTCCTGCGTGGGGGCAGGAATCGCCATCAGGCCGCGCAGTTTTAATTTTGGCAGTTTCCGGATTTCTGCCGCCAGTGCTGCGAGATCATCCGGTAAAACGCCGCTTTTGCTATCTTCATTGCTGATATTGACCTGGATGCAGACCTGCAGTGGCGGCAAATCCTCCGGGCGCGATTCATTCAGGCGCTGGGCAATTTTCAGGCGATCCACACTGTGTACCCATGAAAAATGCTGGCTGATAGGCTGTGTTTTATTGCTCTGTATGGGGCCGATGAAGTGCCATTCAATATTCAGGTCGCTCAGTTGCGCTTGCTTGTCCAATGCCTCCTGCAGGTAGTTCTCACCGAATACAGTTTGGCCGGCCTGGTAGGCGTCGCGGATTGCAGAGGCTGGCTGCGCCTTGCTCACCGCCACGAGTTGAACCGGCTGACCTGGTGAATTCGTTGCTTGAGCCGACTGAATAGTTGTTAGAATATCTTGCAAGCGATTGCTAATTGTGGTCATAATTCACGAGGCCTAAATTTGTACATATAATGGGACTTCTATAAAAGCATTCTTTGAGCGCATTACTTCGTTGCGACTATATTTAAAATGGACTCGCAACCTCGCTGTATGGCCTATACTATCTCGGCTTCTGCGTTCCGTGCGCCTTTGGCGTATGAACAATGCGCTTGAGCGCATATGTTCTACGGACACACCCTTTACGGGTGTACTGCATCTCAAAGAATGCATTTATAGGAATCCCCATAACAACTAAAAAATTATAACAGGAGCAGGTTGTGGACATTTCAGATTTACTCGCATTTTCAGTTAAAAATAAAGCATCAGATTTACATCTCTCCGCAGGCCTGCCACCGATGATCCGTGTGAATGGCGATATCCGTAAAATCAACGTACCGGCAATGGATCACAGCCAGGTGCATGACATGGTGTATGACATCATGAATGATGGACAGCGCAAGGTGTATGAAGAGCACCTCGAATGTGACTTCTCGTTCGAGATTCCAAACCTGGCACGTTTCCGGGTCAATGCGTTTAACCATAACCGTGGTTCCGGTGCGGTATTCCGTACCATTCCCTCAAAAATCCTGACACTGGAACAGCTGAACTGCCCGGCAATTTTTAAAGATATTGCTGAAACTCCGCGCGGCATCTGCCTCGTTACCGGCCCGACCGGTTCAGGAAAATCCACCACGCTGGCGGCAATGATTGACTATATCAATGATAATGAATATGGGCATATTCTGACGGTGGAAGACCCGATCGAGTTCGTGCACCAGTCTAAAAGGTGCCTGATCAATCAGCGTGAGGTTGGCCCGCATACACTGTCATTTAATAACGCCCTGCGTTCCGCGCTGCGTGAAGACCCGGATGTGATTCTGGTCGGTGAGATGCGCGACCTGGAAACGATACGCCTTGCATTG
>Ga0208882_1001007_pt1 | contig 11551 bp, 8 predicted proteins | sample LakWasMet14_LOW5_2_FD_183862 | JGI IMG/M metagenome (GOLD analysis project Ga0208882, IMG submission 183862) | Freshwater sediment methanotrophic microbial communities from Lake Washington under simulated oxygen tension - Sediment Metagenome... | ecosystem: Environmental > Aquatic > Freshwater >...
TTCAGGCGCAAAACCTCACAGGCGCGTTGCTCGGGGCGGTGCTGCTGGCTCTTTTGGTGCAGATTGTCGAATTCATGTGCACCTCGGGATTTCCGGCCCTGTACACGCGGATTCTGACCATGAAACAGCTAAGCGCCACGAGCTATTACGGCTATTTGCTACTGTATAACCTGGCCTATATGTTCGATGACATGATTATTCTGGCCATCGGCATCATCACGCTGAGCCAGCGACGGCTACAGGAAAAGGAAGGCCGTTGGCTCAAATTAATCAGCGGCCTGGTGATGGTGGGGATAGGTGTGTATTTACTATTAAAATCGTCTGACATAGTACATAAAGCGGGGCCGACCAATGAACAGCAAATCCATAACACCCTACTGGGAACACTTTGAACACGGCGCGGACATCGGCATCCGCGGCATTGCGCCCACGCTTGAGCAGGCGTTCGAACAGGCCGCGCTCGCGATGACCGCAGTGATCACGCAACTTGACCTGGTGTCGGCATCGAAAGTCGTCTGCATCCATTGCGAAGCGCCCGACAATGAACTGCTGCTGGTCAGCTGGATCAATGAGCTGATTTACGAAATGTCCGCACACCGTCTACTGTTCAATCGCTATGAGGTAGTGATTGATGATGGCAAATTATCGGCGTCAGCCTTTGGTGAAACCGTTGATCAGCAAAAACATCAACCTGCAGTGGAAATTAAAGGCGCTACTTTTACCGAATTACGTGTCTTTCAGCAAGCCGATGACTCGTGGGTTGCCCAATGTATTGTCGATGTTTAGAGGGAACATTCCAGCCCACGAAAAGCGCAAAATATTAACTTAAGCCGGACGGGATATTTATATATTTTACGTTAGTTAACTGATGTTACGCACAGATGGTTTTTGTCCCGTATGCCGCGCCGAGCACCGGAGCTTTTGTCGAGAATAGCCCGCCAGGGGTGCGGCATGGATGCCGCACGTCAGCAGAGGGGCAGGAGCCCCTTCTGCTGACCCTCGGCAAAAGCGAGGCGCACAGGACAAACCGGCAGGACAGCCGATTTGCATGCATAGCACCCGTAGGGCGAGGTATAGGAATGTGCCGAGTGATTCAAGCGGCAACCGGGTCGCCTTTTCTTTGGTTACTTTTTTTTGGCGAAGCAAAAGAAAGTAACTCGCCTTCGGGTGCGAGAACCCGATTAAAAATAAACCGTCACGGCAGCGACACTTTAATAAAAATGTTAATGCAGTCTAAATTTCGAATAACTGCGTAACATCAGTTAGTTAAGTGTAGCCACGTTGCTTAGGCATCGAGGAAACGATAGGAACGGGATTTTCCCCCGGCTCCGCTTGGAATTTTCGTGTTTTTTGCGTTTTTCGTGGATCAATTGCCGTTTTAAATTAAAGGGGGAAATTAATGGATATCCGTCAATTTGTACAACGAAACGAAACCTGCTGGGAGATTCAACCCAAAGGCGCTATGCGCGTTCCTGCCATTATTTACGCCGACGCGCAATTGCTGGAGGATATGGATCAGAAGGTTTACGAACAGCTCAGTAATGTCGCGACCTTGCCGGGCATCGTTGAGGCGGCCTATGCGATGCCGGATGCCCACTGGGGATACGGCTTTCCTATCGGCGGAGTCGCCGCTTTCGTTCCCGATCAGGGCGGCGTCGTATCGGCCGGGGGCGTAGGTTTCGATATTTCCTGCGGCGTACGCACCTTGCATACCGGCCTTAGCATAGACCAGTTGCAACCGCATAAACAGGCGCTGGCGGATGCGCTATACCGCACAGTCCCTGCCGGCGTCGGCAGCCATGGGCGAATACACTTGAATCATGACAGTATGCACGGCATGCTGACCGGCGGCGCGAAATGGGCGCTCGAACAGGGTTTTGGCGAAGAGCAGGACCTGGAACGCATCGAGGAACACGGCTGCATGGCCGGCGCCGAAGCGCGCTACGTTTCCCCTAAAGCCCGCGAGCGTCAAAAAGATGAAATGGGCACGCTCGGTTCCGGCAACCATTACCTGGAAGTGCAGCGAGTCGCGGAGATTTACGACCCGGATATCGCCAAAGCTTTCGGTTTGCGCAAAGATAGCGTGGTGATCAGCATCCATTGCGGCTCCCGAGGACTGGGGCATCAAATCGGCACCGAGTTCCTGAAAGACATGGCAATGTCGGCAGCCCAGTACCAGATCACGCTGCCGGATCGCGAATTGGCTTGCGCGCCGTTAAATTCGCCCTTGGGGAAGAAATACCTGGGCGCGATGCGGGCAGGCATCAACTGTGCGTTAGCCAACCGCCAGATCATCACCCACCTGACCCGGCAGACTGTTGAGAAGATATTTCCGGGCATCCATCTCGGCCTGCTATACGACGTCTCGCACAACACCTGCAAGCTGGAACACCATACGATCGACGGTAAAAGAAAATCGGTATACGTACATCGCAAAGGCGCAACCCGCGCTTTCGGCCCCGGCCATCCCGATTTGCCGCCCGTTTTCAAAGATGTCGGCCAACCGGTGCTGATCGGCGGTTCCATGGGTACCAGCTCTTATGTGCTGTGCGGCACTAAAGAAAGCGAAAAAAACTCGTTCAGCTCGGCCTGCCACGGTGCGGGGCGAGCAATGAGCCGCAGCCAGGCAAGCAAGCACTGGCAAGGCCGATCAGTGGTCGACGAACTGGCTGCGCGAGGCATCATTATCCGCAGCCCGTCGATGCGCGGCGTGGCCGAAGAAGCGCCCTTGGCCTATAAAGATGTCAGTGCAGTGGTGGATGTAGCGGACCGGGCAGGTCTGGCCCGGAAAGTCGCCAAACTGGAGCCGGTGATTTGTATCAAAGGTTAAAGCCTTGAACCAGTAGAGGATACCGACTTGCATATCGGAACAGGAATACCTCTTAACAAGAGTAGGTGAGCCTTTAGGCAAGCCCAGCTCAGCTCTAAGAAAACAGATAGGCTCATAATCTTCTGTTGTCATGCTAAAAGGAGTGGTTTAGTCTAACTGCTGCAGCAACATTCTAAGCAAAGGAAAATTGTTTGAACGATGCCATGCCATCTCTCTCTATAAATGACCGGCCATTATTACCGGCGCTATCCAACGCTGATTTCCTGTTAGGCAAAGGCAAAGGCCATAGCCATGACACCTAAGCTTGGCTGGTTATGCATCCTGGCTGGTCTCGGCGGATGTACCGTAGGCCCTGATTACCAGGAGTCCGTACCCATCGTCCCTGATCGTTGGCAGGCAGGAAAAGGCCCAGCCCCGGGCTTGAAACCCGTCGAACTGGAAATACTGAAAAACTGGTGGAAAAGTTTCGGCGACGCCAGGCTTGACCACCTGATGGATTGGGCCTTGGCGGACAATCTGGATCTCAAGATAACCATGGCCCGCATCGATCAGGCCCGCGCCGAGCGCCGTGCGACCCGTGCGGAACTGCTTCCCAGCGTGGACGTAACGGCGGGTGCCCAGCGCAACGACAACCCGTTACCCGGACTGGCGCCAGGCATCCGTTACAACTTGTTCGAGGTAGGTTTCGACGCCCTGTGGGAAATCGACCTATTCGGCCGCCAGCAACGCCGACTGGAGGCGGCCTCCGCCGATCTGGACGCCGCCAGGGCAGAATACAGTCAGGCCTTGGTGACGCTGATGGCCGACCTGGCGCGTAGCTATATCGAATACTGTAGCTTTCAGAACCAATTGCGGATCACCCGCGACAACCTGGCGGCACAGCAACACACGCAGCAACTGACGGAAAGGCTTTTTAGTGAAGGCGTCGGCACTCGGCACGACGCGGTGCGGGCGCGGGCCCAGACCGAAAACACGAGGGCACAGATTCCCGCCCTGGAAAGCCAGATGATCGCCTCTCTTCGGCAACTGGAAGTGCTGGTAGGGCGGCAACCCGGTGCGCTTACAGCCTATCTGTACCAACCCAGCGCCGTACCGGCAGCACCCGGACGGGAAATTCTGGTCTCGCCGGCGGATACGATCCGCCACCGCCCCGACCTGCGCATCGCCGAACGCCGGCTCGCCGCAGCGACCGCCCTGCAAGGCGCAGCGATGGCGGAGCTGTTTCCGAAAATCTCGTTGTCAGCCTTTTTGGGGCTTCGCAATACCGATATCGAAGGCTTGTTCAAATCTGCCGCCTTCTCCTACGGCACCGCCGCCAACCTGCTGCAACCACTGCTCAATTTCGGACGCATCCGTGCCGGCATCGACCTGGCCAAGGCGCAACAACAGGAAGCCTATTTAGCTTTCGAGAAGGCGGTGCTCGAAGCCCTTGGGGAAACCGAAACGGCGCTGTCCCGTTACCTCAACGAGGAAATTCGGCGGCAAACGTTGGTCCGTTCCGTGGCGGACCAACGTGAATCTGTCCGGCTGTCACAACTGCGTTATCAGGAAGGCGTCATATCGTTTCTGGACGTGCTGGATTCCCAGCGCGCCCTTTATGTTTCAGAAATCGAACTGGCCCGTTCCGAAGCAAAAGCATCCACGGACCTGATTGCCGTGTATAAAGCACTGGGTGGGGGCGCAAACGCCCAACTGCCGGAAATCTCCTTGAGGGAATAATGAATATTCAGAAAAAATCGACACTGACTCTCGTTCTTGCCTGCGTCGCAGTCGCTGCGGCGATCATAGCGTGGTGGGCCTGGCGTCCGTCTGGCCTGCCCGCAGGTATTGTCTCCGGCAATGGCCGCATCGAAGCGACCGAAATCAACATCGCCACCAAAACGCCAGGCCGCATCGTTGAAATCCTGGCGAGAGAAGGCGACTTCGTAAAGGCTGGCGCGGTGCTGGCACGTATGGATAGGCAAGTATTGCTCGCCCAGCAGGCTGAAGCGCAGGCTCAGGTTCGTCAGGCAGAGAACGCCTATCAGGCGGCTAAGTCCATCGTTACCCAGCGCGAGAGCGAACATAATGCCGCACAGGCAGTCGTCGCCCAGCGCCGAGCCGAACAAGACGCCGCCGGTAAACGCCTGAAGCGCTCGCAAAGGCTAATTGGCGAAGGCGCTATGCCGCTACAGGAATTCGATGACAACCGCGCCAGGGTGCTGGGTGCGGAGGCGGCTGTCAGCGCGGCCCAAGCTCAGGTCGCAGCGGCTCGCGCAGGCATAGAGGCGGCGAAATCGCAAGTGGTGGAATCGCAATCGATGATCGAGGCGGCCAAGGCGACAGTCGCGCGCCTGCAGGCGGACATCGATGACAGCGAACTGAAGGCGCCGCTCGACGGACGCGTGCAGTATCGAGTCGCTGAACCCGGCGAAGTGCTGAACGCCGGTGGCCGCGTGCTTAACATGGTGGATTTGTCCGATGTCTATATGACTTTCTTCCTGCCCACCGAGGCCGCAGGCCGAGTCGCATTGGGCAGCGACATCCGCCTCGTGTTCGACGCCGCGCCGAACTACGTGATACCGGCCAAGGCCAGCTTCGTCGCCAGCGTCGCACAGTTTACGCCGAAAACGGTGGAGACCGAGAGCGAACGCCTGAAGCTGATGTTCCGCGTACGAGCGGCGATCGATCCAGAGCTGTTGAAGCGGCATATTGAATACGTCAAAACCGGCTTGCCCGGCATGGCCTATGTCAAGCTTGATCCGGCTGCCGCATGGCCTCCTGAGCTTGAGACCAAATTGTTGCCATGAACACAGGTACGCTCACTGACCCCATCGTCCGTGTGCAGGGTGTCAGCTTACGCTATGGCGACAACCTCGCCCTCGATGACCTCAGCCTGGATATTCCCGCCAATCGCATGGTCGGACTGATCGGTCCCGACGGCGTGGGCAAGTCCAGCCTGATGTCGCTCCTTACCGGAGCGCGGAAAATACAGGAAGGCCGTATCGAGGTGCTGGGCGGAAACATTGCCGATGCCGGGCATCGCCGCGCCGTGTGTCCGCGCATTGCTTATATGCCGCAAGGGCTGGGCAAGAACCTTTACCTGACGTTGTCGGTGTTCGAGAACGTCGACTTCTTCGGCCGTCTGTTCGGTCACGAGCGGGCCGAGCGCCATCAGCGCATTACAGAACTACTCGATAGCACGGGTCTGGCGCCGTTCCGAGACCGCCCCGCAGGCAAGCTCTCGGGAGGCATGAAACAAAAACTTGGCTTGTGCTGCGCACTGATCCATGACCCCGACCTGTTGGTGCTGGACGAACCGACCACCGGCGTCGATCCGCTGTCGCGCGCCCAGTTCTGGGAGCTGATCGATCGTCTGCGGGTCCGTAGTGCAGGCATGAGCGTGCTCGTCTCGACCGCCTATATGTCCGAGGCGGACCAATTTGACTGGTTGGTGGCGATGGATGCAGGCAAAATTCTCGCCACCGGTAAAGCTTTAGAATTGCGCGTGCTGACCGGTACCGACACGCTGGAAGCGGCCTTCATCCGGCTGCTGCCGGAGCAAAAGCGGCAGGGGCACAAGGAAATTATAATCCCGCCGCGCGACACCGGTGGCGGCGAACCGGAAATCGCCATCGAGGCGCACGGTCTTACGATGCGTTTCGGCGACTTCGTCGCCGTCGATAGCGTCAGTTTGCGCATTGAGAGCGGAGAGATCTTCGGTTTTCTCGGCTCCAACGGCTGCGGCAAGTCGACCACGATGAAAATGCTCACCGGCTTGCTGCAACCGAGCGAAGGTGATGCACTATTGTTCGGCCAGGCCGTCGACGCAGGCAATCTGGCCACGCGCAAGCGCGTGGGCTACATGTCGCAGGCGTTCTCGCTGTACTCCGAACTGACCGTGCGGCAAAACCTGGAACTGCATGCGAAGCTGTTCCACCTGCCCGCAGATGAAATTCCCGTTCGTGTCGACGAGATGGCGGAACGGTTCCTGCTCGGCTCGGTCATGGACACTCTGCCTGACGCCTTGCCGCTGGGAATTCGCCAGCGCCTGTCGCTGGCGGTAGCGGTGATCCACCGGCCGGATCTCTTGATTCTCGACGAACCGACCTCCGGCGTCGATCCGGTGGCGCGCGACGGTTTCTGGGAATTGATGATCGAACTCGCGCGGCGCGACCAGGTCACCATCTTCATTTCGACCCACTTCATGAACGAGGCCGAGCGCTGCGACCGCATCTCGCTGATGCACGCCGGCAGGGTTCTGGCCAGTGATAGCCCTGCCGCACTCGTCAAGAACAGTGGCCACGCCACACTGGAAGAAGTCTTCATAGGCTACCTGAAGAAAGCGAGCGGACTCGATGACGTGGCGATGGGCGCGAGCATGACACCATCCGCAAGCGCACCAGTCCGGACATCGGCCCCGGCATACAGCCATGCCGTCCAGCCGAATGTCCGCTTCAGCCTGTTGCGCCTGTTCAGCTACACCCTTCGTGAAGCAATGGAACTGCGCCGTGACCCCATCCGTGCTTCGATAGCGCTGTTCGGCACGCTGTTTCTAATGGTCACATTCGGTTACGGCATCAGCATGGATGTCGAAAACCTGCGTTTTGCCGTGCTCGACCGCGACCAGACCCTGCTCAGCCGCAACTACGCGCTTGACCTCGGCGGCTCGCGCTACTTCATCGCCAAACCGCCGATAGCCGATTACGATGAACTGGACCGGCGCATGCGCAGCGGCGAACTGAGTCTGGCACTGGAGATTCCGCCCAACTTCGCGCGCGATCTGGAGCGCGGCGACAACGTAAAAATAGGCGCCTGGATAGATGGGGCGATGCCGTCCCGTGCCGAGAACGTGCTCGGTTACATGCAGGCCATGCACCAGGGCTGGCTGCTTGAACAGGCCCGCCGCCATTACACGGGCCGCCTGTCAGCTGGATTGATGACCATCGAGACACGCTTTCGCTACAACCCCGACGTCAAAAGCCTGCCGGCCATCGTGCCGGCGGTGATCCCGATGCTGCTGATGATGATTTCGGCCATGCTCAGCGCGCTCAGCGTGGTGCAGGAAAAGGAGCTGGGTTCAATCCTCAATCTGTACGTGACTCCGGTGACCAAACTGGAGTTTCTCCTCGGCAAGCAACTGCCCTACATCGCCTTAGGCATGGTCAACTTCTTCTTGGTCTGCGCGCTCGCCGTGTTTGCTTTCGGCGTACCGATCAAGGGTAGCTTCCTGCTGCTGACCGTGGCCGCGCTGCTTTATGTGGTGGCTGCAACCGGCCTCGGCCTGTTGATCTCGGCTTTCACCCGCAGCCAGATCGCCGCCATTTTCGCCACATCGATCGCCACCATCATTCCTGCCAGGCAATTTTCCGGCATGATCGACCCGGTGTCATCGCTGGAGGGCGGGGCGCGCTTCGTCGGCGAGATTTTTCCGGCCACGCATTTCGTGACCATCTGCCGCGGCACCTTTTCCAAGGCGCTGGGTTTCGCCGACCTCGGTTCGTCATTGTTGCCGCTCGCCCTCGCCATTCCGGTGATCCTCGGTCTGAGCGTCTTGCTGCTGAAGAAACAGGAGCGTTAGCCGTGCATACCTGGCTTAATATTTTTCATCTCGGCGTCAAGGAATTGCGCAGCCTCGGGCGCGACACCTTGATGCTGGTGCTGATCCTGTTCTCCTTCACCGTTCAGGTATACCTGACCGCGACCGGCATGCCGGAATCGCTGCACAAGGCGCCTATCGCCATCGTCGACGAGGACCGCTCGCCATTATCGTCGCGCATCATCAACGCCTTCTATCCGCCCCACTTTTTGACACCGGTGATCATCGACCAGTATGCCACCGACCCCGGCATGGACGCAGGCCTGTACACTTTCGTTCTCGATATCCCTCCTGATTTCCAGCGCGACGTGCTGGCTGGGCATGGGCCTACAATCCAACTCAACGTCGACGCCACCCGCATGTCTCAGGCCTTCATCGGCAACAGCTACATTCAGGCCATCGCCAATGGTGAGGTCGCGGCCTTCGTACAGGGACATCGGGCAGCCAGCACCATACCCGCCGAGCTCGAAGTGCGCGCGCTTTTCAATCCGAATTTGAGCTCGGTGTGGTTCGGCTCGGTGATGGAGATCATCAACAGCATCACCATGCTGTCGATCATCCTGACCAGCGCGGCGCTGATCCGCGAGCGCGAGCACGGCACCATCGAACACCTCCTGGTCATGCCGCTGACCCCGTTCGAAATCATGATGGCCAAGGTATGGGCCATGGGCCTGGTGGTGGTCGTGGTGGCGACGGTGTCGCTCGTCTTCGTCGTGCAGGGGGTACTCGAAGTGCCCATCGAAGGTTCGATCGGGTTGTTCGTTCTGGGGATGGCGCTGCATCTGTTCGCCACCACCTCGATGGGCATTTTTCTCGGCACGGTCGCGCGCTCGATGCCGCAGATGGGCCTGTTGATGATCATCACGCTGCTGCCCTTGCAGATGTTGTCCGGCGGATACACTCCGCGTGAGAGCATGCCCGCGCTAGTGCAAAACATCATGCTGGCTGCTCCAACCACCCATTTTGTCACGCTCGCGCAGGCCATTCTTTATCGCGGAGCGGGTTTCAGCATCGTCTGGCCGCAGTTTCTTGCTTTAGTTGCGATCGGTGCCGTCTTCTTCGTGCTGGCGCTAGGCCGCTTCCGCAAGACGATCAGTTCGATGGCATAACATTGCAAAAAATAGACTATTTGGACTTTTCCTGTAGTAGAAACGATTTATGCTAAAGACAGTCCTATCGTCCAGTGCACGGTGGCAGTATACTTTGGTGGCAATACACAGTGGAGAATGCTATGAACACTGCCGGAACAGCATCGGGCCAAGTCAGCTTCATACCGGTCGACGAATCGACTGTGGCTATGAAGCTGAGCGGCAGTTGGAGCAATGACGCATCAATCAGGCCGGTCGAGCAGGTGCTCGCGGAACTGAGCGCCTTTAAAAATCTAAAGCTTGTTTTATTGCAAGCCCATGATCTTGCAGGATGGGATAGCCGATTGCCGGCTTATGTTCTCAAGATCATCGATTATTGCCAAACCCGGCATATCGAGGCCGATGCGTCCGGGCTGCCCGAAGGCATCCAGGCATTGCTCAAATTGGCGCGCGCCGTGCCGGAACGGGCCGGTGCACGCCGCACAACACAACAAAAATCGACGCTGGCTGAAATTGGCAAGACTGTCATGAACGGCCTTAAGGATGCAAAAGGGCTGCTCGCTTTTATCGGCGAGACCCTACTGGCTTGCGCAACCCTGATCCGGGGCAAGGCGCGCTTCCGTAGTATTGATTTATTTTTATGCATACAGGACGCAGGCCCTTCTGCCCTGCCGATCGTGACGCTGATCAGCTTGCTGGTGGGGCTGATTCTGGCTTTTGTTGGCGCCGTGCAGCTGGCTATGTTCGGGGCGCAGATTTATATCGCCGATCTGGTCGGTTTGGGCACGGTCCGGGAGATGGGCGCGCTGATGACGGCCGTGATCATGTCCGGTCGCACCGGCGCCGCCTATGCCGCGCAACTCGGCACCATGAACGTCAACAGCGAGATCGACGCGCTCAAGACCATGGGCATATCGCCGATGGAGTTTTTGGTGCTGCCGCGCATGCTGGCGTTAATCCTGATGATGCCGCTACTGTGCCTCTACGCCGACCTGATGGGCATGCTGGGCGGGGCGCTGGTCACGGTCAGCGCGTTCGACGTGTCCCTGATCCAATACTATAACGAAACCCAAAAAGCCGTGCATCTGACCGATTTCAGCATCGGCCTGTTCAAAAGCCTGGTGTTTGCGGCGCTGATCGCGACAGCCGGTTGCATGCGCGGCATGCAGTGCGGACGCAGCGCTTCGGCTGTCGGCGATGCCGCAACGGCGGCCGTGGTGAACAGCATTGTTTACATTGTGGTCGCCGATTCGGTGATTACCTTAATTTGCGACCGGCTCGGCATATGACTACGCCGCATATCACGGTAACAAACCTGACCATGGCTTACGGCGATTTCCTGATTCAGCGGGATTTGAATTTCACGATCGAGCATAGCGATATCTTCATCATCATGGGCGGCAGCGGTTGCGGCAAAAGCACGCTACTCAGGCATTTGATCGGACTGCAACGTCCCGCCAAAGGCGATGTGTTTTACGAACGGCAAGACTTCTGGCATGCCAGCGACGAAGAACGCGTCCGTATCATGCGGCACATCGGGGTTTTGTACCAGACTGGGGCTTTGTTCAGTTCCCTGACGCTGGCCGAAAACATCGCCCTGCCGCTGGGCGAGTTCACCGGTTTGAGCCGCTATGAAATCGCCGACATCGTCTCCTACAAGCTCGCCCTGGTCGGTCTGGCAGGTTTCGAGGATTATTACCCGTCCGAGCTCAGCGGCGGCATGCAAAAACGCGCCGGTCTGGCCCGGGCCATGGCGCTCGATCCCGAGATTCTGTTCTTCGACGAGCCGTCGGCCGGGCTTGATCCGGTCAGCGCCAGGCTGCTGGATGACCTGATTGTCAGCCTGCGCGATACGCTGGGCACAACCATTGTTGTCGTCACCCACGAACTGGCAAGCATTTTCGCTATCGGCACCAATTCGGTTTTCCTCGACCCCGACACCAAGACCATGCTGGCGACCGGTTCGCCCAAAAAACTGTTGGCCGAATCCAGCGATGCCAAGATCATTCAATTTCTGACCCGAGGCGAAAGCGATGCCAACAAGTCTGTTTAGAA
>Ga0208882_1001009_pt1 | contig 11544 bp, 7 predicted proteins | sample LakWasMet14_LOW5_2_FD_183862 | JGI IMG/M metagenome (GOLD analysis project Ga0208882, IMG submission 183862) | Freshwater sediment methanotrophic microbial communities from Lake Washington under simulated oxygen tension - Sediment Metagenome... | ecosystem: Environmental > Aquatic > Freshwater >...
TTTACCATTATTTTCAGAAATGTTTAAAGGTCGTGTGTCTGGCATTAAAATAGATACAGGATAAGAATAAGTTGTTTGATTAATTAAATTACCTGTTACAAAATCATGAACAAAAAAATTCATAGTTCCTGCATTACCTCCTGTTCCTGACGAACAAGCCAATACAACTTCAGTTCCATTGGTAGCGCCACTACCAAAACGAGCCGAATAATGTTGCCCATACAATGTATTTGTTTTTAACCAAAGTTGTGTTCCTGAAACATCAAATTTTGAGATCAGTATTTTATTAATATTTCCACCTGTATTATCTGAATTATAACCTACAACAAAAACATTATTACCATAAAAAAACAATGATTTACCACCTGTATAATTTGCGGTGTTTAAATAATTATACTTACGCACCCAAACAGTGTTAAGATTTAAAGTATCTATGCTAATAAGAAACTGGTATTTTGTGTATTTGTAGGTTCCGGTGCCATATAATTTACCATTGTAATATTGCAAATCATGTGTTACATAATTTGTAGAATCTGTAGAAAGATAATCGGTCGTTAAAATAAAATTCCCATTAGTTGCATCAAACTTAGATATGTTATGTGCTTTAGTTGAATTATTTGTAATACCATATACAAATAAAGATGTTTCACTAGCTAAAACAACTCCCTTTGAACGGAACAACGAATAAGGACTAACTAAAACCGGGCGATTCCAAACATAATTTCCATTATGATCATATTTAATTAATTGCACCCCTGAAATAGATGGTAAAACACTTGTAATATAAACATTACCTGAATCAGAAACATTACCACAAGGAACAGTTGTTAAGGTATAATTACCTAAAGAAGTTGTATTGGTCCATAGTTGTTGAAGATTCTTATTGTATTTAGATAATTTAAGATAACGCTGTGTACCATAAGTTCTATATACTCCTACGTAAACATTATCGTAATAATCTTTTTTTAGCATAAAAACAGTATCATTATTATATACTAAAAACGAATCTATATCTATAGCTCTATTTTGAACAATGCGTGCAGGATTAATCAAGTCAAAACTATTATAGGTTCTATCGAAAGCAATATCTCGATGTTGGTTACACATAACGAAATTACCATTACTCAGTTTCAGTTGTAGTGTTGTAATATCTGCACTTCCTCCCAACTCAGGATAATCATATTGTGTATTAGATAAACTATTTCCACTAGTTTCATCATACCTTGTAATATATATATTACCAAAGGCAGAACCCAAAAGATAATTCACCCCGTTATAATAATTTAATCTAGAATATCTTGTTTCAAAAAAACGATTTGCTACTTTACTATATATCACATTTCCCGTACTATCAATACCAGCAATATGAGTGTAACATTGTGTAGTTAAAGTTCCGTTTACTCTAACTGTATCTGTAAAATAAAAACTTGCACAAACATTTTTACCATAACTATAAGTTAATCCCTCCGGCTGCTGTATTACACCACTCGTTCCTACAATAGGTGCATTACCCTTAAATTTTTTAATGTAGCTAACATTTAATGACGTATCTAATAATATTACACTACAAGAATCATTCGAGTTACGATGTATCATTGATAAACTATTATTTTTGCTTAATAAAACTGGGATTTCATTTGAACTTGTAATAATAGTATTTGCTTTAATATAAGAATTGTTCTTGGAAATTTTGGCAACTAAAACACCACTTGATACCGATCCATTAATATACAAACAACTATCAGCAAACAAAGCATTTTTCACTACCGTTCCACTTCCTGAATTAGGATAATTGTAAAATTTATCCCAAAGTAAACTCCCAGTTGAATTATATTTCATAATATAAACACAACTTACTGTGCTACTATTTACCGATTGATTTATGCTATAAACATTATCTTCATCGTCACAAATTATTTTAATCGGTGTATCATTTTGTAAATAAGGATTTGCATATGTTTTACTCCACTGACGAGACAAAGAAGAATTTAATTTATAAATTAAAACATCTTTATCATAAACATTAGTTTCGCTTGATGCACTTGCGTACACATTGTTATTATTATCAACAGCTATCGAAACTAACTTATTATAGGGCTTAACGTTTGCAAATGTATCAACTGACAATAGGCTACCACTAGAGCTATATTTTGCTATAAAATTGGATTTATAACCATCATTTAATGCTGTTTTCTGATCGTGTACGTTTCCTCCAATAATAATATTATCTTGGTGATCAACAATCATAGTTGAAGCAATTTCATGCCAAGTATTGCTGATGTTAAATGTTCTAGTCCACAGTGTATCGCCATTAGCATTTACTTTTACCACGGCACAAACAACCATATCCGAACTAAGCCGCCATGTGTTATCTAAAAAATAAATATTTCCTTGACTATCAGTAGTTGAACTGACTAATGTTTCGTAAACATTCCCATTCCATTTCTGTATGGGTAAAGGATCATAGGCAAACGATTGCCCCATTAACCATGATGTAATGATGAAAAACAAGCTGGTTATAATTTCTCTCATACTTATAAATGTAGTAAATTAAAGAGAAAAAGCAAATAGACATAAGCTGGCACTAATCACCAACAAAACTTAAACATAAACAGAAATCTATTTCTTGTACTGTTTTATGCCTTCATCTAACCATTTAATGTATTCAGGAATACTAGGATCGTAACCACGAATGGTATGTAAAGTTTTTTCGTTAGCATCAACTAATACATATAACGGCTGAGTACTTTGTCCGTATAATGACTCTTCCATATATTTATATTTATCACCAATATCAGTAATCTCTCTCTCTTTTCCATACCATTGCACTTTCATGTAGTCCTTAGGATCTAAAGGTCGTTTATCATCAACGTAAAGAGATACTAAAACCACATCGTTATTTAAACGTTTAGTAACTTCTGCATCAGGCCAAACATAATCTTCTGTTTTACGGCAATTAGCACAAGCATGTCCGGTAAAATCAATTAATAATGGTTTACCTACTTTTTTAGCATAAGCTAAAGCATGCTCGTAGTCGTTTTTAAAATGAACAATTCCGTTTTTATTAACTTCCATGTATTTGCCAAACTCAGCATCTTGAGGCACTGCTGCATGCGCAGAAGCTTCACCACCTGAACCACCAAAACCATGAGGAGATTCTGAATACTCAAGAGGAGGTAAAATACCAGAGAAAATTTTAAGTGGCGCTCCCCACATGCCCGGTATTAAATAAATAGTAATAAAGAAAGAGGCAATGGCTATAAACAAACGCCCTACTGAAACATGTTTCAAATCGCTATCATGCGATGTTTTAAACATGCCTACTAAATACATTGTCAATAAAGCAAATATCACAATCCATAAACCAACAAACACTTCGCGTGTTAAAATACCTGCCTGAACTACTAAATCGGCATTAGAAGCAAATTTTAAAGCCAAGGCTAACTCTAAGAAACCTAAAGTTACTTTTACAGAGTTTAACCAACCACCCGATTGAGGCAAAGAATTTAACCAACCCGGAAATGCTGCAAATAAACCAAATGGCAAAGCTAGTGCAAATGAGAAACCAAACATTCCCCAAAACGGACCACCAATACCACCACCGGCAGCCGCTTGAACTAAAAGAGTACCAATAATTGGGCCGGTACAAGAAAAAGAAACTAATGCCAATGTAAATGCCATAAAGAAAATTCCGATGTAACCGCCTTTATCAGCTTTTGCATCTATTTTATTAACGAATGAACTTGGTAAGGTTATTTCAAACGCTCCTAAAAACGACATCGCAAACACTAATAACAATACAAAAAATGCTAAGTTGAACCACACGTTAGTTGATAGTGAGTGTAAGGCGCCGGCTCCAAAAATTAAGGTAACACCTAAACCTAAACCTACATATAATACAATAATAGAAACGGCATATAGCAATGCGTTACGAATACCTTCGGCTTTGGTTTTACTTTGTTTCGTGAAGAAGCTCACATTCATTGGTATCATAGGGAACACGCAAGGCGTTAGCAATGCCGCTAACCCACCAATAAACCCAGCAAGAAAAATACCCCACCACGATTTTGGTTTTTCGTCTTCCTTAATTGGTTTTGCTGGTGCCTCAGATACAACAGCTGTTGCCGATGTTGTATCAGGGTTTACCTGAGTTGTTAAAGATGAATCTTTTTTTGTAGAATCAGGTTTAGTTTCGTTTACAGCTGTTGCTAATGCAGAATTAGTTTCTGTTCCTTTTACACAAGCCGCAGAGCCTTGAACTTGAAATTCGAAAGGATCTGCCGGAGGGAAAATACATTTCTCTTCGGTACATGCCTGAAATTCTAATTTCCCTTTTACTGAAATCTTTTTATCTGATTTTAATTTGACGCGTTGTGTAAATGTAGCGGTATGCTTAAAGTACTGAACTTGCATTTCAAATACTTTATCAAATTCTTTTACCGGATTACTTTCTTTAGTTTTACCCACTAACTCATAATCGTTTGATTTAGCAAAATTAAATACCGTTGGATTTGGACCATCTTCACCGGCTTTAGTTAATGAATATAAATGCCAAGGTTCATCAATAGTTGCATTAAATATTAAATCGTACTCACAATCAGAAACTTTTTTAGAAGAAAATTTCCAATGTACAGGTTGTTCTTGAGCAGATAAAAACGAGAAACTTGTTACAATTAACAGAACTAAAAGTGACAATTTTTTAAGCATAGTGGTATGTTTATGTGGTAAAAGTAGAATTATTTATAAAATATGACATAAAAGCTAATGACGTATTTACATGAATTATTTGATTCCTAAATTATAACGATATTTTTGAGGTATCGGCAACTATTGTTACATATAACTAAACTATTTAGAGCTTAGTTTTAGGCGCCGTTGATGGCACGGTTACCTGTATATCAATAGTTTTAGGAGGCAAACATTGCATATCATTACAAGTCATATACTCTAAAGTAATATTTACCGAAAAGTCTTTTTTAGTATGGCGCTCAATTTTTTGAGTAAAAACAGCCTCATGATCAAAAACAAATATTTTAGCTTCAAAAGCCTTTACATATTCCTCGTGGGCATCTTTTTCTTCAACTTTACCAATGGCCTTGAAATGTGCTTCGTTAGCGGCAATTGTAAACGACGTAGGTATTGGCCCTGCATCGGTTGGTCGTTGAGAGTATATATGCCATTTATCTTCAATTTTAGCCTTAATCACAATCTCTCCTTCATTATTTCCTTTATCAACATAGGTTGCCGACCAACTTACCGGATTTAATTGATTTTGAGCAAACGAACCAAGTGTTAATAATAACAAGAAAACAACTACAATTTTTTTCATGAGATGATGATGATAATAAAGTTTATACTGTGAAATTACATATAATAAACTGTTTTAAGATTTTGTTTTTCTTAAAAAATGTTACCAACAAAAAATCCCTTCCGGTTAATACCGAAAGGGATTTGTAAAAATATTACTAAACTTTTTATTCAATAATCATTTCGTATGGTAAACGAGCCTGAACTCCTTTTAATTGAATAGCGTTTTTTACCTGTTTAAAGTAAATGTAACTATCACCAAGAGTTGCTTTCATCGCACGAGTTTCTATTTCTTCTTTTCCGTTACCAAATATTTCTTCAATCGGATCTTTTTGTTTTGGTAAATCCATTAATTTATAATCAGTAATTTTCGCTTTTTTAGCAGCGTAAGCAATAGCATCTTTTAACCCACCTAATTCATCCACCAAATTAATTTTAATAGCATCTGCCCCACTCCAAACTCTTCCTTGACCAACACTATCAATTTTATCTTTAGTTGTACGTCTGCCTTCTGCAACTTTTGTAATAAACACATCATAAATAGATTCCACGCTTTGTTGAACATACTCATGCTCATCTGGCGTAACTCCTCTTAGGATTGTCCCTACATCACTATGTTTGTTTGTATTTACGGTATCAATTGTAATTCCAATTTTTTCAGCTAAAGCTTTTTGGGCGTTAGGTATCATTCCAAATACACCAATTGAACCAGTAATGGTATTAGGCTGAGCAAAAATTCTATCAGCAGCACAACTAATGTAATAACCGCCACTAGCAGCAACATCTCCCATAGATACGATAACCGGTTTTGCAGCTTTTGCTAATACAACTTCTCTCCACATTACATCACTGGCTAAAGCACTTCCTCCCGGCGAATTAACACGTAATACAATGGCTTTTACATTTTCGTCTAAACGTGCCTGACGAATAGCTTTTACAATGCGAGAACTACCAACATTATCTTCTTTCCCATCTCCACTTACAATTTCACCAACAGCATAAATAACAGCAATTTGATTTTTACTTTTCTCAACTGTACCTGGAGCATTTGTGTAATCATCAAGTGTTACAAAATTAATTTTATCATTTGCAGCAAGGCCAACATTTTTCCTCAATAAATCAAACACTTCGTCTTCGTATTTTAACTCATCCACAAACTTATATTTTACGGCATCGGTAGGCTGACGCACTAATAAATTATTTGCTACTTTATTTATTTGATCAGCAGAAATTCCACGTTCTTTACTAACACCTTTTATCATTTGTCCCCACAATGCCCCTAAATATGTTTCGATTTGTGCGCGATTAGCTTCACTCATTTTATCTAACATAAATGGCTCAATAGCACTTTTAAATTTGCCATGTCTGAAAATCTGAACTTCAACGTTCATTTTATCTAACATATTTTTATAAAACATAATTTGAGAGGCTAAGCCCTTAATTTCGAGCGCCCCTTGTGGATTTAAGTATAACTTATTAGCCGTAGTTGCTAAATAATAACCTTTTTGAGAATACCCCTCTGAATAAGCATAAATAAATTTACCAGATGTTTTAAAATCCAATAAAGCATTTCTTACTTCCTCTAAAGTTGCAAAACCTGCTACCGGAGAACTAACTTCTAAATAAATGCCTTTAATATGTTCATCTGTTTTGGCTTTTTTAATATTGTCAACAATATCATTTAAGCCAAACGAACCTTTGGGTATTAATGGGCCTAAATCTAAATCGCCCAATGGGTTTTTATGACCACGTTCTTTAATTTCTGCATCTAAATTTAAGCGTAGTATTGAATTATCTTTTGCTTTATAGGCTTTATCTTCGCCCATTTTCGAAGCATCTTTAAACGCTGCAATTAACACAAATACAAAAATGAGTGTTGTTACAACTCCTGTAATTAAAATACCAACAATGGATCCGAAAAAAGCGCCAAAAAATTGTTTCATAGTTTCAATATTATTTACTCAAAATTAAGTTCTTTCAGCTATTTTTACCAATAATTATATGAACGTAGCGTATTTATGTTTGGGCGGTAATATGGGTAACAGAGAGGTTGCTCTTAAAACTGCTATAAACACTATTAATGATTTAGCGGGTAAAGTAGTTTCTTTATCAAACATTTACGAAACAGAAGCTTGGGGAGTAACCAACCAACAAGCCTATTTAAATCAATGTATTAGTATTGAAACAAAACTTAATAGTAATGAACTAATTAATACTTTACTTGGTATTGAAAAAGACCTAGGTAGAGTAAGAAACCTCTATCATACCTACGAACCAAGAACTATTGATATTGATATTTTGTTTTTTAACCATGACATTATTAATACCGAAAATTTAATTGCACCACATCCACGTTTGCACTTACGAAAGTTTGTTTTAGTTCCGTTAGCTGAAATTGCATCTAACTATATTCATCCTGCTCTTAACAAAACCATAAATGATTTATTGAAAGAATGCCCTGATAAGTCGGAAGTGAAATTATTTAACCACTTGTAAGATATGTTTATTTGTATAGAAGGAAATATAGGGGCCGGAAAAACAACCTTAGCTAAAGCTTTAGCTGAAAAATTAAATGCAATTTATTTACCTGAGCAGTTTGAAGATAATACATTATTGCCATTGTTTTACAAAGAACCTGAAACCTATGCGTTTCCAACAGAATACTCATTTTTAATTGACAGACAAAAACAGCTCACTAATTTTTTCAATAAAGAGGATTATTCAAAACACATTGTTAGTGATTTTCATTTTGATAAATGTTTATGTTTTGCTGAGGCTAATTTAAATGAAACTGATTATGAATTTTATAAAAAACATTTTTCAGCAATACATAAAACAGTAAAAAAACCAGATTTAGTTATTTATCTTAATGTAGCTATTACACATTTAGTTAATAACATTCAAAAGCGTGGCAGAGATATTGAAAAAGGATTAGATATAAATTATTTACTAAAACTTAAAAAATCTCTGGATAATTATTATCTTTCTGATAATAAAAAAGAGCATTTAGTATTAAACATTGAAACATATGATAATAATACGCTCGAAAACAGCATTAACATTATAACTAATTTTATTAGTCAACAAAAATAAACACCATCTTATGAAGATACTTTTTAATTCATTATTAGTTGTTCTATTAAATCTATTCTCATACACACTACTTGCCCAGGACGAAGGTGCTCTTGAATTTAAAGGCAATAACTTTTATAACAGCAAAGAACTTACTAATACCATAATAAAAGTTGTTTCTGACAATAAAACCATAACTGAATTCAATACAAAAAATAGCCATAAATTTAAAACTGAATTAAACTTCGGCAGAACTTACGATATATACTTTATTAACCCTAAAGCTCAAATCATGTTCATAAGAGTTAATACTGACATTCCTCAAAAAGCGAGAAAGTATTTTATGACGTATGAACTAGATATACCGTTTTTTCCGAAAGATGGATTTTTATACGATACCACAAAATTCAGAAATCCTTTTCATCAAATTGTATTTGATGGCAAAAATAAATTTGTGGATGACACCACGTACATGAATAACTTTTTGAATAATATTTACAAAAAAGAAGAACCAAAAGATACAACCGCGCCTTTTATAACTGCTGAAAAAATTAAAGAATATGTTCAGTTAGCAGGGAAATTAAAACTAGACAACGATAAACAAACTGCTTTAAAAAATAAAACCGTAAATGTGAAAAATAAAAACGGGGATATTATAGCAACATCTCTTACTACAGAAAATGGCATGTTTGTTTTTCAACACATCGATTTAAATGATGCAAATAGTTTAAGTGTAAATTTATCAGATGCTGAAAATCCAACAAAAGCCAAAGTGAAATTATACAATAGCAGCTCTGAACCTATTACTTTATCAACCAATACAGCTGACAACTATTTTTTTAACAATAGTGCTACTAAAAATATAATTAAAGAAGTACTTGACCAAAATTACAAATACAACATTGCAGGAAAATTAATTGCAAGCAATGGGGCCAATAAAAAAGTGGCTGCAGAAAAAACAGTATATCTTTTAAACGACAAAAACAATGTGGTTCAAAAAGTAAAAACAAATATGCTCGGCAATTTCTTATTTACTAAAATTGTTCCTGGTCAAAAATATACAGTAGCTTTTGATAGCGCAGAGGCAGAACCTGGTTACTTAATGAATTTATATTCGACAAAAGATAAGTTTATAAAAAAACTTGATTCCATCTCTAATAACCGTTTTGTCTATAGGTTTTTATCTGTATCAAGTAGTAGCTTTAACGATTTACTTATTGATGACTCTGATATAAAGATGAATGTGAAAGGGCGACTTTATGGAAATAACAAAAATAATCCACTAGCAAATATTAAAGTGTTATTATTAAACGACAAGTACGAAACCATAGACACTGCTACAACTAACAAAAATGGTGATTTCTTATTTAAGAATGTTCCATTTACAAAACAAATTATTATAAGCGCCGATAGTAGTAACAGTTTACTAGAAGCATTTAATAACATTTTAGTTTATGACAATGATGATAATCTTATAAAGTTTGTATCAATGGTAAAAGGCAACGGCTTTAAATATCGTCCGCTACCAACTGAACAATCCAAATTAAGCGAATTATTTGTTGATGATCCTTGGATGAAAGTGGTAAATAAAACAAAAAAAGACACAAAGGCTAGCGAGACTATTATCGAAAACATTTTATTTGAATTTAATAAATCTGAACTTTTACCACAATCTCAGCAAACCTTAGATAAGGTTGTGATTGTTATGCAAGCAAATCAAGATTTTTTTATTGAACTTAGCGCACACAGTGACAGCAAAGGAAGTGATGCCTATAATTTAAAATTAAGTCAGGAGCGAGCTACAAGTGCACGAAACTATATTATATCAAAAGGTATTGATGGCAAACGTATCAAAGCAATTGGTTATGGAGAAACAAAACTTTTAAATAACTGTGGCAACAATAGCACTTGCAGCGATGATGAACATGCTGTTAACCGTCGTTTAGAATTTAAACTCAACTTTAACTAGAAAGAAATACATGTTTAGTCCTAACGAAGTTATTGAGAGTTCACAAATTTTATATGAAGACAATCATTTGATTATCATCAATAAAAAGTCTTCGGAAATAGTACAAGGAGATAAAACCGGCGACATGCCGTTATCTGAAAAAGTAAAAAACTTTATTAAACAACGTGATAACAAACCAGGAAATGTTTTCTGTGGTGTGATTCATCGTTTAGACAGACCAGTTTCAGGTATTGTGATTTTTGCAAAAACCAGTAAGGCGTTATCGCGAATGAATGAATTATTTAGAGATAAAACTATTCAGAAAACTTATTGGGCTGTTGTAAAAAACAAACCACCACAATTAAAACAACGTTTAACTCATTACCTTGTTAAAAACGAAAAAACAAATACATCAAAAGCGTTTACCAGCGAACGAAGTGGCGCACTTAAAGCCGAATTAGAATACACTTTAATTGCATCCATTTCTAATTATCATTTATTGGAAGTAAATTTATTTACAGGAAGGCATCATCAAATTCGTTGTCAATTAAGTGCCATAGGTTGCCCGATAAAAGGCGATATTAAATATGGTTTTGACAGAACTAATCCAAATGGCTCCATTCATTTACACTCCTACAAAACCGAATTTATTCACCCAATTAAAAACGAAAAAATAACAGTTACCTGCAAACCTAAAACAGAAGACACTGTTTGGAATGAATTAATGAAATTGGTTTAGTGTTTCTGAAAAATATCGTTTACAAGAACTAAAATTTTACTTTCCTGTAATTAAAAATTCGGTTCTACGATTTTTTGCTCGTCCTGTTTCTGTTGTATTCTCTGCGATTGGTTTAGCCGCACCATAACCTTTGGCTGTAATACGAGTTCCTTCAATTCCTTTTTCTTCTAAAAATGCTTTCACTGTATAAGCACGGTTAGCCGATAAAGCCTCATTAGCTTTTGCATTACCAACATTATCCGTATGCCCTTGAATTTCAATTGTAATTGTAGAATTCTCTTTCAGGTATTCTACAAAAGCCTCTAGTACAATAAATGATTCTGATTTAAGATCGGCTGAATTTGTATTGTAATACAAATTATTAATTACAAATGAACTTCCTGGAGCTGATTCGCTAACTTCCATTTTCACTTCTTTAGGTGGCGCCGTAAAACTAGCATCTTTTACACTAACAATCGTTGAACTAAAAGCATAGTTA
>Ga0208882_1001011_pt1 | contig 11525 bp, 9 predicted proteins | sample LakWasMet14_LOW5_2_FD_183862 | JGI IMG/M metagenome (GOLD analysis project Ga0208882, IMG submission 183862) | Freshwater sediment methanotrophic microbial communities from Lake Washington under simulated oxygen tension - Sediment Metagenome... | ecosystem: Environmental > Aquatic > Freshwater >...
CTACGTTGCCATGCTTCAATATGTTGGCGCCATTTTAAGGTTACGGCCATACCCACTCCTAATCAAAAAAAATCACAGGATGCCGTGGGCGAAATCTTTTTCATAGGCGGTACGGCTGGACGCTTACAGTGAACTAGGTTCTTCGCACCATAAGCAATGGCCGCCTTTTCTAAGCTACCTGTGCGGTAGTGAACTAGCGTATAACTACGGCAGGAAACCACAAGGCTTTCTAAGCTACCTGTGCGGTAGTGAACAACAAGAGGCCGACCAGATTCTAATGCTGTACATTTCTAAGCTACCTGTGCGGTAGTGAACAGCAAGTGAAGCGGATTCCCCGCTCACAAACTTTTCTAAGCTACCTGTGCGGTAGTGAACAACAACGTGCGCCTATAGCTCTTGTCCAGCAATTTCTAAGCTACCTGTGCGGTAGTGAACTACCGGCAAATACCCAGGGATATTCCCAGACCTTTCTAAGCTACCTGTGCGGTAGTGAACCTCATGTTTTTCTAATGCCCTGATAATGGCATTTTCTAAGCTACCTGTGCGGTAGTGAACGTCAGGACGATGAAGATTGAGCATTGGGGGATTTTCTAAGCTACCTGTGCGGTAGTGAACCGAGACACTTGGCGCAAAGGATCGGAGCAATCTTTCTAAGCTACCTGTGCGGTAGTGAACTGTGACGAATTCAGAAAAACCCTTGGTACCAATTTCTAAGCTACCTGTGCGGTAGTGAACGCCAAGGCATTCAGCCGCAGTACGCAACCATCTTTCTAAGCTACCTGTGCGGTAGTGAACTGAAACACCTGCCCTTTCTGCCAATTCCTCTTTTTCTAAGCTACCTGTGCGGTAGTGAACAATACTGGTAATCAGCATGTCGTTACGCGTAATTTCTAAGCTACCTGTGCGGTAGTGAACTGACGGCTGAATTTACGCGGCTATTTCCTAACTTTCTAAGCTACCTGTGCGGTAGTGAACCCCGACTAAACCCCTGCGAACTATCGGCAACTTTTCTAAGCTACCTGTGCGGTAGTGAACTTTATTTAGGTATTTATACGTATTTTTCGTTATTTCTAAGCTACCTGTGCGGTAGTGAACAAAATATGCGGTTAATAATTCATTGCTGCAATTTTCTAAGCTACCTGTGCGGTAGTGAACTGTACCGATCGGGGCTGAAAGAAATCGGCGAATTTCTAAGCTACCTGTGCGGTAGTGAACAGTTCCTCCAATATCTCCTTGATGGTCTTGTTTTTCTAAGCTACCTGTGCGGTAGTGAACTTAGGGTGGCAGTATGGGGTAAGCGCGCAGAATTTCTAAGCTACCTGTGCGGTAGTGAACGGGTTTGATAGGTCTAACTTTTTGCCCGTAACTTTCTAAGCTACCTGTGCGGTAGTGAACACCAGCGGCAAGCTGTACAAGATCATCATCAATTTCTAAGCTACCTGTGCGGTAGTGAACTCACGACCAATGCGAGATCAATCTCGTATTCCTTTCTAAGCTACCTGTGCGGTAGTGAACTCAATCGGCGACTGGATTATAAAAGGTGTACATTTCTAAGCTACCTGTGCGGTAGTGAACTTTGGGAAAATATGCGCCAAGTACCCGGACAATTTCTAAGCTACCTGTGCGGTAGTGAACTTGGAGTCGAGCCAAATTCTATTTGTTTGCCATTTCTAAGCTACCTGTGCGGTAGTGAACGCCAAGCGGATTTTGTCGTGGATACGGTCAACTTTCTAAGCTACCTGTGCGGTAGTGAACTAAATTTTACATGCGCTAACAATATCGGCTTTTTTCTAAGCTACCTGTGCGGTAGTGAACAAAAAAGCCTGTTGTCATTGAGGCTGTTCAGTGTTTCTAAGCTACCTGTGCGGTAGTGAACATGAATCAGTTATCAATGTTCCTTACTGATGATTTCTAAGCTACCTGTGCGGTAGTGAACATGCAGCAAGCGCTATCTGAGTTATCCGTGAATTTCTAAGCTACCTGTGCGGTAGTGAACTGCAAATTTATCCGAAATGAAACAAACGGATCAATAGCTTAAGCGAAGTTTCCTGTTTTGATGAACAAAAAATCCACCCAAGCTATTTTATTGATTTATCTATATTTTTAAAAAGCTCAATCAAGCAATGGTCAAAAAACCGGAACGCTGCTTTGTTTGCTTAATCCATAGGTGTTGAAGCCCTGATTAACCGGTTCCGAAACCTCAATATGGCCGATAAACAAACGAAATCTCTCGCCGCTGCTTTGGCTTTTAATCCAGATATAAGGTATGTCTGTACGCTGTTCCGGGAATTTTTCCAATGCCGCCAAAGCTTGTTCAACACTGGTGTTTTCCCGTTTGGCTTTTCGCCTTGCCAACCTTGCGTTGCTGCTTTTAGGCTGGATACGATAAAAGCTGGCGTGACTTTGGATGCGGCTCGGAACTTGGCGGATGCCGGTCAAATGCACATAATCGCTCAATCGGCTCAGCCATTGCTGGGCGTTAAACCTCACAAGCTCGGCTTCGGTTTCAGCCAACAGCCGCAATTTGTTGCCGAGCTGGTGCTGGTCTGCGTTGTAGCCCGGCAAGGCAATGCCGATCGGCAATTGACCGCTTTCATCCTGCATTTCAACCAAGCCTAAATGAATCTGTTGATAGACTTTTTCCCATACAAAATGCAGGCCGATCTCGGCATCGGGCAGCAGGGTGATGTCTTGATAATGGTTCATGGTCAGTCCTTGCCGCTTTCGCCGAATACGCCGCCGCGTACCAGGACGGCCATGACGTAATGCTCGTCATTTTTACTGTTCAATGATTCGCCTCGGGCAAATCGGTCGAACAAGCTGTAAAAATCGGCTTTATCTTTAGGCGTGCGGTAGGCTTTACCCAGATTGGTGACCGCGCCGTAAGGTTCGATTGCAATCGGCCCGATGTCGGCCTCGTCATGTTCCGGGTACCAGGTATCGATGGTGCGCAAGGCGTTGCCGAGTTTTTGCGAATGCATGCCGGCAATGCCGTCGATGTGGTACAGGATTTTGCTTTTTTTCGATTTGCTGTTGCCTTTATCCAGCACCAGTTCTTCGCTGGGATAGACATCCTGGGCCAGACCGGCTTGAGCGTAGGCGTTGATTTCCAGCAATAAAAACTCGCTGTTGCCGGACAAGGCGGCAGCAATTTTGCCGGCCAGAGCGGCTATGCCTGGGTTATCGTTGTCAAAACTTTTTGTGCCGATCGTTTTGGCGTCGAAATTCCAGCTTTGCTGTTCGCCTTCGTTCCTCACGTTGACAACCACTTCAATGCGCTCCGCTCCGACCCGGTTGCGCCATAAAAAACGGGCGTTGGCGATATTGACAGCATAGCGTTTGGCCAGTTCGGTAAAGCCTTCCGAATCGATATAAGCTTTGGCCGATTTTCTATAACTGGCGTCGAATTCGGCGCTATTACAGGCCGACGGTTTTTCCACGCCGCTGAGGATTTTCAGGGTAAAACTGAGTTTCAAGGTATCCTGATCGCTGCCCAATGCACAGCTATCGACGGTTTGCAGATTGGGCTTTTCAACTTCGGCGTCCAGCTTCATCGGGTCGTCTTGCAGGGCTTTTTTCAAGCGGTTGGAAATGGTGCCGCGTACTGATTTTTCTTGCAGTTTAAGCGGTATGGCCTGCTCGGCTCTTTTGTCCCAGGTTGTGCCGTAGAAACGGCCATCGGATGGGACGAGTTTTTTTTCGAATGCCAATACTGATGCGGTTGCGATGGTGTCTTTTTTAGCCATGGTAGATTTCCTTAAATGTTTTGTTGGTCGATCAGGTAAAAATTGTTTTTCGCGTCGTAACGGCTGTGCCAAAGCAGCTCGTCCAAACGCTTGATGCGGTACGGCATGACAAACTCGCCCAGCGTAACCAGGCTTTCAGCGAAGCGGTGCGGCGTGTCGGGATCGCGCTGGTTCTCGGCTTTGCCCAATTCGCTGATGCCGTGAAAGCCGGTCGCAATCGGCACAATCCAACCCGCTGTTTTACGTTTTGCGGCCCATTCGGTTTGGCCTGATTCATCGGTTTCGCTACGGTGTTGCACGGTTAAATAGTCGAGCAATGCGTCAATCGCGTCGATGTTGTCGCCTTGGCTTTTCATGGCTTCGGTCATTAAATCGCGGCGTTCTTTCAGTACATGGCTGGGCATCAGTTTTTGGGTCAGTCTGGATAAGTCGCTGTTACCGTCCACTTTCAGCAACTCCGGTGGTTTAAAATCGAGAATATCGCCGCCCGCCAGTTTGAGTGTGTTTAACTGTGTTTTAACCGCCGCTAAAAAAGCCTCGGCATCATCCATATCAACGCCTTGGTATTCAATGACCAACGATACGCTTAGATGGCAGCGCGCTTCTTCGATGAACGACGGACGGCTGCCGGTTTTATCCAGCGGATTGCCGGTGCCGACGATGGAATGCACATAATCGCCCCGGTCTTTGTAGGTTTGCAGGTCGATGTTGTGGCAGGCAACGGCGCTACGGGTAAAGGCCAGTTCATTAAATTGCCCGGCATTCAGTTTGCGCTGCAAGGCATGAACGCCGCCGAGCCAAGCTGTCATCGCCGGAAAGCCGATGGTATAAGGGCTGGACAGGGCATTGGCATTATGGATTTGTATATGGGGGATGATTAAAAAACGGTTCATCGTAAATCCTCCTGCATTACGGTAAGCACGGTTCGGATATGCGCCAGTTGAACATCGCCTAAAAAGATGGCTTTATCTTTGCCCACTGTTTTTTCGTAGGTGATAAGGAACCAGTCAACCAAGCTGCGGATGATTTCGTCCAGCCAATCGTCTTCGTTTTCGCGCTGTTCAAGGTAGACCGCATCCAGCCAGATTTTTTGCGCCAACGGCAGGCTGGTTGTTTCCGACCAGCCGGCCTCCAGTTGCCTTATTTGCCAGACTTTTTCGATAACTTGTTCGGCAATTGACTCTATCCAATAATCGCGGCCGTCACGAATATCAATGTTGTTATGGTTGGCCGTAAACAGACGATGCAAGGCTTTAAAGCTATCCTGGTAATGCTTGTAATACAGGCTGTCTTTAAAAAAGCTGGTTTTGGGCGGCTGAATCGTACGTATCTCCAGTTGCGGCGGCAGCGATGGCAACAAGTACGCGGTGCCGCCGTTTTGGCTGTTCAGGACGCTGATGTTTTGCGGTTTGGTGCCGCCGAAGCCGATGACTGCCAAATTGTACAGTTCGTCGAAACCTTGCTCGTTATGAACTTGATTCCGCCGGTCTTCGCGGGCTTGTTTGGCTTGATCGGAAAAACGCAGGGTGTTAATGCGTTCTTTAAGTTTAAACATCAAACCCGACGGGGTGAGTATGGAAAGTAAGTGATAACCGTCATCGACCGGAAAATAAACCTGTTTGATTTTTTCTGAGGTTTTGGCTTTGCCCGCGCTTTGCTTGATGGCTAACAAACCTTGTTGCAACTCGGTAAACGATAAGCTGGGCAGATTAAATTGCATTTGAATAACGGCGCTGTTTTGTTCTAAATGCGCCAATACCGGTTGCCCGTCGGTTAATGTCAACGACAGGAATTTATGGACATCCAAAGCAGCGGCATTGCCTAATACATCAAGGTCGGCATCGGCATTGCCGGTGCGTAAAAAGCCGTCTGGACTTGGCTGGGCATCGGCAATGACTGCACTGGTTTTTGCGCTCGGATGGCTGAATTTGCCGGAGTGAGAAATCATCGACAGCCACCCTGACCGTTTGGCGGCATCCGGCAGCCAGTTATCCAAGAGGAAAAAGTCAGCCGCCTCTAGCTCAATATTTTGTTTTTCTTCATCGTTGGTGTTGGGTTTTAGATTCTTCTTGATCCGGGCCGCTTTGCGTTCGGACAAGAAATTTTCGATGGCAGGGTCTAGCATATGGCTGTCCTTCTAAATTAATGGCGAAGGAGAGTGTAAGGCAAAGAAACAAATAAGTAAACGCCCTGTATCTATAAAATTCTTTTTTGTAACTTTTTTATTTTAATATAGATTAATTAAGATTAACTATGTAGTATTATAAATACTGTCGAATAGATAGCTTAGAAATGTATTTATAAAATTGTATTTTCCATCCACTGCCGAACAGGCAGCTTAAAATCTAACATTTAAAATTGCTTGATGCTTTTCTGTGCCCCTAAAGTAGGCGATATTATCTTTATTTGTGGGTACAATATCATTTCTGTGAGAAACGGAGGTGATTTATGACAATTGAAGCAAACAAACAAGATATTTTGAAAATCCGTATAGACGCTACAACATTACAGTTACTTGAACAAGCCAGAAGCTATGTCGATCTAGACAAAAGTAAATTTATCCGCCAAAGCATTCGTGAAAAGGCCGAAGCTGTTATTTCAGAACATGAAAAAACCCAATTCAGTACTGAGGATTGGCAAATGTTTTTTGAGATGTTGGATAACCCGCCAGAGCCAACAGAGCGAATGAAAAAAGCCGCATTGAACTATAAAAGAATCATTGATGATAAAAGTTGAGCTTTTAGATATTAAAAAACATAACCGAAAAGCATTTGATTGCGGCGTTACAGTCCTTAATCAGTATTTACAACAATTTGCTAATCAAGATCAAAAACGTGGCTTGGCTAGGGTTTATGTTCTAGCAGTGGACGCGCAAATTATTGGCTATTACTCCATTAGTGCGCACTCTGTATCAATAAATAACTTACCGGGCAATAGAAAATTTGGTGCTTATCAAGACGTGCCTTTTTTGCTATTAGGCCGCTTAGCTGTTCATAAACAGCATCAGCGGCAAGGTTATGGTGATATCTTGATTTTTCATGCATTCAAAACGACAGCGGAGATTGCAGAAAAGGTGGGTATTCGAGGCATTATCGTTGATGCTAAAGACGATAATGCCGCTTGCTTCTATGAGAAATTCGGTTTCAAACAACTTGCAGCAGACAAAAAACGTTTACTGTTACCTTTTTCAACAATAAAAACTTTATTTTAATCCGGCTTGTCTTTCCACACCCCCAACTGATCGCAATAACTCAACCTATTGCGGCTGTTACCGCTGACCATATCCTCATCATCAATACGCACGTTGATTTCGCCATAACGCAACGCGGTTTCCCGTAGCGACCAGTTGTTTTGTTCGGCGACTTCTTCAATCAAAGTCTGATAATCGCGATAAAGCCACCATCTGGCCTGCGCTTGGCTGCTGAGTTCAATCGCGGAATCGATTTTGTATCGAGTCTCAACCGGACTGAAGTGGCCTTGCGGCGTTTTCTCGACAAATACCCAATCGCCTTTTTCATCGGGTATTCGGTATAAAGTCTGTTGCTTATCCTGTTGTCTAAAACGGCTGAAATGCTGCGGCAGCGCCGTTAGCCACCAACAACCGCTTAGCCAGCCTTGCAGTTTTTCCGGGCCTGTCTTTTGATAAGCAGCCAGTGCCTCTTGAATACAATAATGCTCCAAATCCGCTAAACGCTCGGCCGGCTGTAGTTCGGCGTTGCGTTGAATGCGCGGCAAGGCATTGATTGCTGCCAATTGTTCGGTGGGAATCAGTGCCTTTAAATCATGGCTGAGCAGTAATTGATCTTTGCTTTCATAACCGGGTCGGCAATAAGCAGGCCTGTCATCGGCCTGAGTAAAAGCTTTCAGGTTATATTGCATCAAGGCAATATTGGCGGTTTCCGGTGTTTCTTCGCGGTGCCTGAGTACCCGCCCGGACAATTGGATAATCGAGCGGTACGATGAGGGTTCGATGATCGCCCAGTCGAAATCGTGATCGCGCCCCACTTCTTCAACCGGTGTCGCCACCAGGATAAACAGCATATCGGCAGCGGTGTTGCGATCGAGATGTTGCCGAATCAGCGGATGCTTAAAAACCTGCTCCGGGTCGTGGCGTTTTAACACCTCGTCCAAATGCTGCTCCTGGTAATGACGTAGCAACAGTATTTGCTGGCTGTGATAAGCCATTACCCGGATATCCAAGCCATCGGGCCATTGCGCATCGGCTAAATATTGGGCCAGCTTGATGCATGGCGGAATGTTAGCCATACGCACCACTCCGAATGAAACACGCTTGCCGCTGTGCGGATCGGGCTTGGCATGACGATGATGAAGCATGACGGCAGTTTGTTGTATGGCTTCAAAGAATTGCTGTTGCCGGGATTTTTCATCGCTGCTAGCAATCCCGGCTTTATCGAGGACAATAATTTCAGCTTTTCTTCGAACAGCTTGCTTGCTTAATTTCAACCGCCGTTTATCGGTAAATGCCAGATGCGCGGCCCGGTAAGCTGCCCGGTCGGCGCTGATGTCGCCGTTTTTTAATGTGGTAATTTGAGTTGAAAACTCGTCGATCCAGGCGCAACCGATACGGCTGCTCACATCGCGGATTTTGGCAAACAATCGCCAGCCTTCCTGGTAAGCGTTGAAATAACCTTCAGCCAGATCGGGCGGAATAGTCGCCGAGGAAATCATCACTTTCCGCCCCAGCATGCCGGCCAAATGGATCAGGCGGCCTATTGCAATCAGGTCGTTTCCGTCGAAGTCATCTATTTCATCAATCACCAAATCGGAAGACATCAGCCGCAAGCAAGGCAAAATATATCGCCCTCCGCGCGTGGTTTCGGTGGCAGGCATCAGGTGGTCGATGGTGCAAGCCAATACTGGTGCGTATAAGAATTTTTGCTTGCGCAGGTCGATCTTCCCGCTTCGGTCTGTCCATACTGTGCTTAACGCGCTTAAAGTGTTATCGGGTATATCGAAATCGATCTGGTTGTCTTCCCATAGCTCTTCCGAGGACTCCGAACCGCCAGGCTGCTCTTGTTGCTGATGGTTTTGGCTGTGCAGTTCCATAATGGCCCGAGAGCCTATCAGCACCGCCAATTCCGAATCGTCCAACCCGATCCGGTCGCGGTATTCGTCGCCGGTCTGCAAGGTCAAGGTGCGTAAACCCAGCGCCAGCGCATAACGCAGACTGTCGCCATCCTTGGATAAAGCCTGCATGATTTTGGCGTTTGCCAGAGTTTTACCGCAACCGGTGCTTGCCATATTGACAGTGTAGAAACCGTAACGTTGCCCGGTTAAAGCCTCTTGCGTTTTCCAGGCTTTGATTTTGGCGACGGCATTGTCTTGCCACTGAAAGCGTTTATCCGCACTTTTTTGCTTCAAGCGTTTCACGTCATAAACGGCAGGCGGCTCGGCTTCAAACTTGGGCAGCAAATGGGTTGTTATCAATGCGTTTTTGGTGACGCCAAGCAAATGTTCGTCCAGCTTTTGCTTGAGCTGTTTACCATCGGTATTGGCATAAAGTGCTAGAGTGCTGTTCCAGGTTGTATCGGCAGGCTGCGAGGAATAATGATGATCGCCCAGCATCAACGAGAGGCGGGCATGATGTAAAACCACGCGCCAGCTACCGTCGGTCATCGCTGGCTCAAGACGCGGCAGGCAAATCAGCAATTTTGCCGCCCATTTTTGCAATTGTTTAAGCCAGGGTTTCGATTGATTAGGCAGCCCGTTTGGAAACTCGAAACACTTTTGGGTTTGCTCGGCATTTTGATAACCCCAGTCGGCCGCGATTCGTTTAAGCGTTTTTTGCAAGTCTTTAGCCGGTTCGTCTTGCCACTTATTCGTATCGTTCCAATTGATCGGCAATTTGTGGTGAGTCACAACCAGCCAAGCCACTAAACCGGCCGCTTCCGGCAAATCCGTCATCGGGTTTTTACTTAAATTTGAGACCTTAAACAGCGATTCGTTTATATCGCCGTCAGCCAAGCGCTTTAGCCAGTCCGCATCTTTTTGGTCGCCGTTGATCAGCGCGCTCAGCAGCACGAGCGATACCCATTCATGACGCAATGGATCGGAGATAATACGATTGGCCTTTTTAGGATGTATTTTGTCCTGGAAACAAGCCGACGCTTTGCCCCAGTCGTGAAACAGCGCCGCCAATGCGGTCAAGGCTTTAATCAACGGCAGGTAATGCCAGTCGTTTTCCCATTGCGTGTTGATAATGGATTTTTGCGTGGTGTTAACCGGCACGATGCCTTGAGCATTGAATCTACTGCGATTGCCGACTATCCAGACCAGTTCGCTACGGCTGCGGCTGCGAAGCCAATGGCAGGACACGGCGGTATTCTTGGAAGCCGTTTTACGCAGCAGCTTTTTTACTGCATTTAAACCGTCGCTGGTAATCACTGTTTGCCAAGTGCAATCGCCAATACGATTGGCAAATGCATCGAGCACGCGGCGGGTTTTGTTTAGCGCGTTTTTCTCGCATTGCGAAACGAAGGTCACCATCATAAAAGACTACCTTCCAGGCTGAGTTCCTTAACGGTATCGAACATAAAATCCAGGGCTTTATGTTGGGCAAAGCTTTGCAGGCATTGCTGACGAAACTCCTGTTCGCTCATTTGTTCTTTAGCGCAAATAAATGCCCAAGGCAGAATCAATGCATCTTTTACCAGATCGGCCACATCGAACACTAAAGCCCCGCGCCGGGTTTTGCCATGCATCACCGCAAAACCGTGGGGGATACCCAATACCCATAATGTGGTTGCGGCCAAGCCATAAGCCAAATAATTGCCGTGATTCAAAAAAGCGTTGGCATCGTCTTCGCCCACATGATCTCGGGTAAAGCCGCTGTGTTTAGTTCTAGTGGCGGCGATTTTGTAGAGGCTCTTGGTCAACTGTGCTTCAATCGTCAGCAGATTGGTAACGCTCGGGCTGAGTGCGATTTTAGAATTAAAGTTTTTCAATGCCCGTTCGACATCGGCATCGTCAATGTATAAGCCGTATGACTGCAAGCCCTTATCCTTGCGCCAAACCTGCTGTAAGTAATCAAGGCGCATCTGCTGAAAGCGTTTAGCCACGGCTAGACGCTTGCTTTCATCGAACCAGAACTTCAGCCAGTTTTGGATGTATTCAGTCGGCCGGTATTCGCTCTGCGGCGATAGCCATTCAACTTCACCCGCTGCAATCAGGGGTGTGCCGCCGCTACCACTGAATCCTATCAACACTCCGGCGGAAGCCAGCATCCTGACTGCCGATTGGGTGATTGAGGTACCCATGCCCAGCATTATGGCCGTGGTGTTGGCGATCGGAATGTTCCAATATTGCTTTTCGGATTGGTCTTCGGTCAGATAAACCACCCGGCCGTCCTTCTGCATAACCCGGCATTTTTCCAGATAATAAATATTGGTGCGCTTGGAATGCAATATGGCTTTTAAATCGGTTAATTGATCCATTTTTTATCTCGTCATTTAAGGAACATATTTTGCCGAGATAAGCATAACGTATATTTAGTAGATAGTATCAGCGGCATTTGATCTGTCTTAAGTATTAATTCATTGTGCCATTCACTACAACATCTAAAAAATGACTGTTGCGTTTGTAACAATACTGCTCATCAATCAAGCTAATAATAATATGATTCAACAATATATCGTCATTGGCACGACCTGTGCATTTGCATTGAGTAAACGTAACTTACGAGGTCAATGCGATGCAATTACCAGTATTAAACGACGCCCCTGCGGCAAAAGGCGGCTGCTCTGCCGGATCCTGCGGTTC
>Ga0208882_1001014_pt1 | contig 11501 bp, 10 predicted proteins | sample LakWasMet14_LOW5_2_FD_183862 | JGI IMG/M metagenome (GOLD analysis project Ga0208882, IMG submission 183862) | Freshwater sediment methanotrophic microbial communities from Lake Washington under simulated oxygen tension - Sediment Metagenome... | ecosystem: Environmental > Aquatic > Freshwater >...
TGTACGCGCTGTGCATCATCGTGGCCCTGTCGGGCGTGGCGCTGCAGCAGTTCTGGCTGGCCCTGCTGCTGCTGGGCGTGGGCTGGAACTTCCTGTTCACCGGCAGCACCACGCTGTCACTGCAGACCTATACCTCCGAGGAAAAGGACCGCGCCCAAGGGGCGCTGAACTTCTTCGTGTTCGCCACACTGGCGCTGAGCTCGCTCGCCTCCGGCATTCTCGTCACCACCAGTGGTTGGGCCTGGCTCAACTATGGCTCCATCGTGCCGGTGTCGGTGATCGGCGGCGCCCTGACCTGGCTGGCGGTGTACGGCCGGCGGCCGCGCGCGGTCGACTAGTTTCGCCGCCGGGCCGCCCCCAAGGTGTTCTGAACCGCTTGGCGGTCAGCCCCGTCAGGGAAACGCACCCCCTCGGGGGGCAGCGCAGCCAACGAGGTGGCCAGCGTGGGGGGCCTAGAAGTTCGCATCCAGCCAGTTTTGGAGCGCCGCAAACACCGGTGTGGCGTCCAGTTCGTTGAAGATCTCGTGGTACAGCGACTCGAAGCACTGCACACGGACCGCCGACTGCGGGGCATGCGCGGCAAATGCCCGGCTACCCGCCGGATTGACCAGCCGGTCCGAACCGGCGTACATCAGCAGCGTGGGAACATGCCAGCGGGGCGCCAGCGCCACGGTGGCCGGGCCGGCGTCGGCGATGAAACGCGCCAGGCGCCCGCTGACGCGGTCATGCACCAGCCGATCGCTCTGGTAGGCCTTGACCGTTGCCGGATTGTGCGAAATCAGATTGGAATCCAGCCCGTTGCCCACGCGCAGATTGGGGGCCAGCCGAGGCACCACCGCCAGCAGCAGCTTCTGCACCAGGTTCAGACCCGGATCCAGTGCCGGCGACGACAGCACCACACCCTGCACCGGGCGCATCTCCAGCGACACGAATCGCGCCACCACCAGGCCCCCCATGCTGTGGCCCAACAGGATCAGCGGCGTGCCCTGCTCCATGCGCGAACGCGTGCTGTCGACGATGTCGGCCAGATCATCGAGCAGGCGGTTGTCACTGGGCAGGCCGCCGCGGGGTCCACCGGACTCGCCGTGTCCGTACTGGTCATAGCCGCGCACCGCGAAACCCCAGTCATTGAGGCGGCGCGCCACATGGTCGTAGCGCCCCGCATGCTCGCCCAGGCCGTGCACCAGAATCACCACGCCGCGCAGCGTGCGGCCCTGCTCCAGCGGCCAATCCTGGATGGCGACGTTATCACCGTCACTGGCAACAAAGGTCGAGAGCGTGGAGGGAGCGGGCATGTTCGAATACCAGGGCTAGGTGCAATTGGATGAGAAAACGGCAGACCGATGGTAGCCCAAGGGACGCCGTTTTGAGCGCCACCAGCGCAGGCTGCAGGCGCGTCGATCACATTGAAAGCAAGTCGGCTAGAAGGTCTCCCAGTCTTCGCTTTCACCTCCGCGCTGTGGGCGAGCGAGCGCGGCAGGCGCGGTGGAAGTCTCGCTCGGCGCCGCCGCTGGCAAGGCCGCACGCTGCGGGGCGGCACTGGCCACCACCCGCAACTTCGGTGGCTGAGGTCGACGCGCCGGCGCCGCCAGTGCCGCCCTGGGCATGCCGCCAGCGACGGCCGGCCGCGCAGGCGCCGGCGACTGGCCGAGCTTGAACACCGAGACCGCCTGCGTCAGGCGCTGTGCCTGCTCGCGCAGGCTCTCGGCGGCGGCGGCCGATTGTTCGACCAGGGCGGCGTTCTGCTGCGTCATCTGATCGAGCTGGCCAATTGACTGGTTGACTTCGCCGATGCCTTGCGACTGCTCGCTGGAGGCGGCCGAGATCTCGCCAATGATGTCGCCCACGCGTTGCACCGAGCTGACGATCTCGGCCATGGTGGAACCGGCATCCTTGACCAGGCGGGAGCCCGATTCGACGCGCTCGACGGACGCGCCAATCAGCGATTTGATCTCCTTGGCGGCCTCGGCGCTGCGCTGCGCCAGGCTGCGCACCTCGCCGGCGACGACGGCAAACCCGCGACCCTGTTCGCCGGCGCGCGCCGCCTCGACCGCCGCATTGAGCGCCAGGATGTTGGTCTGGAAGGCGATGCCGTCAATGACACCGATGATGTCGGCGATCTTCTTGGAACTATGGTTGATGTCGTCCATGGTCGCCACCACCTGGCCGACCACGGTGCCGCCGCGTGCCGCCACTTCGGCCGCCGAGGCGGCCAACTGGTTGGCCTGCCGCGCGGCATCGGCCGATTGCCTGACCGTGCCGGTAAGCTGGTCCATGCTGGAGGCGGTGCGTTGCAGGTTGCTGGCGGTCTGCTCGGTGCGGCTGCTCAGGTCCTGGTTGCCGTTGGCGATCTCGGCGCTGGCCGTGCCTATGCTGTCCACCGCCAGACGCACCTGCGACAAGGCCTGCAGGTAGCGCTGACGCATACCCTCCACCTCGTCGACCAGGGCGCCGATCTCGTCGTGCTGGCGGGTGGCGAAGGTCTGGGTCAGATCGCCCTGCGAGACGGCGTGCACTGCCCCGGTGAGCGCGCGCAGCGGCCGGCTGACGTAACGTTGCACCAGCCAGTACAGACCCGCACCGAGCAGCAAGGTGGCGAGCATCAGCAGCGCCCATTGCATGTACATGGTGGTCCAATGCGAACGCATCGCTTCACGATCCGAGACCTCCGCCACCACCCACCAGTTGGCCGCCGTGGCCTTGCGCATTACCGCCCACTGATCGGTCTGGGTCGACGCGAAGATGGCCGGCGCATCAGGCACATGGCCGGTGGGCGTCGTCGCCAGCGCTTGCAGGAACTTGTCGGCTGCGGGATAGGCCTGCAGCACCTTCTTGCCCTTGGCGCTGGCGTGCACCACGAAGCTCGCCTCATCGGGCTTGGCGCCCGGCGCGATGATGTAGACGCCCCCGCTGTCGAAGAAGCGCGCTTCGCCAACCAGCTTCTCCAGCGAGTTCTGAAACCCGGTGAGGTCAAACCCGACGAACAGCACGCCGGCCACCTTGCCCGCGGCGTCCTTCATGGGCTGGTACAGCGCCATATAGGGTTTGCCGGACAAGCTGGTCCGGCCGGTGTAGACCTTGCCCGCCACCACCGCCGCATAGGCCGGGTCCGAGCGCTCCAGCAGCGTGCCCTGCGCGCGCTCGCCGTTGTCCTGCTTGACCGAGGTGGCAATGCGCACGAAGTCCTCGCCCTTGCGGGCAAACACCGTGGCCACGCCACCCGTGTCCTTGCTGAATTTGTCAACTGCGCTGTATTCGTCGTTGAGGGGGACGCCAAAACTGCTCAGCTTGCCCGTGCCTTCGTCGAGCACCAGCACCGGGTCGAAGGTCTCGCGAAACGGCCCGAAAGCCCGCTCCACCAGGGCGCGCGCCGTGGCGTCGAAGGCATCGACCGAATTGGCCACCGACTGCGCCTTCTCCGCCACCGAGGCGACGATGCGTTCGCGCGACTGGCGCTCGGCTATCGCACTCATGGCAATGCTGATGGCCAGCAGCACCAACGCCAGCATGCCAATGGATGCCAGCACCAACCGTTGCGCAACCGAACGGTAGTTCACGTGAGCTTGTTCCATACGACGCTCTCTTCCGGGTGAGTGTTGAAACGCCAGGTGCGCCAACCATCCCGGCGCGCCTACAAGTCAATCACGGGTCTGATGCCCTGATGTCAGTATACGGATGTGAGCGGCTTTGTACAGGGGATGGCAAGCGCCGCGTCGACCGTGGCCGGGCTGGCGCAGCGGGCGCTACTTGCAGCCGGTCGGGGTCAGCCAGGCCGTCGCCAGGCCCAGGTCGAGCACCGTCGCGGGTGCGCCGCCCACGAAGTAGAGATGACCATCGTCCGAGGAGGTGCCCAGATATGACCGCGTGGCGCTGTAGTAGCGATAGCGGTAGGGCGGAGCCATCAGCGATGCGGCCGGGGACGGCGCGACGTAGGCCGGAAAGCCCAGCTCGAGCCAGGTCAGCATGCAATCGGTCTGAGCGGCCGTGACCACGCTGAACTTCGACGAAGTGGTCACGAAATCGAACATGCTGTTGCGCGCGCTCACATTGGCGGGCAGGCTGTGGTGCGAGCCGCTCGCGTCGCGGTACAGGCTGGCGCGGCCGCCATGCTCATTGACGAAGGCCACACCGTTGGGCATCTCGGTACACATGCTCCAGCCATGGTCGTAGTCCACCTCGCCGCAGTACATCCAGGACTGGATGCCCCAGACGGCATAGGCATTGGATCGGCTTGCCTCGACCGTCGAGTGCATCACATCCTTGCCGGTGGTCAAAGGTCCGATGGCGGCACCACTGATGGCGATCTGCCCGCGCAGCAGCTTCTGATCCGCCACGTCACGGATCATCACCGCGAAGGACATGGCACTGCCCACGGAAAAGCCCATCAGCCACTTGCTGGCACTGGCGATCGGGCAACTGGCGCCCACATCCTTCACGATCTGCTTGATCTGGCTGTAGATTTCGGTGTCGGTGGCCGCCCCGGCAGTTCCGCCGCCCCAGCTCAGGGCGATGAAGGCCACGCCCTTGTCCGCCATGGCCGTGTGCCAATCGGCCCACTCGGCCTCCGAGTAGCCGCCGGTGCCATGCAGGTCCAACACCAGCACCGGCGTCGCCGCCGTGTAGAACGCGGCGGGAATCGAAACCGAGTAGTAGCGCGTGCCGATGGCAACCAGTTTGCCGCCAGCCGCCAGCAATTCGCTGCGTTGGGCAATGCCTGGCCCGGAAACAGCCGGGATGCCGGTCGGACTCGGGTCGGTGGCGAGATAGGCCTCGCAACTGGCCCGCGTCTGCGCCAGTGCGCAGGTCATGCCCAAGATGCTGCAAAGAACGGCGATCTTCATCCACAGCTTGCCAGCATGCATACCGCCTCCTCTTGAACCGGCCCTCGGCCGTAGGGGTGATGTCTGGCATTGTGCGCAGGCGCAGTGGCCCGGTCAAGCGCTGCGCTGGCAAGCTGCGCTCAGCCCCAGCCAAGCCAACGGATCGCCAGCCCGACGATGGCGCAGACCAGCAGCACTGGCATCACCCCGATCCTGTAACGCAACAGGGCCAGCGACGCGCCGGCAGCCAGCAGCAGCGCCGCCACATCCACATGGGCCGGCGCCAGCGCGCTGGTGCCGGCCCGCAATGCGATGTGCGACAGGAAGAACAACGCCAGGCTGGCGATCACGCCCACCACCGCCGCCGTGATGGCGGTCAGCGGTGCCGTGAAGTGCAGCTTGCCATGCGTCGACTCCACCAAGGGGCCGCCGGCCAGGATGAACAGGAACGAGGGCAGGAAGGTGAACCACGTGACCAGCAGCGCCGCCAGCGTGGCGCCCCAGAACAGGCTGTCGGGACCCAGCACCTGTTTGGTCCAGCCACCGACAAAGGCAACAAAGGTCACCACCATGATCAGCGGCCCGGGCGTGCTCTCGCCCAGCGCCAAGCCATCCATCATCTGTGCCGCCGTCATCCACGTGAAGTGCTCCACGGCGCCCTGGTAGACATAGGGCAAGACGGCGTAGGCGCCGCCAAAGGTCAGCAGCGCCGCCTTGGTGAAGAACCAGCTCATTTGGGTCAAGGCACCGTCCCAACCCTGCCAGAGCATCAGGCTCGCCATCGGCGCCAGCCACAGCAGGGCGCCAACCCCCAGCACCCGCGCCAGCCGCGCGCGGCTGAAGCGGGCGTGGGCGGGAGTGGGTGTATCGTCGCCAATGACACACGGTTTGGCCGGCGCCGCCAGCGCCTTGCCAGCCACATGCCCGCCGGCCATGGCGAACTGCCTGAGCCCGAGGCGCTGTCCAGCCCAGCCCGTCAGGGCCGCGCCCAGCACCAGCCAGGGGAAGGGCAGCTGAGCCACCGCGATCGCCAGAAAGCTGATCACCGCAATCGCCCACAGCAGCGGTGCCTTGGCCGGCGTCTGCAGTGTCCGCGAGCCAATCCGGTGCACCGCTTGCAGCACAATCGCCGCCACCGCCGGCTTGATGCCATAGAGCAGGCCCGCCACCCAGGGCACGTTGCCAAACGCCACGTAGATCCAGCTCAGGGCAATCAGGATCAATAGCGAGGGCAAGACGAACAGGGCGCCCGCCACCACGCCGCCCCAGGTGCGGTGCATCAACCAGCCAATGTAAGTGGCGAGCTGCTGCGCCTCGGGGCCGGGCAGCAGCATGCAATAGTTCAGGGCGTGCAGGAAACGCCGCTCCGAAATCCAGTGTTTCTGTTCCACCAGCTCGCGGTGCATGATGGCAATCTGCCCGGCCGGACCACCGAAGCTGATGAAGCCCAGCTTGAGCCAGAACCGAAACGCCTCGCGAAACGAAACCGCGGCGCTCACTGGAGTACCTTCGTGCTGCGCACTGCGGTGCGAGCTTGCTTGGGGCGGCCCGGCGCGGTGCTCATGGCCGCTCCGGCGTGCTGGACGGCAGCGCTCTCCACGTGTGTTTCTCGTCCTGTCCGCGGACCGCGTCCTGGCACCAGGCATACAGGGCGTCATACAGCGGCATCATGGCCTTGAGCATGCACTGGTCGTCTGGCTCGATGCGCGACATGCCCAGTGACAGCGCCACCAACCCGCCCGACTGCGGCGTCAGGTCGAGCCGGTCAGTATCAGCGCCGCGCACGATGTGCGCCAGTCGCACCAGCGCGGCGTCGCCGCCCAACCGGTAGAGCCTGACAAAGGCGTCGAAACTGCAACGCTCACCGTCGTGAGTGAACGCCGTGCGCAACACGTGCGGCCCCACGTCATAGGCGATGGCCTGATCCCGTTGCGCCACCACGGCCACCTGCTCGGTCGGAACGTACAGGAACTCGGCGCTGGCATCGACAAAGCGTCGAATCAGCCACGGACAGGCAATGCGATCGACCCGGGGACGCGCGCGGGTGACCCAGCGCGTGGTGGCGCCAGGCGGCTTGCTCATCACCGGCAAGGCCTGCTCGCGCCAGGCTTCGATGCCACCTTCCAGGTAATGCGCATCCACGCCCTGCTGGCGCAAGGCCCGCATCGTGTTACAGCCCACCTCGTGACCGTGGACGCAATACACGACCACACTGGTCGCGGGCGGCAGGCTGGCGGCCCATCGCGCCACCTCCAGCGGGTCGCGCCGCAATGCGCCGCTAAGCATGCAGGGCGATTCGGCAAACGCCGCGTTCTTGCGCACGTCGATCAACAGCGGTGGAATGGGGCCATCCAGCAGCGATGCGAGTGCCGCGGGAGAGACAGAAGAAGCAGAGGGTTTTGTGGTGTCCATGGATAGTCCTTGAGAGACACAGCACTTGGACGGGACACCGTCTTGAGGCCCTGGCGGGCCCGATGCCGGGGGGCTGAACACCCCGACAGGCAAAATATAGCACCAATCCAAGGCAGGCGCATGCGCAGAATGCTTCTGTCAGGCACCAGCCCAAGACCGACCAAACCTACCAACATCATGCGCCATGCAAGCTGAGCTACCCGACCCCGAAACCCTGCGCCCGAGCGCGATGATCGACGGCGATCACCCCCTGGTGCAGCAGTTTGTCCAGACCCATGGGCGCGGCGACAGCGAGCGCGAACGCGCCGTCGCTCTCTTCTATGCCGTACGTGACGAGTTCCGCTACGACCCCTACCGCATCGACCTGTCGCCCGAAGGCATGCGGGCCAGCAGCGTACTGACCACCGGCCATGGCTGGTGCGTGACCAAGGCAACGTTGTTGGCCGCGGCATGCCGCGCCGCAGGCATCCCGGCCCGACTGGGCTTTGCCGACGTGCGCAACCACCTCTCCACCGAGCGCTTGCGCCAGACCATGAAGACCGATGTGTTCGCCTGGCACGGCTACGCCGACATCTGGCTCGATGGCGCCTGGCGCAAGGCGACACCGGCCTTCAACCTGTCACTGTGCGAGAAGTTCGGCTTGTTGCCGCTGGACTTCGACGGCGTCAGCGACTCGATCTACCACCCATTCGACAAGAGCGGCCAGCGCCACATGGAGTATGTTCACCAGCGCGGCACCTACAACGACTTGCCGCTGTCCGCGATTCTGGAGACTTTCCGCGAGCTTTACCAACCGCTGGAGTCGACCCCCGGCCACGCCAATGCCTTGCAGCACGCGGACTGGTCGGCCGACGTCGAGCGCGAAACCAAGGGCAGGTGAATCGGTCGCGCCTCAGCGCGACAACTTGAAGACCGAGGTGCCGGCCAGCAGGTTCGGCGCGGTGCGCACCACCTGGCCGTCCTGCAATCCGAAGCTGTCCTGGATGGTCAGCCCATTGCGCTGCGCCAGCACCCGGAAATCGGCGTGGGTGCCAACCCGGATGTTAGGCGTGTCGTACCACTGGTAGGGCAGGCGCTTGGTCACCGGCATGCGGCCGCGAAACACGCTCAGGCGGTTTGGCCAATGCGCGAAATTGGGGAACGCCACCACGCCAAGGCGCCCAACCCGCACGGTCTCGCGCAACATCACCTCGGCGTTGCGCAGGTGCTGCAAGGTGTCGATCTGCAGCACCACGTCGAACGAGGCGTCGTCAAACATCGACAAGCCTTCATCAAGGTTGAGCTGGATGACGTTGACACCACGCTGCACGCAGGCCAGCACATTGGCGTCGTCGATCTCGATGCCATAGCCGGTACAGCCTCGGCTGTCCTGCAGCTGCTTGAGCATGGCGCCGTCGCCGCAGCCCAGGTCCAGCACGCGCGATCCCACGGGCACCAGGCTGGCGATTGCTTGCTGGGTAGCCAGGTCACTCATGCCGCGCCTCCCACATCCTGCCAAACGCTCTCAAAATAGGAGCGCACAACACCCAAGTAACGGGGGTCATCGAGCAAGAATGCGTCGTGCCCATGGGGCGCGTCGATCTCCGCATAGCTGATATCGCGCCGGTTGTCGAGCAACGCCTTGACGATTTCGCGGCTGCGCTTGGGGCTGAAACGCCAGTCGGTGGTGAAGCTCACGAGCAGAAAGCGCGCCTGCGCCGGTGCCAGGGCTTGCGAGAGATTGCCACCGAAGGCGCGCGCCGGGTCGAAGTAGTCCAGCGCCCGGGTGATCAGCAGGTAGGTGTTGGCATCGAAATACTCGGCGAACTTGTCGCCCTGATAGCGCAGGTAGCTCTCGATCTGGAACTCCACCTCTTGCGTGGTGTACTGGTAGGCGGCCACCGTGCCGGCGCCGGCTGGGGCTTCACCGCCGGTGCCCACCGCCGCCCCCTCCCGACTGACGACCGCGCGCAACTGGCGTCCGAACTTCTCGTTCATGACGTCGTCGCTGAGATAGGTGATGTGGCCAATCATGCGGGCGATGCGCAAGCCGCGCTTGGGCAGCACGCCGTGTTGATAGAAGTGTCCGGCATGAAAGTCTGGGTCGGTCACGATGGCGCGCCGCGCCACCTCGTTGAAAGCGATGTTCTCGGCGGTCAGGTTGGGCGCGCTGGCCACCACCACCGCGTAGCGCACCCGCTGCGGGTACTGCAGCGTCCACGACAGGGCCTGCATACCGCCGAGCGAGCCGCCCATCACTGCCGCCAGGGTATCAATCCCCAGCACGTCGAGCAGCCGGGCCTGGGCGTTGACCCAGTCCTCCACCGTCATCACTGGAAAGTCGGCACCATAGACGCGACCGGTCGCCGGATTGGTGTGCATCGGTCCGGTGGAGCCAAAGCAGGAGCCCAGGTTGTTGATGCCGATGACGAAGAAACGGTTGGTGTCCAGAGGCTTGCCCGGGCCGATCATGTTGTCCCACCAGCCCTCGGACTTGTCCTGGCCGGCATAGACGCCCGCCACGTGGTGCGAGGCATTGAGCGCATGGCAGATCAACACCGCGTTGGACTTGGCCGCGTTGAGTTCACCGTAGGTCTCGAAGCAGAGCGCGTAGTCGCCAATCGATCCGCCGCTCTGCAAGGGCAGGGCTTCGGAAAAGCGCATGGACTGGGGCGTGGCAACGAAGGACATGGTCAAAAAAGAAAACCCGGTAACGCTAAATGCGGAACCGGGTGACCTGGGGGCTGGCGCGGCCGTCTTTAGCTGAATTTCGAAGCTCAGAGGCTTCGGCGCCCGCAATCGAGGGAATCAAATCGGCGCAAGCGGTTAGTATAAATCGAAGTGCCTTGAGCCAGGTCCACAGAACAGAGGAGCGCCAATGTCAGAGTTGTATGGGTCCGACGCCTACTCGCCACGCGAAGTCGCGCGGCGGGTGGAGACCGTGGGGGTCGCCAAGGCGCGGCTCGCGCTGCTGCCACTGACGATGCTGGGGCTGCTGGCCGGCGCCTTCATTGGTCTGGGTGCCATGTTCTTTACCTTGGTCAGGTCGGATCCCTCGCTGGGCTTCGCGCTCGGTTCGGTGCTGGGCGGGTTGGTGTTCTCGATGGGTCTGCTGCTGGTGGTGGTGGCCGGCGCCGAGCTGTTCACCGGCAACAATCTGCTGGCCATAGCCTGGGCGGATGGCAAGATCAGCAGCGCCGATGTGCTGCGCAACTGGGTGCTGGTGTGTCTGGCCAACCTGATCGGCGCGGCGGGGCTGGCGGCGCTGGTCTTTGCCAGCGGTCACACCGAGCTCAATGGCGGCGCCATTGGGCAACAGGTGGTCAAGATCGCGCTGGCAAAACAGAATCTGCCCTGGGAGCAGGCCTTCTTTCGTGGCGTGCTGTGCAACGTGCTGGTATGCATGGCGGTGTGGATGGCCATGGCCGGGCGCAGCGTCACCGACAAGGCGGTCGCCATCGTGATGCCGATCACGGCCTTCGTCGCGGCCGGTTTCGAGCACAGCATCGCCAACATGTACTTCATGCCCCTGGCCATGCTGATTCAACACTTCGGTCCCACCGTGCCGGGCGCCACAGCGGTGACCTGGCTGGGCATGGCCCACAACCTGCTACCGGTGATCGCCGGCAATCTGGTGGGCGGCAGCGTGCTGGTGGGGCTGACCTACCACGTGATCTACGGCGGCGCCGCGGCCGCCGCGTCGAGCGCTACGCCAGCAGCGCCCACAGACCCAACCCAAGAAAAATGACGGCCGAGACCAGGTGCACGATGCGGATCGGCACCAAGCGGGTCATGCGTTCCCCCAGCCAGACCACCGGCGCGTTGGCCAACAGCATGCCCAGTGTGGTGCCGGCCACCACCCAGACATAGGCACCGTACTGCGCCGCCAGCATGACGGTGGCAATCTGCGTCTTGTCACCCATTTCGGCCAGGAAGAACGCCAGCACGGTGGTGCCGAACACGCCAAAGCGGGGCCCTTCGCCGGTGCTCTCGTCATCCAGCTTGTCGGGGATCAGCATCCAGATGGCCATCGCGATGAATGAGCCCCCGAGCACCCAGCGCAGCACCGTCGGCCCCAACAGGGTGGTGACCCACACACCCAGGGCACCGGCCATGGCGTGGTTGGCCAGGGTGGCAACCAGGATGCCCAGCACGATGGGCCAAGGCTTGCGAAAACGCAGCGCCAGCACCAACGCCAGCAATTGGGTCTTGTCGCCCATCTCGGCCAGTGCAACGATGCCCGTCGATACCAGAAATGCTTCCATCGCCTGATGCTAACCGACCGGTGGC
>Ga0208882_1001016_pt1 | contig 11478 bp, 10 predicted proteins | sample LakWasMet14_LOW5_2_FD_183862 | JGI IMG/M metagenome (GOLD analysis project Ga0208882, IMG submission 183862) | Freshwater sediment methanotrophic microbial communities from Lake Washington under simulated oxygen tension - Sediment Metagenome... | ecosystem: Environmental > Aquatic > Freshwater >...
GGAGCAATTGATATTGGCACCAAAAAAGGAGCATTGGTCGCAGCAGGAATCATCAACGGAACCGGTTCAATTGGACCCATTTTTCAGGAAGAAATCATTGGCTGGATGTACGAAAAATACAATCACGAATTGGAGCCAATATTCATTTTATTGGTTGTTGTTGCTGCCATTACAGCCTTGATAACATTTATTCTTTGGTGGCGAACCAGAAAAAATGTGATTCAATTGTAGTTTATTTGGAAGTGATTTTTGAATTTTTGAAAGAAAAATAGAAAAAGTAACGGAGTTGAAGAAGTTGTTTGTGTGAAATTTTTTATATTTGTTAGACCAGCCCATAAATTATGATTACGATTGAAAACTTAATTATAAATACAAATGCGTTTTTTGAACTCTATTGGAACCCTAAAAATGGAGAAATTCCAAAATGGGCAAAACATTGGGATTTTAACGGCACAATACCAAATAATGATAAACAAGGATGTTATGCACTTTTTAAAGATAACGAAATTGTTTATATCGGAGTAGGAATAGGAAAAGGTTCGGATAAATATGAAAATAACGGATTAGGTTATCGTTTAAAGCGATATTTTAAAGTAAATAATAATACTGAAATTTGTTTAAATAAGTATGAACCAACTGACAATTGGAGAGAAATAACAACCATTAAAACAATTGGATTTCCAAAAGAACACTATTGTTTGGCTGCAGCATTAGAAATTTATTTAATCAATAAACTGAATCCCGAAAGAAATAAAAATCATAAAAAATAAAAGATATGAAAGGTTGTTTAAAATTTGTCATTTATGGAGTGATCGGAATTGCAGCTATTGCAGTTGTTTACTCATTATTAAATCCTAACTCAAAAAAAGGAGATAATTCCAACACAGAGTCCACAATTGAATCATCGGCTAATACAGAAACTGATGAAACAAACGAAAATTTTGAAAACAGTAAGTCTTTAGATATTAACAAATCCGATTTTGACTTGTCTAAATCTGAATTAGTTAAAAAAATTAAAGACGAACTTTCTAATTGTTATGAAAGTGCCAAAAATATGTCAACTCTTACAGATACAAATTTAGAAATCGAAAAAAATAAAGGAAATGAAAGTTATAACCGTGCTTATGATTTATTTACCCAATTGCAAACAGAAGCAGGCGACAACTTGCCAAGAGCCAAATCAAAAGTTATCACTGAGTCATTAAAAACATATTCTGAAATATTCAATAATAGATATGCAATTGCACAGAATTATATCCCTGAAATTGATTATATTAAAAAAAATTTAGAAACTTTCCCTCAGGGAATAACGCAAATAGAAAAGGATAATGAAGAAGGTGTTATTAGACTTATTGTTGGATCACGCTCAAAAAGACAAATAAATTTGCCTTCAGGAACTTGGTGTTTGTGGGAAATAATTGGAGGTGATAAAATATGGTTAGAAGGAAAAGTCCCTAATAACGGATATGCAAAATTTGATGTTGCAACCACTCAACTTCCAATGTATTTGGGTGCTGAGAAAAGATTTATTATCGGACCTAATTTGAGTAATGTTCAACTGATATTTAAAGAATGTGAAAAACAATAAAAAAACAATATTATTTTCAACAAAAAGAGATTAAAGAAGAAAGATTTATTGCATATTTTACCCAAAACATTCCCCTTGCCACTTCCAAAAAAAGAAGTATTTTTACAAAAAGATAAGTACAAAAATAAATGAAAGAAAAGATGAGTTCAGAGAAAGAAGCCAAATTAAAAGCACTACAACTTACACTTGACAAACTGGATAAAACCTACGGAAAAGGTACCGTGATGAAAATGGGTGACAAAGCCGTCGAAGAAGTGGAAACTATTTCGTCTGGATCTTTAGGAATCGATTTAGCCTTGGGCGTTGGCGGTTATCCAAGAGGAAGAGTGATTGAAATATACGGTCCGGAATCTTCTGGAAAAACAACCTTGACTTTGCACGCTATTGCCGAAGCCCAAAAAGCCGGAGGAATCGCCGCTTTCATAGATGCAGAACACGCTTTCGATAGAAATTATGCCGAAAAATTGGGCGTTGATATCGAAAACTTAATCATTTCGCAACCCGACAACGGGGAACAAGCTTTGGAAATTGCCGAGAACTTGATTCGTTCTGGAGCGATTGACATTGTCGTGATTGACTCTGTTGCGGCTTTGACTCCAAAAAGTGAAATCGAAGGCGAAATGGGAGATTCTAAAATGGGATTACACGCTCGTTTGATGTCTCAAGCCTTGAGAAAACTAACCGGAACTATCAGCAAAACACATTGTACGGTTTTCTTCATCAACCAGTTGAGAGAGAAAATTGGTGTAATGTTCGGAAATCCAGAAACTACAACGGGTGGAAATGCCTTGAAGTTTTATGCTTCGGTACGTTTGGATATTCGTCGTTCTACGCAAATAAAAGACGGAGAAAATGTAATTGGAAACAGAACAAAAGTTAAAGTGGTGAAAAACAAAGTCGCTCCGCCATTTAAAGTCGCCGAATTTGATATTATGTATGGCGAAGGCATTTCGAAAACAGGTGAAATCTTGGATTTAGCCGTTGAATTCGAAATCATTAAAAAAGCGGGTTCTTGGTTCAGCTATGGCGACACCAAATTAGGGCAAGGTCGTGATGCGGTAAAAGCTTTAATAAAAGACAATCCGGAATTAGCCGATGAATTAGAAGAAAAAATCAAGGCTTTAATAAAAGAAAATAACGCTTAAAATTAGAAAAGAGTCTCCAGTGTGAGGCTCTTTTTTTTGGTTTAAAGTCATTGCGAGGAACGAAGCAATCGCATTTGTTGCTCTTGTTGAGAGATTGCTTCGTTCCTCGCAATGACAGTTTAAACTATTTTTTACTACTGAAACTCCACTAATTCCTCGTGAATTAAATTCCAAGAACGGTCACGAATTTCATCTATGTTTGATTTTGTTTTATTCGTGGTTTCAATAAAAGGTAAAGTTTTCACTCGCAAAACCCCTGGTTTTCCACTAAAAACGGTATAGGAATATCGTTTTTTATTGTCTAAAAACGCCATTGGAACAATCGTTAATTGGTGATCAATCGCCAACCGGAAAGCACCGTTTTTAAATTCATCCAAAACTATTGATTCATCATCTGGAACTTTTCCTTCGGGGAAAATGCAAATACTCAACCCTTGATCGATTCTTTTTTGGGCTCTTTCAAAAACTTTTCCTCGACTTCGAGAACAATCTCTATCGACTAAAATACAAGTCCGTTTGTAGAAAAATCCAAACAAGGGTATTTTTACCAACTCTTTTTTTCCAACAAAAACGAAAGGTTTATTAATAGTAACCAGCATCAACATGATATCAATCATCGAAGTGTGATTAGCGACAATCATATAGCTTTTGTCGGTTTCGAGTTCTTGAACTTTATCAATTTTATAATAAAATCCCATCCCAAAAAGAATGAATTTTGCCCAAATTCTCGCCATTTTAAAAAAGTAAGGATAGCCTTTTTCGGTCGAAATGGAAAGTATTAAAAATGGCAACATTATAAGAATAGGTATTGCCATTAAAACATAAAACCACACACGCCAAACCGTCCAAAAAATAATTTTTAATCCTCTCATAGCGTCAAAAGTAAGGAAAAGTGTGTAACTTTTAGTAAAAGAATTAACTTTGTCAAAAATAGCAATCTTTTACAATGGCAAAAATACTCACCGGCGTTCAAAGTACAGGAACACCACATTTAGGAAACTTACTTGGCGCAATCATTCCCGCAATCGAATTATCGAATAATCCCGAAAACGAATCCTTTCTTTTCATTGCTGATTTGCATTCGATAACCCAAATAAAAGACGGAAAAACGTTAAGAGAAAACACCTACAGCACAGCAGCAGCTTGGCTTGCGTGTGGATTGAATGTTGAAAAAGTGGTTTTTTACCGTCAGTCCGATGTGCCACAAACCGCGGAATTGTCTTGGTATTTGAGTTGTTTTTTTCCTTTCCAAAGATTGACATTGGCACATTCTTTCAAAGACAAAGCCGATAGATTAGACGATGTTAATGCCGGATTGTTTTCTTATCCAATGTTGATGGCTGCCGATATTTTATTGTATGACGCCCAGTTTGTTCCAGTAGGAAAAGACCAGTTGCAGCATCTTGAAATTACTCGCGATGTGGCTTCCCGTTTCAATCACCAAATGGGGGAAACATTTGTAATTCCTGAAGCTATTATTCAAAAAGACAGTATGTTGATTCCAGGAACCAATGGCGGAAAAATGAGCAAATCAGCCAATAATATTATCAATATTTTCTTGGACGACAAAGCCTTGCGCAAACAAGTAATGAGCATCGAAACCGATAGCACGCCACTTGAAGCTCCTAAAAATTCAGAAACTTGCAATGCTTTTGCCATTTATTCCTTATTGGCTACACCAGAACAAATAGACGTAATGAGAGCCAATTATTTGGGTGGAAACTACGGTTACGGCCACGCCAAACAAGCCTTGTTTGAACTGATTGTCGATAAATTCAAAACCGAAAGGGAGAGATACAATTACTACATAAATAACCTCGCTGAAGTAGATGCTTTATTAAAAACTGGTGCCGAAAAAGCTACGGTTGTTGCCAATGGAGTTTTATGTAGAGTAAGAGAAAAATTGGGATTTGAGTAAATTAAAGTTTTAATTTTAGTTACTTGTCATGAGAGAAAATAGCTATAAAAATAAAAAGCAAACTCACAGACTAAAAATTTATTCGCATTCTGAATTTATCTTTTTATTGGTTGGCAAAAGAAACAATAAACTGCTTCATTTCAAACTATAATCCTATTTATATTTCTAATTAAGTAACCTTGATCGTTCTAAAATTCAACTTATGACAACTATTTTCAAAAAAAAATTCATCCTTCCGGTCATAGCTTCGGCATTTTTGTTTGTTGGCGTTAGTTTCAAAGACGATTTTTTTGAAATTGCCAAACAAGTAGAAATATTCACGACGCTTTTTAAAGAGTTGAACAAAAACTATGTTGACGAAACAAATCCTGGCGATTTAATGGACAAAGCTATCAAGGGAATGTTGGCTAGTCTTGATCCATATACCGTTTATTTCAACGAGCAGGATGTTGTGAAATTTAAAATAAACAACACCGGCGAATATACCGGAATTGGAGCCTCAGTCACTCGAAAAGAAGACAAATTAATTATTCGGGAACCGTATAAAAACTTCCCTGCCGACAAAGCCGGACTTAAAGCCGGTGACGAAATTATTCAAATAGGCGATATTCTTTTGTCAGATTTCAAGAATGATGCTTCACAACTTTTTAGAGGAGCCAAAAACACTAAAGTTGATGTCAAATACATTCGCCAAGGAAAAACAAATACAACTCAAATTATTCTTGACGAAGTTGCCATAAAATCGGTGCCGTTTTTTGGAAAAATAGACGACAAAACCGGTTACATCGTTTTATCCCATTTTAACCAAAAAGCTTCATTGGAAACTAAAGAAGCTTTGGAACAATTAAAAAGAGAAGGCGCTGATAGAATTATTCTGGATTTAAGAGGAAATCCCGGCGGGCTTTTGAACGAAGCCGTGAGTATTTGTAATTTATTTGTTCCAAAAAACGAAACAATCGTAACCACCAAATCGAAAATCGAGAAGCACAACAATACGTATAAAACATCGAGAGAACCCATAGATACTGAAATTCCATTGGTAATTTTGGTTAACGGAAAAAGTGCTTCAGCATCAGAAATTGTCTCGGGAGCTTTGCAGGATTTGGATCGTGCCGTGGTAATTGGCAGCCGAAGTTTTGGAAAAGGATTGGTGCAAAGACCAGTAGATTTGACTTATGGAACACAATTAAAAGTCACGATTTCTCGTTATTACACACCTTCGGGAAGATGCATTCAGGCTTTGGATTATGCCCATAAAGACAAAAATGGAGTTGCCACAAAAACCGAAGCGAAAAATTATAACGCTTTCAAAACCCGAAAAGGAAGAACGGTTTATGATGGCGGAGGAATCCAACCAGACATCGAACTCGACGAAACGAAAACAAGTCCAATTACGGAAGCCTTGCTGAAAAATGACGGGATTTTTAATTATGCAACTGCCTATTATTACAAAAATCCAAATCTTGGTACTCAAATCCCAACATTTTCTGATTCTGATTTTCAAGATTTTAAACAATTTTTAAAAGCACAGAAATTCTCTTTCGACACAGAAACGGAACTCGCTTTGAAAAACACTTTGGCTGTAGCCAAAAAAGAAAAAGTGGACGAAAGCATTAGCTCTGAATATCAGCAATTATTGACTGCGCTTCAAAAAAGTGAAGAAATCGCATTGGATAAAAATCAAAAAGAAATCAAGAATTTAATCCTTGATGAAATCATAAAACGCTATCAATATCAAGAAGGTTTGTATCAATATTACCTACAAAACAACTCCGAAATCAAGAAAGCAACTAGCGTTCTGGGCAATAGCTCCGAGTATAAAAGCATCTTGAAAATGTGATGAAAAAAGGCATTCAAATACTGCTTCTTTTGTTTTTTGGCTATCTTTCGGCGCAAGAAAACTCCGTTCAATCCGTATATTTTGAATTTGATAAATTCTCTTTGAATAAAAACCAAATAAATACAATTATTGGTCTTATAAAAAACTCGCCTGATTTTTCGCAATTTGAAGCTATTCAGCTTTATGGCTATTGTGATGACAGGGGAAGCGAGGAGTATAACGATAAATTGTCCAATAAAAGAGTGGCAACTGTCCAAAAAATATTACTTACTAACGGTGTTCTGCAAAATAAAATTTTCATTTGTGAAGGCAGAGGACGCGTAATTTTGGTTAAGGATTCTGTAAAAAATTTGCAGAAAACACGTGATAGAAACAGGCGTGTCGATTTAGTCTTTATTAAAAAAACAGTGTATACTTCCTTTCCTGAAAGTCCAAAAGTGGGAGATCTCATTATCTTAGACCGAGTTTCCTTTGAAATGGGTTCGAGTGTCCTTTCTTCAAAAGCAAAAAAAGAATTGGATAGAATCGTTGTTTTACTGGAAAAACACAAGTCGCTGCGTTTCGAAATTAAGGGTCACGTTTGTTGCACTTCCAGCAAATATTCCGATGCCATTGACAAGGAAACCCAAGACAGAAATCTTTCCATAAACAGAGCCAAAAATGTGTTTGTGTATCTTCGCTCGAAAGGAATAAGTCCTTATAGAATGTCGTATAAAGGATATGGAAACCTTTTCCCACTTGGCAAAGAAGATGCTCAAGACCGACGTGTGGAACTTTTTATAACCAAATTATAATTACTCCTTTATCATCTCAATGTGCGGAATATCATCCTCGAGATACATTTCGCTGGTTTGAATAAATCCGTGGCTTTCGTAGAATTTTTTAAGGTATAATTGTGCTCCAATGGTAATTTTACTTTCTCCAAAATGAGTCTTAATTCCGGCAATAGCTTCACGCATTAAGTCATGACCCCATTTTCTGTCGCGATATTTGGCATCAACAACCACTCTGCCAATGGAAGCATTATCAAAAGAAATTCCGGGTTTGAAAAGTCGTGAATAAGCAACAATCTTGCCTTCGAATTCGCCAAAAAGATGCAATGCTACTTTGTCTTTTCCATCAGGATCGAGATAAACGCAGTTTTGTTCGACTACAAAAATGGCGCTTCTTAATCTCATAATATCATAAAGTTCGTTCGGAGAAAGTTTCTCGAAAGGCTTTATTTTCCATTGTATTTCCATCTGCGTAATTTTATTTTAAAATACGGATTGATTTAATAATTGACTCCAATTCGTGCATCAGATCTCGTTCTTCTTTCGACGGTGAATAGCAAAATCCTTCTAAAACCAAGATTCTGTCGTGTTGCTCATCTACAATTGCATAATTGATGAAAGGTCCCGACATAAATTCGTTTTTCAGCTCCCAAGTTCCCTTGGTTTCATAGGTTTCTTTGCCGTTTAATTTAATTTTGAAAAGATAAGGCGCGTAGCCTTCTTCGGTAATCATTTTGGTGTCTGGTTCTGTTCCGCGAATATATAAATCTCCAATGGAATCGCGCATTTTAATGATATTGGCAATACCATTCGAGTCCTTTTTAATGGAACTTATTGGAACTTGGTAAATCAAAATACTGGTATTGCCACTTACAATTTCTTTTTTGAGCCAAATAAATTTATTTTTTTGAAGCGCATACAAATAACCGGAAGGAACTTGCAAAGAAATCTGGAATTTGTTCTTAATTATTATCGGATTAAGAAGGGACTGACTGTTAACTCTTTGGTTTTCGGCAATTTCAGTTTCTTTGATTATTTGGATTATTTTGGGTGCATTTTTTTCAATGATTTCCAAAATATCGGCACTTGTTTTCCCTGAAATATGAAATACGTTTTGGGGTGACGCATATTGGTTTTTCTTAATTTCGAATTTGTTTTTTTCGGCCTTTTTCACAACGATAATCGTTCTGCTATCAGTCATAAACCCTTCCATAAGTTTAGCAGGATATTGATTTATGGTAAAAAGAGGTTCCTCTTGTGGCAATCCAATCACGGGTGAAGCAAACTTGTTTCGAATGCTGTCGCCAATCTCTCCGTTCCATAATTGGTCGTCAATAATTACCGAAATGGTATTGATTTTTCCCGTTGCTTTTCGGGGCAAATTGTCGTTTTTCTTATTACAAGAAAAAAACAGGAAGGCAAATAGTAGAAATAAAAAATGGGTTTTATTCATTATAATTCAATTATGAAATAAAACCCAAATTTATAGAAGATTATTGTATTATCCGTTTATTTTTAGCTTCATTCCCGGTTTCAGGTCTTCAGCACGGATATCGTTCCATTTTTTAATATCAGAAATGGAAACACCAGGATATTTTTTTGCAATGCTATATAAGGAATCCCCTTTTTTAACATAATAATTGATGGTGCTCTTTTTTGATGCTGAAGCCAAATTATCTTTTTTCCTGAATGTTTCAGTAGTTGTTTTATCAATAATTGGAACTTCACTTTTAGCAACAATTAAGGTACTTCCCAAAGCAATATTGTGGTCTTGAAGATTATTCCATTGTTTCAAATCGTCTAAAGAACTTCCAAATTTTTTGGCAATATTTCCAAGATTATCTCCTTTTTTAACTACATATTCCACATTTTCAGTTTTGGTAGTTGAAGCAATTTCTTCTTTGATTTCGGCATCATTTTTGGCAACTTGTAATGACGTTCCTAATTGGATTGAAGCGTTCGAAAGATGATTCCATTCCTTGATTTCTTCAACGGTAACGTTATGTTTTTTGGCAATATTCCCAAGATTATCTCCTTTTTGAACTATATAATAAGCAGCAACATTAGAAGATAATGTATCCGTTTTTATGGATTTTTTCGTTTTATCTTCTTTGTTAATTTTGGTGTCTGAAGCCGCTATTTGTTGGTTATCAACTTTGATTTCCGAAGGAATTCTATCCGTTTTTGGTTCTTTTCTAACGGTTTTAACAACGCTTTCATTGGTAATGATTTTCAGGCTTTTGCCTCGAGCAACCATATTGCCTTTTAATCTGTTCCACTTTTTTAAATCTGCAATGCTAACATTATATTTATCGGCGATTTCGCCAAGATTATCTCCACGTCTAACGGTGTAATATTTTGTTTTGGGAAGTGTAATTCGTTGAATCGAGTAATTCATTGTATCGTTCAGCACAATTGCTTTTGTAACCTGAAACGGTCTTTCACGAAGGTCTAATTCACGTTGGGCATAAGCATAAATTTTGTCTTCGTTTGATGCAAAAACGGCAATTTTTTCCTTTGGCAATCTTAAAAAATGGGCTTGATCTTGATAAAACGGAATCACATTCAGTTTATAAGACGGGTTCAAAAGTTGCAATTGAGCCACGGGAACATCGAGCAAATCTGAAATTTGTTTGAACGACATTTGCTTTTTAATCATTATGGTGTCAGTGGCAAATTGTTTTACCAATGCTCTGTCCGGTTTGATTCCGTGTTCATTATGGTATTCGTAAATGTACATCGTCGCCAGAAAAGCGGGAACATATCCTTGAGTTTCTTTTGGTAAATTTTTCCTGATATTCCAATAATTTTGTTGTCCGCCAGAACGACGAATTGCTTTAGTAACATTTCCCGGACCAGAATTATAGGATGCCAAAACCAAATCCCAATCGCCAAAAATTGCATACATATTAGTCATATATTGCGCTGCGGCTTCGCTTGATTTTAGTGGATCGCTTCGTTCGTCAACATAGGAATCAATCTTTAGATTGTACAATTTTCCGGTTTGATACATAAATTGCCAAAGCCCGGTTGCTCCCATTCTCGAAACTGCTTTTGGATTCAAAGCCGATTCTACAACTGCCAAGTATTTTATCTCCAATGGCACGTTTTGTTTGTCCAAAGCCTCTTCAAACATTGGAAAATAATATTCTGAAATTGCCATCAATCGTCCAAAGGATTTTTTTCTGTTTTTAAGAAATGACTTGATGATATTTTCCAGACCTTGATTGTATTCAATGTTGAATGGCGATTTCGCATCCATTGCAGCCAGTCTTTCCTTCAACAATTCTGTCGGCAATTCAAAATCAACTTTTTCGTCAATATTAATATTTTTTATATCATCAGAAATATCATTATATATATCCAGATTTGTCAATTCCTTTAGCCACAAACTGTCTACGCAAGAAGCCAAATCGTCTTTTACGAAAGTTTTTTTGATGGAATCTAAATAGAAATTTTTTATTTCAGTTTTTGCTATTCCTTTGTTTTCAGCAACTTTTTGAGAAAACATAGAAATTGACAATAATAGAAAAAACGATAGGGCGGTGTTTTTTATATTCATAATTTTTTAATCAACATACTATATTTCAAACGATTAAAAATAAATCGCTTTTTGCAAACATAATACGTTAGAACTAAAAATTTCAGTAAATATTGTTAAAAATGCGTTTTTTAGTCCAAAATAGCTGCAATTCCGGGTAAAATCCTACCCTCAAGCATTTCTAGCATTGCGCCTCCACCGGTTGAAACATAACTCACTTTGTCTTCAAAACCAAATTGTTTTACGGCTGCAACAGAATCTCCTCCGCCAACAAGTGAGAACGCTCCGTTTGCAGTTGCTTCTGCAATATAGTTACCTAATTCTATGGTGCCATTGGCAAAAGTTGGCATTTCGAAAACACCTAATGGTCCGTTCCAAAGTATGGTTTTTGATGCCAAAATTACTTTTTTGAAGTTCTCCAATGATTTTGGTCCGGCATCTAATCCTTCCCATCCATCAGGAATTTCTCTTACATCAACAATTTGGGTATTGGCTGTATTCGAAAAATCATCAGCAGCAACAACATCAACAGGAATATGGATTTGAACACCTTTTTCTCTGGCCAATCTCAAGATTTCCAATGCCAATTCTTGTTTATCATCTTCACAAATTGAATTTCCAACTTTTCCGCCCAAGGCTTTCACGAAAGTAAAAGTCATTCCGCCTCCAATAA
>Ga0208882_1001018_pt1 | contig 11474 bp, 11 predicted proteins | sample LakWasMet14_LOW5_2_FD_183862 | JGI IMG/M metagenome (GOLD analysis project Ga0208882, IMG submission 183862) | Freshwater sediment methanotrophic microbial communities from Lake Washington under simulated oxygen tension - Sediment Metagenome... | ecosystem: Environmental > Aquatic > Freshwater >...
ACGGCAAGCAAATATCACATGGCCATTTTTCACCGATCATCGAACGCAACAGTACCGTTCCGGTCAGCCGGTCCAGCACTTACAGTCCAATGCATGAAGGCCAGGTAAAACTGGAATTGAACGTATATCAGGGCGAAAGCCCCCTCGTTGCCAACAATGTAAAACTCGGCCGATTGGAAGTGGCGCTATCGCCACGACTGTCGAAAGAAGACAACTCGGTAGACGTCAGGTTTACCTATGACGTCAACGGCGTACTGCAAGTTGAAGCGACCGTTCTTGCAACGAAAAAATCTTACGAACTCATCCTGCAGGAAAACAAGGGTGTACTGACGGATGCGGAAATTCGCGCGCGTCTTGAATCACTGGCGGAAATAAAAATCCATCCAAGGCAAGATCAGGAAAACATTGCAGCCATCGCAAAGGCCGAACGTATTTATGCCGAATGTCTGGGTCAGGACCGTGACGAAATACAGCATTATCTGGTGCAGTTTCTGGGTGAAATCGACCGACAGGACCGCCATACCATTGCAAAGCACCGTGAACAATTCAACAAGGTTCTGGCGGATTTCGAGGCGAGGCTTGGCTGGTGAATTGTTTTCGCACGCTGGCAATCAAGCAGACCGCCAGCATTCAGGAGATAAAGCGCGCCTACGCTGGCAAGCTCAAACAGCATCGTCCCGACGAAGACCCGGTGGCATTTCAGGAAATCAATGCCGCCTACCAATCGGCAATGGAAAGCGCGAAGCAACGCGATGCCTGGTTGCAGCGCAAAGCAGACGCCGAGCAACAAAAGCAACTCGCCATAGCAGCGGGAAACTACTCGCCCGACGATGATGTCGAGTATTACGACGAGGACGAATACTACTTTTACGACGAGGACGCTGCCGAAACCGATTCCGATGAAGCTCCCTTGCCTGAAATCAACGACAAGGCGCTCACACCCGCTGCGGAGGTCGAACCTGATTCAGTTATCGCCGGACCCGATGATGAATCGCAAGCGACAGTTCCTTCCGATTCCGATGACAACGCGGTGGCATCGGATGACTATATATTCAGGCTCGATGACTTTATCGAAGAACTCGACAATATTTCGCGACAGGAAGACGACAGGCTTTTGAAGAAATGGCTGGATGATCATCCGGACTTGTATTCGCTGTATCTGAAACACCAGATTACCGAGCCATTGATCACCGCATTCGCCCAGACTGAAACGCCGATACGACCGCCCGCCCTCGAAATCGTGATTGCATTTTTCGGTCTGGACTCGGTCTCGACGAACCATTACTTGATTGACCACCAGGTTGAAATGGCGAGGCAAAAATCCAGGCTTTTCTGGCATGCCGCCGCAATCGCCTACCATCGCAGAAACAGGAAACGGAACCTGCACGAACGCTGGATCGATCAGAGTCTGCGTGGCGATGCGAACAGATTCCAATCTCTCTACCTGCTTTTCATTCCCGGACTTCCCAGCAAGGTCATGGAAATTGCCAATGAATCGAAGGACGAATACGGCAATCTGAATCCCGAGTTCATCAGCCCGCCCCACTATCAATTCTGGAGCGAAGCCAACGACAAAACCAGAATCGTATCGCAGCGCTTTTATATGGCCTTGACGCGCTCTGCCGTGCTGACGCTTATCGTGACATTGCTGCTTGGCTCACCGACTACCTCGGCCGGAATTTTGGGGCTTTTTGCCGGCGTTTTCGGTAGCTGGCTATCGATAGCATTGTTGCGTATCGGCAACTATAGGCTGGACCTCTATGTCATCCGCAAGCAGACTGTGGACAAGGGCGACATTCTTCTGGCAATTATTTGTCCGATCATCGTCATAACTTCCCTGTTTTTCGATTCGGAAGTGATTTCCTATCCCGCCTGGTTGCTCACCTTTCTTTGTTTCAGCCTTGCCACCACTGGCGCAAACAAGGAATCCAGACCGGATTCCTACTTCGCATTTTTTGGCGGTGCCGCTTTCTTCATTTCAATGCTTTCCTTTACTTTCGTGCCGGAAATCCTGTCATCCAGCAAATTCATCCTGGCTGCCAACCTTGCTATTGGACTGATTGTTCTTCATGACGAAATCTATACCCGAATACACGATTGCACTTTTGAAGAAACCCGCGAAAAGAGTACGTGGCTATTTTGGACTGGCATTACGCTGATCATCTTGTCTTTTGGATCACTCGCGATCCACTTCCCGTAAATCAGGATTTATTTGCCGACGAGCATCCATTGCAAGCCGAACATTTCGCCTGACGCGAGCCGTCCATGCTTGCGAGAGTCGAATGGATATCTATTTCCTGGCTATTTTTCCGCAAAAATAATTGCCAGCGTCCGGCATAAATGCCCGGCAGGAAATGCCGGATGGCGAATAACGCAGCAGCGCAAAAAATCGTACCCATCAAGATGGTTTCCAGCCAGTCGTAACTCATAGCCATAACCTCGCCAGCTGATACGTAACGAACGAGGCAAAATAAGCCAGGGCGAACAAATAGCCGGCCGAAATAAAGACCTGCTTCCAGGAATTGGTCTCACGGCGAATCACGGCCAGCGTCGACAGACACTGCGGTGCGTAGATGTACCAAACCAGCAATGACAGTGCTGTAGGAATGGTCCACTGCGCCGCAATGAGCGGCGACAAGGCTTGCGCGGCTGCATCGTCGCCGCCGGAAATGGCATAGACGGTGGCAAGTGCCGCAACCGCTACCTCGCGCGCCGCGAGACCAGGAATCAGTGCGATACATATCTGCCAATTGAATCCGATCGGTGCAAACAACGGTTCCATAAAGTGACCAATCTTCCCGGCGAAACTGTAATCGATCGCGGGCAAGGTAGCGCCTTCCGGCGGAGCCGGATAACTCGATAAAAACCAGAGAATGACCGTCAGCGAAAGAATAATTCCCGTCACGCGCCGCATAAAGATAATCGTCCGCTCCCAAAGCCCCATCGCGATGTCGCGCGGATTCGGCCAGCGATAACGTGGCAGCTCCATCATCAAGGCATGTTCGCTTTTATTTTTGCGGGCACGCTTGATGATGTAACTCACCAGCAAGGCACTCAAGATGCCTGCGGCGTAAAGCGCGAACAAGACCAGCCCCTGCAAATTGAAAATCTGCAGCACGTCTTTGCGCGGGATAAAGGCACCAATTAACAAGGTATAGACGGGCAATCGCGCCGAACAGGTCATCAGCGGCGCCACCATGATTGTTGTCAGGCGGTCACGCGGATCCTGAATGCTGCGCGTCGCCATGATGCCGGGAATGGCACAGGCAAAGCTCGACAACATCGGAATGAACGAACGCCCGGTCAAACCGGCAGCAAACATGAAACGATCGAGCAGAAACGCGGCTCGCGGCAAGTAGCCTGACTCTTCAAGAAAAAGAATAAACAGAAACAGCATCAGGATTTGCGGCAGGAATTCCATGACCGTTCCCAATCCGGCAAAAAGACCATCGATGATCAAGCTGTTCAACGGACCCGGCGGCAATGCCGAACTGACGACGGAACCCAGCCAGGCAATCGATCCGGAGACGGCATCCTGCAAAGGCGCAGCCCAGGAAAATACCGCCTGAAACATGAAGAACATTACCGCCGACAGAATCAGCAAACCGAAAACCGGATGCAATACCCAGCGATCAATACGGTCACCGTGGGTATCGGCCTTTTCCGGCAAGGTGGCGGCACTTGCCATGATTTCACGCACCCGCTGGTGCAAATCAAGCTGTTTCGGCAAGCTTACTGCAGACGCCGGTATCGGCAAGTCAAGCTGTTTTGCGAGCGCCTCGGCACCTTGTCGGCGTACGGCTACCGTTTCAACGACGGGCATGTTTAATTCGCGGGATAAAGCCTGCACATCGATTTTGATGCCCTGTCTCTGGGCTTCATCGACCAGATTCAAAGCAAGAATCATGGGGCGACCCAGTATCTGCAATTCAAGTACAAAGCGAAGATGCAAACGCAGATTGGTCGCATCGGCAACGCAGACGATGATGTCGGGCAAGCCGACATCCGCCACATGCCCCATGCAGACATCACGCGTCACGGCTTCATCGGGACTGGACGGCGACAAACTGTAAGTACCAGGCAAATCCAGTACGTGCACGAGCTTGCCCTGCGGCGTGTGGAACTTCCCTTCCTTGCGCTCGACGGTAACGCCGGCATAGTTCGCCACTTTCTGGCGGCCACCGGTCAGGCGGTTAAACAAGGCGGTCTTGCCGCAATTGGGATTTCCCACCAGGGCGATATTCAATGTGGCTGCTGCAGCGTTCACAGTGACGTCGCCGGGGCGATATGAACACGTGCTGCCTCGTTCTTTCGCAATGCAAATTGCGAGGTGGCAATATTCACCAAGATGGGTTCGGCGCCCAGAGGGCCCAAAGCGCGAATTGTGAGCAGCTCGCCACTGACAAAGCCCAGATCTCTCAAACGTTGCGCAATCGCGTCTTGCGGATAGGCATCTTCAACCGATACCACGCTGGCTGTCTTTCCCAATGCGAGTTCGCTGAGCAACATTCAAGTTCCCGGCTAAATAGTAATGATTCCCATTATACATCCATCTTCACCTGCAACAAGATGCCGCTATGGCAAACCCGTTCAGCTCGGTATCATGACGGGGTTTACTTTCGCGGGCTTGATAAAGTGCTGACTCTTGACAAAAAAGGGGGCGTTGCAACGCTGGCCCTGAACCGGCCCGAAACACATAATGCATTCGATGCCGACCTGATCCGGGAAATGACCAGCGAACTGGAGCGTCTGGACCGAGACCCCAGCGTTCGGGCGGTCATCATCACGGGCAACGGTTCGACTTTTTCTGCAGGTGCGGATCTCAACTGGATGCGTTCGATGGCCTCCGCCAGCGAATCGGAGAATCTCGCCGATTCACTCCAGCTCGCCAAGCTGATGCGAACACTGAATTTTCTCGGTAAGCCGACGATCGCCCGGGTCAATGGCGCAGCCTATGGCGGCGGCGTGGGATTAATCGCCTGCTGCGATATCGCGATCGGCATCGAAGCCACCAAATTTTCCCTGAGTGAAGTCAAACTCGGCCTTGTACCTGCCGTTATTTCTCCCTATGTCATTTCCGCCATTGGTCTTCGCCATGCTCGCCGACTATTTTTGAGTGCCGAAATTTTTGATTCGGCCTTGGCGTTGCGCATCGGTCTGCTTCATGAGGCCGTTCCCTACTCGCAATTGGACGAGAACATCGAAAAAACACTGCATTGGTTATTGAAGGGCGGACCCATTGCACAAAAAGAAGCGAAAACATTGGCACTGAAAGTCAGCGGAAACTCGCTGCAAAGCGCCGAAAAAATGGATAACGAGAACGCTGCCTTGATTGCGAAGCTGCGCGTATCCCAGGAAGGACAGGAAGGTCTGAACGCTTTTCTGGAAAAACGCGCCGCACGCTGGGTTTGACGACACTCACTACCCGACCATAGAACCCTCATGCAAAAGCCCATTCTCAATATCCGTGACACCAAGGCGGTCTTGATCAGCGATTACAAGCCAGCAGGCCCCTCGCAATATCAAGGGTCGCAGATGGCGGAAATATCGCAATTGATCGGTGCCTGGCGCCTTGGTTACAACCTGACCATCGTCCCGCCTGGCAAAGCGGCATTCCCCGCCCACAATCACTACGGCAACGAAGAAATGTTTTTCGTAATTGAAGGTGTCGGAGAAGTGCGTATCGGCAAGGAACGCTATCCTATTCGCGATGGCGACGTGATTGCGTGTCCGGCCGGCGGCGAAGAAACGGCCCATCAGATCCTGAATACATCCGACACCCTGACACTGCGCTATCTGGCCGTCAGTACGATGCAATCGCCCGATTTGGTGCAATATCCCGACTCCGGAAAAACCGGAGCCACTTTTCATCCCGACGATGCGGACCACAACAGCCCGAAAGTTGTGCGTATCCTGAATCGCATGCAAAACAACCTCGATTACTGGGAAGGCGAATAAGCAACCATGTTTAGCAAAATACTGATCGCCAATCGCGGTGAAATTGCCTGCCGTATTATCCGTACCTGCCGACAATTGGGCATTCGTACCGTGGCGGTGTATTCCGATGCCGATGCCAACGCCCAGCATGTCAAACAGGCAGACGAGGCGATTTATCTCGGTGGCTCGATACCCTCCGAAAGTTATCTCTGTGGCGACAAGATCATCCAAGCGGCAAAGAAAACCGGCGCACAGGCAATACATCCCGGCTACGGATTTTTATCCGAAAATGCCGATTTTGCCGAAGCCGTCGAAAATGCGGGCATTCGCTTTATCGGGCCCCAGGCGGCATCCATGCGAAAAATGGGAAGCAAGGCTGGCGCCAAGGACTTGATGCAGTCATACGGCGTTCCTGTGGTGCCGGGCTATACCGGAGAAGATCAGGAGCCGGCATATTTGCTGCAGGAAGCCGATCGAATTCGCTATCCCTTGATGATCAAGGCAGCGCATGGCGGCGGTGGCAAGGGCATGCGCATTGTTCGTAGTTCCGATGAATTTTTGGCGAATCTGGAATCCTGCCAGCGCGAAGCCAAAAACGCTTTTGGCCGTGATCGAGTGCTGCTTGAAAAATATATCGAGCAACCGCGTCACATCGAGATACAGATTTTCGCCGACAGCCATGGCAACACAATCCACCTCAACGAACGCGAGTGCTCGGCACAACGTCGCTATCAAAAAGTGATCGAAGAATCGCCCTCGCCTTTCCTCACCCCGGAGCGACGCAGGGAAATGGGCGATGCCGCCGTTCAGGCCGCCAAAGCGATTGATTACGTGAATGCGGGAACAGTGGAATTCATCGTCGGCGCCGACGGTGATTTCTATTTCATGGAAATCAACACGCGCCTGCAAGTCGAACATCCCGTGACGGAAATGGTGACCGGCCTGGATCTGGTTGAATGGCAATTGCATGTTGCCGCCGGCGAAACGCTGCCCTTGCGACAAGACCAGATTGCTACCCGCGGCCACGCCATCGAAGTCCGCTTGTATGCGGAAGACCCGGAAAAGAATTTTCTTCCGGGCTCCGGACGCCTCGATAAATTGCATCTTCCCCTTGCCAGCTCTCATGTACGTATCGATACCGGCGTGATTGAAGGCGATACCGTCAGCATTTTCTATGACCCGATGATCGCCAAACTCATCGTCTGGGATGAAGACCGCCCGCGCGCGTTGGCACAGCTTCAAACCGCACTGTCCCATGCCGACATCAAGGGACCGAAATCGAATATCGAATTCCTGGAAAAACTGGTCAGACACCCCGTGGTCATGAGCGGCAACATCACCACAAATTATCTCGACCAGCATTTGGCCGAAGTATTGCCCCACGCCGATTCGGCCTCCGCACATTTTGTCATTGCCGCAACGGTGACGGCACTGCTGGCAGATGAAAAAAACACGCGGCAATCGGCCATGCGTTCAAACGACCCGCACTCGCCATGGGCGATTGCCGACGGCTGGCGGATTGGCCATGAAAGCGAACGCAAGCTCTGCTTTCAATGGCGAGAACAAAAACTTGACGTGTTTGCAAAGGGCGCGCAGGGTAATTATCGCATCGGCTACGACAGCAAGTCGGTGGACATCCGCAACGCCTCTCTCCACGGCGTGACGCTGTCATTCCAGATCGACTCGATGTCTCAGCGCTTTCTGGTGCATGCCGATAAAGACATCATTAGCCTGCACGATGGTCTCGCCCGCGCACGCCTGGAACGCATCCCAACCTTCTTCTTCGATGACAGCCAAGCCACCGGTAGTGGCGACCGGGTTGTCGCCCCGATGCCGGGCCGCATGGTCGTGATAAAAACCAATGTGGGAGATGAAGTCATCGAAGGACAGGAACTGGCCGTGATGGAAGCGATGAAAATGGAACTGTCACTGAAATCCCCGCGTACGGGAAGAATTGCCGGCATCTCGATCAATGCAGGTGATTTTGTCGAAGCCGATGCTCTGCTCATTAAACTGGAGGCCCTATCATGAAGCTCTTGTCCAAGTTATTGCTTGCTGTCACCACGATGACCGTCATGTCAGGCTGCACCGGTTATGGTGTCACTTTCCAGTCGGCGCCCAATGCCGTACTTTCAGACTGCCACCCATCACTGGTCGGTGACTGGCGCGTGATTGAAGGCGAACGCAATGCACCACTTTCAAGCACGGAAGATTATCTGTCGATCAGTTCCGATTGCTCGAAAATGTATTCGGTGACTATCAAGAAACAGTCAGGCAAAACAGAAACCAAGGTCGACGACCTGAAAAAAAATAGCGACCAGCAAATCCAGTTTGCGAAGGGCGGTACTTACGACTATGCCGTCATCACTCCCAAAGAAACCAGCTTCGAAATCTCGCCTGACATCACTCTGCCTTCCGGAAAAATCATTTATCAAATAAACCCAGGCAAAGATGGCGTGATACTGCGTTCTGTGGATCTGGATAAAACCATCCAGCTCGTTCTCGCAAGGAAAATGAACGGCCAGATTTTCATTGACCGCGACAATCCTGGCGGCAACAAGACAGCCAATGTTTATGTGCGCGGCGATGACAAACTGATCGCAAGCTATCTTGATACGCTTGATGTGTATTCCAATGACCGTTTGTTACTGGTATTCGCGGAACCCGCCCAGGTCAAGGCAATCAGGAAAGCCATAAAGCGTTACGAACAGGACAAAAAAGCCAAATGAGCAATGCGGTTCGCATCGTCGAAGTCGGCGCACGCGACGGTCTGCAAAATGAAAAGACCATCATCGACGTTGCCGATAAAATTTCGCTGATTAACCGGCTCGGCCACTGCGGCTTTCAAAGCGTCGAAGCCACCAGTTTTGTCAGTCCCAAATGGGTACCGCAACTGGCCGACGCGGCAGAGGTTTTTAGCGGCATCGAAAAATTGCCTGGCGTTTCCTATCCGGTTCTCACGCCAAACCTGCAAGGCTATGAGCGCGCACGCGCCGTAGGCGCGAATGAAGTGGCGATTTTCGGTGCGGCTTCCGAAGCATTCAGCCGGAAGAACATCAACGCCAGCATCGATGAAAGCATCGAGCGTTTCATTCCGATCCTGGCGCAGGCCAAAAACGATGGCGTCAAAGTTCGCGGTTATGTTTCCACCGTATTGGGATGCCCTTATCAGGGCGATGTGCAGATCGCCGATGTGGTCAGGATTTCTAAACGCTTGTACGAACTGGGTTGCTACGAAATTTCGCTCGGCGACACCATCGGCATCGGCACGCCGAAAAATGCCCGTGCGATGTTATCGGCGGTCGCTGGCGAAATCCCCATGTCGGCTTTGGCCGTGCATTTTCATGACACTCGCGGTCAGGCATTGGCGAATATCCTTGCCTGCCTGGAAGAAGGCGTTCGCGTCGTGGATTCAGCCGTATCGGGAACGGGTGGTTGTCCTTATGCCAAGGGTGCCAGCGGCAATGTCGCTTCGGAGGATGTCGTGTACATGCTCGAGGGGATCGGCATGAATACGGGTATTGAACTGGACAAATTAATCGAGACCGGCCGCTGGCTATCACAACTTTTGGGTCGTGAAACCGGCAGCAAGGTAAACCGGGCTAGCAGCTTATGAAAACACATGGTCGTTACCGCATCACCACCGCCTACCAAGCCAAGTACGGCAATCCAATCCGGTTTGAATCAGGCGAACTGCTGGATTTGGGCGGACGCGATTCCGAGTATCCCGAATTTCTCTGGGCCAAGGACGAGCATGGCCGCGAAGGTTGGGTGCATCAATCGAAATTTTTGGTGACATCGGAAAAAAAAGCGGTCACCACGGCCCATTACGACGCCGTCGAACTTAGCGTCAGGCCCGGCGAATTGGTGACTGCGGAGGAAATGCTTGGCGACTGGTCTTGGTGCACCAATTCGGCGGGCAGCAAGGGCTGGCTTCCCAATCATGTTCTGGAACGCCTCACCGAAGTACTGCCATTCAGCATTCGACCGATCGAAGCAAAAGACGATACCCTCATGGCGGCGATTATTCGCCACGTCATGCCCGAGTTCGGCGCAGTGGGTGACGGCTTTGCAATCAATGACCCGGAAGTGGACTGGATGAGCCGAGCCTATTCGGATTCTCGCTGTGCGTACTTTGTGGTGGTCATCAACGGTGTCGTCAAAGGCGGTGGTGGTATTGCACCTCTGGCCGGCGGCGACCCGGACACCTGCGAATTGAGAAAAATGTATTTCCTGCCGGAATGCCGCGGGCTCGGTGCCGGAACGGCACTCATGGCAAGGTGTCTCCAAGCGGCGCGACTGCAGGGGTTCAAACGCTGCTATCTGGAAACTCTGGACAGCATGAAGGAAGCCCAGAAACTCTATGAGCGCAGCGGCTTCAAGAAGCAATGCGGAACCTTGGGAAATACCGGTCACGGCGGCTGCGATACTTTTTACGTTCTGGATTTGTAGTAGGGCCCTTGGGCCCGAAAAATGTCGCCCGCAAGCGATCTCCTGCGGTTAAAATATCGCATCTTCCGCACACGGGTTTCCCATGCAAATTCAAAAAATACGTGCCGTCATTACCGGCGGCGTTTCCGGCCTCGGTTTTGCCGTAGCCCAATACATTGTCAGAAATGGCGGCAAAGTCGCACTGTTTGATATCAATGATGAAAAATCCGTGACTGCCCTGGCTGAACTTGGCGCTGGAAACGCGTTTTATTTTCGTACCGACGTTGCCGATGAAGCACAGGTTGAAGCCAATGTTGCGGCAGCAAAAGAAAAACTCGGCGGTCTGAATGCCGCGATCAATTGCGCCGGCATTCTGGGCGCAGGACGCGTACTCGGCAAGGAAGCACCGATGCCGCTGAAACAATTCTCCACTACAGTCATGGTCAATCTGGTCGGCAGTTTCAACGTCGCCAAAGCGGCCGCCAATCTGATGCAGCACAATGAAGAGCAGGCAGACAAGGAACGCGGTGTCATCATCAATACCGCCTCCGTCGCCGCCTACGATGGCCAGATTGGACAGGCGGCCTACTCCGCATCAAAAGGCGGCGTAGTCGGCATGACGCTTCCGATGGCGCGAGAGCTCGCACGTTTCGGCATTCGGGTAATGACGATTGCTCCCGGTATTTTCTGGACCCCGATGGTCGATGGCATGCCGCCGGCCGTGCAAGAATCGCTGAGTGCTTCGATTCCGTTTCCATCGCGTCTTGGCAAGCCCGAAGAATTCGCCGATCTTGTCGGCTTCATTTTGCAAAATACCTATTTGAATGGCGAAACCATTCGTCTGGATGGCGCGGTGCGCTTGGCGCCGAAGTAAAACCAAATACCACGTTAATAACCACCACCTATCGCGGCTTAAGCCGCTCCTACAAAAAATAAAGATATTTATGAAAGCTTACGACATCAAAAAAGGCAACGTAGTCGAACACAACAAGACCATTTACCAGATTCGCGATATCGAGCGCAGTTCACCGCAAGGCCGCGGCGGAAACATGACATTTCGATTCATCATGTACAGCGTACCGGGTGGGCAAAAACTGGATCTGAGC
>Ga0208882_1001024_pt1 | contig 11399 bp, 10 predicted proteins | sample LakWasMet14_LOW5_2_FD_183862 | JGI IMG/M metagenome (GOLD analysis project Ga0208882, IMG submission 183862) | Freshwater sediment methanotrophic microbial communities from Lake Washington under simulated oxygen tension - Sediment Metagenome... | ecosystem: Environmental > Aquatic > Freshwater >...
TGCTCGGAGGTGAAAGTTATCGACTAAAAGCTAAGCTGAATAACTGAGTTTACCCTGGAAAAGTGGCTCAATTTTAATGGCCGTAACTGGCTCAATTCTGGTGGCCATTGACACAAATTTGCCGCTGTCGGTGCGCTTGCTGCTATGGCGGTAAATTTGCCAGTGGTTTTTTACCATGTAGTAGCGGCAGGCGTATAAGGCCTTGTTGTTAAATACGCCAATGCGCCAGTCGAAATCGGTATAGAGAAATTCCTGCGCCAGTAACAGTGCTGATTGTTCGAATAACTCTGCGACTTTAATATCCAATTCCTGTCGCGTGTGTACTTTAACGATACCGCGCGAAAACGAACCATCGGGAATTTTGATGACGATGGGAAAGCCGGCTTCAACCTCTAATAGGTTTAAATGTGCGATATTGCCTTTATGCAGTATCCAGGTGCGCGGCGAGGGGACTTTGTGGGTGCGGAATAGATCGGCAAGATACACCTTATTGGTACAGCGCAACATCGATGTAGGGTCGTCAATAACCACCAGTCCTTCGGCTTCAGCTTTTTTGGCGAAGCGATAAGTGTAGTGATCAATCGATGTGGTTTCTCTGATAAACAAGCCGTCAAACTCGGGCAGGCGTCCGTAATGCTGTTGGCTGATCAATTCAACATCGATACCTAGTTCACGGCCGATTTTGATGAATTTTTTCAGTGCGCCGCGATTGCTGGGCGGCAATTGCTCTTCTGGGTTGACCAAAATAGCGAGGTCATAACGGGCGCTTTTACGTATTTTGCCTTTTCGCCAGATTTTTTTGCTGAATTTATCCAATGCATCGGCAAACAGTGTTTGCTGAGCTTCATCCAGCTCGCGCGGCGATATGGCGTTTAGGTCGGTGATTTCCCATTGCTGACCAAAGTGCAGGGTGATCTCCAAAATCGGGCAGGTAAAACGCTCAAACAGTAAGCGGGCAAGCTCTTGGAAAGCCGGTTCTGGCGTAGTGCCGAAATAGCTTCTAAAGACATATTCTGCATCCTTGGACTGGTGCTTGAATGCTTTTGCCAACGGCCCAGTGAGATCTTCCAACTGCAAACGATACAAGGCATTTTTGCCCAAGTCGTTAAGCGTCTTAACCGAAGGAATGACGTGATGGCCTCTGGCTTCGGCAAGCAGCGAACAGTAATAGCCGTCGGACAGATAGCTGTAGCTGCTGCACACATTAATCACGCGTACCCGTTGTTCGGAATCGCCTTGTTCGGTCGCCAGATAGCTTTCGAAAGTGATCACCTGGTTGCTGGGATAGTAAGGGCCCCAGTCGGAAAGATTGTCAACCACCAGAAGGGTGCGTGCCATAACAAATAAAATCCTGTAGTAAGATAATAAATAAAGCGCCGGTTAGTGAAGCTGTTCGTAGTCAGTCGGTTGAATCATGAACGGCTTAATATAAACTGGGGATGAACGTTTAAGCCTTTGCTTAACAGCGTTGGGTCCGTGCTAATAATTATTAGTATGCTAACAAAACATTCAGGCAATCAATATGAATTCCAATTCCCCTGTAGCTGTTTTTGATACTCACGTTTTTCCCGCAAGTTATGTGCTGGGCCGGAAACAATGGCAACAGCAGGTTGCCAGGCTGGCCGGCGCCACAAGTATTGCGTCTTATCCTTGTTCCGGTGTGACGCCCGAAGGCGAGGCCTTGTCGACCGACACAGTGTGGATAGGTGATAAAGATGCGCCAAAGGTGTTGGTGTTAATCAGCGGCACTCACGGTATTGAAGGTTTTGCCGGGAGCGCAGTAGAAATCGATTTTCTAAACCTGCTCAGGGCAGGGCAGTTTATTATTCCGAGCAATACGGCAGTGCTGGTAATACATGCCTTAACGCCATGGGGTTATGCCTGGCACCGGCGTTGCGATGCGGATGGCGTTGATTTAAACCGCAATGTGGTCGATTTTTCTCAGCCGTTGCCGGAAAACCGGGGCTATGATTTGTTGCGGCCAGTGTTTTTTTTGCCGGACGTTCAACAAAGAAAACAAGCTTATGCCGAGTTCGCTCATCAGCATGGCCGGGAAGCCTTGGAAACAGCTATCAGCGGCGGTCAATATCATGATCCTGCCGGTCCTTTTTATGGCGGCAAGGCGCCTACTCACGGCAGGTTGGTTATAGAACAGCTAATCCGCGAACATGGTTTGCAGCAACGGGATTTAGCGGTCATTGATTTGCATAGCGGACTGGGCGCATACGGTTATGGCGAGATAATTTGCGACCATCAACCGGACAGTACCGGAACGAGAATGGCGCATGCCTGGTACGGGGATTCGGTGACCTTACCTTTACTGGGGACTTCCAGTTCAGTTCCCAAGACCGGCCTGCTGGATTATGCCTGGCACGCGATTATGAATGAGCGCAGTTGTTACATTACCCTGGAATTCGGCACCTTCAGCACCGAGCAATTATTTGAAGTTTTATTACGCGACCATCAGCTCTGGGCGCAAGCAACTGACCTGCATGTCAGGTTCACCCAAGCAAAAGCCATGCGGCATCATTTTTGCCCGCATGAGCAGGCCTGGCAGGAAATGGTGTTGTTTCGTGCCCGGCAGGTTATCAGTCAAGCATTACGGGGCGTATCATCTTGAATATATCGACTCGCGATGCCCAGTTATCCGATCTTGATGCGTTGGTAGGGCTGGAAAACGCCTGTTTTGATACCGACCGGTTAAGCCGACGTAGTTTTAAGCATTGGCTTATGACCGAGCACCGGGCGTTATTGGTTGCCGAAGTTGCCGGCGCTATTGCGGGTTATATTCTTATCATTTATCACCCTGGTACGCGCTTGGCACGTATTTATTCTCTCGCTGTTAGCCAACAGTCACGTGGTTTGGGTGTGGCCAAAGGGCTCATGACAGCGGGTGAACAAGCCGCACGCGAAGATGGTCGGTTATATCTGCGTCTAGAAGTGAGCGTGGACAACGCTGCCGCCATCAAGTTATACGAAACATTGGGGTTTCAAAAATTTGGTATCTACCGTGATTATTATGAAGATCATCGGGATGCATTGCGTTATCAAAAACGCATCCGGCGTTACCCGGATACCCTGCAACATCGCTCGGTGTATTGGCTGAGGCAAACAACGCCTTTTACCTGCGGCCCGGCATCATTAATGATGGCTATGCACGGACTCAACCGAGCCTATCAACCCTCGCAGGAAGAAGAAATTAATCTGTGGCGCGAGGCCACCACGATTTTTATGACATCCGGGCATGGTGGTTGCCATCCGATAGGGTTGGCATTGGCTGCCAAGCGTCGGCAATTTTCTGTCGAGGTGTGGATTAATTACACAGGCACATTGTTTATTGATGGCGTTCGCAATGAAGAAAAAAAACACATCGTCGAGCTAGTTGATGACAGCTTCAAGCGTCAGGCAACAGAGCAGGGCATTGCAGTTCATTACGCGAACATTTCTCAGGATGATTTAATTGCTGCGTTTAAAACAGGAGCTATTCCATTAGTGTTAATCAGCACCTTCAGAATGGATCGCAAAAAAGCCCCGCATTGGGTGGTGATGAGCGGTTTCGATGACGACTGCTTGTATATGCACGACCCCGATCCCGAAGAAGGACGCCAAAGCGAACTTGACTGCCAATTTATTCCTATTGCACGAGAAGATTTCGATAGAATGTCCTGCTTTGGCAAAAACCGACTGCGAACTGCAGTGATTCTTCGGTTTGGAATTTAGCTATAAAATTTAGCGTAGCAACATACCCATGCTGCTTGGCGAGTTGCAATTTGTGTTTGTCCCGAATAAGTCAGAGGTTCTCAAAAAATAAAATAAATATGACAACAGATGCATGTCTATAAGGTTTTGCCGGTTGAGATAATTTCATTTAAGAACCATTTGCTCGAAATGTTGATACTTGTGTTATCAAAATGCAGATACTAAAGAAGTACGAAAAGTACTGGTCATGAGAATTTAGTCGTGTATAATACCCGGACATTCGCTGGTGTAGCTCAGTTGGTAGAGCAGCTGATTTGTAATCAGCCGGTCGGTGGTTCGAATCCTCTCACCAGCTCCATGTAAAACAAGGCCTTAGATAAAATCTAGGGCCTTTTTTTTGCCCGCTATTTTTTATAAGCAGTCTGACAAAACACCCGCGACGTTTGCCAGTATTTCAGGCACAAAAAAGCCGGTATTAGGCAGCTATACCCTTGTATCTTGCCGTATAAGATTTTTCTTATATCTCCCACAAACAAAAAAGCCGCATGGTTAGCGGCTCCGTCGTTTATTCTATGTACGATGGAGCTGGACAAAATCCATGACATCCGTCGCCTCAGCGTCCAAGCATAGCTCTTGGCTGCCAACGCTCAGGTCAACTGGATTTTTTGTGAGGTTAAAGTCGGTGTTTTTATCCAACACCTACTCTGGCTTGTTAGTTTTTCTAAACCAGATGTAGCAACCGATCAGCATTGTGGTTAACAGTAAAATAGGGAACAAGAACAGAGGATCATTGACTTTAACTGTAGAGTTTTCATCCTTGAATTTAAACTTGGTCAAAATGCCTAAATTGGGATCAGTAATATCGATGGCAATTGAGTTGGCGGCAAAATTACTTAGCTGAACTTCGCTGCCGTCAAAAGGCTTGTTGTTTTTATCATAAAAGCTGACAAAGCTTGATACTAAGGCGGTTTGACTCAATTGAGACGACGCTAACTGTTTAGCTATTTCTTCTTCAAGCGCGCGAGTGGTCTTACCGTCAGTTTTTATAATAATCGGCTGTTGATCATCTACGGTAATAACAATCTCACCTTCAGATGCGGTTGATGATTTTTTTGTGGTAAATCCTTCTATGTATTCAACATCAGCCGCCAACACCAAATCCAGGGCAATTTGCACGCCGGAAGCGCTGAAGTTTTTATCGGCTAGATCATATTTTAGCGATTGGTTGGTATAGTCTCTGACGGTGACGGAGGTTAAAGAGTACCCGTCTTTATTGGCAATGCTTAATAGCGTTTGGTTTTCAGGATTATTGATGTTGATGCCGCGCCAAATCGGTTCGAGGTGCATCAAACCGTCTTTTAAAGCGTTGAATAGTTTTTTGGTAATCAATGTGCCATTACTTGAGGTATCAATTTTGGCGGCATTAAAAAAGCCGAGGCCGGTAGCGCGATACAGATCACCACTATCTACTCGCCATTCAGTCGTGTAAGAAAACAACGAATCGCTGGCTTTCTTGGGGAGGCTGGTATGAATGCGTAATTGATCCTGACCAGCAACCGATGTAACGGCCAGTGCGGGTTGACATAACATGCCGGATAAAAGCAGAGGAGCTGTTACTGATAGGTGCAATGGGTTAAATAGTTTCATGTCTGTGGGATTTAAATATATAAAAAATTTCAACTTATCATGATGTTGCGGAACGGCAATAGTGGGGTCCGCACAATTCCCAGGTAATTAATGCCCTAACCGCTAACGCAGAATCACGCAGTTGTATTGGCAATCGCTTTATGAATGCGCCTGAAGCCTAAGGCGATGATGACAAGTATAAAGGGGATGGCAACGCCTTCTGCGATGGCAGGATTCACCGGCAAGCCTTCTTCATGTAAGGCATGGGCGATAGCGCCGACCAGGCTGGCGGCGTAATAAGTAATCGCAACAATCGAGATGCTTTCAACGGTTTGCTGCATCCGAAATTGCATTTTGGCACGCAACGCCATTGAGGTCAGCAAGCCCTGATTTTGCCGCTCAATAATAATATCAACCCGCGTCCGCAACAGTTGGCTGGCGTTGCCGACCCGCTCAGACAGTAAGTTAAAACGTGTGGATGTAGCTCGGCAAGTGTTCATGGCCGGTTCCAGTCGACGCTTGATAAATTCCCCCAAGGTTTGAATACCTTGAATTCTTACCTCGCGTATATCTGAGACGCGCTGCTCGACTAAATGATAATAAGCGTCAGCAGCAGCAAAACGAAAGTGATTGCTGGAGATGTGGTTTTCTATTTCTGCGGCGAGGGAAGTTAATTCATCCAGTAGCTCAGCATCGTTGCTATCAGTGTGTGTCATTGCGCTAGTGATAGTGTAAAGCTGACGATCTGCTTTTTTTAGTTCCGGATTCAATTTACGCGCGATCGGAAAGGCCAGTAAGGCCATGATTCGGTAAACTTCAATTTCAAATAGCCGGTGTAATAATCGCCCGGATTGTTCCGGTTTTAAGTCGCGATTGACGATCAAAAAGCGGCTGAAGCCGTCATTATGTATGCGGAAATCAGTAAACACTCTGCCCGCACCGCCGGTGACTCGTGAGCCTACCACCGGATTGCCCCTAAAGTAGCTGTCGGCAATGTTGGAAACGTCAGGATCGGAATCCGCATTAACGTCTGAATCATTAGTGTTGGCGATAATGGCCGCATGTGTCGCCACCATAAGTTGGCCGGGCATCATCGCCAGCCAATCCACGGGTACACATCTAAGCGCAGGTTTGGCAAAAGGGCCTTCCGGATTGCCTTGGGCATAAAAGGTGTAGGTGCTGAATTCGCCATGCTGTTCCCAACGAATCTGGAATCCGTCAAACTGCGCACTGTAATGATCAGCGTCTTTGGGCGGGGGCGAGGCGGCAAAACGCTGACAAAGCTGCGTCAGATGCTCACGTTCCTGCAGTTTCTCTTCGCTAGATAGCATCAGGGCGAGGTGGCTTGCCCTGACCGGCAGTTCCAGCATCAGTGATGCTCGGGCATGCACCTCGTTATGCAACAAAAAACGTTGCGGATGATTTTCGGGGATTGGGAACAAGTTAGTCACGGGATTTTAGGCTGGTTGAGTAGGCAACGATTTGAGGCAGGTAGACCGATGAATATTTGACGGTCATAATGAACAGCCTAATTAGGCAAGCAACCAGTCAACAGCCACATCCTTGTGGCTTGCTCGGATTAGTGGCTTGCGGTGTTTTTATCCAACCCGGAGTATACAGGGCACCAGCCGGAGTAACCGGTAGCAACCAAAACCAAGCCAATTAATAGTAAAGCAATTTTTGCAGTGAAAATTGAAATTACCAACAGAGCGACACCGGCATACAAGCGGTATTTTTTTTCCTTTTCGCCGACGTTGTGTTCAAATTTCATCATGCGCTTATAATCAAAACTCATCTCTATATTCCTTCTGTGTTGTTTATTATTTTTTATCAATACCCCAAGCTATTGTAACGCAAAGCAATATCCACAGCACCCCAAAATCTGCAAGTGATAATACCCATGGATGTAACCTCAATAATTGACTCTTTAAACGATGCCCAGCGCCAGGCGGTAACCGCCCCCTCTCAGCCAATGCTGGTGTTGGCCGGTGCCGGCAGCGGTAAAACCCGCGTTTTGGTACATCGCATCGCCTGGCAAATTCAGGTGGAAGGCGTGCCTGCACACAGCATTTTGGCGGTGACGTTTACCAACAAAGCAGCCAAAGAAATGCGCGGCCGCATTGAAGATTTGCTTAACATTTCTGCGCAATCGTTGTGGATTGGTACTTTTCACGGCATTGCGCACAGATTATTGCGGCGGCATGCCAAGCAAGCCAAATTACCGGAAACTTTTCAGGTGATGGATTCCAGCGACCAATTGCGGGTCGTCAAACGATTGTTGAGTTCCTTGAATCTTGATGAGGCTAAATGGCCGGCCAAACAAATGCAGTGGTATATCAATGCGCAAAAGGATGAAGGCATTCGTGCCAGGCATATGGCAGGCGATTCCGGCGACTTGTTGCATCGTCAGATGGTGGAAATATATCGCGCCTATGAAGAATTGTGCGACCGTTCCGGCTTGGTCGATTTTGCCGAGCTGCTGCTCAGGGCGCATGAGTTATTACGCGACAATGAAGATGTGCTGGAGTTTTATCAACAGCGCTTTCGGCAAGTCCACGTCGATGAATTTCAGGATACCAACACCATTCAATATGCCTGGCTGCGGCTGTTGACCCAGGGCAAAGACAATATTTTTGTGGTCGGCGATGATGACCAGTCCATTTACGGCTGGCGCGGCGCGAAAATTGAAAACATCTACAGTTTTCAAAAACACTACCCCAATCACCAAGTTATCAAACTGGAACAAAATTACCGCTCCACCGGTAATATTCTTAAAGCGGCCAATAGCGTCATCGCTAATAACGACGGGCGCATGGGCAAAGAGTTATGGACCGAAACCGGCGATGGCGAACCGATTGCGCTTTATGCCGCCTTTAATGAGCAGGACGAAGCGCATTTTGTGGTAGAACGCATCCGGTCTTGGGTGAATGACGGCGGTTTACGGTCTGATGTCGCGATACTGTATCGGTCCAATGCCCAATCCCGGCAATTTGAAGAAAAACTGATGACCACCGGCACACCATATCGCGTCTACGGCGGTTTACGCTTTTTTGAACGTGCGGAAATCAAAAATGCGCTAGCGTATTTACGGCTGACTTCTAATCGTCACGACGATGCTTCGTTTGAGCGCGTGATTAATACGCCAACTCGCGGCATCGGCGCGAAAACACTGGATGAAATTCGTAACATCGCCCGTGACCGGGCTGTTTCATTGTGGACCGCTGCCATTGCGTTGCTCACGCAAGGCGGCATGAGTGCCAGAGCCGGTAATGCACTTGATGCTTTTTTAATACTTATCAAACAACTAGATACAGACACAGTCGGCTTGGAACTGTTTGAAAAAGTCCAGTTGGTGGTCGAAAAAAGCCAACTGATTGAACTCTATAAAAAAGACAAAGCCGATAAAGGCGAAGAAAAAGTAGAAAACTTGGAAGAGCTGGTTAATGCCGCGCGCCTGTTTGATAAGGCCAGCGTGCAAATGGTTGACGACAATGATGTCAATCTTAGCGAACTGGATATGTTTTTAGCCAATGCCGCGTTGGAAGCAGGCGACATGCAAGGCGATGATTTTGACGATTGTGTGCAATTGATGACCTTGCATTCCGCCAAAGGTCTAGAGTTTAAACTGGTGTTTTTGGTTGGTGTGGAAGAAGGCCTGTTTCCATCGCAGCAATCCGTTGACGATGTCGGCCGATTGGAAGAAGAGCGCCGCCTCTGCTACGTCGGCATGACCCGCGCCATGCAACATTTGTATATCACCTATGCCGAATCCAGACGCTTGTATGGCCGAGAAAGTTACCCGCGACCGTCACGGTTTTTACGCGAAATTCCTGCAGAGCACATGCAAGAAGTACGCTTGCGCGCCAGCGTTAGTCGTCCTGCCACTGTGGTTAAACCGAGGAGCGGATCAATACAAATGCCGAGCCGTTACAAACTCGGTCAGCGCGTCAGTCATGTCAAATTTGGGGAAGGCGTGGTGTTACAGCTGGAAGGCGAGGGCGCCCAAGAACGCGTGCAAATCAACTTCAAACAAGTCGGCATCAAATGGCTAATTGTTTCTATGGCGCAGTTGGATGTGTTGTAGGTTGATGTTCATTCCGTAGGGTACGCATTGCATACCTTTACAGCGTATTCCGGTAATTAAACCCTCAAATATGGCTCAAATATTAACAACATAACATTCAAAAAAAGTTGATTTTTAATGATTTCAGAAACATTAATTGGTGTAATAATTGGCGGGGTTGTTGGGAGTATTGCCCCATTAGCAACACTTTTTTACAATCATCTGCATTGGAAGCGCGAAGCAAAACTCACCCATTTGAAATCTGAACGAGTGAGATTAGAGCAATTGTTCGAGAAAACGCTCACTCGTTTTAAAGATGCTATAAAAGCAAAAAGTTATCCATCAGACATGTCAGCAGCTTTTATTGTGCTCATGTCAAAAGAAATATCTGAACTTTACGACAATTTCATGATGGGAAATGATGAGTCCCCTGAAACAGCCAGAATGGCTTACCTTGATATTGCCGTCGCGATGAAGAAAGAACTGGCTAAGGTAGATAAAAAAATTAATGACTGTATTTCGTAAAAATTTTGCTAATCATAATTAAAAAATATATTTGATCGTGTCCTTTAATTTAATAGAGTTAGTAGAGAATCTTTTCCTACTTCCATTCAGGTTGCTATGGAACATCATTGTTATAGTTGGCTCTATATGGCTAGAAATAATGTGGGTAGGTTTTCTCTTTGGCTCAGTTCTTGGTGTTGTCCTGGTACTCATTTTTGCACCAGGACTTTTTATTACGCCTTTGGCTTTGCTTAACTTTGCCGTCGACCTTTGGCCAAAGGTGATTAATTCATCAAAAGTCTAGTAGAGTGGGCAGGTTTTTTTGCCCACCGTATTCACTTAACCCACCCAATTCTCCAATTTCAAACCTTTAACCCGTTCAAATTCTCGTGTGTTGTTGGTTAATAGGGTCATATTCAATGATAAGGCAATCGCGGCAATTTGAATGTCATACGCGCCAATCGGTGTACCTAGTTTTTGCAAGTTATTACGGATTTTTGCCGCATCCAGCGTAAAGTCGACAACTGTTAATGGCGCGATAAAGTTTTCCAATGCCACCAGATTGCGTTGCTGGGAATTATTTTTTTCGATGCCGTAATAAAGCTCGAACAATGTGATAGTGGGGATGTGCAGTTGGATCTGTTGGAAGCGGGCCAACACTTCAGGCGGGTGTTTTTTAATCAGATAAATGCAGATGTTGGTATCCAGCAAATAACGGATCATTCAAATACGCTCCAATCGCGCTCTTGTGCTTGCTCGGGCTGTTCGCGGCCATTCTCCATAAAATCATCGGAAAATTGGGATAGTGATGCAAACCATTGTCCCCATGAGTCTTCTATGGGCTCTAAAATGATTTTGTTGCCTTCTTTGGAGATTTTTACTTCCTTGCCTTGAAGGCGAAATTCTTTAGGCAAGCGGACGGCTTGTGAGCGACCGTTTTGAAAGAGTTTTGCTGTTGCCATGATATGTGACCTTTAAAAGATATATTCGAAAAGAATATACCTTTTGACTGTTTACGACGCATAAATAGTTAAGTGGTAGCTCGGATAAAACGCAGTGTAATCCGGGGGTATGGCTGAACCGATATGTGGTCTAGCGGGTATTTCAAAAATCCGTGTTTTAATGACTCTTCAATCTGACAAGAGACATGATAATGACTGCCCCCGTCCACCCTGTTGCTAATGCTTCCAACCGCCAAACGCTTTATGTTGCAATTGCATTAGTGTTGGGTATTTTGGTCGGCGAATTACTCAATTTAAGCTTTGCTAACACTCCGCTGTTAAAGCAGTTGATAGAAATATTTGCGGTATTGACGGATATTTTTCTGCGTCTAGTCAAAATGATTATTGCGCCGCTGGTGTTTTCCACATTGGTGGTGGGCATGGCCAAAATGGGCGATATTCAGACCGTGGGCCGCATCGGTACTAAAGCTATTTTGTGGTTTTTTTCGGCATCGCTGTTTAGCCTGTTGTTAGGCATGCTGTTGGTGAATACCTTTCAGCCCGGT
>Ga0208882_1001026_pt1 | contig 11378 bp, 6 predicted proteins | sample LakWasMet14_LOW5_2_FD_183862 | JGI IMG/M metagenome (GOLD analysis project Ga0208882, IMG submission 183862) | Freshwater sediment methanotrophic microbial communities from Lake Washington under simulated oxygen tension - Sediment Metagenome... | ecosystem: Environmental > Aquatic > Freshwater >...
GAGTTGTTTACCTATGCGCAGATTTTATTATCGGTGAGTCAGAATAAAGCTCTGTACGGCACCACCGGTACACCGGCCAAATTTTGGGCAGTATGGAAGGAAGACGATCAAAGCGCGCAAGAAAAGAGCCTGCATGAACTGGTCAATCAACCCGCCAGCGAGGACTTCAAAACGCGTCTTTTTTCTGAGCGTGATGAGCGGCAACGGCACACCATGGAATCGCTGTGGCAGTCGGGGCAACGTCTGCCTTCTCCGCAAGATAAAGCTATTCATAGCTTGCTGAAACCGGACAGATTGCTAGAGCTGATTTACCAGTACATCGTGTTTGATAACAAGGAAAAGAAGATTTGCCGATATCAGCAGTATTTTGCCGTGGGCGCTACGTTGGAACGAGTGACGCAACGCAAAGGCGATAGCCAAAGACCGGGCGGCGTGATCTGGCATACCACAGGTTCCGGCAAATCGTTGACTATGGTGATGCTAGCTAAAGCGTTAGTGTTAGCGCCAGACATTCATAATCCCAAAATTGTGTTGGTGACTGACCGGGTTGATCTGGATGATCAGATTTATAAAACTTTCCGTGCGTGCGGCAAGCTGGTAGTGCAGGCCAAAACCGGTGAACATTTGATTGAGCTGATTGCCCATAACAAGGCCAGCATCATCACCACGATTATTGATAAGTTTGAATCGGCCAGCCGCAAACGCAAAATCAGCGATGAAAGCAGCAATATCTTTGTGTTGGTCGATGAATCGCACCGTTCTCAATATGGCATTTCTCACGCCAAAATGCAGAACGTATTTCCCAATGCCTGCTATATCGGTTTTACCGGTACGCCGTTGCTAAAAAGAGAAAAGGCCACGGCGACCAAGTTTGGCGGCTTTATCCATAAATACACCATGAATCAGGCCGTGGCTGACGGTGCGGTAACACCGCTACTCTATGAAGGCCGGATGAGTGAGTTGCACGGCGATCAGGCGCAGATTGATAAATGGTTTGAGCGTATTACCAGAGACCTGACGATCGAGCAAAAAGCCGACCTCAAGAAGAAATTCCGCCGCGAGGAAGAACTTAGCAAATCCGATCAGCGTTTGTCCGAGATTGCTTACGATATTGGTCAGCATTTTAAAACCAATTACAGAGGCACCGGAAAAAAAGGCCAATTTGCCGTTTCCAGCAAAGCCATGGCGTTACGGTATAAAAAATACTTTGATGAGTTTGGCGATGTAACGGCGGAAGTGGTGATTTCACCACCCGATACCCGCGAGGGTAATAAAACGGTCGATGAAGACGCTTTGGAAGAGGTGCAGGTCTTCTGGAAGACGATGATGGCTAAATACGGTAGTGATGAAAAATACCAGACCAGCATCATCAATGCGTTCAAATATTCCGACGATCCGGAAATTCTGATTGTCGTGGACAAGCTGCTGACAGGTTTCGATGCGCCAAGAAACAGCGTGCTTTATCTGGATAAGCGCCTGAAGGAACATAACATCCTGCAAGCTATTGCCCGTGTGAATCGCTTGTTTGAAGGTAAAGATTACGGGTTGATTATTGATTATCGGGGTATTTTTGGCGAACTGAACGAAGCGATTGATACCTATGCTGCGTTGGAAAATGAGGGGTTCGATCCGGAGGATATTGAAGGCACCCTGACCGATACTGCCGAAGAAATTAAGCTGTTACCGCAACGCCATACCAATGTCTGGGAAGTATTTAAAGGTGTCGAAAACCAAAAAGATTTAGAAGCAATGCAGCGGCACTTAGAACCAGAAGATCGCCGGCAACGTTTTTATGAGCTTCTTTCTTCATTTGCCAAAACCTTGCAATTGGCGCTGGCTAATGCCAAGTTTCAGGATGAAACGCCGGAAAAGAAAATCGCCCGTTATAAGGACGATCTGAAATATTTACTTAATCTCCGCCAAGCGGTCAAGCAGCGCTTTGGTGAGACTGTGGATTATTCGTCCTATGAGATGCAAATCCGTAATATGGTAAATAAATACATCGGTGCTGATGCCGTAAAGCAGCTTATTGCGCCGGTTAATGTGTTTGCTATTGACGCGTTTGAGAAGGAGATTGAGTCCATCGACGGTGATGCTGCCAAGGCTGATGCGATTGCATCACGGGTCAAAAAAACCATCACGGAAAAAATGGAAGAAGACCCTGCTTTGTATAAACGACTATCCGAGTTGATTGATGAAGCGATTGCCGAGCATCGTGCGAAAAGGCTTTCTGATATGGAATATCTGAAACGAATTCGCGAAACACTGGATGAGTTACGCGGCAAATCCAGCTCTGACCTGCCGGATATTTTGACGCATCGAGATGAAGCCAAAGCGTATTATGGGGTGATTCAAGAACCAATGGCAGGCTATTCTGTAATGGGCTATTCACCGGAGGCGTTTGCAGCGGAGACCGCTGTAAGGCTGGAAGATATTATTCGCGAGCATAAAATCCGCGACTGGACGAGAAATCAGGACGTAAAAAACCTGATGATGAATGAAATTGAAGATTATCTTTACAGCTTGAAAGGGCGTTATGAACTGGCGATGAACTTCGAGCTGATCGAGAAGATTACCCAGCAAGTGCTGGCGATTGCAGAAAGAAGGGATAGCTAGGGTGAATGACAGTGCTTTAGCATTGCAGGGTGAATCTGGCAATTCAATGCAGTCTGTTCTCTATGGACAGACGCTGATCCAATATCGAGTGAATTACAGTAACCGTAAAACCTTGGCTATTCATGTCTATCCCGATGGGCAAGTTGTTGTCGATGCGCCAATGATGACAAGCCATGAGGTCATTGCAGGAAAGGTTAAAAAAAGAGCTTCATGGATTTTTAAGCAACAAATGCAGTTTGAGTCTTATCCTCCTACTTTGCCCCAAAGACGATACGTTTCCGGAGAAACACATCGGTATTTAGGACGACAATACCGGCTATTGGTCAATCAGGGTATAGAGAATAGGGTGAAACTTACACATGGTCGATTGATTGTCGAAACGGTTGAGCCTACAAATTCCGAGAAAGTAAAAGCACTATTGCAAGAATGGTCCCGCTTAAGAGCGAAGATCATCTTTTCAGAACGGTATGATTTTTGTGTCCGGCTAGTTGCAAAGCTAGATATAAAGCATGACCAGAGCTTTCAACTGCGTTTTATGTCTAAGCGTTGGGGAAGTTGCACTAGCCACGGCAATATCATTCTCAATCCTGAGTTGATCGCCGCTCCGAAGGACTGTATTGATTACGTAATAACGCATGAATTATGTCACTTGAGAGAACGCAATCATAGTCAGGCGTTTTATAAATTGTTGACGGCAGTGATGAAGGATTGGGAATTGAGACGGAAGCGGCTTAATGAAATGGTTGAGGTGCGGTTTGTTTGAGATTTTTGAAGAGTAGAAATCACGAACGATAGACTCCGTTTCTAAGTCAATTCTATTTCATCTGTTTTATCATTGATGTCATTAGCGCAGTTAGTTTTTCTGCGATCTATAGTCCCTAATTAAATTTAAGTCATGTTAAGTCGCTCAATTAAAATAAAATATCCTGTTGAGGAAGCTATTGAAAGCAACAAAGTACTAACATTCTCCGATATTTTAGAAATACCGAATATTGTTTTGTTGGGTGAGCCAGGTGCCGGCAAGAGCCATCTCTTCACTCATGCAAGTCAATGTGAGAACGGTAACTATATAACCGCTAGAAGCTTTATATTTAATGCCGATGAGTCTTATGCCAATAAACCTGTTTATATCGATGCGCTTGATGAAAAGCGGTCACGTAGTGAGCAGCCGGATTCAATCGGTGAAATCATCAAGTGCATCAGAAAAATCAAGCCCTCGAAAGTTCGATTATCTTGCCGTGTGGCGGATTGGCTGGGCGAGACAGACCTTGAATTATTTAAACCCTACTTTGAAGCTAACGGCGGCTATTGCGTAGTAGTGCTTGAAGCTCTGGCCGAAGAAGAAATAGACCGGATACTTAGCTGGAGAAATATTGATAATCCGAGTGAGTTTAGGGAGCAAGCTTATAGCAAAGGCGTGAGTTCACTGTTAGCTAATCCGCAAACACTGATAATGCTGGCCGACTCGGTAAAAAACGGGCAATGGCCGAAAACTAAAAAAGAATTGTACGAGAATGCCACGGCGTTGCTTTTAACCGAGCACAACGATAAGCACAAACTTAAAACGTTAGCTGGTTTCACCTCAACTCAGCTGAAAGATGCCGCAGGCGCGGCTTGTGCTGTTTTGTTGATTGCCGATGTTGAAGGGATTTCGTTACTAAAAGGCGAACATTCTTACGCGGAAATTCCTTATCAGGATCCAGAGGCTGTATTAGCTGTATTGACTAAACAAGCTTTTGTCTCAATAGGCCAAGAACGGGTTAGTTATTCTCATCGCACCATTGCCGAATATCTAGCGGCGTGTTGGTTGGTCAAATCTATCCGGGAAGGGCTGCCTGTTTCCCGAGTATGCAGTTGGTTGTGTGTCGAGGGTTATCCTGCACCGGAATTGCGAGGCTTGTACGCGTGGTTAGTGCAATTGTTACCTGAACATGCCGATGCTTTAATGGCTGGCGATCCTTATGGTGTTTTAGTGCTTGGCGATGTCAGTTGTCTTTCGTTGTCAGGTCGAAAATCGTTACTTAATGCTTTGGTGAAGCTTTCAGAAAAAGATCCCTGGTTTCGCGCTCAGGATTGGACAAGTGAACCGTTAGGTGCGTTATCAGTGCCGGAAATGGCGAATGAGTTTAAAGCGATATTATCAAGAGAACCGAGGCAATTTCATCTGCGCTCTGTTGTATTGAACGCCATCAGCTATGGCGATCAGCAGCCGGAACTTAAAGATGAACTACTGCAAATTTTTTGCGATAACAATGCAACTTATAGTGAGCGTTGCCTTGCGTTTTTGGCTTTAACACATGCTGTTCCCGATGGGAAAAAATTTATTGTTCAGGCTACAAGAAAATTTCAAATTAGCACTGATAATCTTCGGTTAAAAGGAGAAGTAATGGCTCGGATTTATGAAGGCCATTATAGCACTCAAGACATTGCTGAACTTATCAATGATCATGTCAATCACCATGACCCCAAAATATACTCAATCGAAGGATTATGGAGTTTAGGGTGTGACTTGCCGTTAGACGAACTGCCCGACCTGCTTGATAAACTGGCACAAATTGATTCGGATAAATATGGCCAGGATAGTGACGTCTTACATTTTATTTACGAAATTTTAAAGCGCGTGTTGTTGCTTAAGGCAGACAATATTGACGCTAATAGACTTTGGTTATGGCTTACAAAACTAAAATTCAGTTCCGGTTACATAAATCGTAAAAAAGATGTAATCAAAGATTGGTTTGTTGAAAATCAACATCATGTAATGATTCTATTCGATATTGCATTGCGTGAACATAATGATTTAACGAACATCTGGGGATTTTGGCATGATTTTCAGGAAATAATCAGCTATGAATTTGATATAGAACAAATCATTAATTCGACATTTTCTTTAATTTCCGAAAAAGAATTCTGCAATGAAAAAGAGCAATTTAGTTTTGAGCTGGCTCTGAATTTAACAGTTTGGAGAACCACGAACTTTGCACGTTTTAATTCGTTATTTGACTATGGCTTCTCTCATCCTGAATTAGCTGATGTTTTGTTGCGTTCGTGTCAATCTAATATTCCAGATTGGCGTTGGAAAAGTATAAGCCAAAAAATTACTAACAAAAAAAAGCAGCAAGCCGCTCAACAAAAAAGTCGTAGTGATTTTGAGGAACAGCGAGACTTAATTCGCGCCGGTCTGCATCTGGGTTGGTTAGAGTGTCTGGCAAATGTTTATTTTGCAAGGTTTGAAGATGTTGATCATACCCTGGAGCCTGAAAAACGCTTGGAACAACAATTTGGCGAACAGAATGTAGACATTGCCTTGGAAGGATTACAAGCCGTTCTTAAACGAGATGATCTGCCTACACCATTGGAAATAGTAAATTTATATAGTCAAAATAAATATCAGTGCTGGTGGTATTCGATTTTAGCGGGACTATCTGAACGTTGGCGGGAACGAAATGATCTAACAGCTTATCCTGAACAGGCACTAAAAGCTGCTTTAGCGTTTAATCTCCTATTTCCAAGTTTTTATCAAATAAAGAGTAATGTCAGAACACAAATTGAACCTGATTGGCAACAAGCGCTTTTCCAACAGAAGCCGGAACTGGTGCAAACGGTTTATCTGGAAATCATTGAAGCCCTGCTAAAAACAAAAAGAAGTAATGTGTACGGAATCAGGGAGCTTTGCCAGCATCCGCAGTTCATTCATAACAGAGCTACAACCGTTTTGCAGTTATTAACCGATTATCCAAATGTCCCGTTACAAGAACTAGAAACCTTGCTTTTAACTGCAATTACGCTTCCTGAAATTAAGGAGGAGTTACTGTCGCTTATCCAATCGATATTAAAACCGCGAATCAGAATACGATTAAAGCAAAAAATGTTGTGGCTAGGTATAGGTTTCTTAATCGATTTTGATCGGTTTAAAGATGCCGTTATCTATTACGCAGCAAAACGTGAGAGTTTTATATGGACATTAATATCAGTTATTGATCGTGCCCGTTCTGAGAATGCAAAAAATCAGCCTTATGAGTTTTCAGTGGCACAATTAGATTTTGTAATTCGTTTGGTCAGTAATCGGTTTCCTTGTGCCGAACATCCAACCGGTATTATGCATGGAACCCAAAATCCTTGGGATGCCGCAGAGTTTGTAAAAAATCGTATAAATCAACTTTCCGCACAAATTGATAATGAGTCAGTCAGGGTTTTAAATGCTTTAATCAATGAGCCAACATTGTCTAGCTATCGTGATTATTTAAAGCACATGGTAGCCAACCAAGCGGCTTTACGCAGAAAACAACTATTCGTTCAGCCTGATTGGCAACAAACAATTGCCGCTTTATCAAACGGCAAACCGGCGCATATAGCCGATCTTCATGCCTTAGCGATTGAATATCTAAAAGACATTAGTGCATTGATCCGTAACGGCAACACAGATATTTTTAAGAGTTTCTGGAACGAGAATTCCAGCGGGAAAATTGTTGATCCGAAGCCCGAAGAAAGTGGTAGAGATAGACTAGTTGATTTGTTGAGAACTAAATTCACACCATTTGACATCAATGTGGAGCCGGAAGGCCATATGGCAATCGATAAGCGTGCAGATGTAGTGCTGTTGAACTCAGCCAAGCAAAAATTACCGATTGAAGTTAAGCGAGATTATCATCCGGATTTGTGGGCGGCCTGTGAAAACCAACTGGACAAGTTATATACCCGTGATCCGCAAGCGCAGGGTTATGGCATTTATCTGGTGTTTTGGTTTGGCGACAAGCGTCAACGATCAATGCCAAAACCGCCCAACTCACTACCAAGACCCAATAGCGCGCAAGAACTAGAAAATGCCTTGCGATCACTCATAAAAGCTGATGATCAAACTAGGCTGGCAGTTGTTGTGATTGATGTTACTCGCCCTGAAGGTTAAACGAACGCTGTGAGAAACGGAAAGTGATGCGGGTAGCGAGCGAAAGCCGAATATTCCTTGGAAGCGCACAGACGCTGGGCGGTTTTTCGCCAAGGAAAACTGCAAAGCATCCTAATAGCGCGTCCCGTCATCTAAAATCCGGAAACGTAACTTTTCTGCGACAGGGACAGCCACAGTCCCCGGGGTGTAAGTTGTCATTCATTGAGATAATTTTCTGCTTCGTTGAAAAGCAAATAATGGCCGAATTTCGGCATTCGCGAAAGACCGAGTTCGACCCTAAGGCGACGATCAGGATTTGACAATGAATGACCGCTTATTGGCCTTGAGCCGCCTCTCAGCTCTAAAAATTTTAAGTCTTAAAGAAATAGCCTTCGAGCGTTTTTTGTATGCGACCCCCGTTTTTTGGTATTTAATCGCCCACCCCGACCAGTTCACACTATCAACAGCGCTTTGTCAGCGTATAAATGACCAGCGGAAAGCGGATTCCGCTGAGTTCTAACTCAGCCTGTGAGCTTGAACTTCCCAGCCTTGATGAAATCAAATTTTTCTGTTAAACCAAACTCCCCACATAGCTGTTCAATATCGGTCATCTTTAACGTTAACCCGCAGGAGAGTCCGTATGCGTAAACTATTTTCAGCGCCCCAGCGTGAACAATCGCGACTGGAAGAAATCGCCAATAGCTTTAGTCATGGTTTAGGTCTGATTGGCGCCTTGGTGGGCACACCGTCTCTGATCACGCAGGCGGCACGCCATGAAAATTCAGCATTTATTATTGGCGCGAGCCTTTTCTCTGCGACCATGGTGCTGCTTTATTTTCTTTCCACGCTTTACCATGCTTTTCCAACAGGGAAAGCCAAGCGCCTGCTTCGGACGATCGAGCAAGCGGCGATCTTCATCTTTATCGCCAGTACTTATACGCCGTTTACTTTAGGGATTCTTCAAGGGACCTGGGGCTGGACACTGCTCGGCCTTATTTGGGGGCTTGCTACGGTCGGCGTCGCGCTGCTGGTGTGCGGTAAAATGTCGCGTCTGATGATTTCTACTAGCCTTTATTTGCTCATGGGGTGGCTCATTGTGATCGCACTCGATCCCTTATTTGCCAGAATGCCACAATTCGGTGTGCACTTGCTGATTGCAGGAGGTGTGGCTTACACCGTAGGTGTAGCTTTCTTGGCAGTCGATTCTCACCTCCGGTTTGGGCATTTAATCTGGCACTTGTGTGTTATCGCGGGTACGACCTGCCACTACTTTGCAGTACTTTGGTATGCTGTCTAGTCCTGCCGTTGTCAATTGTCTTCTTCCTTGGCCGCCAGGCAAACCCGGCCTGCAGCTCCGCTTGCCAGTTCGCCGGCTGGGCCGCGAATTGCCTCGCCATTGGCTTCATCACGATCCCGCCAACCACAACAATCAGAACACTTTGGACGGTGCCAGCGGGCAGTGAACGCCCAGAAACGAACACCATGGCCCTGGTCTGCTGCAGCGGAGGGTTCGGCCGCCAACGCTCTGTCCGCAAAGGGACGATTCAAAGGCTTGAGGCCTCACTGCGGCGTGGTAGGCGCACCGTGAACACAGTTTCTGCCTCGCTGGAACGGACGGAGACCTCGCCCCCATGCGCCCGAGCGATTTCGCGCACGATATACAGCCCGAGTCCCAGGCCCTGGTTGTCGCCATTGCGGCTGTCGCTTGGGTCCAGGCCTTGCTCGAGCGGAAGAAAAATCCGTTCCAAGACCGATCGTTCGATCGCCGGCCCACTGTTCGTGACCTCGCAAACAACCTCCGCCTCCCCGCCGGCCAAGACGACGCGGATCGCCCCGTCCGCTGCCCCATGCTTGATCCCATTCGATACGAGATTGCGGAGTAGTTGCTGCAGGCGCGGGCCGTCCCAGAAGCCTCTTGTGTCACCGGACACCGCCAGCTCAATAAGGCGGCCCGGGTGGCTCACGCGCAACTGGTCCACCTCATCCTCGAACAGTGCCGACAGATCCGTATCGGCTAGGGTCATCTTGATCCCCAGGCCCAACTGGGCTCGGTTGAAATCGATGAGATCGTCCAGCAGGGCTTTCATGGAAGCGCCACTGCGGATCAGGCGGGATGCTGCTGCCGAGATGTTCGCCCCGGCATCCATGGCTGCCAGATAGGTGGCCGTCATCAGGATCGTGTTGAGTGGGTTGCGCATGTCGTGCCCCAGCATCCCCAAGAACAGGTTGCGCGTCTGCTCGACATGGGCGCTAAAAAAACCCACCGATTCGGCAATCGCCTGGTCGATGGCCTCGTTGAAGCGGATGACGTCTTCCAGTCTCGTCTCAACGGCCGGGTGTGTGTCCATCCATAGGCGGAGGACGCTGGCGCGCAGCGCACGGTACTCGGCAACGAGCTGATTGATGTTGAAGCCGCTTTGCGCCCGCAGCACGGCGTGCGTTTGTGCCGCCGTCTCCGGGGCTCCCGGCAGTTGCCGGCCTTTCCCCTTGGACTTGTCGGCCTGAACTTGCTTGGTCTGGGGGGTCTGCAAGTCTTTGGCCACGGCCTCGAGAATTTGCTGGGCGTGATCACGCAGGGCCAATGACGTCATACTCGCCGATGCCGGGAGCAGGGTGGCGGCAAACATCTCCCATTCCGCCAGGACGGTTTCCATGTCTGTTAAGATAAATTCGGCCAAACGCATCTTTGCACTCACTAGTGGACAAGGTTATAGGTCTCAACATGTCGTCCTCCGGACGAGGGTGGGGTTGGGAAAAGTTTTTCACCTCATTCTGCTTTCCTCGGTCGACCCATAGAGGCAATAGTAGCACGTCAGCCTAGCATAGGCTCGATTTCATCCTGAAACTGGCTTGAGCCCAGCGCAGTCCTTATTCAGATGCATGCGCATCGATTCAATATAGCGAGTCGCCAGCGGCTGATTGAATAAGTCGCGATAAGTTAGCTTACGTGCTTCCGGGGAGGCATTCAGTCGGCGATATTTCTCTGACTCGGGCAACCAGTCAATCACACTTTCCTGCCCCTTTTCCCTCGATGATCTACACCCATACCGTGCCGAGCCGGGCGATTAAAAAAGCGAAAAGTCCGATGGATTTTTAAGTCAAACCCCGTGATTGGCGGCTATGAAGCGGTTTGCAGACACTGATTAATGCGTGCCCTGCGGCAGGTTTTGGCCGAGGCTGTGTAAAAACGCATGGCTGAATCCATTAGATTTAGAAATTGCTCCACCGAACAGTCAAAAATGAATAATTTATCAATGGCTGACGCCACCGTGACTGATATTTCGCTCAAATTTAGAATGATAACTCCACCGCTTTGTCTATTTTTGCGTTTTTACACAATCTGGACCCAAACCGGCCTTTCAAAGTTCTAATTCGACTGGCAGGTTGATGTCATATAGCTGTCGTTAATTGTTGATTTGGTGAATGGTGAATCACAAAAGTGGCCGAGCTTGTTCTATCAAAATTGAAAGAGCAGAACCGACCCTTAGTGAGCAGTCATCCAAATTGTGCATACCCAAAAGCTAACTTTCAAAATTGAATTTTATGCAATTTGCTTGCCTGCAAGTGCTACAGCTAATCGCTTATACATTTCAATAACTAGAGACTTTCGGGTTGATACTGCTCATTGTGGCTACTCAGAGGTAAATAGTTGTTTCTAGCCCCCCTCCCAGTTCCCAATTGGAAGAGGAGCAAAGCGCCGGGGTGGCCTATCGTATTTCGAGATAAAAATCGCATCTATACGTCAACAGTGGAAATAAGGTTTGGCGGATTCAATTATCATTTGGATTAGTTTATACTTAAATATAACGATTAGGTGTCTTGGTGTGTAGTCTGCGCGCCAAGGTGAAACGGGAAGTCCGGTGCGATTGGCGTTTAGTCT
>Ga0208882_1001031_pt1 | contig 11334 bp, 8 predicted proteins | sample LakWasMet14_LOW5_2_FD_183862 | JGI IMG/M metagenome (GOLD analysis project Ga0208882, IMG submission 183862) | Freshwater sediment methanotrophic microbial communities from Lake Washington under simulated oxygen tension - Sediment Metagenome... | ecosystem: Environmental > Aquatic > Freshwater >...
GATGCTTATAAATTGCATGTTATGGGGTAGGGTACGCAGTGCGTACCTTCAGCTTTACAGTCCTTCATCGCATTGGAAATGGTACGCACTGCGTACCCTACGATAAATTACAAAAAAACGAAGGCTCAACCGTACAGGCTATCCGGCTTCCACTCTTGTACCTGGCCATTGCTACCGATTAAGACCGTCGTTGCCAGGGCATAAAAAATACCATGCTCAACGATGCCGGGGATACTGTTTAAAGTGTCGTTTAGCGTTTCGGCATCGGTATGCATGTCAAAGCGCATATCCAGTATCAAACTGCCGTAAGAACTTATTGAGAAGCCGTTTTTATTGGCATTTTGGCGCAAATCGCCTTGGCCTCCTTTCTCTTCCAGCTGTTTTTTAACCAGCTGCCAGGCAAAAGGCATCACTTCAATGGGGATCGGAAAATGCTGGCCGATATGTTCAACCAGTTTGTTCGACTCGACCAGCACTAAAAATTGCTTGCTGGCGGTTGCCAGTAGTTTTTCCCGAACCAGGTCAGCGCCTTGACCCTTGAGCAGGGTCAGATCCGGCGATACCTCATCGGCGCCATCGACATAAAGATCGATATGACTGACCTGATCGAAACCCAGCGCCGGCAAGCCGAGCTGTTGCGCCTTAATCGCACTGACAACCGAGCTGGAGACGGTGGTTATTTTAAGGCCTTGTTCACGGCTGCGATGTGCCAGTTCTTCAATAAAGCAGTTCGCCGTCGAACCGGTTCCAAGCCCAACCAGCATGCCGTCAGTTACTTGATTCGCGGCATGCCTGGCAATAAGTTCCTTATCGTTCATGGTTTGCACCTTAAGCTAATGGTTGGAAGAATCTGGCAACGTTATGCCGATAATCAATTTTAAGCTGGCTGTTTAAAGAATATTATTCTCGGCGCTGTTTAATGTCCAGCACGCCACCATACAAAGGCCCGAACAGAATAGAGCAGAGAACTGTTGCCCAAGTTTAAACCCTTGAATTTTTGCGCCAGCAGCCGTAAAAATTCTGGCATACTTAATTATTCTGCTAAACAACATTAATTAACTGACGGAAATGGAGTGCGTAACTCAAATACAGTGACAAGCGTCACTGTGCTGTGAATGGACGTCGTGTTTTCTTGTCACATTTGCTTAGGGTTGTTTTCAATTCTTATATTCTGTACTGTCAGTCAATACGCAACCTCCAAGCTATGGCGGTTAAATTTTTTCCTGAGGGTTTCTAATGCAAAACCAGCAAGCACTTACAATCGATGGCAACCAGGCTGCCGCCACGGTAGCCCATAAGCTCAACGAAGTCATCGCGATTTACCCGATAACGCCGTCGTCCAACATGGGCGAATGGGCGGATGAATGGTCGTCGCGCGGACAAGTTAATTTATGGGGCACAGTGCCGCAGGTTGTTGAAATGCAAAGCGAGGCAGGCGCCGCCGGAGCCATCCACGGCGCATTGCAGGCCGGATCGATGGCGACCACGTTTACCGCTTCCCAAGGCTTGCTGCTGATGCTGCCCAATATGTACAAAATCGCCGGCGAATTATCGCCGACGGTGTTCCATATCGCCGCCCGTTCGCTGGCTTGCCAGGGTTTGTCGATTTTCGGCGACCACAGCGACGTGATGTCGGCGCGCATGACCGGCTTCGGCATGCTGTGTTCCAATTCGCCGCAGGAAGTCATGGACTTTGCGCTGATCGCCCATGCCGCAGCGCTGGAGGGGCGCATTCCGCTGATGCATTTTTTCGACGGCTTCAGGACCTCGCATGAAATCGGCAAGATCCATATGCTGGATGACGAGATCATGCGGGCAATGATCAATGAAGAGTGGATCATGGCGCACCGGCAAAGAGCTTTGTCGCCCGACAACCCAGTGTTGCGGGGTACTGCGCAGAATCCCGATGTGTATTTCCAGGCCAGGGAATCGGTCAATGCTTATTACCAAGCGATGCCGGGCATCGTACAGAGCGCAATGGACCGGTTTGCCACGCTGACCGGCCGCAGTTATCGCCTGTTTGAATATATCGGTTCGCCGGAAGCTGAGCGCGTCATCGTCATGATGGGATCGGGCGCGGAGGCCGTCGCGGAGACGATCGATTATCTTAACCGTCAGGGCGAAGCGGTCGGCTTGCTTAAAGTGCGCTTATACCGGCCTTTTGATGCAGCCCGCCTGTTGGCGGCGCTGCCTTCGACCTGCCACAAGATCGCGGTGCTGGACCGTACCAAAGAGCCGGGCGCGGATGGCGAGCCGTTGTATAAGGATGTGCTGGGCGCGCTGGCGCAGGATGTTAGCAGCGATTCGGCTAAGTTTTCGCAAATGCCGAAAGTGGTCGGCGGCCGTTACGGATTGTCTTCCAAAGAATTCACGCCCGGCATGATCAAGGCGGTTTATGACGAATTGAAAAAGCCGCAACCGAAAAACCATTTCACCATCGGCATCTACGACGATGTCACCCACAGCAGCCTGGACTGGGATGCGGCTTACCGCACCGATGCGCATGCCGATACCTTTCAGGCGATGTTTTACGGCTTGGGCAGCGACGGCACGGTCAGCGCCAATAAAAACACCATCAAAATTATCGGCGAAGCGACCGATTGGTATGCCCAGGGGTATTTCGTTTATGACTCGAAAAAATCCGGCGCGATCACCGTCTCGCATTTGCGCTTCGGGCCCAAGCCGATTCGTTCAACCTACCTGATCGGCGAAAACGACGCTAATTTCATCGGCTGCCACCAGACGATTTTCCTCGAGCGCTACGACATGCTCGCCAATGCGGCGAAAAACGCGGTATTTTTGCTGAATTCGCCGGAGCCGCCCGAAAAAGTTTGGGCGTCGCTGCCCGCTAAAATGCAGCAACAAATGATAGCCAAGAACATCCGTTTCTATGTGATCGACGGTTATGAAGTCGCCGAAAAAACCGGCATGGGCAGACGCATCAACACCATCATGCAGACCTGCTTTTTTGCGATCTCCGGCGTGCTGCCGCAAGACCAGTCGATTGCCGCGATTAAACATGCGGTCGAAAAAACCTACGGCAAAAAAGGCCGGCATATCGTCGAGCTGAATTTCAAGGCCATCGATGAAACTTTGGCCGGTCTGCATTCGGTTCCGCTGCCGACAGCGGTCAGCAGCCTGTTCGATATTAAATCCCGAATCAGCGATGCCGCTCCGGATTTTGTCAGACGAGTCACCGGCGAGATTATTGCCGGTCGAGGCGATGCGTTGCCGGTCAGCGCAATGCCGGTTGATGGCACCTTCCCAACCGGCACCGCGGCATATGAAAAACGCAATTTGGCGCTGGAAATCCCGGTCTGGGAAACCGATTTATGCACCCAATGCGGCAAATGCGTGATGGTGTGTCCGCATTCGGTCATCCGCAGCAAAATTTATTCCGACGATGTATTGGACAAAGCGCCGCCTACCTTCAAGCACGCGGCTATGTTGGGCAAGGATTTTCCGCCTGGCTTGGCTATCACTTATCAGGTCGCGCCGGAAGACTGCACCGGCTGTACGCTGTGCGTCGATATTTGCCCTATACGGGACAAATCCAACGCCAGCCGTAAAGCCGTCAATATGCAGTCCCAGCCGCCGCTACGCGAAACCGAGCGCGACAATTGGGATTTCTTCCTGTCGATTCCGGAATACGACCGCAGGCTGTTGAAAACCAACACCATCAAAGGCTCGATGGTATTGCAGCCGTTATTCGAGTTTTCCGGCGCCTGCGTAGGTTGCGGCGAAACGCCGTATATCAAGCTGGCATCGCAGTTGTTCGGCGACCGCATGGTGGTTGCGAACGCGACCGGATGTTCGTCGATTTACGGCGGCAACCTGCCGACCACGCCGTGGACCAAAAACGCCGAAGGCCGTGGTCCTGCCTGGAGCAATTCGTTATTCGAGGACAATGCCGAGTTCGGTTTGGGCATGCGGATCGCTCTCGACAAGCAGAACGAATATGCCAAGGAACTGCTGGCCTCACTGCGCGATCAGCTAGACGGCGAATTGGTCGATGCAATTCTGAACGCCGACCAGTCCGATGAAGCCGGGATTTACGAGCAGCGCGAGCGGGTTGCCGCACTCAAGGAACAACTGCCGTCCTTGACCGGGCAGGCAGCCAAAACATTGCAGCAGTTAGCGGACAGCTTGTGCAAGAAAAGCGTCTGGATTATCGGCGGCGACGGCTGGGCCTACGACATCGGTTATGGCGGCCTGGATCATGTCTTGGCCAGCGGTCGCAACGTCAACATCCTGGTTCTGGATACCGAGGTTTATTCCAATACCGGCGGGCAAACCTCCAAGGCAACACCGTTAGGCGCCGTAGCAAAATTCTCCGCCAGCGGCAAAGCGACCGCTAAAAAGGATCTGGCCTTGCTGGCGATGGATTACAGCAATGTCTATGTCGCCCATGTCGCTTATGCCGGTAAAGACACGCAAACCCTGAGCGCGTTTTTGGAGGCGGAAGCCCACGACGGTCCGTCCATAATCATCGCTTATGCACCGTGTATCGCGCACGGCGTGGATCTATCCAACAACCACAGGCAACAAATGCTGGCCGTGAAAAGCGGGCACTGGCCGTTGTTCAGGTTCGATCCCGACAAAATCAAACAAGGCAAGAATCCGATGCACCTGGATTCTGCGGAACCGTCGATTCCTTACCGCGATTTCGTCAAAACCGAGACCCGTTTCAGCATGTTGTGGCAAACCCATCCTGAAGACGCGGAGCGTTTTCTGGAACAGGCGCAGCAGGATGTTAAAAATCGCTACCATTATTACAAACAACTGTCTGAGCTGGAATGGAGCGAATCGACCAGCGTGTCAGCGGTGAAAGCCCAACTTAAAAGCGAAAGCGCCAAGGAGACCGACAATGGTTGATTTAACGACTGAATACTTAGGCTTGAAACTGGCTAATCCCCTGGTGCCGTCGGCGTCGCCGTTGAGCCGGGACACGGACAGCGCGCGCAGGCTGGAAGACGCAGGCGCATCGGCGCTGGTGATGTATTCGCTGTTTGAAGAAAAGATTGAAGCCGAAGAACATCAAATGGAACGGTTTTTTTATAATCAGTCGATAGGCCATAATGAATCGGATTCGTTTCATCCGATGCCGGATAACATCCAGACCTATCAGGAACAATACCTGGAGCATCTGCAACAACTCAAGTCGACTTTGGAGATTCCGGTTATAGCCAGTTTGAACGGAACTTCATTAAGCGGCTGGGTCGAGTACGGCAAGCAATTGCAGCAGGCGGGAGCCGACGCGCTGGAACTGAACATCTACCATCTGGCGGCCAATGCCGAAGAAAGCGGCGAGACGGTTGAGGCCCGTTATCTGGACATCTTGCAGGAATTGAAAGCGCAGGTCAGCGTACCGATCGTCATGAAGCTTTCTTCACAGTTCAGTTCGCCAATCCATTTTGCCAAACGCCTGGAAGCCGCCGGAGCCGACGGTATCGCGCTATTCAACCGCTTCTACCAGCCCGATATTGACCTGGAAACGCTGGAAGTGCTGCCGAAACTGGAACTTTCAACCTCGGCGGAAGCATTATTGCGCATACGCTGGACAGCCTTGCTGTACGGTCGCACCAAGCTTTCTTTGGCGGTAACCGGGGGTTTTCACCAGGCGCAGGATGTGCTGAAAGCATTGCTGGCCGGTGCCGATGTCGTGCACCTTTGCAGCGTATTGCTACAGCACGGCACAGGCCGCTTAGCCGAAATCCTGGCTGAAATGGAACAATGGCTGGCCGAGCATGAATACGAGTCGGTCAATCAACTGAAAGGCAGCGTCAGCCAGCAGCACGCGATTGATCCCAGCGCTTATGAGAGAGCCAATTATGTGCAGGTGCTGGATAGTTATTCCAGTCCGGCGGGAGTGTTAAGGTAATCCTGATAAGGTGCGTTTTCTCGTTCCCACGCGCTGCGTGGGAATGCAGTCAAGGCGCGCTGCGCCGCGAGTCACGACCAATGTCTTGCGTATACGGGACGCAGCGCGTCCAGCAATGCATTCCCACGCAACGCGTGGGAACGAGGAAAAGTGGAGCCATTTTGAACACGACTGAAATAATGCCAAACCCGCCAAGGCCGGAGCTTGATTCGGACTTGCCTGTTTTATACCAGGACGAATTTCTGGTGGCAATCAACAAACCGGCAGGATTATTGGTGCATAGGTCAGATATAGACCGCCATGAAACGCGCTTTGCGGTGCAATTGTTACGCGACCAACTGGGACAAAGAGTGTTTCCGCTACATCGTCTGGACAAACCCACCGCCGGTGTATTGGTGTTTGCGTTAAATCCGGAGATTGCCCGAAAAATGATGACCATCTTTATGGCCGATAGCGTTGAAAAAACCTATTTGGCCGTAGTGCGCGGTTACACTGCCGAGCGGGCGATTATCGATTATCCGTTACAGGAGCAACTGGATAAAATGACCGACCGTCTGGCGCAACAGGATAAAGCCGCCCAGGCCGCAATTACCCATTATCGACGTCTTGCCACAGTGGAATTACCGTTCGCGGTGGGACGTTACCCGACCAGTCGTTATTCCTTATTGCAGCTTTCGCCGAAAACGGGTCGCAAACATCAACTGCGCCGGCATTTAAAGCATATTTTTCATCCGATTATCGGCGACACCACGCATGGGGATGGCAAGCACAACGATTTTTTCCGGCACCAATTAAATTGCCGGCAACTGTTGCTTGCCTCGACCCAGCTCAATTTTCCACATCCTGTCACAGGACAACGGCTGGAAATTAAAGCGCCGTTGGATGCCTTTTTCAGCCGAATGGTTACAGAACTTAGCTGGAATGTAGACAGCGCATATTCCGCGATCCCATTATCTTCTTTAGCAACACTCAACAAATGGAGTTAGCAACATGACAAAACAGCGGCTGGTAAAGCAATTTTGCACCGCTCGTGACACAGCTTATCGACTGTCGGAACTGGAGCCAGTAGCGTTCGAAGCGGCCACGGATTTTTCGGGCCCTTCCGTGTTCATAGACACTAGCGTTAAGTTTCAGGAAATTCAGGGTTTCGGAGGCGCTTTCACGGAAGCGGCGGCGGTAACGTTGGACAAAATGCCGCCCGACTTACGGCAAGAAATTTTGGCAGCCTATTTCTCCCCAGACACCGGCAATGCCTATACCTTATGCCGAACCCATATCAACAGCTGCGATTTCTCGCTGGGAAATTATGCCTATATAGAAGTGGACGGCGATGTCGAACTTAAGCATTTCAGCATCGAGCATGACCGGCAAGCCCTGATTCCGATGATTCACGAGGCCATCGATTTGTCCGGCGGCCAATTAAAACTCTTCGCCTCCCCCTGGAGTCCGCCGGCCTGGATGAAAACCAACGGGATGATGAATAACGGCGGCAAGCTAAAGCCGGAATATCGTCAAGCCTGGGCGGATTACTATGTTCGTTACATTCAGGAATACGGGCAGGAGGGCATACCCATTTGGGGACTGACGGTGCAGAACGAGCCGGAAGCCACGCAAACTTGGGACTCCTGTATTTACACAGGCGAAGAAGAGCGGGATTTTGTCAGGGATTATCTTGGCCCGACCCTCCATGATGCCGGGCTTGGCAATGTTAAAGTGATTGTCTGGGATCACAATCGCGACCGGCTGTTTGAGCGAGCCAAGGCCGTGCTGGACGATCCAAAGGCAGCTCACTATGTCTGGGGCGTTGGTTTTCATTGGTATTGCGGAGATCACTTCGACAATGTCCAACTGACTCATGACACCTATCCCGACAAACACCTTATTTTCACCGAGGGTTGTCAGGAAGGCGGCCCGCATCTGGGTTCTTGGGATACCGGAGAGCGTTATGCCCACTCGATCATCAATGATCTTAACCGCTGGACCGAGGCATGGGTGGACTGGAACATGGTTCTGGATGAAACGGGCGGCCCCAACCATGTGAACAATTTATGCAGCGCGCCGATCATTGCCGATACCCAAGCGGGAGAAATACGCTATCAAAGCTCTTATTACTACATCGGTCATTTTTCCCGTTTCATTCGCCCAGGGGCTCGTCGGGTCGCCTGCGCCAAAACCTTGGACAGTCTTGAGGCTACCGCATTTCTGAATAGCAATGGGAGCGTGGCTGTAGTGGTCTTGAATCGCACCGGGCAGGCCATTGACTTCGTGCTAAAGAGTCAAGGGTTACAGGCTAAAACTTCAATACCGGCTCGAGGCATCAAGACTTTTGTTTTTTAATAACTGCTGGGTAAGCTGTTTACGCCCGACATTCACATATATCAAATGTCGGGCAACGAAAAGCTGTCGCCCGATCTACGGGGCTGAAACTGATGGAAATCATCATCAAAAGGCGCGCAAGGCGAAATGGAAATGGGCTAGATAAGCTGACTTGACAGGCGCATGAGGATTTTAGTTATTGTGTTACAGATTGTTCCATGCTAATTTAAACCTGCGTGGGTGTCTCGCCCACTTGCCACAGTCGATGCAATTTAAGTTGTTGGGCATGCTCGGAAACGAGCGTCTAGAGGTCTTTTAGGTCACTAGGCTTGTTAGGAGGAGCTCGCACCCTCCGTCTCTTCCCGGAAGAGAGTTGGTCGGTAGGTTTAGCCATGAGAAGGATGGTAGCTACCAACGACTTATCGATGAAGGTAACATTCTTCTCTGCACCCTATTGAATGGGTTGGCTAAACCTATACTTAATGTTCAAGGACTGACACGTTTTGACAAAATTCAATCCAGAAAAAATTTCAACTGGTTCTATAGCTAGTCTAGATAATCTTTGTTCAGCTTTAGACATTGAACGAAGTGAGCTTGATACTGCCTTGTCTTTAAATGGAGCTGATCGGTACAAAGAAAAATCCACGCCAAAAAAAGACGGTTCTTTGCGTATGATTTATAATCCGCATTACCTGATTAGAAAAATTCAACGGAGAATAAACAAGCGAATATTCTCTAACCCTAAAGCTATCAGATGGCCTGATCACATATTTGGCTCAATCCCAAACCAAATTAACGATAACGGCGACCATATCCCGAAGGATTATATTAGTTGTGCTCGATTCCACTGTGGCTCAAAAAGCATACTGACTATTGATATCAAAGATTTCTTCGATAACATACACCAAGTATATGTTGAGGATATATTTCTCAAATTTCTCAAATTCGACAAGAAAGTTGCACAGGCTCTGGCCGACATATGCTGCTTAGATTCTCATCTAGTACAAGGTGCACTGACTTCAAGTTATATTGCAAGCCTATGCCTTTGGGACGTTGAAGGCGAAATAGTAGGAAAGCTACATTACAAAAACCTAGTCTATACTCGTTTAGTTGATGACATTAACGTTTCATCAAAGGTCTCTGATTATGATTTTTCATATGTAATGCGAGTAATTGAAGAGATGACAACCAAAAAGGGTTTGCAGTTAAACCATAAAAAAACATGCATTCAATACATCTCAACAAGACCACTTACCGTTCATGGTTTACGAGTTGCTTTTAAGGAGCCTAGACTCCCTTCAGATGAAGTTCGAAAAATACGTTCCGCAGTAAAAAACATTGAGACCCTGGCGTCAGAGCGCGATTATCGGACCTCTCATGCTTATAGGAAAGACTTCAATCGTTGCATGGGTAGAGTTAATAAGTTAATCCGTATTGGGCATAATCAACACGCAAACTTATTGGCACGTTTGAAGAAAATATTCCCGCTGCCTTCTAAGAAAGACATCGAGCATACAAAGAAAATTATTGAAAGGCTTGAAGCAGACTACCCCAATAAACGAGACACTTATTGGTATTGGCGTCGTTATTATTTGGCACACGAAAGATTAAATGTCGTTCAGCGCACTTTCCCATCTACAGCCAAAGAACTAAGAAAGCGGATGAGGCTTTTGGGACCAAAATATGTCTAACATTTTCACTGAAAATCAACTTATCAAATATGCAATAAAAAAGATTAATAATAATTCAGCATTAGATTGGCTAAAATATCTCCTGATTTTCATTGCTGCAATTGGCTTTGGTCTTTCACTTATTACTACAGTATCAACTGGCCTAAAAGGTGGTTTTTTTTCTTTATCATTTTGCTTCTATAAGGAATGTATAAAAAGCGTTATTACGGAATTCGAGCATTCATTTACTATTGCTAAAGCAACTCTTGATTTCATGGTCGCTATTGCCACAATTGGTGGTATTATAGTTGCGTTGCTTAGCTACTTAAATAGCTCTAGTACCTCTGCTTTAACAAATCACATCGCTCATTTTTCAATTTTTCAGAACTACGTCATTAACGAGGTTACAAAACGGGATAGAGTTTCACCAACCTCAATTGATAACTTGGTGTGGTATAACCTCATATTCTCTACCTCAAGGAGCGGAAAAACTGATATATCAGAAACATATATTCATTTCGTCAAAGAGCTAAACGCCTTAATTAACAATTCTAACGCTCAAGCGGAGCGAGCCCATGATGGCTCATTCAGATACAAACTACATCAAAAATGTATCATAACCCATTTAAAAAAAGCCGGAATTAATATATTGTTTTTACCCAGAAATGACTTCTTTGAAATAGAAGGACAATTATTCTCGTTGATCGATAGAGTAAATCAATCATTTTGTTATTCTGATTCCGTACCTGTATTGGAAGAGCGAAACTATATCTAACATCTACGAATTGATACATTTATCAAAAAGACAAACTCACTCAACAAACAAATACTGCCAAGCTGTTTAGTTTTAGCAAAATGCCGTTTATCGGCTGTTACCAGATTCGGTTGGTATCGACATGTCCAGACACGCTAGAGCGTTTGGGGCAAATTTAAATGGATACCGCTTCATTGCAGCAATCAATAGCACCGATTAAACTGTGGGTGAAACCTTATCCCGCCAGAAATTAAACAAAGATTATCCAGTCGGCTTCACATAAACTTAAGGAGGCGTCAAAAATGCACCCCTTTATTCATCAACACCAGTCTGCCATTGCTGAACTCTGCCGACGCTATCGTGTGCAACGGCTTGAAGTGTTCGGGTCTGCCGCGCGAGGAACCGATTTCGCTCCGGAAATCAGCGATGCCGATTTTTTGGTGGAGTTCTCTCCGTCTGCCGATAGCCCTACGCTAAAGGCATTTTTTGGCTTACAAGCCGACTTGTCGCAAATTCTGGGACGAACCGTTGATCTGGCGGAAACCTCGGCTCTGCGTAATCCCTATGTTCAAGCCAGTATCAATCAAAGCCGCGAAGTCGTCTATGCAGCGTGACCCACGCGCTTATCTTTGGGATGCAAGGGAGGCTGCCGCAGCAATACTGGAATTCGTGGCGGGCAAAACTTTCGAGGACTACACCAATGACCGGTTATT
>Ga0208882_1001032_pt1 | contig 11333 bp, 11 predicted proteins | sample LakWasMet14_LOW5_2_FD_183862 | JGI IMG/M metagenome (GOLD analysis project Ga0208882, IMG submission 183862) | Freshwater sediment methanotrophic microbial communities from Lake Washington under simulated oxygen tension - Sediment Metagenome... | ecosystem: Environmental > Aquatic > Freshwater >...
AACCGCTGTTGTCCCGCTGCCGACCGCACCTGAAGCTTTGCTCGCAAAGCTGCGCGTGTCTGTGCCTACGGCCGTGGTTCCGGCGTTCGAACAAGCCTTGCTGATGGTGCAAACCCAGCTTAACCAATTGTCCGAAGCACTGATTCAGGCGGGCGAACCCGACAAGTACGGCGTTGATGGACAGGCTATCTATACTGGCATTCGCAACGCCGTTCGCGACTTTCGCGCCAAGCTTATCGAAGCCGCCGACGCGATGCTGGCAGAAGCGGGCGGCACCAAAAAACAGAAATTCAATCTGTCGCTTATTGAACACGAAGAAATGCAGGTGCAGCTGGTCTGCGAGCGCTTGGTCGAGCGTCTGTCCTATTTGCAGCGCACGGGTTTGATGGCGCTGGATCAAAGGCTGTGCAAGGTTCTTGATATCTCGGGCACGCTGGGTCCACGGCTTCCCTTGTCGCCGCAGGTGTTCGCCGACGCCGCCAAAGACGCGCTGGCCGAGATGAGCCTGGCCGATGAATTCAAGGCACAAATCATCCAGCATTTTGATCTGCTACTGGATCCGGTTTTGTCGGATTTGCTGAAGGAATACAACGCCGGCCTGGCGGCATCGGGCGTACTGCCGAATCTGGTTATCCAGGGCGAAGAAGAACGCATTCGCCGGCAAAGCATCAAGGTCCCCGCACCGATCGCAACAGCCGAATCGGCAGCGGCTCCAAATGCTCCTGGTGACAACTCGGGTACCGCCGGCAACGCACCGGCTTCATCCAGTTCAGGCGGACAATACGACCGCACGGTAGATGAAAAAGATCGCGCCATGTTCATGGGTTTGCTCGAGCAAATGAAGAACCTGCAAGCGCAGGGCATGCAAATGAATTTTGGCCCGGCCGGCGCTGGAATGGGCGGCGGCGGTAGCGGCGCTTATTCGGCAAATGCGGCAGCGCCGCCACAACGCGCGATTGCGAAATCCGAAACGTTGGCCATGCTCGATAAATTGCAGCATGGCAGCGGCAATACCAGCGCCGTGCTTGATGCCATCGGCAAACCCGATGGCTCGATTGCCGAAACCATCAAACGCGAATTGCTGCAAAACGCAAAGCAATCGGGCCTTACCCAGGACAACGAACAGGGAGCGCTGGAACCTGCCGACGAAACCGCCGTGCAACTGGCAGGCAATTTATTCGAAGTGATGCTCAAGGACCGGCCTTATGGCGATGCAGTCGCGCCGGTACTCGCGCAGATGGTGATGCCGTTTGTCAGAGCGGCGGTGACCGATCCGCAATTGTTTCTGGAACGCCACCACCCGGCGCGGGAATTGCTGAACACGGTGTCGGAAGCCTGCGAAGACAATCTGGGCGAGACTCCGCAAGAACGCGAGATGCTGAGCCAGGTCGAAAGTGCGGTCCAGAGAATCAGCGAAGAATACGATGGCGACATCAGCAAGTTCCAAAGCGTACAGGCGCAACTGAATTCGCAAATGCAGGTGCATCGTCGCCGCGCGCAAATGTCGGAAAAGCGTGCAAGCGAAGCCCAGCAAGGCCAGGAAAGGCTTGAAATTGCCCGCATGCAGGCAACGACCGTCGTCAACAATATCGTTCGGCAATATGCGTTACCGTCGACGCTGAGACATTTTTTCAGGACCGAATGGATGCATCATTTGTCGGTCACCGCATTACGCAAAGGCAAGGACAGCGAAGCTTTCACCAACGCAACCCGAATCGCACAACCCTGGATTGATTTGCTCGATATGGCCAGTCTTGGCGAACCGCTGCCCTTGTCGCATCTGGATACTCTGGAAGCATCGACGCAGGAAGTACTCGCCAGTTCGGGCGTACTTGATGATGCGGCGATGGATTACTACCAGACATTGATCAATTCGGTATCCGAATGGACCGAAGAAATCGTCACGACCGAAGATACTTCGGACACCGGTTCGGAAACACATTCGCAAGCCGGCTATCCTCCCGTTGCGACTTCTCCTGCATCTATCAGTGACAATATCGTGTCGGCGACACAGACTCACGCACCCGCCACGAGTGCATCCTCAGGCAGCGATGCTGTTGCCGTCGTTGCTGGCAGTAGCGAAAGTGATATCGAAGAGCCGCTGCACAATCTGCGACCCACTGAAGAGGAACTAGCCGAGGTCGGCAGCTATACGCTCGGCTGCTGGTTGCAATTACCGAAAGCCGGCGGCGGATTCCAGCAACTCAAGGTCGCCTGGATCAGCGGTATTTCCGGATCGATCATGCTGGTCAATCGTCGCGGTGCGCGCGTGATGGTGCTCTCGCCACCGGAATTGGTGGCATTGAAACGTCGCAATGAACTTCTGCTGTTCGAAGACGAATCGCCGGTGGACCAAGCGATGGCGCAGCTACTTGAAAAACTCAAACGCCAATAAGGCGTTTACTTGTTTTCCGCCGGCAAGGCCGGAAAATCTTCACGGCTGATATAAAAACCATTCAGATCGATGCCGGTGAGTGATTGTCCCGCATTCAATTCGACTGCTTTCAGCAATGCCGGACATGGCGCGCGTATGCATTGCACTTGCAATACATGTCCTGCCGTCTTGTATTGCCATTGTTCGATATCGGCGACGAGATAATATTCCGCAGCCGGCAGACCTTTGATGGAATAGCTCGCCTGACCGGCTTTAGTCATTACGCAAGTGGCCGCCTTTGTTTGAGTATCCAGTGCACAGACCCGGATCGTCGGAACGACATGGCCGGGATAAGAGATCACCCCGCCGATGCTGGCGTTTTCTTTTGCCTGTTGTGTCTTCGTCGAAGGATTGGCTGCACAAGAGGCAAGGATGAACATCAGTAACAGGTTTGCTTGCTTCATGGAATATCCGGTTTGCACCAACGCTTTTGTTGGAGGCCATGGTAGCAGCGTGATTCACTTGCAAACTGAATAAACACTGGTTGGAAACGCAGCGAGCACTTAGTCGACGACGCTTTCAACAAGATTGTTGCGCCGCTTCGCTACGATTTCCTGCACGAAATAAATCAGGATATTGATCGGAATAAAGTATTGCACCGCCAACTGGATTATCCCGCGAATGCCCGACCGGATATTTTCACGTACCGCTTCCTGCGGCATCCGCGGATCGAAATCATGCCAGCCGATCCACAGGCAGCCGGCAAGAATCGATGCGAGCACGATGTAAAGCAGGTATTTATGTCGATACATTTCATTAATCGTTTTCATAGGCTTCGCTTCTGGTTTCTCTGCTTCAAGCGCGCTTTGGCGTGTATTTTCGCGTCAGGTAAAAGCCGGCCAATACCGCAACCACCAGCGGGCCGAGCCAGGCAAGATTGAGCAAGGACGAGCCGGAAAGAATCGGCAATATTTTCGGCAAGCCGATTTGCAGAAACGCGATATGGGTTGCAACGCCATTTCCGAGCATCGCCGATAAATGTTCGCGCATCCACCAACGCGGATCGGTCGGCGCTTCGCGCTGGAACTGATACATCCGATAAGCACTGACAAGGGCAATCAATGAAAAACTGGTAATGATGACTTGCATGAAATCGGCCATGAAAATCCCGATCGCCGCAATTGACAGGCCTCCGATCAAATTCAATACCATCAGGCTTTTGTAAACCGGGCCGGTGTAGCGCTTCCAATCGCGCTTGTCGCGAATGGCACGCCAGCTATTCCAGACACTGGTACTGGTGATGATCAGCAAGTACAGCAGAAACGAGCCGGCCACCTGACTCTTGTTGATCGCAATGGAAATCGCCATCGGGAATGCCGACAATAATATTCCGACCATCGCGAGCAGATAAATCTTGCCGGCGGTCTTGTGCACGGGGCTGCCTTTTTTGCTTATGCCGGCAATCCAGAACGTGGCCAATGCCGTGGTACCGATCACGGCGTGCATTACAGCGGTACTTGAATACCAGGACATCGGGGTTCTCCTTGTTAGATCGCTTGAAGTGAAGGATGCCTGCTGCCAATACCGGTTTGCGGTGCCAAATGTCATTAATCCCGGGTGCCGGAAGTCATAATCTTTGCTAGATGGCTTGAGCATTGCCCGGCAACAGGCCAAGCTGTAGGCATGCTGGAATTATTGAAAAAAGTATTCGCCCCGATGAATTTCGCCGCCTATGTGGCGTGGGCTGCGATTGGTTCCGAAATCTGGTTCGATGATTTGAACGGTACCGGTGTGGTGCCGGTTTCAATATTGCTGGCGGTAACGGTCACTTTGCATATCGCCTATCTGGTTTGTTTTGTCGTCTGTACCGTGATCGTGAAAAACAATCTGCGGCAAAAAATATTGGCAATCGTCCTTGTATTTATCGCACTGGCGATTTGCATGGTCACGCGTTTTTCCGCGGCGCCGGTGTTGTTGATAGTGGCATCGGCGGTGCTGGCGGTGCTGTTTTCTCCGTCGCGCCTGATTGCATTGTTCGTTATCAGCAATATCAGCCTGTTTTTCATCTACCGGGATTTATGGCAGGCCGACCGGCCGGTGATGTCGGTACTGATTTATTCGAGCTTCCAGCTGTTCGCGATGCTGATGGCCTGGTACTCGCACCAGGCCGAAAAACGCCGTGACGAATTGATGTTGTTGAATGCCGACCTGATCGCTACCCGCAGCCTGTTGGCGGAAACAGTACGCGATTCGGAACGCCTGCGCCTGTCGCGCGAACTGCACGATGTTGCCGGCCATAAACTCACCGCTCTCAAATTGAATCTGACCGCCTTGTCTCGAAATCCCGAACTCGCCAAACACCACGGCATTGAAGCCTGCACGACATTGGCCGATGAATTGCTGGCCGATATCCGCGGCGTGGTGCAACAAATGCGCCTGCATGACGGCATGGATTTACAAGTTGCCATCGAAAAAATGGCGGCCCCGTTTCCGAGACCGAATGTTCTGCTCGCGATCGATGAAAGCGCGCACCAGGTTCCAATGCTGCAAGCCGAGGCCCTGCTGCGCACCGTGCAGGAAGCGCTGACCAATTGCGCGCGCCATAGCCAGGCACAACAACTTTGGGTGGTGTTGCAACGCGAGAGTGAACAATGGCTTTTACGTATCCGCGACGATGGCCGCATGGCGAACAACTGGCAGAAAGGCAATGGTTTGCAGGGCATGAGCGAGCGTCTGGAAAACCTTGGCGGCGGTTTGCGTTGTGAACAATCCAGTACCGGCGGCATGCAGATCGAAGCCTGGCTTCCGGTGGCAGCATGAGCGAGCCCATCCGTCTTGCACTTGCCGATGATCAGGCTCTTGTGCGCATGGGACTGAAAGCGCTGTTGAGCAGTTTCGAACATTTGCAGGTCGTAATCGAAGCGGAAAATGGCGAACAATTACTGAGTGCCTTGCCCGACAATCCGGTCGACGTGATTTTGTCGGATATCCGCATGCCCGGCATGGACGGTTTTGCCTTGCTGAAAAACATCCGAGAAAAGAATATTGCGACGCCGGTGATTTTATTGACCACTTTCGACGAGCCGGATTTTCCTCTGCAGGCCGCAGCCACCGGCGCGCAGGGTTTCCTGCTGAAAGACGCTTCGCCGGAAGATCTGGTCGATGCAATCGAACGGGTCGCGAAAGGTGAAACCCTGTTTGCACCGGTGTCCACTTCTCCGGTGCGTGCCCGCTATGCCTATCGTGATACGCAGGAACCGACCGATACTTTCAATGATCGCGAAATCTCGATTCTGCGTTTGCTGGCCGGTGGTTATTCGAACAAGGAAATCGCCAAGGCCGTTTTCCTGTCGGAAGGCACGGTAAAAAATTACGTGTCCGACATTCTCGATAAACTCGGTACCCGTGACCGCACGCGTGCGGTGTTGAAAGCGATCACCTTGAAAATTATTTGACACGGATTTCGGGCATGAACAGAAGAACAATGCTGCAAACCCAATGTAGCCAATGCGGCGCGACCGCGTTTGACCGACGCGACGACGGCTTTATCGTCTGCAGCTATTGCTACAGCGTTTACAAACTGCAATCCGACCCGAAACAAAGCAAGGTCGTGATCGGAAAAGGCGCGAATATCGTGGTCGGGAAAACGGCCAATATCACGATTCGTGGCAGTGTTGAAATCGAAACTGGCGCCAATATAGTCATCGACGGAAAAATAGACATTATCGAAGCCGCCGGTCCCGAGGCCGTCGCCGTGGCAAAAGCAAAGCTGCAAAAAATGAAGAATTAGGGCACAGGATTTCGCGTTTATTTGGCGATTAATTCACTCAAGACCACCGCAGACAAAACGCCGGCAAGCATTAGCGCCAGACCGATGCTGACCCGCAAGCCATAGGCTTTTCCGCCACTGGCCCAGGCGATGGAAGATTTCGCTACGGCACTCACCGCCAGAATTCCAAAAAAACCCCAATGCGCCGTTGGCAATGTAATTGCATTGTCCTGCACCAACTGGCCAAGACTCGCGGCCGAGGCATGTACTTCGGCTATCGCCGAAAACATGCTGGCAAGCAAGGCAATGCCGGACCCGAATTGCGATGTCAGCCAGGCCGACAAAAAGACCACGCCGGAAATCATTCCCGCCAGCAACAATGCATGGCTCAGTCGGAACATGCGTGTCTGCAGATTCGGCAAGGACTTGGTTTGCTGTGGGCTCGATCGCAATCCCAATATTCCGCCCACAAGTAATACGCCAGCACCGGCGCCGATTTCCAGATAGAGGCTTTGCAACAAACGTGGCGATACCGCCAATAAAATCGGTACGAACAGGCTGATTGAAGCAAGATTCGCCAACATGGCCGCGGCAACGCAGGAACGCAGCATTTCCGGCTGTTCGCGTACGCGCTCGCCGAAACCGGCAATGGCTGCGGTAGATGAAACATAGCCGGAAAAAAATCCGGCCAATGCCAAGCCCCAGCGATTGCCGATGACTCGCAAACTGATATGGCCGATGGTGCTGATCAACATGATCAACACGACCAGACGCCAGATCGTGGTCGGGTTCAACACGGCATAGGGCCCGATCGCGGTATTGGGCAGCAAGGGCAGAATCACCAGTGCCGAACCCAGCAAGATCAGGCCATCGTGTACTTCGCTTTCACTCAGTATTTCCTTGGTGAAACGATGCAAACTTGCCTTGGCATAAAGCAGTACCGCAACCACCACACCCGATGCCGTCGCCAATGCGGGCTGGCTCAGACACAGCGCGCCCAATAAACAGGTTAGCAACAAGGCGATTTCTCCGGTCAGCCCGGAATCCTTTTCCGATTGCCGCCAATAGGAAATCCATACCAGACCGACCAGCAAGACCAGCACCAAAACCAATGCCCATAAACCGATATGCAATCCGATAACGCCGAGCAGGGCCACCAGTGCATGCGTGCGAACACCGGCCATCGGATCCTTGTGCTGCCGTTCGCGCACTGCACCTATCAGCAGGCCGAGGCCTAGTGCGGCAAGCAATGCGGGAATCAGCGAGGTGTCGATAGATGGCATTCCTTATTGTGCCACCGCTTGGCAAGCGCGGGTATGGGCGAGACAATAGCGCATCGTCCCTTGAGTACCGATTATGAAACCGATTTCGCTGACCCGTTTTTTGATTGAAGAACAGCACGCCGGTTTCATCAACGCCGATTTGCGTTTATTGATCGAAGTGGTCGCGCGCGCCTGCAAAACCATTTCAACCGCGATCAGCAAGGGCGAATTGGGCGGCGTGTTGGGCGGTGCCGGTACCGGCAATATCCAGGGCGAAGCGCAACAAAAACTCGATGTGCTGTCGAACGAAATTTTTCTGGAAGCCAATGAATGGGGCGGACATTTGGCTGGACTGGCTTCCGAAGAAATGGAACATTCGCATCCGATTCCGAACGCCTATCCGAAAGGCAATTATTTGCTGTTATTTGATCCGCTCGACGGCAGCTCGAATATCGACGTGAACATTACCGTCGGCACGATTTTTTCGGTGCTGCGTTGCCCGGACGGCATTACCGAACCGGAAGACGAGCATTTCCTGCAACCGGGCAGCGCACAAGTCTGCGCCGGCTATGCCAGTTATGGTCCGAGCACGATGCTGGTGCTGACGATTGGCCGCGGCACCCACGGCTTCACGCTGGATCGCGAGCAAGGCAGTTTCATCATGACCAAGCGCGATATGCAAATTCCGGTCGAAACGAAAGAGTTTGCGGTGAACGCTTCCAACCAGCGTTTCTGGGAAACGCCGATGCAGGAATACGTCGCCGACATGCTGAAAGGAAAAGAAGGTCCGCGTGCGCGCGATTTCAATATGCGTTGGATCGCCTCGATGGTCGCCGACGTGCATCGCATCATGACCCGTGGCGGAATTTTTTCGTATCCGCTCGATAGCAAATGTCGCGACAAGGGCGGCAAGTTGCGTTTGATGTATGAAGCCAACCCGATGAGTTTCCTGATCGAACAGGCCGGCGGTGCGGCAAGCACCGGACGCATGCGAATGATGGACGTGCAGCCTACCGGTTTGCACCAGCGGGTTCCGGTTTTCATGGGCTCGAAAACCGAAGTGGAAACCGCGGTGAAATACCATCTCGCTCACGATGCAAAAAACGCCTGATGCCGCTGGATGATTTTATCGAGGTCTATCCGGGCGCTTTATCGAAGGAAGCCTGCGCGCTGTTGATCGGGCATTTTGAAGACAGCCGTGCTGCCGTACCCGGCCGCGTCGGCGGCGGCGTATTGCCGGAATTGAAAAACAGTCGCGATATCCTGATCACCGGAAAACCGGAATGGCGTGAGGCGGAAAACGCACTGAATGCCGCGATGTTCAATGGCCTGATGCAGTATCTGCGGAAATATCCGCATACTTTGATTGCACCGTTGATGCTGCAAGTACAGGATGAAAAAACCGGTGCTCCGCGCCGTCTCGCCGCCGAAGATTTTATCGACATGCCGGCCAAGCAACTTGGCGATATTGCCCGCGCGATGTTCCGGCCTGGCGCGATCAATCTGCAACGCTACACCGCCAACGAAGGCGGCTATCCGTATTGGCATTGCGAGCTTTATCCGAAGGATGCGCTCTGCGACACCTTGCATCGTGCCGTGCTGTGGACAATTTATTTGAACGATAACTTCGACGAGGGCGAGACCGAATTTCTGTATCAGCATAAAAAAATAAAACCTGAAACCGGCTCCTTGCTGATAGCACCCACGGCATTCACTCATACCCACCGCGGCAACAAGCCGATCAATGGCGATAAATACATCGCCACCAGTTGGGTCTTGTTTCAGCGCTCCGAAGTTCTGTATCCGCCGAGCTGATCGTCGAACATCGATAGCTGCAGGAATACGCCGGCTCTGCCATCATAGCCATCGCGATGTTTGCCCTTGGGTAGAAATTCAATGCAGCTCTGGCAACAACTTAACCAGTGGTTCCCGCATTTGTGGTTTGGTATCTCCACGCTTTGGCTGGCGTATATCGTTCTGTTAAGCGTGTGGATCGTGCTGCAGAAGCGCGAAGCCGCGGCCACCCTGAGCTGGGTTTTTGCATTGGCATTCCTGCCGGTAATCGGTTTCGTGATCTACCATTTTCTCGGCCCGCAACGCATACGCCGACAACAGTCGAGACGGCTTCGATCGAAAGCCCTGCTTGGTAAACAATCCGGTTCGGATTCCCACGGCAGCACCCGATCCGAATTGTCCCTGCTTGCCGAAGCCGGCAGCGGTTTTGCCGGCAGCAGCGCACAGTCAGCGGAATTGCTTGTCGGCGGCTCCGCCTGTTTTGCCGCCATTTTGAAGGCGATAAAACTGGCCAGTCGCCATATCCATCTCGAATATTATATTTTCGAACCCGACACTACAGGCACGCAATTTCGCGACGCGCTGGTCGAGCGGGCGCTCGCCGGCGTCAAAGTTCGCTTGTTGATGGATGCGATTGGTTCATCGCGTATCGGCAATGATTTTCTGAAACCCCTGATCGATGCCGGTGGCGAGGTTTCCTTTTTTCACCGAACCCGAATTCGCCTGCGTGGTTTGTGGAAACCAAAAATCAATTTGCGTTCGCACCGGAAGATCGTCGTCATCGACGGGATTTACGGCTTCACCGGCGGCATCAATATTAGCGACGATGAAAATGAAGGCATCAATCCGGAAGCCTACCGGGATCTGCATCTCGCGGTGACCGGCGACGTGGTGCGCTGGCTGCAACTGGCTTTTCTGGAAGACTGGGTTTACACCGGTCGGCATAGTCCGAAAGATTCGGATCTGTTCAACGAGCATGCTCAGGCAAAAATAAAGGCGCAAATCATTCCGGCCGGTCCGGACACCGTATGGGAACCGATACATCGCGCGAAAGTATTTGCGATATCGCATGCGCGCGAACGGGTTTGGCTGGCAACGCCCTATTTTGTTCCGAGCGAATCGGCCCGCATGGCGTTGATATCGGCGGCTTTGCGTGGCCTGGATGTACGTTTGATCGTGCCTGCAAAAAGCGATTCCCGTCTGGTCGATGCCGCCGCCCGTTCATACTTCGACGAATTGCTGGCGGCAGGTGTCCAGATTTATTGCTATCCCAAGATGCTACATACCAAAGCCTTGCTGGTTGATGATGAGACCGTGATTTTGGGTAGTTCGAATTTCGACAACCGCAGCTTCCGGCTGAATTTCGAACTCTGCATCTTGCTGGAAAATCTGGATCTCGCGCTTGCCTTGAGCCGGATCATGCTGGAAGACATGCATATCAGCAACCTGATACCCAAACCGCGGCCACAAACCCGGCTTAACCAGTTGGCGGAAGCTTTTGCACGCCTGCTCTCGCCGATGCTTTGAGCCAAGACGGATTTCTGAACGGCTATCCGGCATTCCGGGATATGTAAACCGGCTGCCGGCTGCGTTAAACTGATCCAAATTTCACCGGACCGCCGACATGCCCTGGATCTTGTTATTACTTGCGCTCATTTGCTTCGGCATCACTTTTTCGCCCAGCGTGCCATTGGCACTGACCGTCGTTTTATTGCTGGCCGCACTCGGTTTTTTGCTGGCTGCCGTATTGAACTTCATGTCCGAGCGTCTGCAAAGCAACAGCCGCGACCACACAAAAATGATCAGCCCGGAAGATTTGCGCATGATGCGCGAACAAGCCGCCGCCCGCAAAGCCGCAGCAGAAAACTCCCAGGGCAATTCGACCAACTAGTCGTTATCGCTTTCTACCCGGTTACGACCGGCACGCTTCGCGCGATATAGCGCCGCATCGGCACGGCGCAGCAAGCTGCTTTGTTCCACCTGGATACTCGGAACAAATCCGGCAACGCCGATACTGACCGTCACATCCTTGTTTTGCCGCGTCATGATTTGACGAATCGCGTCCGCACGACGAATCGCGTCTTCCAGGTTTACACCGGGCAGCAACAAGGCAAATTCTTCGCCGCCGAATCTT
>Ga0208882_1001035_pt1 | contig 11312 bp, 14 predicted proteins | sample LakWasMet14_LOW5_2_FD_183862 | JGI IMG/M metagenome (GOLD analysis project Ga0208882, IMG submission 183862) | Freshwater sediment methanotrophic microbial communities from Lake Washington under simulated oxygen tension - Sediment Metagenome... | ecosystem: Environmental > Aquatic > Freshwater >...
GGACGAATTAAGTTAATGGAGCTTATCTAATGGGTCTGGCAAAACGCATTATTCCTTGCCTTGATGTAACCAATGGCCGTGTTGTAAAAGGCGTTAACTTTCTTGAGCTGCGAGACGCGGGCGACCCAGTAGAAATTGCCAAGCGTTACGATGATCAGGGCGCCGATGAGCTTACCTTTCTGGATATTACGGCAAGTTCCGATAACCGTGGCTTGATTCTGCATATTATTGAAGAAGTCGCGAGTCAGGTGTTCATACCGCTGACAGTGGGCGGCGGTGTGCGCGAAGTTGAAGATGTGCGCCGCTTGTTGAATGCAGGCGCCGATAAGGTTAGTATTAACACGACCGCAGTGCTGAACCCGCAGATGGTGAAAGCCGCTGCTGACCGCTTCGGTTCGCAGTGTATCGTTGTGGCGATTGATGCCAAAAAAGTTGAGAATCAGCCTTTCGAGTGGGAAGTGTTTACTCATGGCGGACGTAAAGCAACCGGTCTTGATGCGGTTAAATGGGCTGAGTATATGGTGAGCCTAGGTGCCGGTGAGCTATTGGTTACCAGTATGGATAGAGACGGTACAAAAATCGGCTTTAATAACCCGCTTAACAAAGCAATCAGCGATGCTGTAGAAGTGCCTTTGATTGCATCCGGCGGCGTAGGTAATCTGCAGCACCTGGTTGACGGTGTTAAAGACGGTGGCGCTGATGCGGTGCTTGCTGCCAGCATATTCCACTATGGTGAATATACCGTGAGAGAAGCCAAAGAGTATATGGCGAAATACGGCATAGAAGTGAGGCTGTAAGTTGGCAAATCAAACAAATTGGCTGGACGAAGTTCACTGGGATGCTGATGGTCTTGTGCCTGTCATCGCACAGGAGCATGATACGGGTGATGTCGTCATGTTTGCCTGGATGAACCGCGAAGCGTTGCAGTTGAGCCGTGATACCAAACAGGCTGTTTACTGGTCTCGGTCACGCAATAGATTGTGGCGTAAAGGTGAAGAGTCCGGTCACGTGCAGAAGATACATGAGATCCGTCTTGATTGTGACGAAGACGTGATTCTGCTGAAAATAGAACAGGTTGGCGGTATTGCTTGCCACACCGGCCGTCACAGTTGTTTCTTCAAGAAGCTGGATAACGAGGATTGGCTGGTTGATCAGCCGGTAATCAAAAATCCGGAAGAGATCTATAAGCATGAGTAATTCAATGAATGACGTTTTAGACCGCTTGTCCGAGCTGCTGGAACAGCGCAAATCTGCTGATCCGGCATCGTCTTATGTTGCCAAGCTCTATGCCAAGGGTATGGACAGCATCCTCAAGAAAATCGGTGAAGAGGCAACTGAGACAGTGATTGCTGCTAAAGGCGGCAATAAAGAGGAAATCATCTACGAAACTGCCGACTTATGGTTTCATACGCTGATTATGCTGGCAAAAGCTGATTTGAAACCATCAGATGTACTGGCAGAACTGGCAAGGCGAGAAGGCTTATCAGGCATAGCCGAGAAAAACGCCAGACCGAAAGAATAGTGAGGTTGTCATGAGCGCAGATTGTATTTTTTGCAAAATTGTTAAAGGTGAAATTCCTTCAAAGAAAATTTATGAAGATGATGATGTCATTGTCTTTCACGACATACATCCTATTACCAGGACGCATTTTCTGATTGTTCCTAAATTGCATGTCGAAAGTCTGATATCTTGTGATGCTCAGCATCAGGCATTGCTGGGAAAAATGTTATTGCTTGCTCCGCAGTTGGCTAAAGAGCAGGGTTTAAAAGGTTTTCGTACCATGATTAACACTGGGCGCGAAGGCGGACAAGAAGTATTTCATCTGCATGTGCACGTGTATGGCGGCGGTGAGTCGTTACCAAGAATTTAGCAGTATCAGTTGCGGACATTATTAAGGAGAGCATCATGGGGTCATTTAGCATTTGGCATTGGTTGATTGTTTTGTTGGTAGTGGTGCTGATATTCGGTACAAAAAAGTTGCGTAATCTGGGCGGTGATGTAGGCGGTGCTGTGAAAAGCTTTAAAGACGCAATGACTGAAGAAAAAAATGCGTCTGATGCCACAGCAGCTACTAACAAAGCTGAAGCGTCGTTGGCCATTGAGTCAAAAGCTGTTGACGCTCCGGCAGTCAAGGCGCCAGCTAAAAAACGAACACCTGCTGCCAAGCCAGCGGCTAAAAAGGCTGCTGCAACTAAATCTGCCGCGGATAAACCTAAAGCACCTGCAAAAAAAGCTTCGGTAGCTAAACCAAAAGCCGAAGCTTGATTGTTGAGATCAGGTAAACATTATTTTCTGCAATTTATTAATCGGCTTTAGTTTTTAATCGTGTTTGATATCGCCTTTTCTGAACTGGTAGTGATTGCAATCGTTGCACTGATTGTGATCGGGCCGGAGAAATTACCGAAAGTTGCACGTACGCTGGGTGCCTTGACCGGCCGCATGCAGAAATATATGGCGCAGATCAAGGAAGAGGTAAATCGTGAGTCACGTTTTGCTGAACTGCAAAAGTTGCAGGATGAAATAAGGTCGACAGGCAATGCGGCGCAGGAAAGCCTTCAATCCGGTATCAATGTTGTTGAGCACGATCTGCAAGTTGCTGATGCTGAAAACAATATAGCTGCAGCCGCGAATAAAACGGTTGAATCAGCTCCTGATTCCGCATCTAGACCTAATAAAGAATAGTTTTAGCACGTGACCCCTACCGAGAACTTCATTTCACATTTAATCGAATTGCGTAACCGACTGTTGCGCATCGTGATTGGTTTGGTTGTTGTTTTCGTCGCACTATTTCCATTTGCCAATCATATTTATACTTTGCTCGCTGCGCCTTTATTGGCCAAGCTGCCGATGGGCGGGCAGATGATTGCTACCGGTGTTACCACGCCATTCTTTGTGCCGATGAAGGTGGCAATGATGGCAGCATTTCTTATCTCGCTGCCGCATACGCTTTATCAGGTCTGGGCCTTTGTAGCGCCAGGTCTTTATGCACATGAGAAAAGATTCATGATCCCAATGATCATTTTCAGCAGCTTTTTATTCCTGCTGGGCATGTCTTTCGCCTACTTTTTCGTGTTTCCTGTCGTGTTTGGATTTATCGTCGGTACCGCGCCGGAAGGTGTGGCGGTAATGACCGACATCGGTAATTACCTTGATTTTGTCATGACCTTGTTCTTTGCCTTCGGGCTGTCTTTCGAAGTGCCTATCGCAGTGGTTATGGCTGTTCGTTTTGGCTGGGTAGATATTGCCGCGCTTAAAGATGCGCGCGGTTATGTAGTGGTGGCGGCGTTTGTAATCGGCGCGATATTTACACCACCGGACATCATTTCCCAGTTCATGCTGGCGATACCTATGTGGCTGCTGTATGAGTTAGGTATTATTGTCGCCACATTCACCAAGAAAAAATCCGAGCCGACAATCCAGCCGCCGGCTTAGAAAATTTACTCACTCACAACTTCAGATGGTTTCGGCCGTTTGCCGATAATAATCGAAATGTTAATAATCGCTTCGGCGCGCGCGATCTGGATGCTGGCTTTCTGATTCGGTTTCAATGCTGCAATCAAATTCAGCATGGTGCCGCTGTCAATCACGGGCTTGCCCTCAATGGCCAGCAAAATATCACCGGCACGCAAACCAGCCTTGTCTGCGGGGCTGTTGCGCAGCACTCCGGCAATCAATGCACCCTGAGGCTGCTTCAGCCGGAATGATTCTGCAAGTTCCGGCGTGATGTCCTGTGCTTCTATACCTATCCAACCGCGGGTTACGTTGCCTTGCGCAACGATTTGTTCTGTCACCTGGCGAGCCAGTGTCGCCGGTATGGCAAAGCCAATGCCCATGGAGCCGCCGCTACGAGAGTAGATTGCACTGTTGATGCCTACCAGGTTGCCTTCGGTATCAATCAATGCGCCGCCAGAGTTGCCGGGATTAATCGAGGCGTCTGTCTGAATGAAGTTTTCATAGATGTTGATGCCAAGATGGGTGCGGCCAAGCGCGCTGACGATGCCTTGCGTGACTGTTTGTCCGACGCCGAAAGGGTTGCCGATCGCCAATACTACATCGCCGACGCTCAATTTGTCGGAACTTGCAAATGTGATTGCCGGCAGATCTTCGGCATCCACTTTAATGAGGGCCAGGTCAGTGTCAGGGTCTGTACCGACAACTTTGGCAGAGAGCTTGCGGCCGTCAGATAGCGCCACTTCAATGGAATCTGCTGTCGCAATTACATGGTTGTTGGTCAGAATCAGGCCTTTTGCACTCACGATAACGCCGGATCCTAGGCTGTTTTCCGGTTGTGATGGGGTTTCCAGGTCATCGAACTGGTCACCGAAAAAATGCCGGAATACCGGATCATCCAGAAATTTCTCATGCGGATTGGCGATGGGTGTTTTGCTGGTAAAAATGTTGACCACTGAAGGCATAGCCTTTTTTGCCGCGTGACGGTAAGAGCCTGCTGGAGCCACCTCTGATGATTGATCATGCTGGTTAGTTACTGACGCATGTTCTTTTTGATTTAAAAAATCAGGATTGAAGATGCGTAATACAAATAGTAATGCCATGCACACGGTCGCCGTTTGTGCAAAAATGAGCCATACTTTTTTATGCAGCTGATTATTCATAAGTTAGATGTGAAAAATTGAGTAGTTTGGATATCGGGTCGCAGCAATTAGAAATCAATAGCACTAAATTTAAAGGTTACAGCTTATGGTTAAAATCAATGAGTTAATACATTATACCCAACAACTCATGCGTGTAGAGCGTTTCAAGGATTACTGTCCAAATGGGCTGCAGGTAGAGGGACGACAAGACATCCGCAAGATTGTATCCGGAGTGACGGCGAGCATGGCTCTGTTGCAAGCAGCGCATAAAGCCAATGCCGATCTGGTGCTGGTACACCATGGCTATTTCTGGCGTAACGAGGATGCCAGGATTGTCGGAATAAAACGTAACCGCATAGCGTTTCTGATGAAAAACGATTTAAACCTGATGGCTTATCATTTGCCACTTGATGCGCATGCTGAGCTGGGTAATAACGTGCAGCTCGGTAAGCTGCTAGGTTTGAATGCTGTTGATTACGCGGGAGACGAAGATTTAGTCGCTTATGCCGAGCTCGAAACACCAATCGCATTACGCGACTTTGTGCTGCAAATTGAAAGCAGCCTGCAGCGCAGGCCTTTGTTTGTGGGTGACGGAAATAAGCTGATAAAAAAAGTCGCCTGGTGCACGGGGGCTGCGCAGAGCTATATTGAAACTGCGGCAGCGCTTGGTGCCGATGTATTTATCAGTGGCGAAATTTCAGAGCAAACCACCCATCAGGCGCTTGAAATGGGGGTGGCCTACGTTTCTGCCGGGCATCATGCAACCGAGCGCTATGGAATTAAAGCGCTCGGCGAGCACCTTGCAGCGAAGTTTGAATTGGAACATGAATTTATAGATATTGATAACCCGGTTTAGTTGTTTTACTTCAGTCACTTATTAAATAAAGCTTTAATTGGGTAGTAAAAAAATGTATAATTTGGCGATTAAAAATCGCTCGATTTCAAGCTGTGCCAGCTGTAAGTGATGCTCTCTTAGCCGGCGCTATTTTAATGTATATGATGGCATTGGTCTCAAAAGGACTTGATGCTGAATTCGGTCAATCCTTTCATGCATGAGGAAAACATGTCAGACAACCAAAGTGACAAGCAGCAGGCTGGCTCGCAAGCTAGCGAGTGTTCTCAAGTAGATTTAGATAAGCGTAACTTCCTAATAGCAACTTCAGCAGTGGGCGCCCTGGGCTGTGCAGCAGTCGCCGTGCCTTTTGTTAAGAGTATGACGCCGAGTGAGCGTGCGAAAGCCGCTGGCGCGCCGGTGGAGGTTGATATCAGCAAAATTCAGCCGGGTACAATTATGACCGCTGAATGGCGTGGCAAACCGGTGTGGATTATCAATCGCACGGATGAAATGAATGCGGAATTAGCCAAGCATGACGATCAATTATCAGACCCAGCTTCAGATGTAACTTCACAGCAGCCCGCCTATTGCAAAAATGCTAACCGTTCAATCAAGCCAAATATCGCAGTTATCGTGGGCATTTGCACGCACTTGGGTTGCTCCCCTAGCGAAAAAATGCAGCGCGGCGGTGATATGGGTGAGAACTGGACCGGCGGTTTCTTCTGTCCTTGTCACGGTTCCAAGTTTGACCTGGCAGGCCGTGTGTTCAAAGGCTCCCCAGCACCGATTAATCTGGTAGTGCCGCCGCATAAATATTTAAGCGATAACACCTTGCTGATTGGTGTTGATACCGAAGATAAGGCTTAATCATGACTAACAATAATAAATCTCAAGACAAATCAAAATTAGCCAGTGTCATGGATGGCACTTTGAATTGGGTGGATGCTCGCTTTCCATTGACCAGTAACATCAAAGCGCATCTGACAGAATATTACGCACCTAAGAATTTTAATTTCTGGTATTTCTTTGGCTCGCTGGCGCTGCTGGTGCTGGTGTTGCAAATTCTGACCGGTATCTTCCTGACTATGCACTATAAGCCAGATGCTGAGCTGGCATTCGGTTCTGTGGAATACATCATGCGTGATGTGCCATGGGGCTGGCTGATCCGCTACATGCACTCTACCGGTGCTTCAATGTTCTTTGTTGTGGTGTATCTGCATATGTTCCGCGGCATCATTTACGGCTCGTACCGTAATCCGCGTGAATTGATCTGGTTGTTTGGCGTGGCGATTTTCCTGGCGTTGATGGGTGAGGCTTTCTTTGGCTACCTGCTGCCATGGGGTCAGATGTCTTACTGGGGTGCGCAAGTGATTGTGAACTTGTTCTCTGCGATTCCTTTCATTGGCCCAGATGTTTCTGAGTGGCTGCGTGGTGATTATCTGGTGTCAGATGCGACATTGAACCGTTTCTTTGCGTTCCACGTAATTGCCTTGCCGTTTGTGTTGGTGGGTCTGGTAGCTGCCCACCTGATTGCGTTGCATGAAGTTGGCTCTAACAATCCTGATGGCGTTGAAATCAAGAAGCACAAAGATAAAGCAACAGGTATTCCGCTGGATGGCATTCCATTCCACCCTTACTACACTGTAAAAGATATGGTGGGTGTGGCTGCATTCCTGATCGTGTTTTCTGCGATTCTGTTCTTTGCTCCGGAAATGGGTGGTTATTTCCTTGAAGCAAATAACTTTGTGCCTGCTGATCCGCTGAAGACACCTGCGCATATTGCGCCAGTATGGTATTTCACACCTTACTATTCCATCCTGCGTGCAGTGCCGCCTATCCTGAATTCTCAATTCCCGGGTGTGGCTGCGATGGGGCTGTCTGTGGTTGCTTTTGCATTCCTGCCTTGGCTGGATAGAAGTCCGGTTAAATCAATCCGTCAACGCGGTAGCTTGTATAAAGGCTGGTTGGCTGCATTTGTGGTGAGCTTCCTGATTCTGGGTTATCTGGGTACTGTGCCTTCAAATGTATGGGGTCAGTTCGGTGCGTGGATGGGTGGTGCAGATCGCGCTACCGTAGTTGCGCGATTCTTTACGGTTGTTTATTTCTTGTTCTTCGCTTTGATGCCTTGGTACACCAAAAAAGACAAAACTAAACCAGTGCCAGAAAGAGTGACAGGATAATAGCCATGAAAACTATAGATAATATGAAAAATATTTTATCAGCAGTATTGTTAGCGCCATTGTTTGTTTTATCGTTAGCTGCGTCAGCGAATGAAGCGTTGTCGTTGGATAAGGCGCCGGTGGATGCTTCTAACCATGAATCACTGCAGCGCGGCGCGCGCACATTTGTTAACTATTGCCTTAACTGCCATAGCGCTAATTACATGCGCTATAACCGTCTGCTTGAAATCGGCTTGACGGAAAAGCAGATTAAAGACAATTTGCTGTTAGCCGGCGAAAAAGTGGGCGACACCATGAAAGTGGCAATGAACAAGAAAGAGGCGGCCAAGTGGTTAGGCGCTGCACCGCCTGATTTGTCAGTTGAAGTGCGCGCACGTGGTGCGGACTGGGTGTATACCTATATGCGCGGTTTTTACCGTGACAGCTCACGTCCAACCGGCTGGAATAACACTGTATTTGATAAAGTGGGTATGCCGCATGTGCTCTACGAATTGCAGGGTGAGCAAGAGCTTAATCATGAAACGCATGAATTGAAATTGGTAAAACCGGGCCGTCTCTCTGTTGAAGAGTTTGACGTGCTGATCGGTGATCTGACTAATTTTATGGCTTACATGTCTGAGCCTGCAAAACAACAGCGCAACCAGCTCGGCTGGTTTGTTTTACTGTTTTTGAGTGTGTTGTTAGTTCTGACTTACAAACTCAAAAAAGCTTATTGGAAGGATATACACTAAATTATGATGACTTTATATTCGGGGACAACTGATCCCTATAGCCACCGCTGTCGAATTGTATTATTCGAAAAAGGCATGGACTTCCAGGTGATTGATGTTGACCTGGCAAACAAGCCTGAAGACCTGGCAGTTATCAATCCATACAATCAGGTGCCGGTGCTGGTTGAGCGCGATCTGGTGTTATCTGAAGCCAACATTATTAATGAATACATTGATGAGCGCTTCCCGCATCCGCAGTTGATGCCGCCTGATCCGGTGATGCGTGCCCGTGCCAGATTGTTCCTGTACAGCTTTGAGAAGGATTTGTTCAGCCACATTGCTGATATTGAGTCAGGTGACGAGCAGAAGGCTGATAAGGCGCGTGCGACTATTCGTGACAACCTGACGCAGCTGGTGCCTATCTTCTCCAAGCAGAACTACCTGCTGGGTGATGATTACTCAATGCTGGATGTGGCGGTAACGCCGTTGCTGTGGCGTTTGGGGCACTATGGCATTGAATTGCCAAACCAGGCAGCGCCAATTCTCAAGTATGCAGAACGCCTGTTCTCAAGGCCTTTGTATTCTGATGCGATGACGCCGTCTGAAAAGGCGATGCGTAAGTAATTACGTGTTTTTCGGTTAACCTGCGATGACAGATTTGATAGTAAGGTTGTTTTGATGGCGCAATTAATTTCTACCAAGCCTTATATGTTACGTGCCATGCATGAGTGGTGCGTTGACAACAACCTTACGCCGCATCTGGTCGTCGCAGTCAACAGCCGCACGCGCGTACCTATGGGGTACGTTAAAGATGGCGAAATTGTATTAAACATCAACTACGGTGCAACTAAAGATTTGCACATGGATAATGAGTCTGTGGTGTTTTCGGCTCGTTTTGGCGGTGTTTCTCAAAACATCTATGTGCCGATGGATGCAGTGAGGGGTATTTTTGCGCGTGAAAACGGGCAGGGCATGTTTTTTGAGCTGGAGGATGCTGCCGGCGCAGAGGTGCATGAGTCCGATGAAGGCCTGGCTTCGGCCGCAGATGTTTCACCCGAAGATAACTTAAAAAACAGGAATAATAAAAAACCTACACTAACAATCGTAAAATAGCTTTGCATTTTTAAAAATCTCAGTATAATACGCAACTCAAATTTAACGCCGGATTAGCTCAGTTGGTAGAGCAGCGCACTTGTAATGCGAAGGTCGTCAGTTCGATTCCGACATCCGGCACCAAATTCTTAACAAATTCCGTTATGCATTTGACAGCAAGTCAAATTGTCAGCATAATTTCGGGTTCGGTGAGGAGGGGTGGCCGAGTGGTTAAAGGCGACGGACTGTAAATCCGTTCTCTCAGAGTACGAAGGTTCGAATCCTTCCCCCTCCACCAAGTTTGTAATAAATGTGTAAGTGTTAGTAATGAGCTTGTAGGCGTTTGTGTTATTTAGACCGGTCGCGGGTGTAGCTCAGCTGGTAGAGCACTTGCCTTCCAAGCAAGATGTCGCGAGTTCGAACCTCGTCGCCCGCTCCAACGACTGGGTAGATTGGTTTAGCGCCCATGTGGCTCAGTGGTAGAGCACTCCCTTGGTAAGGGAGAGGTCGCGGGTCCGATTCCCGCCATGGGCACCATGAAGCTTGAGTTTGTGGCGGTGCATAAAAGATTGTAAAGCGGCCAATGTTTTGATGTTGGACGTGGTGGTAATAGCGGTTAAGTGATGTTTAGCAGCACTTTGTAATTTGAACAAGTTTTATTAATTCTAATAAAACTTATGGTTAATAAAATATTGTAAAGGACTAATGCAATGGCAAAAGGTAAATTCGAACGGACCAAGCCGCACGTAAACGTAGGCACAATTGGCCACGTTGACCACGGTAAAACAACATTGACAGCGGCGATCACCACTGTACTGACAAAAAAATTCGGCGGCGAAGCGAAAGCCTACGATCAAATTGACGCGGCACCAGAAGAAAAAGCACGCGGCATTACGATCAACACTGCACACGTTGAATACGAAACAGCAACCCGTCACTACGCACACGTTGACTGTCCAGGTCACGCCGACTATGTAAAAAACATGATTACCGGCGCAGCCCAAATGGACGGCGCAATCCTGGTATGTTCAGCTGCTGACGGCCCTATGCCACAAACGCGTGAACACATCCTGCTGGCACGTCAAGTTGGCGTACCATACATCATCGTATACCTGAACAAAGCAGACCTGGTTGACGATCCTGAGTTGTTAGAACTGGTTGAAATGGAAGTGCGTGACCTGTTGAACAAATACGACTTCCCAGGCGATGACACACCAATCATCACTGGTTCAGCACGTGCTGCACTTGAAGGCGACCAATCAGAAATCGGCGAACCATCAATTTTCAAACTGGCTGAAGCATTAGACACCTACATTCCATTGCCAGAACGCGCAATCGACGGCACATTCCTGATGCCAGTAGAAGACGTATTCTCAATCTCAGGCCGCGGTACAGTAGTTACTGGCCGTATTGAGCGTGGTATTGTTAAAGTCGGCGACGAAATTGAAATCGTAGGTATCAAAGATACACTGAAAACGACATGTACAGGCGTTGAAATGTTCCGCAAACTGCTGGACCAAGGTCAAGCAGGCGACAACGTAGGCGTATTGTTACGTGGTACAAAACGTGAAGAAGTTGAACGTGGTCAAGTGCTGGCAAAAGCTGGTTCAATCAAACCGCACACCAAATTCACGGCAGAAATCTACGTGTTGGGTAAAGATGAAGGTGGTCGTCACACACCATTCTTCCAAGGCTACCGTCCACAATTCTACTTCCGTACTACTGACGTAACTGGTGCAGTTGAGTTGCCAGAAGGTACAGAAATGGTAATGCCAGGTGACAACGTATCAATCACAGTAACCCTGATTGCTCCGATCGCGATGGAAGAAGGCTTACGCTTTGCTATCCGTGAAGGTGGCCGTACAGTAGGTGCTGGTGTTGTAGCGAAAATCATCGAGTAAT
>Ga0208882_1001039_pt1 | contig 11261 bp, 7 predicted proteins | sample LakWasMet14_LOW5_2_FD_183862 | JGI IMG/M metagenome (GOLD analysis project Ga0208882, IMG submission 183862) | Freshwater sediment methanotrophic microbial communities from Lake Washington under simulated oxygen tension - Sediment Metagenome... | ecosystem: Environmental > Aquatic > Freshwater >...
GGAGGCTTTGCACTTAAGACGGAACCGGAGTGCAAGCTTTGCTTGCTGGCAGGCGAAGCCTGCACTCCATGTGTCCCGCCTTAAACAGAAAGCCCAGATGGATGTTAGCAACCCTATGCCCACGATGCCAGCGAAGATGTAACGGATGAATCCGAAAATGTGCAACGGCTGGGCATGTCATATCGCCCGATTAAGTAACCGTACTAATTTATTCCGATTCATAAACCAATGATACTTCTATGATGGCTTTTTAGAGATTTCCATAAGTGGGCTTGAGTTAATCTAGGACAACTGCGCATCTTGAACCCTGTGGGCGTCGGCGTTTCATCCATAATTTAGCGGGAGAAAAACTATGCCTAAAAATGTGACGCAAAAACTGATCGAAAGCCACCTCGTAGAAGGAGAGATGAACGCAGGAGAAGAGATTGCGCTGAGAATTGACCAGACCCTGACCCAGGATGCAACCGGCACGATGGTGATGCTCGAGCTTGAAGCTATGGGACTGGACCGGGCCAAAACCGAAGTGTCTGCTCAGTATGTCGATCACAATCTGCTACAGACAGACTTCAAGAACGCAGATGATCACTTGTTTCTTCAGAGCGCCTGCCGGAAATTCGGCATTTGGTTCAGCCGTCCGGGCAACGGCGTGAGCCATCCGGTGCATATGGAGCGTTTCGGCAAACCGGGCAAAACTTTGCTTGGCTCGGACAGCCATACCTGTGCCGCCGGTTCGCTGGGCATGCTGGCGATCGGCGCTGGAGGACTGGAGGTGGCGATGGCTATTGCCGGAGAACCGTTTTATGTACGGATGCCCAAGATCGTCGGCGTGAAGCTGACAGGCGAATTGCCGGACTGGGTAAGCGCCAAGGATGTGATCCTGGAGCTGCTCCGCCGTCTCGATGTTTCCGGCGGCATAGGGAAAATTTTTGAATATTTCGGCCCTGGCTTGGCTCCGCTTAGCGCCATGGACAGGCATGTCATCGCCAACATGGGCGCTGAGCTGGGGGCGACAACCAGCGTATTTCCATCGGATAACGCGACAAAAATATTTCTGGAATCACAACAACGCGGCGGTGATTGGATGGAACTGCTTGCCGATGAAGATGCAGGGTATGACGAGCATATCGAAGTCAATCTCTCCGAGCTTGCCCCGCTCATTGCCTGCCCCAGCAGTCCCGGCAATGTGGTTCCGGTGAGTGAAGTTGCCGGGCGGAAAGTCTACCAGTGCGTCATCGGCTCATCAGCGAATCCGGGACTTCGGGACTTTGCAATCCCCGCGCTGATGTTGAAGGAGAAACCGGTAAACGAAGACGTCTCGCTCGACGTGAACCCGACATCCCGGCAGATTCTGGAAAATATGACCCGACTAGGCTACCTCGGTACATTGATACACCAGGGCGCACGCATCCACCAAGCGGGATGCGGCGGTTGCATTGGCATGGGCGAAGCTCCCGCTACCGATAAGATCAGTCTAAGGACAGTGCCGCGAAACTTTCCGGGCCGGTCAGGAACCAAAGAAGATCAGGTTTACCTTTGTAGCCCGGAGACAGCCATCGCATCTGCCATATCCGGCGTCATTACTGATCCGCGGACACTGGCAATGCCCTACCCGAAATTTGAAGAACCGAAAGAATATATTCTCAATACCGATGCCCTGGCGCCTCCGCCCGATGACGGCTCGGAGGTAGAGTTGGTAAAAGGGCCGAACATAGCGGCACTTCCGGTCTTCGATCCCCTGCCCGAAAGCATCAAGGGGCCGGTGCTGATGAAAGTCGGCGACAATATATCAACCGATGAAATCATGCCGGCCGGTGCGAAAGTGCTTCCGTACCGAAGCAATATTCCCGAAATCAGCAAGTTTACTTTTTCCCAGATCGATGTCGGCTATTATGATCGGGCCATGAAGTACCAGAAGACGGGCTCGATCGTTGTCGGCGGCAGGAACTATGGCCAGGGCTCAAGCCGAGAGCATGCCGCCCTGGCCCCGCGATACCTCGGGGTCAAGGCCGTCATTGCTAAAAGCTTTGCCCGCATCCATTGGCAGAATCTTTGCAACTTCGGCATCCTGCCGCTGAGCTTCATCGATGAGCGGGATTACGACTTGATCGATCGAGATGATGTTCTTGAGCTTCCTGGCGCCAAGGCACAGATTCAAAACGGCGATAAGGTGACTGTCGTCAATCAGACCAAAAACCAAACCTTTCAAGTCAAGCACTTGATGACCCAGCGGCAGGTCCGGATGATTTTGGACGGGAGTGTGCTTAAGATAAGTAGGAGGTTGTAGCTCTCGATAGCTGACAGTGAGTATCTGTTTTTTCATGTGCCGCTTAAGCCCGGTACGAGACTGTGAAAGTATTATCTAAATCAGGCTGATAAGGATTATTTACCATAGAGAACACGACAGTGTCCTCCGTGGTTAGTCTCTTAAACAGCCTGGTAGGGTACGCATCGCGTACCGTTTTCAAAGTTTTCCGTTGAATCATATTTCCAAAAGGTACGCGGTGCGTACCCTACGACCCTATTCTGCCGATTTGTCCCGACAAAAGCTCTGGTACTCGACGTGGCAGACAGCATTAAACCGCATTACCTTTCGCCCCCCGTCCTTATGCACTAGTATTTTAATGCCCATTATTAGTGCAGATATTGAGGGATTACTGACAAATTGCTCCAAAATGGACAAAGCCCTCATTTCAAGATTACCAATTAACCATAATATTCAATATATTAATGATATAACCAGTATGGCATTTTAATTGCTAGCTAGAAGACCGAGTTACCAACATTCTCCTGATGTTGTACTTGACGTTGTCCAAATAATAGCGAGGTATTGATATGTTTGAAGTTACTGTGTTGTTCCTGGTCATGCTGTTAATTATGGCGTGCGCTTTTTTTCCATCGGATTGCAGCATGCAGCTTTCCCCAAAATCTCCCCACCCCTCCGACACTGCCAATGATTCCGGCATGGATTCGGAACTGAGCGTCCTTGAGGACACGGCTGTTAAGCAGAGTTTCCTCACCCATCTGCAAAGTGAAATCGAATCCGCTCTTTTTCCACGGCCGACAGACTCTGTCCTGCAACGCCATTACGATGCTTTGATCAGCGCCGAGCTGGAAAACCGTCTGTCGGCAATGCCGGATTCATAACAATCGTTTTTTTATATCACGAAACCGCCATCCTGCCGGGAGGCGCGTGCTTGTATTTTCTTGAGGTTTGACCGACAGGAATGCCTTAACATTGCCGCGAAGCGCACGAGACTGTGAAATTATGAATAATTTCACAGTCTCGTGCGCACTCACAATTTTATCTATAGATGCCTCTTTCCCACGCGCTGTATCCTATGCGGACATACTCTGTATTTCGGCATTTCGGCGCTTGGGCTATATAACGAGATATAATGACATAAAGAGCCATTCCTCTATTTATATGGCTTGATTCAGGGACAAAAGTGAACCGGCAAACAGTGATCATTCAACCTAAAATACAAAAGAAAAAGGAATTTAGAGCTTTTGAGACGAACAAAGTAGCGCGATTTAGCGCGTTAAATAACGCGCAAATGTGGCTGGCGCTACTTAAATTATCTACGTCCGCCTCGACTCCGCCTAAAACCAATACTCCTCTGTAGGCAGTAGGCGGAACGCTTCTCCGCCGCCCATCGCATCATCAATGACGATTGCCGTTATCAGCAGTTGCAGCCGCAGCCGGGCGATTTCGTGGTCATCGCCACCCATCACAAAAGCGACTACGACTCCCTGACCCGAGCCCTGCAATCCGAAGCCCTTTATATTGCGCTGGTTTCCAGCCGCAAGCGGGCGAATTTGGTATTAGCGCGTTTGGCAAAGGAAGGCGTCCCGGAATCCAGCCTTGCCAAGGTACGTGCTCCGGCCGGGCTGGATCTAGGCGCGAAGCTGCCTGAGGAAATAGCCCTGTCTATTTGTTAGCGAAATGGTACTGGTGCGGCGGGGCGGCCGCGGCGCGTCATTGAGTAAGGAGCTATCGGCAACGGAATAACTAACCTTACTTCCCAATTAGGAATGAGCATGAAACCATTCGAACAACTCGCGAGATAAGTTTTTAGTGGGAGTGCAAGCTTTGCCTCAAGCACCTACTTTTGGCGCTTGCGCTGGCAGGCGGAGCCTGCACCCCTGCCTAAAAAACCTTAGAGTTGATTGCCAAGCTGACTGGGAGCCAACGAAAGATATGTACAGCAATGAGCGCCCTGCATGAGAACAAAATAATCCCCCGGCTTCCAACTCGGTTACAACTGCCGCATAAATGCCACAAGGTCTTGCTTCTCCTGAGCGTTAAGCTTGAGTTGCAGAACGATGTTAAAAAACTCCACGGTGTCCTCCAACGTCAGCGCACGGCCGTCATGCAAATACGGTGGTGAATCCTTGATGCCTCGCAAAGTGAAAGTCTTGATCGGACCATCGCCCGGTTCGTCCTTCAGGAAGCGCTCAAGTTGCAAGTCGTGCATTTGGTGATCCAGGTAAGTTGGCGGAACATGGCAGTTCGAGCATTGCCCTTTGCCAAAGAAGATTTGTTCGCCGCGCACCTCACTCTCACTGGCTTTGGCGGGATCGAGCCGGCCGGTGCCCGGGTTAAGCTTGGGCGCTGGAGGAAAATCGAACATATTCTGCATTTGCGCCATGTGGCTGACCGGGATGCGGTCCAGGATGTTCATGCCCTTCTTTGCGGCATGAATGTGGTCGCCGTTGAAATAGGCGGTGCGCTGTTCAAACTCGGTAAAGTCCTCGACCGAACGCAGGCTGCGTTTGGAACCGTGGATCTGTTGGTTAAACACGCCTCTAAGGCTCGTGGTGTCGAGCCGGAAGCGCCGTTCCTGCGGCCGAATATCGGGACTCAAGTGAAACTGCCCTGTGGTATGGCCGTTGACATGGCAATCAAGACAGGTGACGCCAAGGCTCGGCTCGCGAGTCTTGCGGTCGTCAGTCGCATTGAACTCTTCTTGCGGGAACGGGGTCAGCAACATCCTGAAACCGTCGAGTTGCACAGGCGTCAGTAAATCCTTAAACAGGCGGTGAAAGTTATTTATGGAAACGACTTCGCCGCGAGAAACATCGCCCAGCTCCGGGCGGTTATTCAAAAATATGGCCGGCGGGAACTCCGGCAGGAAAGCTTCGGGCAGGTCGAAATCCACATCAAAACGTTCAAGCCGCGGGAACATGTCGATCTGCATTTTCGGGAATACTTGGCCGCCGTTCGCATGCAAGGGGTGCGGCAACGAAGGGTAAGGGAATATTCCCTGGCTCTTTATTTGTTCCGGGCCGGTCTCGGCGAGTTTCTCCCAAGTCATTCCCGAGGCCAATCGGGCCGTGGGGCCTACCGCCAGGGGCTTACCCCGGGACATTTTGGCCGCAGGATCGGTCTTGACCGCCAAATTATAGCGCCGTTCCAGTAATCTTTTTTGCGCATCCATGACATCGGCTTTACCGGCACTCTCTTTTTTAGTGATGTCTTCGGGTTTTTGAAAAGGCTGATCCGCGCCCAAGGGATCTCGAAAGAAATCGAAGCCCGATACCTTGCCCTCCTTCGGCTGATCCTTCAAAACCGGCGATACGGCCGTGGCTTTGGGCGCATAGAAGAGGTCCGAACGGTCGTGGTCGGTCTTCTTTTGCTCGGGCCTGTCGCTACGGACCGTCCTCGGCGTTTGCGCGTCCAAAATGGCATCGTTGGAGCGTTTAGAACTGTCGGCTGGCGCTTCGGCAAACGCTGTTGTGTAACTGCCCAGAAGCATTCCAGACACTACTATCGCCATCCTCAAAAAATAATCAGTTGCCTTGGTCAATCGGTTACGGATCATGGCTATCTCCTTAATTAGACTTAATGTAAGGCTTTAAAATCGCCGCGCAGAACCTTTAGGCTGTATTTTTCGCGGTCAATTTCGCCCTGTGTCCGTATCCCGAGTCGTCGAAACAATGATATCGGCGGACACCAGCCCTGCAAGGCATGCTGCATCAGGAAGCCCGCTACGCCAGCGGTCAACCACATCCACTTGCGGCTGCTCGTCTTCGACAACACAAGGCTTAGTAAAGCCACGGTTGCCGCATTAGTTTCCAACGCTCGCTCGATATCCCACTCCCTGTCCAGTTCATCAAGGCGTTGCGTGATTTCTTCCGGGCTGGCACCGTTATAGCGCTGTATTGTCCAATCGATATCGGCATCTATGCGCTTGTTTATTTCGGAAGGGGTATGCAGCCGGACCCGGTCCGGTTCATGAGGTAGTGACGATAGTGGCATAATTGTTCTCCTCTTCTATCAGCTATTACGGTAGATAGTTGCGATACAGCTATTTCAAACTCTCAGCGTTTTTATCCGCAACTCCGGGAAGTGATGTTATTGGCCCTGGGAACATCCCTTTTAGTGCCTCGACGCCCATCTGGGGCTTGGCCAAGGAAGTTAATTCGGAACGCTTCTGGCGCAGCTCGTTGGTCGCAACATTCAGCCTTTGATCGCGTTGTTCGACTAAACCTGGCAAAGCTTCCCCGTCGTGGTTAAACGACCACTCCAAGGTGGGGTCTCCGAAGGGGATTTTGTCGCCTGTTTTTCCAAATGGTGCTGAATTCCAAATATGCCAGGTTTTACCGTAGCTGTTCATCTTGCCTTTCATGAGTTCTTTTTCCGCCATGCCCGGTATGCCGGGCGCAATAAGCAGGCCGGACAGAATCTCGTAATTATGCGGATGCCAGTATTTTTTCTCCTGTTCGGAAAAAGACTCGAACAGTGTTTCCGAAACGATATATTCAATGCCGATCAGATTGGCCTGCCGGGTATTGCCGTCAAACAGTGCGCATTGAGCAAAGTCTTCATTGACTTGATGGCAGTAATGATGAGCTTCCATTTGATGGCTCGGATCATTTGCGCTGGCATGAAAACCGTCCAGGTAAATATCCAGGGATTTCAAAGGCGAGTTGGCTTGAAACATGGCGGCTCCCATCTCAAGCATCTCCGTTTTAGCGGTTTTGTCCTGACCTTCCGGTTGCAGCGAAGATTCGGCAGATGGCTCACAGGCCGTCAGCATAATGGAAAATATCAGGCTAAAGCCGAAACATACGGCAAAGTTCAGAGCCTGTTCAATTTGCTTAGGTTGATTCATCATATTTCTCCTGAGCAATTTACTTTGATTAAAGTCAAGCTACGGACGAACTATAAAATTCTTCAAGTTACTGTAGGTATTTAACTCGCCAAAGTATGTACGTTAGGGTACACAGAAAGTAATTTTCCTTGAGGCGGAAAAGCAGGATATATCTGGGAGCTCAGAATGCCTCTTCCCAAGGCGTGGACAACACTCTGGCGGAGTGGATCAACCCGACCATCGAATAGGTCTGGGGGAAGTTGCCCCATAGCTCGCCGGTACGGGGATCGGTATCTTCCGACAGCAGTCCCAGATGGTTGCGGCAGCGCAGCATTTCCTCGAACATGGCCACGGCGTCATCGCGCCGGCCGATTGCCGCCAGTGCCCCTATCATCCAGAACGTGCAGATGTTGAAGGCGTGCTCGGGATAGCCGAAATCATCGGCTACGATATAACGCATCATATGGTTTCCCTTCCGTAGCGCCTGCTCCACGGCTTCGACCGTACCGACGAATTTGGGATCGTCGGCGGCCAGGAACTGCAAGTCGTGCAATAACAGCAGGCTCGCATCCATCTCATCGCCGCCGAAGCTGCCGACAAAGGTGTTGCGCGCCGCATCAAAGGCGCGCTCGAAAATGACATCGCGGATGCCCCCAGCTTCGCCGTGCCAGTAGGCGGCACGCTCGCTCAGCCCCAGTTCGGCGGCGATGCGGCCCAGACGGTCGCAGCCTGCCCAGCACATGACGGCAGAGAAAGTATGCACCCTGGCGATACCGCGGAATTCCCATAAGCCGGCATCCGGCTGGTCGTAGAACTTGATGCACTGTTGCCCGATCTGCTCCAGGCGGTCGAACAGCGCGCGGGTGCCGGGGTGGGCCAGGCGGCGGTCGAAGAAGATCTGTGCCGCGGCGAGGATGATGCTGCCGTAAATGTCGTTCTGGATTTGCTCGTAGGCCTGATTACCCGCCCGCACCGGTCCGTCGCCGCGATAGCCGGCCAATGTCTCGACCTTGCGCTCCTCGAGCCGTTCCTCGAGAGTCACGCCATAAACCGGCTGTAGGTGGGAACGCGAGGCGCTGACGACGATATTGACGATATAAGTCAGGTAGTTTTCCATCGTGCGGGTCGCCCCTAGGCGGTTCAGGGCGTTGATGACGAAGTAGGCGTCGCGCAGCCAGCAGAAGCGGTAGTCCCAGTTGCGGGTGCTTCCTGGCGCTTCGGGAACGGAGGTGGTCATGGCGGCGATGACCGCGCCGCTGTCTTCGAAGCTGCAAAGTTCGAGGGTAATAGCCGAGCGTATGACCGCGTCCTGCCATTGAAAAGGAATGGCGAGGCCGCGCGTCCAACCGCGCCAGTACTTGTGAGTCTGCTCGTATTCTTCGCGTGCCGCAGTGGTGATCGGGCGGCGCAGCGGTTTGTCCAGACCGAACAGCAGGTCCGCCGTGTCTTCCAACAGAAAAGGGATTTCTTGCAGGATATAGGTTATCGGCAAGTCGGAGGTGAGGCGCAAGGCCAGCTCCGTCCCCAGGTAGCGGATATGGTTGGAGCCGGGGACGGCAGGCATACGTTCCGCCCCGTAGTTCTGGGTCGGCCGCACCCGGACGCGTATCCGCGGCGTGCCGTTCAGGGGACGCAGCCGCCGGACCAGCATCGCGGGACGGAAAATGCGTTCGTAGTGTATGCGGCGGGGAGCGAAATCGGTAATCTCAAGACCGGCGCCGGAGCGATCGAAAAGCCGGGTCACCAAGATCGCCGTATTATGTTCGTAGTGCTGCTCCGCGCGATCGAAGTTCTCGACGGCTATTTCCATGAAGCCGTGTTCAGGATCGTTACCGTTTATCAAGCTGTTGAACACCGGATCGCTGTCGAAGCGGGGCAGGCAGCACCAGACCACGCGACCTCGCCGATCTATAAGCGCACTGAAACCGCAATTGCCGATAATGCCTATTTCGAGACTACTCACTTTCAATCTCCTACGACTAAATAACATTCGCTAGTTCCCAAGCTGGAGAGACCGTGAAATATCCAAATCAGGCTGAAAGGGTTATTTACCACAGAGGACACAGAGAACACGAAGAATATAATTATGTTAATTCAAGACGTTAAATACTTCGTGCTCTCGGCAATTGCTCCTGCATTGCTCTACCTCCTGCATCCCTGCAAGTCGTCGGCAACTGCTCCTGCGTTGCTAAGCCACAAGTCCTGTAGGGTACCCATCGCGTACCGTTTGAAACAGGAGCCCATCCCCAAAGGTACGCCACGCGTACCCTACAGTACCCTCCGGCTTGGGAATTCAGTGCCGAAAGCTCCGGTGCTCGGCGCGGCAAACGGGGCTCAATCCGTGCCACTGCAAGTGCCTACGGCTCAACCGATAGGGTTATTGATCTTAAATAACCGGGAACTGCTCCAGCCACATTCATTCGCGCATAAATCCAGCTCCCTGTAGACCGGAAAATGTTTGTCCGAACGGGCAGCAATATCAACAGACGCTTGGCATATCGCCACGATTTTCCAGAAAATGTCCTGCTCTACGCTTTTACGCTTGGAGCGGCGGCTAATTCCGTTCCACAATAAAAATCGTATTTCTTACAGTGATACAGTGATCATGACGGAGAAATTCTTCTCAGCTTCCCAGCAATGCCAGCATTTCTTCCCTGCTGATGACCTCTTTCTCTTGAAGATAATTGGCCAGTTTCTCCAAGGCCGGACGGTTTGTGGTGATGATTTCACGCGCACGTGTTTCGGCCTCTTCAACCAATGCCATTATTTCAGTATCAAGAAGGCGGGCTGTCTCATCGGAATAATTGCGGTATTCCGACACTTCCGTTTCCAGAAACTGGAGCTGTTGGCGCTTGCCGTAAGTCAATGCGCCCATTTTTTTGCTCATGCCCAAGCTGCAAACCATGTTGCGGGCAATCTCGCTGACTTTTTCCAGGTCATTATGGGCGCCGGTTGAGATGTTTCCGAAGATAACCGATTCAGCCATGCGCCCGCCCAGCAATATGGCCATTTGATCTTTCAGTTCATCTTCTGTTGACAGGAACTTTTCCTCGGTCGGTAATTGCAGCGTAAAACCCAATGCCGCCACGCCGCGGGAAATAATCGATATTTTATGGACCGGCTGGCCGGTCGGCACATGCTCGGCGACCATCGCATGCCCTGACTCATGGAAAGCGACCCGTCGCTTTTCGTCCGGCGTTAAAACCCGGTTCTTCTTTTCCGGCCCGGCCAATATGCGATCGATAGCCGCCTCGAAGTCTTCTCTTTCGACTTTATCATGACCGACCCGCGTCGCCATAATCGCCGCTTCATTGGCAATATTGGCAAGGTCTGCGCCAACCAGGCCCGGCGTACGCTTGGCGATGATTTCCAAATCGATGTCCTTAGCCAGTACCAGTCCTTTGGTATGCAACTTAAGAATCTCGATACGATCCCGCATATCCGGCTTATCAACCACAATCTGGCGGTCGAAACGCCCGGAGCGCAGCAGCGCTTTATCGAGAATTTCCGGGCGGTTGGTTGCCGCCATCACGACTACGCCGACGGAGGTATCGAAACCGTCCATTTCGGTCAGCAGTTGGTTCAAGGTCTGTTCGCGCTCATCATGGCCGCCCATCATCACCGGACCTCCGCGTGTCCGGCCAATGGCGTCAAGCTCGTCAATAAAGATGATGCAGGGCGCTTTATTCCGCGCCTGTACAAAAAGCTCACGCACCCTGGCCGCGCCGACACCGACAAACAGCTCGATAAACTCGGAACCGCTGATGTTGAAGAACGGCACTTGCGCTTCCCCGGACACGGCGCGCGCCAGCAGGGTTTTACCGGTTCCGGGCGGGCCGACCAGCAATACGCCTTTAGGCATACGCCCACCCAGTCTTTGAATTTTTTCCGGCGATCTCAAAAAATCGATAGACTCCTTGAGTTCCTGTTTGGCGCTATCGGCGCCAGCCACATCATCGAAAGTAATCTTGGCCTGAGTGTCCTGATGGATGTGGATTTTGTCACCCAGGTTAAGAAAAGATTGTGCGCCGCCGGCCGCGCTGCGACGCATAATCCATGACCAGACAAACACCAGAATGACCATCGGGATAATCCAGTTGAAAAGCATATTGGTTAGCCAGTTTTCGCTGCTTCTAACCACAAAATCAACTTTGTTCTGCTCCAGCA
>Ga0208882_1001049_pt1 | contig 11157 bp, 8 predicted proteins | sample LakWasMet14_LOW5_2_FD_183862 | JGI IMG/M metagenome (GOLD analysis project Ga0208882, IMG submission 183862) | Freshwater sediment methanotrophic microbial communities from Lake Washington under simulated oxygen tension - Sediment Metagenome... | ecosystem: Environmental > Aquatic > Freshwater >...
TGGTTTGAATATACGCCATTAAATTTATGAGCCCAGTCTAATTGAGCAAAGATACAGAACAAATGAACAAAGATACGAACATTCTACTTGCCAATCCGCGCGGTTTTTGTGCCGGGGTAGATCGCGCTATTATCATCGTGGAACAGGCACTGGAAAAGTTCGGCGCCCCGATTTATGTGCGCCATGAAGTCGTGCATAATAAATTCGTTGTAGACCAGCTGCGCGCCAAAGGGGCGATCTTTATCGAAGAGCTCGACGAGATTCCGGCCGGCAGCACCGTCATTTTCAGCGCACACGGCGTTTCAAAAGCAGTACGCGCGGAAGCCGAGGTACGCGGCCTATCCGCATTTGACGCCACCTGCCCGCTGGTGACCAAAGTGCACATTGAAGTCGCCAAAATGCGCAAAGACGGCCTGGAAATCATCATGATCGGGCATAAAGGACACCCTGAGGTCGAAGGTACGATGGGCCAGGTTGACGAACAGGAAGATGCCACCGGCATGTATCTGGTAGAAACGCCGGAAGATGTGGCAAGCCTGCAGGTACAGAATCCGGAGAAGTTGGCTTACGTTACACAAACCACGCTATCGCTGGATGATGCTGCCCGCGTAGTCGATGCGCTGCAGAAACGCTTCCCCAATATCAAGGCACCGAGAAGCGACAGCATTTGCTATGCCACACAGAATCGTCAGGATGCAGTCAAAATCATGGCTAAGGACTGTGATCTGGTCATTATTGTCGGCTCACCGAACAGTTCCAACTCCAACCGCCTGCGTGAAGTTGCACAGAATCAGGGGGTTGAAGCCTACATGGTGGACAATGCCAGCTTCCTAAAACCGGAGTGGCTGACGGGTAAACAGAAAATCGGCGTTTCAGCCGGTGCTTCCGCCCCTGAAATACTGGTGCAGGAAGTCATTGCAAAATTGCAGCAGCTAGGCGCTAACGAGGTTCAGGAATTGAAGGGCGTCATAGAGAACGTAGTTTTCCAGCTGCCGAAAAATTTAACGAACGCACCTGGCAAATCACCCTCTAAATAACTGAAGCGCTGACGATTTTTGAAAACGTATAAAACCCCGATTTCAGCTCTTGTGTTGATTCACACGCCTGATTTGCAGGTACTGATTATGGAGCGTGCCGATAAACCCGGTTTCTGGCAATCGGTGACCGGCAGCCTGGAAGGCGACGAAACTCCGTGGCAAGCTGCAATTCGGGAAGTAGGCGAAGAAACAGGCCTCGATGCCACACAATATGAGCTACAGGACTGGCAAGTGTCGAATGTATATGAGATATACCCGCACTGGCGCCATCGCTACGCACCCGGTGTAACAGAAAACTGCGAACACTTGTTTGCTTTAACATTACCGGCTGCGTTACCGGTCAGTCTGGCACCTGATGAGCATGTACGCTACGAATGGGTGGATTGGCGTGAAGCAGCCAAACGTGTTTTTTCCTGGACGAATGTTGACGCCTTGAAAAGATTAGGTGAACGCAACGGTCTTAAAATGTAAAATGCCAAACGTAGCATGAACGTGTAATAGTCGTTATATTTAGACTTGAATTTCCCGCCCGGTCATTCAAGAATTAATTGTAAAAGGTTTTATATGCAAGCATCACCAATCAAATTTGAAAAATTCCAGGCCACAGAAGATGCCGACTGCCAGCGCCGCATTCTTGCGGCCAAAGAAAAGCTGGGAAAACGCATGGTGATTCTGGGTCACCACTACCAGCATGAAAGCGTATACCGCCACGCAGACTTCACTGGCGACTCACTCAAACTGTCGCGCTATACCGAAAATCTGGATGCTGAATTCATTGTGTTTCTAGGTGTACATTTCATGGCTGAAGTCGCCGATATTATGAGCCGCCCAGAGCAAATTGCCATTCTGCCGGATTTGGCTGCAGGCTGCTCCATGGCGGATATGGCTAACCTCGCAAAAGTGGAGCGCAGCTACCGTGAACTGAATAAAGTACTGGATTTTGACGAGCAGATCACACCGATTACCTACATCAACTCTGCTGCTGATTTGAAAGCCTTCTGCGGCGAGCATGGCGGCATTGTCTGCACCAGCACCAATGCACCAAAAATTTTGGAATGGGGCTTTGCCCAGCGTGAAAAAGTATTGTTCTTCCCGGATCAGAATCTGGGCCGCTGGAGCGGTTACAAAATGGGTATTCCTCTGGAGCAGATGCCGGTGTGGGACCCAGACTTGCCTATGGGCGGCCTGACCGAAGAGCAAATCAAAAATGCCAAGATCCTGCTGTGGAAAGGGCATTGCGCGGTGCACCAGATGTTCCGCCTGCAAAATATTACACAGTTCCGTAAAGATCATCCGGACGGATTCGTCATTTCACACCCTGAAGCCCCGTTTGAAGTTTGCCAGCATTCAGATTTCGTCGGTTCAACCGAATATATTCTGAAAACCGTGAGCGAAGCCGCACCAAACACCAAATGGCTGGTTGGCACCGAGCTGAATCTGGTGACGCGCTTGGCAGAGCAGATGAAACCGCAAGGCAAACTGGTGCAATTCATGAGCCATGTAGTGTGTGAATGTTCAACGATGGCACGGATTGACCCACAGCATCTGGCATGGGTACTGGAAAACCTGGTTGAAGGCAATGTGGTGAACCAGATCAAAGTACCGGCACACGAAGCCAAGCTGGCGAAACTGACATTAGACCGCATGCTGGCAGCCTCATAGCATGACTTGCGCACTTTGCCAGCCATGCCCGCACCCGATATTGTGGCAAGATCAGTTCTGCCGTGTCGTGCTATTAAATGATGCAGATTACCCGGCCTACTGCCGGGTAGAACTGCTGGCACACATCAAAGAAATGACCGACCTGGTGCCAACAGAGCGCGCTCGCATGATGAAAACCGTATTTGCAGTTGAGCTCGCGTTACGGGAAATGTTTAACCCGGATAAAATCAACCTGGCTAGCCTGGGTAACAAAACTCCGCACATTCATTGGCACGTGATTCCACGCTATGAAAATGACAGGCACTTTCCTAATTCACATTGGGGCGAAGCGGTACGCGAAAGCAAGCCGGCAGCACTTGATGCCGCAACGATTGAAGTACTGACACAAAAAATAAACGCGCATATTACATGCGCGCTGAACACAGACTAGCGCCAGACTCCTGGCGCAGGACATCACAGCCTAGGCAACGATTAGCCGCTCAACGATTTTGCCGTTTTTCAGATGACTTTCAATGATTTCATCAATGTCTTCATTATCAACAAAGGTATACCAGACCGCCTCTGGATAAATCACCAATAAAGGCCCCTCACCGCAGCGGTCAAAACAGCCGGCGCGGTTTACGCGCACTTTGCTTTTGCCATTCAGGTTGAGCTTTTTCACCCGCGCCTTCATGTGGTCAAAAGCCGCCCCGGCTCCTTTGTCCATGCAGCAGGCTGCACCATCTTCACGCTGGTTCAGGCAGAAAAACACGTGATGTTCATAATAGTTTGTCATTGGAATCTCGCAATATTCTTTAATTAACGTCATTTATCAGCTTACCTGCTTAGGCAGCGAATCTGCCCACCCTACTAGGCTGACAATTCAAAGTGTTAGAAATACACTAACAAGTCTGTAAGGTTTGTGTTTGGTTTTTCAGAGTAGCATCAACCCAAGCTATAATTTTCTCAAAATCTAAAGAGCCAAGGCGGCGAGGTGAAGACAGTACGGACAGTACGGCGAACCGAAGCCAACGCAGGATATTTTGATTTTCAGAAAATTATTAGCGATTAAGATTTTTAATTTCTACTAGGCATTCGAGCACAGACAGTACGAATAGTACGGCAAGCGAGAATAACAACGTAGAAATTAAAAAGATAATCGCTATTCAGTGGCTAGGCTGTCTTCTTTGGTAAATGTCCAAGTCCTGGTAATACTCAGAATATCAACCTCTTTGCGTATATCTTCCGGAAACTGCGCATAAGGCGCACCCAGTTCCACAATATGCTTTGCTGCAGCATCCAGCACTTTATGTCCGGAGCTGCGGTTGATTTCTATAGAATCGATACTGCCGTCCGGCTTGATAGAAACAGTCATCTGCAATTGACCGTACAATTTCAGATCCCGGGCTGCTTCCGGATAATTCAGGTTGCCGATCTTTTCCACTTTCTGGCGCCAGGATTCAACATACAGCGCATATTTATATTCCTTGGTGCGGCCGCCCACGAATTTACGTTTTGGACGCTTCTGGTACTCATCCTGCTGCTTGGAAATAATCGCTTCCAGCTTTTCCATTTCTATCGCAGCGGAGGCAATCGCTTCCAAATCAAGCTTCTTGGGCACTGTCTGGCTACCCGACTGAGCTTCCTTAGCTGCGGCCTTCTGCACTGCCTGCGATTCAACAGCTTTTGCAGCATTGATTTGCGTCATGAGTTCCTGCGCGTGCTTTTCCAACTCGGCAACACGCTTCTGCTCACGCAGCTCAGCGTTAGTTTGTAGTGTTGCCTGTGCAGCCTGTTTAGTATTGGCTACCGGCTTGGGAGTTTCCTCAGACTTCTGCTGCTTTAATACCGGCAAGGCTGTTTTCATCTTGCGGTCCTGCTCGGTATTCCCGCCGCGATCTAAATTAGCCTGCGCATAAACCTCGGTATTGTCGGGTCTGGATTGTGTTTTTGCATTCACCAGCACGACTTCAAGTATCGCCAGATTATCTTTGAATTTACTGAGTTGCGGCTCGAAATGTATGCTCAGCAAAATCACATGCAGCAACACTGAAAACCATAGCGCAATGCTCAGTCCACTCATGGATTTAAGCTTGGATATGAGTGGGTTCATATTATTTAACTTGGGTTTAGTACGCACTGTTGTCAAATTTTGTACTTTACACAACGGATTTTAATGCGTCGAGCAGCTTTTGATGTATGCCGCCAAAGCCGCCATTACTCATCACCAGTACATGGTCACCCGCTTTTGCGGCCTGCACAATGGCTGCTACCAGCTGTTCCAGATCATCGTGTACCTGCGTTTTTGCACTGATCGGTGCCAGCGCTTCTTTCGCGTCCCAGCCCAGATTGGCCTGATAACAGAAGACCTGGTCAGCATCTTTCAGACTTGCAGGCAATGCGCTCTTCATCACGCCCAGTTTCATCGTGTTGGAACGGGGCTCCAGCACAGCCAGGATTCTCGCTGAACCTACTTTGCCGCGCAAACCTGCGACTGTGGTTTCAATCGCAGTCGGGTGGTGCGCGAAATCATCATATACGCTGATTTGGTTCACCACACCGCGCAACTCCATGCGGCGCTTTACATTCTTGAACTCAGTTAACGCAGCAATACTCACGTCCACAGTAACACCTGCGTGGCGCGCGGCAGCAATGCTGGCGAGCGCATTCATGCGATTATGCTCACCCAGCAGGTTCCACGCCACACGGCCTTGCGCTTTACCTCGGTAAACCACATCAAAGCTGCCGTCGCCATGCGCATTGGCCGCTTGCCAGTCATCATTGGTACCGAACTTTTCTACCGGCGTCCAGCAGCCTTTATCAATCACGCGCTGCAGGCTGGCCTCTTTACCATTGGCTACCACCAGCCCTTGCTGCGGTACGGTACGCATCAGGTGGTGAAATTGCTTTTCAATTGCAGCTAAATCTTCAAAGATGTCTGCGTGGTCAAATTCCAGGTTATTCAGCACAGCGGTGCGAGGGCGATAATGCACAAATTTTGAACGCTTATCGAAGAAAGCCGTGTCGTACTCGTCTGCTTCTATAACAAAGAAGGGTGAAGTGCTTTTTGCATCCTGTGCCGGCGTTTGCGGCAGCCTTGCCGACACGCCGAAATTCTCCGGTACGCCGCCGATCAGAAAACCCGGCGCCAGGCCTGCATATTCCAGAATCCATGCCAGCATGGAACTCGTTGTGGTTTTACCATGCGTACCAGCTACTGCCAGTACCCATTTACCTTGCAGCACGTTCTCGGCCAGCCATTGCGGGCCTGAGATATAAGGCAGACCTCGGTTCAGGATTTCTTCCATGAGCGGATTACCGCGTGACACCACATTGCCGATCACGTAAATATCCGGGTTAAGTTTGGTCTGCTCCGGCGCAAAGCCTTCAATCAGCTCAATGCCTTGCGCTTCCAGCTGTGTACTCATCGGTGGATACACATTGGCATCGCAGCCGGTGACTTTATGGCCGGCCTGCTTGGCCAAAACGGCAATGCCACCCATGAATGTGCCGCAGATACCTAATATATGGATATGCATAATTTTCTGGTTATTATTCAATTAAATATAGATTAGCTTAAATCAGATTAACCCAAGTTCGGTGCCAGCCAGCGCTCTAAATATTCTTTAGGCAGGTTTCTGCGCTCAGCCATATCCAGCAGCTGGTCTTCGCCGATTTTATCCACGCTGAAATACTTAGCCTCTTTATGCGCAAAGTAGAAACCAGATACAGCTGCGGCTGGCTGCATGGCAAATGAATCGGTCAGCGTCATACCGACTTCCTCACATTGCAGCAGCTTGAACATATCGGCTTTTACCGTATGATCCGGGCAAGCCGGGTAACCAGGCGCAGGGCGAATCCCTTGATATTGCTCTTTGATCAAGGCATCTGTATCAAGATGCTCATTAGCGGCATAGCCCCAAAAGTCGGTACGCACACGTTCGTGCATATATTCAGCAAAGGCTTCTGCCAAACGGTCTGCCAGTGACTTGAACATAATGGCGCTGTAATCATCATGTGCAGCTTCAAACTGCGCCAAACGTTTTTCCATGCCCGTGCCGGCACCCACGGCAAACAGCCCGATATAGTCATCAGCACCTTTAGGCGCAATGAAATCACTCAAACATTGGTTTGGACGTGCCACACCATCAATGACTGGCTTCACGGTCTGCTGACGCATGCCAAAGTAGGTGAATGCAATTTCTTTGCGCGTCTCATCAGTGTAAATCTCGATATCATCATCATTGACTGTATTGGCAGGCATCAGTGCGATCACACCGCTGGCACTTAACCAGCGACCATCGACGATCTTCTTGAGCATTGCCTGCGCTTCTGCAAACACTTTGGTTGCCGCCTCACCTACCACTTTGTCAGTCAAGATGGCAGGATAAGGGCCAGCCAGATCCCAGGTCTGGAAGAAAGGCGACCAATCGATATACTGTGCAATCAAGCCCAGATCAATGTTCTTGAATACGCGGCGCCCGATAAACTTGGGTTTTACCGGGGCGTCATCACCGGCAAAACTGAGTTTGGCCTTATTGGCACGCGCGTCGGCAATTGTAAGTAATGGCGTGCCTTTTTTATTGGCATGCTGGGTACGTGCTTTTTCGTAATCCGCATTCACTTCGCTGATATACGCATCACGGCTCTCTAGTGTAAGTAATGACTGCATCACGGCGACAGAGCGCGATGCATCCGGCACATAAATCACCGGGCCATCATAATGCGGTGCAATTTTTACAGCAGTATGCGCACGTGAAGTTGTTGCGCCACCTATCAGCAGCGGTGTTTTTAAACCATGAAAATGCGGGTCACGCTGCATCTCGCGCGCAACATAAGCCATTTCTTCCAGCGACGGGGTAATTAATCCGGACAGACCGATAATGTCGGCATTCTCGGCTTTTGCCATTGCCAGAATCTCGGCTGCCGGCACCATCACACCCATGTTCACCACTTCAAAGTTATTGCACTGCAATACCACGGAAACAATATTCTTGCCGATGTCATGTACGTCACCCTTCACCGTTGCAATCACGACCTTGCCTTTAGGCTTGGCGACAATACCGGTACGTTTTTCTTCCAGCGCTTTTTCTTCTTCAATGAACGGAATCAGGTGTGCAACCGCCTGTTTCATCACACGTGCTGATTTCACTACCTGCGGCAGGAACATCTTACCCTGGCCGAACAAGTCACCGACCACATTCATGCCATCCATCAGCGGGCCTTCAATCACATGAATCGGGCGGCCGCCATTGTTCATGACTTCCTGACGCGCCTCTTCGGTATCTTCCACAATAAAATCGGTAATACCATGCACCATGGCATGCGCCAGGCGTTTTTGCACGCTGACCGGATGTTCCGGCGTACCACGCCACTCCAGCGTGGCTTCCTCTTTTTTACCGCCTGCCTTCAAAGTGCCGGCAATTTCGATCATGCGCTCGGTGGCATCCGGCCTGCGGTTCAGCACCACATCTTCGACGCGCTCTTTCAGCTCCGGTGCCAGGTCATCGTAAACGCCCATCATGCCGGCATTCACAATACCCATGGTCATGCCCGCCTTGATGGCGTGGTAGAGAAACACGGTATGAATCGCTTCGCGCGCAGGATCATTACCACGGAAACTGAAGCTCACATTGGAAACGCCACCCGATATTTTGGCGTGCGGCAGGTTTTCTTTAATCCAGCGTGTCGCGTTAATAAAATCCACAGCATAGTTGTTATGCTCATCAATACCGGTGGCAATCGCGAAAATGTTAGGATCAAAGATGATATCTTCCGGCGGAAAACCGATTTCCTGCACCAGCAAGTCATAAGCACGTTTACAAATTTCAGTTTTGCGCTCGTAAGTATCGGCCTGGCCTTTTTCATCGAACGCCATCACGATGACGGCCGCGCCGTAGCGACGGCACAGCGTGGCCTGACGCAGGAACTCGGCTTCGCCTTCTTTCATCGAAATGGAGTTAACGATTGACTTGCCCTGCACACACTTGAGGCCCGCCTCAATCACCGACCACTTGGATGAGTCGATCATAATCGGTACCCGTGCAATATCAGGCTCGGAAGCAATCAGGTTCAGGAAATGCGTCATGGCTTTCACGGCATCCAGCATGCCTTCATCCATGTTAATGTCGATCACCTGTGCGCCGTTTTCCACCTGCTGGCGTGCAACGCTCAGCGCTTCTTCGTATTGCTCATTGATGATCATGCGCGCAAACGCTTTGCTGCCGGTTACATTGGTGCGTTCACCCACGTTCACAAACAGTGAATTATCATCAATGATGAATGGCTCCAGACCGGACAGCCTGGTATAAGGCGGCACTACTGGTAACTGGCGCGGCGGCAGGTCTTTAATCGCCTCATAAATCGCGTTGATATGCGCTGGCGTTGTACCGCAGCAGCCACCCGCAATATTCACAAAGCCGCTATCCACGAATTCTTTCACTAGGCTTGAGGTCACATCCGGCGTTTCATCAAAGCCGGTGTCGCTCATCGGGTTCGGCAGGCCTGCATTCGGATAAATACACACAAAAGTATCAGCGATCTTCGACAGCTCTTCCGCATAGGGGCGCATCAGCGTCGCCCCCAAGGCACAGTTCAGACCTACTGTTAGCGGCCTGGCGTGGCGCACAGAGTGCCAGAATGCCGTTACGGTCTGGCCTGACAGAATTCGCCCGGAAGCATCGGTCACCGTGCCGGAAATCATGATAGGCAAAGTGCTGCCATGCGCTTCAAAAAAGCTGTCAATGGCAAATAAAGCGGCTTTACAGTTAAGCGTATCAAAAATGGTTTCAACCATCAGAATATCGGCACCGCCTTCTACCAGCGCACGCGTTTGCTCCAGATAGGCACTCACCAGCTGGTCAAAACTCACATTGCGCGCAGCCGGGTCATTCACATCCGGCGAGATAGAAGCTGTTTTAGGCGTAGGGCCCAAGGCTCCGGCAACAAAACGCGGTTTATCCGGTGTGCTGTATTTGTCACATGCCGCCTTGGCTAATTTAGCGGCCTCGACGTTCATCTCATAGACGAGATGCGCCATGTGGTAGTCATCCTGAGCGACACTGGTTGCACCAAAGGTATTAGTCTCAATAATATCCGCACCGGCGGCCAGATATTTTTCGTGGATTTCCTGAATGATTTGCGGCTGCGTCAGCGTAAGCAGCTCGTTATTGCCCTTAACAAACAGCTCGCGCTCGCCAGCCGGTGCTTTGAAATCAGCAAATCGCTCGCTGCGGTAATCAGCCTCACTCAGCTTGTATTGCTGAATCATCGTGCCCATTGCGCCATCCAGTATGAGGATGCGCTGCTTCAACAGCTCACGTAGTTTGGCTTCCAAAGGGGATAAGTTAGGCTGGCTCATTAAAAGTGCATCATTAAATATTGCGTAATTTTACCATGCAAGCGAATTTTTAATTAAAGCACTTACAAAAGGGTTATTTCAGAATGACAAAGCGCAGCAGGTGCGCACTAATCCGGATGTGTGTGGCACTAAATATCACCACGCCGGTATTGCACGGCCTCTGCAATATGTACAGGTTTAATATGTAATTCACCGGCCAAATCAGCAATCGTGCGTGCCACCTTCAAAATGCGGTGATACGCTCGGGCAGACAGATTAAGCCTGGAGATCGCTGTTTTCAGCAAAGCCTGCCCGGCGTGATCAGGCTGGCAGTACTGCTCAATCTCCAGCGTACCCAGCATGAAGTTTGGCTTACCCTGCCGTTGCAGCTGGATATCTCGCGCATGCTCCACTCTTGCGCGAATCACATCACTGCTTTCTGCAGCCCTGACATTTGTCAGTTCATCTTCTTTCAGCGCACAGACTTCAATATGCAGGTCAATGCGGTCCAGCAAGGGGCCGGAAATTTTGGTTTTATAACGCGTCACCTGATCCGGTGTGCAGCGGCACTTATTATTGTAATGCCCCAGATAACCGCAAGGGCATGGATTCATTGCGGCAATCAGCTGAAACTGTGCCGGAAAATCGGCCTGACGCGCAGCCCGTGAAATGGTGATCTGACCGCTCTCAAGCGGTTCGCGCAAAACTTCGAGTACTTTGCGGTCAAACTCAGGCAGCTCATCCAGAAATAAAACACCGTGATGTGCCAGCGAGATTTCACCCGGGCGCGGAATACCGCCGCCACCCACCAGGGCAACGCCGGATGCGGTATGGTGTGGTGACCGGAATGGCCTGCGTTTCCAGTTTTCGAGCTTGTAATTGGCATTCAGTGATTGCAGCGCGGCTGATTCCAAAGCCTCCGCTTCAGTCATGCCGGGCAAAATACCGGCAAAGCGATTGGCAAGCATGCTTTTACCGGCACCGGGCGGCCCGCTCATAATGACACTATGGCCGCCGGCTGCTGCAATTTCCAGCGCCCGCTTAGGTCCGGATTGACCCTTGACCTCATCAAAATCGGCATACGGGATGCTTGCATGCTGATTGTCAGCAGTGAGCTGCACTAATGCAGTGCGCCCGCAC
>Ga0208882_1001051_pt1 | contig 11153 bp, 9 predicted proteins | sample LakWasMet14_LOW5_2_FD_183862 | JGI IMG/M metagenome (GOLD analysis project Ga0208882, IMG submission 183862) | Freshwater sediment methanotrophic microbial communities from Lake Washington under simulated oxygen tension - Sediment Metagenome... | ecosystem: Environmental > Aquatic > Freshwater >...
CAGAAGCTAAATTTAGAGGTAAGTCATGGCAAGACCAAAAAAGAGCGATCAAATAGCTGAAAAAGAAACAGAAGAGTTTATTAGCGCGGAGTTGCATGAGGTAAGCGCGGAAGAGCGCCGCACCCGTCTTAAGAGCTTAATAGTTTTAGGCAAAGAGCGTGGTTACCTCACCTATGCCGAAATTAATGACCATTTGCCGGATGATGTGCAAGGTTCCGAGCAGATTGACGGCATTATCGGCATGATTAATGACATGGGTATCCAGGTGTACGAAGAGGCGCCTGATGCTGAAGTGTTATTGATGTCTGATGCGCCACCGGCGGTGACAGATGATGACGCAGTAGAAGAGGCCGAACAGGCGCTGGCGACCGTGGATTCAGATTTCGGCCGCACTACCGACCCGGTGCGTATGTATATGCGCGAAATGGGTACGGTTGACCTGCTCACGCGTGAAAGCGAAATTGAGATTGCACGTCGTATTGAAGATGGCCTGAAGCACATGGTGCAGGCCATTGCAGCTTGCCCGACTACCGTGGGTGCATTGCTGGAGCTGGTTGAGAAAGTAGAAAAAGACGAGCTCAGCGTTGATGACCTCGTGGATGGTTTGATTGATTCCGACATCGGCCTGGATGACGGCATGACAGCTGAAACTGAAGATGAAGTTGAGCCAGAAGTTGAGGACGAAGATGAAGATGACGATGCCGACGGTGCGAAAGCGGCGGCAATCTCTGCAGAGGCGCTGGCTAAACTTAAGGAAGAACTGCTCAAGCGTTTTACCATCGTACGTGCAGCACACCTGAAAATGATGGAAATCCTGCCATTGAGAGGCTCACAAGATCCTGAATACCAGGTGTTTCTTTCAGAAATCCTGGAAGAGCTCACGGCCTTCCGTTTTTCACCAAAACAGGTTGAAACGCTTTGTGACCAGGTGCGTGATCTGGTAGAAACCGTGCGCGGCCACGAGCGCAAAGTGCTTGACTTCTGTGTTGAAAAGTCAGGCATGCCTAGAACGCATTTCATTAAATCGTTCCCGGGTAACGAAAGCAACTTGAGCTGGTTAGAAGCAGAACTTAAAGCGGATCAGCCATATGTAGAAAAACTGGCGCGTTTTAACCACTCTATTCTTGATCAGCAGCAGCGTATTATTGATTTGGAAACGAAAGTCGGTATCTCGACTAAAGAACTTAAAGAAATCAATAAACAAATGACAACCGGTGAAGCACGTGCCCGCCGTGCCAAGCGTGAAATGATCGAGGCAAACTTGCGCCTGGTGATTTCTATTGCTAAAAAATACACAAACCGCGGTTTGCAATTCCTCGATCTGATCCAGGAAGGGAATATCGGTCTGATGAAAGCGGTCGACAAGTTTGAGTATCGCCGTGGCTTTAAATTCTCTACTTATGCAACTTGGTGGATCCGCCAGGCAATTACGCGTTCTATTGCCGATCAGGCACGTACGATTCGTATTCCTGTGCATATGATTGAAACGATCAATAAAATGAATCGTATTAGTCGCCAGATACTGCAGGAAACAGGTGTGGAGCCAGATCCGGCTTTACTGGCCGAGAAAATGGAAATGCCTGAAGACAAGATTCGTAAAATCCTGAAAATCAGCAAAGAGCCGATTTCCATGGAAACGCCGATTGGCGATGATGAAGATTCGCATTTGGGCGACTTTATTGAAGACAGTACAACGCTGGCGCCTGTGGATGCTGCGGTTTACGCAAGTCTGCGTGATGCAACCAGTGAAGTGCTGGAATCACTCACACCGCGCGAGGCAAAAGTCTTGCGTATGCGCTTCGGTATTGAGATGAATACTGACCATACACTGGAAGAAGTAGGTAAACAGTTTGATGTAACACGTGAGCGTATCCGTCAGATCGAGGCCAAAGCATTGCGTAAACTGCGTCATCCTACCCGCTCTGAAAGATTAAGAAGCTTCTTGGAAACAGGCCAGGATTAGTTGATTTAGACAGGCCAAGATCAGTTATTTTAGTTTAAAATAGCGAGCTTAAAGTTTTGGCCCCCTAGCTCATGCTTGGTTAGAGCAGCGGACTCATAATCCGTTGGTGCTGTGTTCGACTCACAGGGGGGCCACCAAAATTAAAACGACCTAGAGAGAAATCTCTAGGTCGTTTTTGTTTGTGTAATGCTAGTCAAAAATTGTTTGAAATAATTCTTTATATAAAATATTTCTCTGTTGAAATGCTTATCTATAATAGCTGGAGTATCTTCAACAGACGCTATCAAGAGCGCAAAAGAGGAGCAGGTCATAGCCACTTTTCAATGAAGGTACTGAATGACGCTAGTGATAACGCATCGGTCATCATGCAATGCGCCATGAAAGCTGAGCTTCGGGTAGTGGTCGGTAGGTAATTTTAGGTCGATGGATAGTGTAAAAATGACTCCCCTCGCTCCACCCTTGTATGCATAGATGACTTTTTCGCAGAGGTGATTCACTGTCACTTAAAGAAATGATTATTTCATCTTGGTCGATATGATCGTTAATTTAGGGTAACGATTAAAATTAGACGCTACTAGTGAATCATAAAAAGGCATATGATATTCATGCAGTTAATTTAATCCATCAGGAGAATGTTATGAAAAAACTAATACTGACAATACTTATGACCACATTCTGCTTTACAGCCTACGCTGGCCCTCAACAAGAGAAAATGAAAGCCTGTAACGCAGATGCATCCAAACAGACACTGACTGGCGATGCGCGTAAAGCCTTCATGAAAGACTGTCTCTCCACTAAGAATGAGTCTACGATGCACTCACAGCAGGACAAAATGAAAATGTGTAATGCTGATGCAGGCAAGAAAGAATTGAAAGGTGACGAACGCAAAGCATTCATGAAAAACTGTCTGTCCAGCAAACATGACGACCCTTCAATGACTATGCAGCAGAGCAAAATGAAAACCTGCAATGCAGACCCGAAAGCCAAAACACTGAAAGGCGACGAACGTAAAGCCTTTATGAAATCTTGTCTGTCCGGGAGTTAATACAAAAAATCGCCCCAATTGAAAAGATCCGAAGGATCGCGTTGGGGCGTCAAGGGGAGCTTATATGTGACAACTTCAATATGAACCTTAGCATTTAAGTTGTCTATACGTGTTACCCCTCAGTGTCAGCAAAATAATTGGTACTCGTATATCGAAATTTCTGACACGCATCAGTATTTACAAAGCACACGCATTCAACGCTATTCCGTTGGATAAGATGCTAAGTTGCTTGAGTTGATAAATTAGCCTGGGTTAAATGTTTTGACTCGAAAAGCGAGTTGAAATTTTAAGGCCCAGAATAACTATCAGCGGGTTATTTCTTTTTAGTATTGATCTGATTACCGATTACGCCGCCAACTGCTGCGCCGCCGACAGTACCCAATGCACTACCGCCTGTAAGCACAGCCCCGCCTACTGCACCTATGCCAGCGCCTATTGCGGTGTTTTTATCTCGTGTAGACATATTGCTGCATGCACTTGTACCTAGAAGTGCAATGGCCAATAATGAGTACATAATGGTTTTTTTCATAGACTTCATTTTGATACCCCACTTTCTGTAGATTGTACTTAACTGCAGGAGTGTTGAATTATGCTTCAATAAAAAATTCGAGCGAAATATATTAGTTTAGTTCCCGCAGGTAACGTAGTGCAGGCAGGAGTTGCTCGAAATACGGTACTTTCGACTGGTCTCCCCAATTAGTCCTGCTACAGGCTTATGGGGCTCCCTTAAATTTATTGGAGCTCGGTATGCCGACAGCCTTAATCAAATCCAGCCTCAAAGCTTTCAATCTTCAACAAGGTCGCTGTATCTATTGTGAATTACCGATGTGGTCTGATGACCCTGAAGCGTTTGCAAAGTAATACAAAATTACTACCAAGCAAGCCAAAACATTTCAGTGTGCGGCTGAATATTTGAAGGCCAAGCAAGATGGCGGTAAAGATCATGCAAGTAATATTGTTGCAGCTTTTTATTACTGTAATCAGAAACGTCACAACTGCAAATCACCAAAAGATCCCATTTCCTATAAGCAATACGTTACCAACAGACTTGAGAAAGGGAAGTGGAGTCTGTACATGATGATTGAGCACTCCAATCACTTCATAAACATGCCAACTTTGAAGAATGCTTTTACACCAACAGATACACACTCCAAAGCTTCAACAAAGGCTCGCGTTAGGTTCTGGGAACGGTAGCCACAACTGATTATTGTTAATGATTTTTACGATATAACTAACTGTGAATTTGTATAGAAAGGTTCGGCATAGGTTAGGTTTTCAGATTACAGTGCGGAGCCGGTGAAGAATTACTTACAAATCTGTGGCTTTCTGTGACGATTGTGAGTGCTTACTTGTACTCATAATCCGTTGGTGCTGTGTTCGAATCACAGGGGGCACCAAAAATAAATGGACTCGGAGAAATACTAGTCCCTTTTTTCTTCTTGCCCACCATGCTTAAAGCTATATCAATTCCGATTAAACTTTTAGAAGATGCAGGCGTCTATGTTTGCGCGTCAATAAGATTGGCAATGCTTACGTTCGTCATAATATCAACCCGATCAATACTAGATATGCTTAAAAAAGCCAATTTACCCACTAAGATTTGCCCGTCTTGCCATCGGCTATTTGTGTGGCGAAAGAAATGGAAAGCGGTCTGGGATGATGTGAAGTATTGTTCTGACGCCTGTCGCAAGTATAAGAATCAAAATATTGGCGGAATACTCTCAAAGTGAAAATAAAGAGAATCATTTTGATTCTTGGGGATCAGCTTGATCTTCAGAATGCGGCTTTAAGAAATTTTGATCGGCGCACAGATGAGATTCTGATGATTGAGTCAGAAAATGAATCCAGTTATGTTTGGTCGCATAAAGCTAAAATTGCATTATTCCTATCTGCCATGCGGCATTTCGCAAACGATCTGGCCGCGCGCAATTTACCCCTGGTTTATATCAAAGAGTCTGACTTTACGATCCACGAGGCGCTCAAGAACCAGCTTGTAGAAAAGGGCGCTACGCATCTGGTGTGCGTTGAGCCTGGTGAGTGGCGGTTGAGAGTTGCAATTGAAAAGTTGGCGCAGGAGTTGAACCTTCAATTGGTGATGCATGATGACACGCATTTTTACTGTGGCAATGAGGAGTTTCGCGAGTGGGTGGCAGGTAAAAAAGAATTGAGGCTGGAATATTTTTATCGCTACATGCGTAAAAAACATCATATTTTAATGGATGAGCAGTCTCAGCCTACAGGTGGGCAGTGGAACTATGATGACCAAAATCGCCGCCCATACTCTAAAAATGGTCCGGGGTTCATTCATGAGCCGGAGATGTTTGAGCCAGATGCCATTACGCGCGAGGTATTTGAATTTGTTGAAAGGCAGTATCCTGATCATCCGGGCACGCTTGAACATTTTGCATGGCCAGTCACGCGAGAGCAGGCTTTAGCTGCGTTAAATCATTTTGTAGTTTATCGGCTGCCAAGCTTTGGATTGTTTCAGGATGCCATGTGGAAAGACACGCCATTTGGCTGGCATTCCATTCTTTCTAGCTGCCTCAATTTAAAATTACTTAACCCGCGTGAAGTGGTGCAGCGCGTGCTGGATTCTTATCAGGACAATGCATTGAATCTGGCAGCTGTGGAAGGTTTTATCCGACAGATAATCGGGTGGAGGGAGTTTGTCAGGGGCGTTTATTACCTGAATATGCCAGCGATGGCGGGAGCCAATTTTTATCAGCACCAGCGTCAGTTACCAGCTTGGTATTGGAGTGGTGATACGCGTATGAATTGCATGAAAGATGCCATCGGGCAGACTTTGAAATATGGCTATGCCCATCATATTCAGCGCCTGATGGTGACAGGCAATTTTGCGTTGCTTGCAGAAATCTTGCCTCAGCAAGTCTCTGACTGGTATTTGGCTATCTATGTTGATGCAATCGAGTGGGTAGAGCTGCCGAATGTGATGGGCATGGCACTTTTTGCCAACGGTGGCCATTTTACCAGCAAGCCTTATATTGCAAGTGGCGCTTACATTAAGCGCATGAGTAATTATTGTGACCGCTGCCAATATAAACCGGAAAGTCAATTCGGGGAGAATGCTTGCCCGATCACAACCTTATATTGGAATTTTCTGTTGAAGCATCAAAATGCACTTGAAAAAAATCCTCGAACCCGCTTGATGACAGCGCATTTGTCCAGAATCAGTGACGATAATAAAGTTATGATCAAAGCGCATGCAAACAGGTTGTTATCAGATTTGGATGTCATTTAGCACAGTGCTGTGCTGGCCTTGTAATTAGCCAATACCTGCTACTCCTCTGCGCCTTAAATTCTCGCGGACTGCTGCCGGTGTTCGTAATGTTACTGTTCTGGCAAGGAGGAATCCCCTTTGCAGGCAAGTAGCCAATTTAAGGTGCTGAAGTTAATTTAAAGTCATTTCTGCCTGTAACGTCACGCATTTTAAAAAACGGTGTAGCGGTTGCAGCCATGCTATACCGCATATCTGGCTATATTCCAACTGCTGTGTCCGGTAGAAAACCTGTAGGCAACACTAGTCTGCGCCTAAAATCATTTATTGACCGCGCATGCTGCTGCGCTGGTTGATTGAACACGTTCATTCATGCGCTAATGCATTCAAAGTTAGCAGATAGCTTGAATGTTTTGCTGGCTAGCTGCTTCTTGTTCGCTTTCAGGTAGGCCAGGAATTCAACAGCAGAAGCAAGTTTTCTGATGGCTTCCGATGACGCGAGTGGTAATGAGAAGATTGAAATTTCGCGGTTAATTACATTCAGGTCTTTGTGTTTTGCCGCGTTAAATATATCTACAATCTTGTTCTGAATTTGTTCTTTGTTGCTGTCATACGGCACGATGATCCAGTAATCCGTAACATTGCGCGTAATCAGGTCTGTCTTACGAAAATCATTTGTCAGTGAGGTTGTTAACAGGGCGAGCTGCTTAAAGGCCTCTTGTGCGCCAAACGCTTCGCCTAACTCGTGATCGCTGCCTAATTCAATATGCACCAGATCAAACTGGATGGAGCTTGCATAGCGATTCAACAGCGCCAACAACCATTCAAGCGTAAACAGGAAGGCGCGCCGTGATTCAATTTCCTTCTTGATGAACGCATTGCTATGATTGTTTGCTTGATCCATGTTCTTTATTCCTGGTTCATTTAGCTAGCCTTGCTGGGCGGGGTTGGCGCTTGGTCTGCATGACTTTGGCTAACGCAGCTACCACCTGCTTAATGTAATTCTGTTAATAAAGTTTTTTAACTTGAGATGCCTGCGTAACATTAACAAGCTAAGGTAACGTTCTCAATGGCATAAGGTTAAGAACTGTAAATAACTGACAAATATTACTCCAAATACGCGAATAAGTTTTTATTTATGTATTAAACCAGACCTGGTTCAGGCATCGGGTCTCCAAATTTGAGTCGTGATATTGGCACAATTTTAATCAATGCATACAAATAGCATGGCATTTTCGCTGCCTGCCTGCAAACAGCGAAAATATATCAGCTGAAACGTGATTATTTGTCTTTTGGACCGCCGCCTTCGTGTACCAAGGTAGCGCCGAAGCTGGTGACTGCGTCATAATTCACTGTCCATCCGGCAATCGCAGCGGCAAGGCCAATACATCCGCCCTCACCGGAGAACACTTCGCGTTCTTGCATAAAGGCTGCGGCACAACCCCACGTTTCAAAGAATTTCTCTTCCCGGCCATCTTTGGTAATTGCAATGCATGATTCCTGACACCAGTGCGCTTCTTGAAGTATGTCAGCGCTGCCGGTGAGATGCTCTGCCAAAGCAACAAAGGCCGGCAATCGCCACGTACCGGCAGTTTGTAAATGCTCCATGATGTTTCGGCGCACTACTGGCAATACGGATATGCCTGTAGGGAATGTGTCAAGCCTGGGTTTGCAATTGATTCTGGAGTCAGCATCAAGAAAGATGGCCGTCTGGTGCTGTTCGAGCGCACCCATGAGGGCAAAACGCTTGTCATGATAGGCAGCGGCACCCCTGTTCTCACCGGTTGGGGGTATCCGGCTAAGATAGTCAACAGCCATTGGCCCGGTAGGACGGTGTGCAATTGCCCGAACCGGAAGGTCGCTGAAGTCGGCTGGCTCGTCTGTTAAAACTACCCAGGCCAGGTTCGGGGCATCATTGCATAGCACACGGGCACGCTGACGATACGGTTCGTGGATAGCCAGCGTACAAAGGCATACATTGGCGTTATTGTGATGATCAAATTCGATGAGGCGCTCCTCGATCCAGTCAGCCACATCCTGCGTGCAGTCTAGACGCTGGATTACCTGATGGAACTGTTCCCGATATTGCGGCTCAGCCAGATAATGGATATGAAGAAGCGCCGGCGGCGCATGCAGAGATAGTGGCCATGCAATTTCGGGCTTTACGAGGATATGCGCAGGAATGTTATAGCGGTTATCGTATACATAGACATCAGAGGTGGTGGACCAGATTGCAATACTTAAAGCTGCCTGGCTTGATCCCCACCATTCACTTGCCTCTGTTCCGACAAAACCTGTAGATGCCATCACATTCATGTTGCTGCCGGCAAGTGGCCGGAGATTCTCTTGCATTGATGCGAAAAAAATATCTTTTGTCCGCTGCAAGATGCCAAGATCACGTTTTACCACTGAAAACCCTCCATTATAGGAGGCGCGTATAGCGACTTGGTCTACAGTGGTTTCAAGCATGGGTAATTGTGAAAGCTTGATGCCGGCAATAGTACATAGCCGGTTCCAGTATTGATTCAGAACATCATGATTGCCAGCAGTGGCTGAACCTTTCACGTCGACAGGGCGAACGCCAGCATCTGCCCGCACAAAATCCGGCTCACTGACGAAAATCATGTCGGTATCCAGAACCACGATGTAAGGCTGGGTAAGGTTTGCTTCCGCCCATGCTCCGGTAACAATCCGGTTGATGGTGCCGTATGTACTTCCGGTGTTATTAAGTGGTGCGGACACGTAACTAACGCCCAGAGCTTCCAGTTTCTTCCGGGATTCAGCCGATAACGCAAGCTGCGGGCGCGGCGAAACAGCTACAATCGGCACATTCTGATAACGGCCGGCATATCTGCGGATACTTGAGCATAGCAGCAGGGCTTGCGGTTCCAGCCGGTTCGCCTCCACACAAATCAGGAAGATGATTTCTTCCGGCTTAAGTAATCGGTCATGATCAAGGCTAGGCACGATTATTTGCCGGACAGCATGCTGCTGGCGGCATTTGTACAAACGGAGGAGAGATTTTACGGCTTTTCTAAATGCAGAGAGTATGTTCACAGTCATGTGTGGATTATACATAGAGTTAACTTGCAGACTCATTCATCTGTCTGTAAATTGATTTGATCTGTGCTAGAAAAGCGGGGTCCGTGAGTCGCTGGTGCGATTTGATGTAATATTCAGACGCAAAGCACGTACATTTAATTACTATAGGAGACTGTGAATGAAAAAGATCATCATCGCTGCTGTTTTGGATTGTTTGCGGCTAATGTGGCATTTGCTGCTGATGCTAGCTGTGACGCTAAAGCTGCCGAGAAAAAATTAGCCGGCGCTGCTAAAACCAGCTTTTTGAAGAAATGTAATAGAGATTCCAGTGTTGCGGCCTGTGATACTAAAGCTGTTGAGAAAAAGCTGGCGGGTGCGGCCAAAAACTCATTCATCAAAAAATGTAATAAAGATGCGGCAATTGCTGCCTGTGGCACTGCCGCAGCCGAGAAAAAACTTTCTGGCGCTGCCAAGAACTCATTCATCAAAAAATGTGAAACTGATGCTGCAGCCTAGTTTAATTGCGGTTTTTAAAGCTTTTGCCATGAGAGTTCGTAATATTTCACTTGCGTGAGAAGATTTTGCAGGCTGTTATTTCCGGGCATTGGTATTTCCCAGTGCTTTGCAGCCAAGCACCGCGCAGTTTGTAAACGCCAAACCTCGGTAAGCAGCTAAAGCTTAGGCATGCGTCATGCTGCCATGCAGAATCCCGGAAGTGATTCCTGCTGTTTTCCAATATGTAATTTCAGGTCAGTGCCATCAACATCATTTTTTGCTTAAGCTAGTTCAACTAGTGATAGTATTAAACTGTTTTACACAACACTAAAAATAAATAATGGTTTGGGAATGGTAAGGTTTTATCATGATTACATTGACGCTAACTTTGGATTCATTGGCAACGTACATTGTTGCCATTGACATCATTGTGCTACTTGCTTACGTTCTTTATTTGTTCCGCAGAAACAGGGCGCTGGAAAAATCGGTTAAAAATATAACAGATTTTATTACTGAATATTTTACCCATACCGGGGCTGATGTTCGCGTCACCTGTTTCAAGCTGGATGGCTACAAGCGCTTTGTCACATTAATTGAGTCGCAGCCGTTAAAGCGGTTCCGTTATTCCAATGTGCTGGAAAATAATCTGATTTCCCACATATATCAAAAAACAGGCAACACCGTAGAGAAGATTTACTGGCGATTCCCGGTTGAAATTCATAAGGATGAAGTGGCTGCTGAGGCACACTGCGAGGCCGTCAGTGATGATTCGTATTTCGTCGATATCCATGCAATCGCTGAAGCCGGGGCAACCTATAAGGTTTCAGAGGCATCCTGGGATGAGTTCAAAAGCACAAAATAATAAGCCGGCATGCTGGGGCAGATGAATTGATGTAGGTCAACAACTGGTCGTTTCAGGTAGAAGTTACGAAGGCAATCGCGTAAAATCGACCGTTAACCCTTAATTCCCAATTTAAAAGGATTGTTTATGTTTCCAGAATACCGTGACTTGATTACTCAACTAAAGCACAATGATTTACACTTTACCAAGCTGTTCGATCGTCACAACGAAATTGACCAGAAGATCAAAAATATCGAGACGAATGTTGAGCAGGCTACAGATGCAGAAATTGAAACGCTCAAGAAAGAGAAATTGAACTTGAAAGACCAGCTTTATTCTATCTTGACCAAGGCTAGCGGCGTTTAATTCCCAGATATAACCCGGTGTACCGTCCCCTGTATTGATCTTGCTGCTGTTCCGTTATGCTGTCAGTGACTTTGCGTAACAGGGACGGATCAGGTTCGATGCAGGCGCAATCTTCTTTAAGCCGACGGTGCCGGTCGACTGAAAGCAATGAATACAAATTAAGAAA
>Ga0208882_1001058_pt1 | contig 11139 bp, 7 predicted proteins | sample LakWasMet14_LOW5_2_FD_183862 | JGI IMG/M metagenome (GOLD analysis project Ga0208882, IMG submission 183862) | Freshwater sediment methanotrophic microbial communities from Lake Washington under simulated oxygen tension - Sediment Metagenome... | ecosystem: Environmental > Aquatic > Freshwater >...
CCGGGCCATGGCTCTGGCCGAGCAGGGCGCCCTGCTGGTCAAGGGCAACCACGACGACATGGCGGTTTCGCCACCCGAGTCGAACCGCACCGTGGGCGACAGCTCGGCCGCCTGGACCCATGAGCAGCTCAACGCCACGCAGCGCGGATTTCTTCAGGCGCTGCCCATGACCCGCCAGGAAGGCGCCATGCTGCTGGTGCACGCCAGCGCCGATGCGCCCGGGCGCTGGCGCTACGTCTACGACCAGCAGGTTGCCACCCTGAGCCTGGACGCCGCCTCGGAATTCCCCGAGGTGCGCTACGTCTTTGGCGGCCACGTGCACTTCCAGACTCTTTACTACCGCGGTGCCAGCGCCGGTTTGATGAAGTTCGCGCCCACCCCGGGCGTGCCGGTGCCGGTGCCGCGCCACCGCTTGTGGCTCGCGACCGTCGGCTCGGTTGGCCAGCCGCGCGATGGCAACCCGCTGGCCATGTACGCCATGATGGACATCGCCAAGAGCCAACTCACTTTCCATCGGGTCGCCTACGACCAGGCCGCCGCGGCAGCGGCCATCCTGCGCACCGACCTGCCTGCCTTCTTTGCCGACCGCCTGGAGTTGGGACGATGAAACTGCTGGAATCGGGGACCTTGCTCGATGGCTTCCTGGTCGAGGACTGCTTGCATTCGGGTGGCATGGCCCACATCTACCGCGTCCACTATGCGGAAGGGGCGCGCAATCCCGGCTTCCCGATGGTCATGAAGATACCCCGCATGACGGCGGGCGACGGCGCCGAGAACATTGTCAGCTTTGAGGTCGAGCACCAGATCATGCAGGTGGTGACCGGAGCGCACGTGCCGCGCTTCGTCGCAGCCGGTGACCTCGCCAACATCCCCTACCTGGTGATGGAGTACGTGGTGGGTCAGACGCTGCAGCAGCGCCTCGATCAGGGCGAGCGGCTTGACGCGGGCGAGGTTGCGCGTCTTGGTGCGGCGATGGCGCGCGCCGCCCACAGCCTGCACAAGCAGGACATCGTGCACCTGGACCTGAAGCCGGCCAACGTGCTGATCACCCCGGAGGGCAAGGCGGTGCTGTTGGACTTCGGCCTGTCCTACCACGCCCACTATCCCGACTTGCTGGCCGAGGAGTTGCGCAAGGCCGTCGGCTCACCGGTCTGGATCGCGCCCGAGCAAGTGGTCGGCGTGCGCGGTGATCCGCGCAGCGACATCTTTGCCATCGGTGTCATGCTCTATGAGCTCGCCACCGGCGAACTGCCCTTCGGCAATCCGCAAACTGCGGCGGGATTGCGTCAGCGCCTGTGGATGGACCCGGCGCCGCCGCGCAAGCTGCGCCCCGACCTGCCGGAGTGGTTGCAGGAGGTGGTGCTGCGTTGCCTGGAGCCCGAGGCGGCCCGGCGCTACTCGTCGGCCGCCCATCTGGCATTCGACCTGAGCCACCCGGAGCACATCACCATCACCGAGCGCGGCCGCAAGACCCGGGGCACGGGTTTTCGGGTGCACTTCAAGCGCTGGCTCAAGGCCGCCGGCATGCACTACCAGCCCAGCCCTCTGGTGTCGCAACAGCTCGACGACGTTCCTATCCTGATGGTCGCGTTGCCGCACAAGGACGTGACCGATGCCACACTGTATTCCCTGCGGCAGGCGGTGGGCCGCTCGCTGGGCTTGCGCCCGGGCGCGCGCCTGGCCTGTGTCACCGTGATCTCGCCCAGCCAGACCAGTGCCTCCAGCAACGAGCAAAGCGAGACCAGCGTGCACCGGCGCTATCTGAACCAGATGCGCCAGTGGACCCAGCCGTTGGACCTGTCGACCCACCAGACCTCGTACCACGTGCTGGAGTCCAGCGACGTGGCACAGGCACTGGTGCGCTACGCCGAAGGCAACCAGGTCAGCGTGATCGTCATGGGCGCGGCGACCCACGGCCTGCAAATGCAGCGCTTTGTCGCCACCGTGCCGATCAAGGTCGCGATGGAAGCGCCCTGCACGGTGATTCTGGTCAAGCAGTCGCTGCCGTTTGAACGCCTGGGCCATACTGGCGTCGAGTCGGTCAAGGACGACGTGCCGTTTTAGCCCCGCCACTGCGCGGCCTGGCCCCCGGCGGCGACAATGTCGCCATGACCGCAAGCATCCACCCCTTCGAGACCCTCACGCCCGACCTGGTGATGGATGCGCTGGCAAGCGTCGGCCTGTACGGCGATGGCCGCCTGATGGCCCTGAGCTCATATGAGAACCGGGTCTACCAGGCGCATCTGGAAGACGGCCGCGCGGTGGTCGCCAAGTTCTACCGGCCGCAACGCTGGACCGACCAGCAAATCCTGGAGGAGCACCGCTTCTCGACGGAACTGATGGCCGCCGAGATTCCCGTGGTCGGGCCCCTGAGTTTGCAGGGCAGCACGCTCAACCACTTTGGTGACTTCGCCTTCAGCGTCAGTCCGCGTCGCGGCGGGCGCGCGCCCGAGCTGGATGACCCCGACGTGCTGGAGTGGGTCGGGCGCTTCCTCGCCCGTATCCATGCCGTAGGGGCGCAGCGACCGTTTGTCAGCCGCCCGGCGCTGGACCTGGCCAGCTTTGGCATCGAGCCGCGCGAGTGGCTGCTCGCCCATGATCAGGTGCCGCTGGACGTGCAGGCCCTGTGGGCCAGAACCAGTCAGCAGGCCATCGACGTCGTCGCGGCCTGTCCGTTCTTTGCCGGCGCCAGCCAGGCGCGCGAAGCCGAACCGATCCGGCAGTTGCGCCTGCATGGCGACTGCCATCCCGGCAACATCCTGTGGACGCCACTGGACGCACCGGCTGGCGCCTTGCCGGGGCCGCACTTCGTGGATCTGGACGACGCGCGCAGTGGCCCGGCGGTGCAGGACCTGTGGATGCTGCTCAGCGGCGACCGCCAACAGCGCACGCGCCAGCTGGGTGCGCTGGTCGATGGCTATGAACAGTTCCGCGATTTCGACCGGCGCGAACTGGCGCTGATCGAACCGCTGCGCACCTTGCGGCTGATTCACTACAGCGCCTGGCTGGCCCGGCGCTGGGCCGACCCCACCTTCCCCATCAACTTCCCGTGGTTCGGTTCGAGCGACTACTGGCAGGGCCAGGTGCAGATGCTGCAGGACCAGATCGAGGCGATGCAGGAGGCGCCGCTGGTGGTGTGAGCGCTCAGCCAATCACCCCCACCAGCCACAGCGGAACGATCGGGAAAAACAGGAACAGCAGCGTGCGCAGCACGTCGCTGATCAGGAAGGGCATCACACCGCGGTAGGTCTCGGCCATGGGCACGGTCTTGGCGATGCTGTTGACGACGTAGACGTTGAGGCCGACCGGCGGCGCGATCAGCCCGAAACCAACGGTCATCAGCACCATGATGCCAAACCAGATCGCCGTCATGTCCTTGGGCATGCCGAAGTCCAGCAGCATGATCATCGGGAAGAAGATCGGGATGGTCAGCAACAGCATCGACATCTCGTCCATCACCGCGCCCAGCAAGACATAAAACAGCAGGATCGCGCCCACCACCGCCAGCGGAGGCAGGCCCCAACTGCCGACCACGGCGGCCAACTGGTTGGGCACCTGGGTCATGGCCAGCGCGGCATTCATCAGGTCGGCGCCCACGAAGATGAAGAAGATCATGGCCGCGCTAGCGGCCGTGCCGAGAAAGCTCTCGCGGAATCGGCCCAGCGTCATCTCGCCCTTGCCGATGGCGGTGAGCAAAGTTGACGCTGCGCCCACCGCCGCGCCTTCGGTGGGAGTGAAGAAGCCGCCATAGATGCCGCCAAACACCAGCACGAAGATCACCAGGATGGGCAGCACGCCGACCACGGTGGCCAGGGTCAGGCGCTCGCGATCGCTCTGGACTTCAGGGGCATGGCCCGGAACCACACGCACGTAGATGGCAACCGCCACCATGTAGCCCAGCATGGCGATGATGCCCGGCACCACCGCGGCGGCGAACAGCTTGGTGATGTTCTGCTCTGTCAGGATGGCGTAGATCACCAGCACCACCGAAGGCGGCAACTGGATGCCCAGCGTGCCGCCGGCGGCCAGCGTGCCGGTGGCCAGACGGCCCGAGTAGCCGTGGCGTTCCATCTCCGGCAGTGCCACGCCGGTGATGGTGGCGGCGGTGGCGACCGAGGAGCCGCTGATGGCGCCGAAGGCGGCGCAGGCCAGCAGCGAGGCCATCGCCAGCCCGCCCCTGAAGCCACCCATCACGCAGGCGGCGAAGGAAAACAGCGACTTGCTGATGCCGCCCTTGGTGGCGAAGTTGCCCATCAGGATGAACAGCGGAATGACCGACAGGTCGTAGCTGGCAAAGCGGGCAAAGGCCTGCGCGTTGACGAAGGCGGAAAACGGACCCCAACCGGTCTGGGTCAGGTAGCCGATCGCGCCGGCGCAGAACATGCTTACCGCGATCGGCAGCCGTACTGCCATGAATAGCAGCATGCTGCCGAAGATCAGGCCGGTGAGTTGCAGCGGGCTCATGCTGCGCTGCCTGTTGGGTCAACCGGCTTGAACAGTGCCTGGTGCAGGCCTATGAGGGCCGTCAGCGCGAACGGCGGCACCATGGCGGCGTACACGATCCACTCCGGGATGCCCATCAGCATGCTTTGCGACTGGGCGTTGAAGGCGTTGATGCCGCCCATGGCGGTGCGCCAGGCCAGCAGCAGGAACACCGTGGCGAGCACCATGGCGCCAACGCGATCGAGCGCATCATTGGTGGCATCACGCAGGCCGGTGGTGAAGAAATCAACAATGATGTTGCCGCGGCGCAGCTGGCACAGGGGCATGAAGGCGGCGATGGCGATGCCCGAGGCCATGGCGGTGAGTTCGAACGCGCCGGCAAGTGATCCGCCGCTGGTGTTTCTCAGTATCAGGTTGCCGCAGGTCAGCAAAGTGATGAAGGTGAGCAGTCCTCCGGCGAGGACCGCGCACAGGTTGGCCAGAGTGGAAAGTAATCGCATGGAGGCTCGCTTTCAATGGCATTGCCGACGCTGCAGCATAGCCCACGCCCATGCGGATGGGGCTCAGGGTTGACGTGGTTGACAGCCGGCGCCGGCAAAGATACCGTTATCAAGCATCATTAATTTTCGCCCCTTCAGGAGACCCATCATGACGTCCATCAAACCCGTTCGTGCCCTGTTGACTGGCTTGCTGCTCAGCACCTGCGGCAGCCTCGCCTGGAGCCAGGAAGTGGTGCTCAAGGTGGCGCACTTCCTGCCACCCGGCTCCACGGCGCACGCCAAGTTCATCACGCCCTGGTGCGACAAGATCAACAAGGAGTCGGCGGGCAAGCTCAAGTGCCAGATCTACCCGGCCATGCAGCTCGGCGGCACGCCGCCGCAGTTGATCGACCAGGTGCGCGACGGCATTGCCGACATCGTCTGGACACTGCCTGGCTACAGCGCCGGGCGTTTCCCCGCGATCGAGGTGTTCGAGCTGCCCTTCATGACCAAGACCGCCGAGGGCGCCAGTCGTGCCATCTGGGAATACGCGGCGGTCAACAAGCTGGATCAGACCGAGTTCAAGGACGTGCATCCCATCCTGTTCCACGTGCACGACGAAGGTCAGTTGCATCTGCTCAAGGGACCGATCAAGCAGATGTCTGATTTCAAGGGCCTGAAGCTGCGCGCGCCGACGCGCCAGACCAACAAGTTCCTGGCCGCCTTGGGCGCCACGCCGGTGGGCATGCCGGTGCCGCAGGTGTCGGACGCGCTTTCCAAAGGCGTCATCGATGGCGCCATGCTGCCGTGGGAGGTGGTGCCCTCGGTGAAGGTGCAGGAGCTGGTGAAGTTCCACAGCGAGAGCGACCCGAAGTCGCGCGCCATCTACACCACCGCCTTCGTCTTTGCCATGAACAAGGCCAAGTACGCCAGCCTGTCGCCTGAACTGAAGAAGGTGATCGACGCCAACGGGGGCGCGGAGAGCTCCGCCTGGGTTGGCAAGGTGTGGGACCAGTCTGCCACCGGAGCGCGCAAGCTGGCGGCCGATCGCGGCAACCAGTTCAACACCATCGGCGTCGACGAGTTGCACAAGTGGGAGGCCGCCGGACAGTCTGTGGTCGACTCCTGGCTGTCCGAGGTGTCGGGCAAGGGCTACGACGGCAAGGCCCTGCTCAAGAGTGCGCGCGAGCTGATCCAGAAATACGACCAACGCTGAGCGGTCCCCGTCGGCCCTGAGCCTTGGCATGAACGCCGCCGAAACCCTGTTGCAAGCCGGCGCGGCGCAGGCCATCGCGCTGGAGTGCGGCGACCAGTGCCTGAGCTACGCGGCGCTGCGCCAGCGCGTGCGCCGCGCCGCTGGCGCCTGGCGCGCGCTGGGTCTGCAGGGCGGCGAGCGGGTGGTGGTGTTTGCACCCGACAGCATTGAGTGGGTGGTGGCCTATCTGGGGGTGATCTGGGCCGGTGGCGTGGCCATTGGCGTCAACCCGCGCCTGAGCATGGCCGAGCTCGGTCCGATTCTGGCCGAGAGCGCCGTACGCTTCATCTGGCACGAAGCAGAGGGCGCTGCTGAGCTGACCGGCCTGCTGGCTGGTATGCCGCAGGCGCCCACGCCGGTGTCCGCCGCGGCGGGCGCATCGCCGTGGGCCAGCGCCCTGGCGCAGGCCCACGACATCGACGCGCTGGCGCAGGACGAGCAAGCCCCGGCGCTGTGGATCGGCACCTCGGGCACCACCGGCGCCTCCAAGGGCGTGGTGCACGCGCAGCGCGTGGCGTGCCAGCCGCATGCATTCGCCAGCGGTGTGCTGGGGCTTGGGGCCAGCGATCGTTTGTACGCCAGCTCCAAGCTTTTCTTTGCCTACGCGCTGGGTAACAGCCTGCTGGCCGGGCTGCGCGCCGGTGCCACGGTGATTCTGGATCGTCAATGGCCCGAGCCCGAGCGCGTGCTGGCCATGGTGCGCCAGCACCGGCCGACAATCGTCTTCTGCGTGCCCACGCTGTACAGCCGCATGCTGCAAACCGGCGTGGCCGGGCAACTGGCCGGGCAGGGGGTGCGCCATTTCGTCTCGGCCGGCGAGTCCTTGCCGGCGGCGGTGCGCGGCGCCTGGCGCGAGGCCACCGGCTTGGGCATCGTCAGCGGCTACGGCACCTCCGAGACGCTGTGCCTGATGCTCTACAGCGAGAACGACCAGGGTCTGCTGCAGCCGACGCCTGGCACCCAGTTGCGCTTTGCGCCAGAGACCGACCCGGCGCTGCCGCAACGCATCTGGCTACACAGCGGCACCGTCGCGCTGGGCTACTGGAACCGCCCCGAGTCACAGGCCGATGGCTTTCACGACGGCTGGTATTGCCCGGGCGACATGTTCCTGCGCCGCGAGGACGGTTGGCTGGAGTACGCCGGGCGCAACGACGACATGCTCAAGATCAGCGGGCGTTGGGTCAGCACGCTGTGGGTCGAGCAGGCGCTCAGTCATGCCGCCAGCCAGAGCGTGACGCAGCTGGCCTGCATCGGCGTGCCGACGCCGGAGGGCCTGACCGCGCTGTCCCTGCTGGTGCAGGCCGCGCCAGGCCAGCAGGCGGTCGCGGCCGAGCGCATTGCCGCCGGCATCGATGCCCTGCCGACCTACCGCCGCCCGAACTGGGTGCATTGGGTTGATGCCTTGCCCCTGACCGCCACCGGCAAACTGCAGCGTGCGCGCTTGCGGGCGCTGCACCAGGCGGCGCTGGCGAGTGAGCCGCTCAAGACCTGAGTCGGCCGGCCTCAGGCGTTGCGCACCCGGGTCTCGCGCTCGGTTTGCAGTGCCGCCAGAATCTCCGCCTCGGGCAGCCCCAGCACTTGCAGCGTGAAGGACGAGAGCTGCAGGCCAGCCTCCAGCGTCTCCGGTACCACGGCGGTGGCGCCGGCGCTGCGCAATTCCTGCGCATGCTGCTCATCGCGCGAGCGGGCGTAGATCGGCAGGTGAGGATAGGCCTCGCGGGCCGCCTTGACGGTGTGCATCGCCGCGGCCGGCTGGTCCATGGTGACCACCAGTGCGGCGGCGTTGGCGGTATGCAGCTTGCGCAACAGGTCGCCGCGCGCAGCATTGCCAAAGTAGACCGGCCGGCCCTTTTGAACCAGGCGGGCCACCACGCTGGCGTCGTGCTCGATCGCCACGTAGGCGACGTGCTGTTTGTGGAATACCTCGGCCAGCAGCTGGCCGACGCGTCCCTGGCCGGCGATCACCACATGGCCGGACAGGCTGTGCGGCAGCGCCAGCCCGGCGGCCTGCCCCTCGGACTGGCGCCGGTGATCGATCCGCTCGCCAAAGCGGCTGCCCAGGCGGGCAAACAGCGGCGTGGCCATCAGGCTCAGGCTGACCACCAGCAGCATGAACTGCGCCACGTCGGCCGGCAGCAGCCGGGTGGCGGCCGCCGCACCGATGACGATGAAGGCGAATTCACCACCCTGCGCCAGCAGCATGCCGCCCTCCAGCGCCTTGCCCCATGGCAAGCCCCCGGCGCGCAGCACGCCACCCGTCACCACCGTCTTGATGGCCATCAGTCCGAGCACCGAAGCCGCGATCCAGAAAGGCTGTCCAAGCACCGCGCGCACATCAATGGCCATCCCGACGGACATGAAGAACAAGCCCATCAACAGCCCCTTGAAGGGCTCGATCGTGACCTCCACCTCATGCCGGTATTCGGTCTCCGCCAGCAGCAGCCCGGCGACGAAAGCGCCCAGTGCCAGCGACAGGCCGGCCGCCGCCGTGGCGCCGGCCGTGCTCAGGGCAATCAACAGGGTCAGGGCCATGAACACCTCGGGCTGGTGCTGTTTGGCAAACAGCCGGAACACCGGACGGATGACGCGCCGGCCGAGCACGAAGATCAGCGCCACCACGCCCACTGACTTGAGCGTGGTCAGCGTCAGTGTCTGGGCCAGTCCTTCGGCCGACTTGCTGGTCAGCAGGTCCACCAGGATCAACAAGGGCACCACTGCCAGGTCCTGCAGCATCAGGATGGCGAAGGTGGCCTGTCCCAGCGGCTTGGCCAGGCCGCGCTGCTGCGACAGCAATTGCATCACGACGGCGGTCGACGACAGCGACAACACCAGCCCGAGCACCAATGCCACTTGCACGGTGTTGCCGAACAGCCAGGCCAGCAAGCCGATCACCAGCGAGCTCAGCAGTACCTGCGTGGAGCCCGCCAGGAAGACCCAGCGCCGCATGGCCCACATGCGCTGAACCGACAACTCCAGCCCGATCAGGAACATCAGGAACAGCACGCCCAGCTCCGCCAGTGACTGAACGCCTTGCGCCCTGGGGAAGGTGAAGGTCTCCAGCCAGGGCCAGCGGTCCATCCACAAGGCAAAGCCGTAGGGTCCGGCCAGCACGCCGGCCACCAGGAAGCCCAGCACCTGGTTGATGCGCAACCGCTGCAGCAACGGGATCAGGATGCCAACCAGGGCCAGAAACAACAGCGTTTCTCGCAGGTAGGGCAGTGGCAGGGTGTGGTCCATGGCCCAGACATGTTAAAGGACCGGACGCCAGCGCCAGCGGGGCGCGCCTTGCCTTGGGACGAACCGGCGGCAAGACTAGGACTTGTGCTCGGCCTCTTGCAGCAGGCGCCACATCACCTTGCCGGCGCCGCTCTTGGGCAGGGCGTCGACGAACTGCACCGCCCGTGGCACCTTGTACACCGCCATGTTGTCGCGGCACCAGGCAATCAGCTCCTGCTCGTTGAGCTGGCCCCGGTGTGAAGCCCGCAACACCACCACCGCCTTGACCGATTCACCACGGTAGCTGTCCGGGGTGGCAATGATGCAGGCCTCCTGGATGGCGGGGTGCCTGAACAGCAGCGCCTCCACCTCGGCCGGCCAGACCTTGAAGCCCGAGGCATTGATCATGCGCTTGAGCCGGTCGGTGAGAAAGAAGTAGCCGTCCTGGTCGACATGGCCGAGGTCGCCGGTGCGAAAGAAGCGCTTGCCATCGATTTCCACGAACACCGCCTCGGTGGCGGCAGGTTGCTGCCAGTAGCCCTGGAACACCTGTGGCCCGCAGACCATGATTTCGCCTTGTTCCCCGGTGGGCAACTCCTGCAGGGTATCGGGGTCGACCACGCGGGCATCCACGCTCATGAAGGGAATGCCCAGGCATTGTTGTTTGGGCGCATCCGGCGGATTGCTGTGCGAGGGTGCGGCGGTCTCGGTCAGTCCGTAACCCTCGGCGTAGCGCAGGCCGAACTGCTCCCACAGGCGCTGCGCGACGGCCTGCGGCATGGCCGCACCGCCGCCACCGATGTAGACCAGGCTGGACAGGTCGTACTGGGCGAAGTTGGGGCTGCCCATCAGGTCGATCACCATGGTGGGGATGTTGGTCCAGCTGGTCACGCGCCAGCGCGCGATCAGCCGGCCGGCCAGCTCACGGTCCCAGCGCGGCATGATGATCAGCGTCGCGCCGCAGTAGATGTTGGCGTGCATCAAGCTCACCATGCCGGTGATGTGAAACATCGGCACCACCATCAGGGTCACGTTCTCGCTGGTGGCGTTGCCCCACAGGCCGCTGGCCACCGCGTTGTGCATGATGCTGCGGTGCGCGTGCATGCAGCCCTTGGGCAGACCGGTGGTGCCGCTGGTGTAGGGCAGCACGGCCAGGTCGGCGCTGCCTACTGTCAACGCGGGCGGCGCGCCGGCGAAGCCCAATGCCACCTCCCAGGTGTGGACCTGGCCATCCTGCATCACCGGCAGCGCGTGTCGCGTCAGCAGCCAGTCGGTCCAGGCCGCGGGCGGCGCGTCGTCACCGCTGGCGCCAGCGTCAAAGGCGTCGGTGAAGTGCGTCACCAGCAAGTGCGTCAGACGCTGCCCGGGCGCCAGCGCATCGCTGGCGCGCGCCAGCTCGGGCGCCAGGTCCGAGGTGGTGATGGCCAGCCTGGCCTGGGGATCGGTGATGTAGTGCTTGAGCTCCTCGGCGCGGTTCATCGGGTTGACCGGAACCACCACCGCGTTGGCGCGCAGGATGGCAAAGTGGGCGATCACCAGTTGCGGGCAGTTCTGCATGTCGAGCAGCACCCGATCGCCCTGGCGCACACCCAGGCTGTGCAGGTAGCCGGCCAGCCGTTGCGCCTGGTCGCGCAATTCGCCGTAGCGTAGCACCCGTCCGAAGAAGATCAGCGCGGCCTTGTGCGGATAGCGCCGCGCACTGGTCTCCAGGTTGTCCCAGAGCGAAGTGGCCGGTACGGTGATGCT
>Ga0208882_1001060_pt1 | contig 11121 bp, 9 predicted proteins | sample LakWasMet14_LOW5_2_FD_183862 | JGI IMG/M metagenome (GOLD analysis project Ga0208882, IMG submission 183862) | Freshwater sediment methanotrophic microbial communities from Lake Washington under simulated oxygen tension - Sediment Metagenome... | ecosystem: Environmental > Aquatic > Freshwater >...
CCAGCAACACATCGATTAGCGGTGTGCGATCTTCGTTGTTGATTTTAGGTAATTGTGGCTTGAGTGAATCCATGCGGCCATTTTAACCTGATTTTTAAGGTATTGCCTGCGACTAATGAGAAGTTACTAACTTTTCATACAACCCTTTGATAAATATGATCAAGATAGCAAACCTGCTTTAAGTTCATGCCTTGGTTTAGTCATCAGAGGAAAGGGTTTGGGGCGACGCTTGATGGCCCGCGGTTCAACTCGGTCCGGTCGGTCGGGAACCTTCTCTTTAGCGACCATGCCGATGAGCTTTCCGTAGAGGACAGCGAAGTCCGGTTGATCTGCGATAGCGAGATAAGGGGCCAAACTGGAAAGATGCTGCACGCTGCCCTTGAAACTCACCCGTTGGATGTCGACGTGATAGATTTGTTTTGCGCCCCAGATCAATGACCGTATCAAGTTGTAGGCGAGCAAATAGACGAGCACTTCTTTTTTTGCCATCTCCGGCGTTCGGGTGCGCAACACCTCCATGCCCAGCGTAGTCTTGATGTGGCGGAAATTAAGCTCGATGGTCCAGCGCCGACGGTACAAGCCGGCCATCGCCGCTTTGGTGTAGAAGCCCGCGTCGAACAAGGTGGTAACGATGTCAAGCGTCTGTGAACGAAAGCCCTTCTGTTCGATAACGACGCGGATTTCGCGCACCCGCAGCTGCTCCGGCAAAGTGGCGTGCTCCTCCGGCGACAGACCCGCAGGGCGTAGCTTCGGCTTTTCCCAAGCCACGAGATGATCCTGCTTGCCGAGCTTCTGACCGGTCTGATAATCCGGTTTGCGGTTGAGAATACGAAAAACGGCATGAACACCCTGCCGGTTTAAAAGAACAATATCGGCAAACGAGCAAAAACCCCGGTCACCCAAGGCGACTTCTCCGGGCAAAAAGGTTTTAATCAGGTCGCGGAACAAGTGGCGTTCATGCCCGCCCTTCTTGCCAAACCGCAACGACTGGAACAATCCCGTCTCCAGGGAAAACACGCCAACAAAAGGCAGCACCGGAAAACCGCAACCGGGCTTCACGTTGCCGGGCAAGGCGAATTCTTCAAGGTTAGCGGCTGTATCGGGGGCTTGGCACGAGGAACCGTCGACCACGCGCACTTTGTGCTGTCCCAGCCATAAATCATCCACTTCGACCTGAGCGTCAACTCGCTGTATGCCCCAGCCAATCACCTTCCAGATAAAGGCCAACGGCAACCTCAGGCGTGCCTTGCAATACGCCGCCGTGTTTTGCGAGAGCGGCGGGCTGTGCGGTTGGAGCGACAATTGCGCCACTAGCCGGCTAACTGCTTGGCGACACGAGCCATCGCTATCCAGCACTTGGGCTATAAAAGCTAACAGCGTCACCAATCGAATAACTGGAATAACTGGGGTCAGAGTAAAGTTATTTTGAGTTTACTCTGACCACAGTTATTCTTTGAGTTTACTCTGACCCCAGTTATTCATGTCCATCCAAGTTCACTACACCGGTTGCGCCCGGTTTAAGCCGCATATCGGCGATAAGCGAGCGGTTTTTATTGTTATCCGCAATAAACCAACCGGATAAATCAACCGCGTCTGGGGCGAGATTAATCAAGGTAACAGTTTCATGCCCTGGATCTTCGCCTTCGGGATTGACCAGCGCCGCTACAATCTGGACGCCGGGCTCTTTTTCTGGAGGAATAAGAGTCCCTTCGCACTGCGGCAGCCGATGGCCGGTGTGATCGTCGGTATGCCAGCACTGCGACTGAAAAGCCAGAAAAACGGCGACCCATTGTTCCGGCCAAACCTCAGCGCCGACACCGACAATGACTTTATCGACACTTGGAAAATGAAAAAGTAACCCGCCGTCCTGCCAAACGCCGTCATCCTTGACAAACTCACCGACATTACCTTGATTCATGTGAATATCATGAATTCCGTTTCCAGGCTTAAAACCGAAATATTTATCTTTTAGACCGTTTTCAGGTCCCCAGCGTTCGCCGAAAGCATAGACGCTTGCCCGTTCGTCGCCGATGGCGCGTTGCACATAAGCATCTATTTTTTCGTTGAGATCATTATCCGGGCCGGGAACGTTATAGGGCAAAGGGCGTATTTGTCTGGGATCGAACAGATTGCCGCGTATGAAATCCAGCGCCATTTTGTTTGGCGCACTCTGTAGCGGGGTAAAACCTTTATCCAGGTGCGCCAGCTTTTCCAGGACAGGATGCTGAAAATCATCAATGATCAGATACATCAGCTCGGAAGGCGCAAGATTGGACTTTACATTAACGGCAATACGATAGTCTGTCGTATCGTCGATAAGATGCACTTGATAATGCGGGCTTGATCTTTGTCCAATTATTTTATTGATGGCCTTGCCTTTAAGAACACCGTATTGTTTAAGCGCCATGACGCCTCCTCAAGAATATTGTGATTGGAAATGACATATCCGCCCATCGGAACGGTTAAATGCATGCTTGCGATGTCTCATGATGAATGGCCGTTTCAATACGATTGAATGGAATCACGGAGCTTTCCCTCAGTATCACAATAGTCTTGAAAGAATGGATTATTGTGTCTTTGCTATCCTCAAATATCTATAAGTATGAGTACCATCAGTGTTATTACTAACTGATGTTACGCAAGCCAGATAACAACACCACGAAGACACGAAGAGCACGAAGTTTCATGTTTTTATATTGCTTTCACGTTGAAACATCATTGCTTGTTGTAGAGTTGACTTTAGCTGCTCCCCCTACGCATCAACTTAGGCAAGAAACCACATATTCAGTCAATTAGGGCGCCAGCAGATTGATTGATAAACCACGCAGAACACAAAGTTTTATATTGTCTTCGTGTCCTTCGTGTCTTCGTGGTGAAAATCTCTTAGCTATTGCGTAACATCAGTTACTAAGTGCTTGCTTTTACGGAGGATAGTCGTCGGTACATCTTGCACACCCCACAATTCGATCAATCTATTTTCAGCACCTTGGCTCCGCGAATCTTTCCTGTCTTCAGTTCGATCAGCGCCTCGTTGGCCTGTTCCAATGCAAACACCTGAACCTCGGACCGTAGATTCATTTCAGCCGCCAGATTCAAAAATTTCTTCACATCGCTTCGGGTGATGTTGGCGACGCTCTTTAGCTCTTTTTCCTGCCAAAGATGCAGCGGATAATCCAGCTTCAGCAGGCTGCGATTGTCGTCTTCCTTGCGAATCGCATTAATCACCAGTCTGCCGCCGGATTCCAGATTAGCCAACGCTTCAACGACAGGTTCCCATGCCGGAGTGGTGTCGATGATACTGTTCAGTTTAAAGGGGGCGCGCTCATGGGTAGCCCCTGCCCACACCGCCCCCAGTTCCTTGGCAAATACTCTTTCCTGTAGGCTTCGGGCAAAAACATAAATTTCGCTATTCGGATAGCGGTGTTGCGCCATTTTTAATACCAAATGCGCCGATGCGCCAAAGCCGGTCAGTCCCAGTCGTTGCCCGTCCTTTAGGCCGGTCAAGCGCAATGACCGATAGCCGATTGCACCGGCGCAAAGCAACGGGGCGGCCTGTAGGTCGGAAAATCTCTCCGGAATTGCATAAGCGAAATCTTCCGCAACCGTCATATATTCGGCATAGCCGCCATTGGCATCACGACCTGTCGCTGCGAAAGCAGGGCACAGGTTTTCATTGCCTGCCAGACAAAACTTACATGAGCCGCAAGCGGAGAAAATCCAGGCAACGCCTACCCGGTCACCTGTTTTGACAGTCTTTACTTTACTGCCGATAGCTTCGACCCGGCCGACCACTTGATGGCCGGGAATGATCGGCAAGCGTGGCGGCGGAGTGCGGCCTTCGATTTCATCCAGTTCGGTATGACAAACCCCGCAAGCCGAAACTTTCAGCAGGAGTTCCTGTTCACGCGGAATCGGAACAGGCAGTTCCGTCAATTCCAGCGGCATTTGATTTTCTTTAAGATTACATAAGGCTTTTAATACCATGGCTTTCATTAATTCACCCTCGCTTGATTTTAATTTTGCTACGGCTTTTTGCGCAAAGCTATAAGTAATGTCCCCAATTGAAACCCTATCGGAGTTATGTTGGAATCAACAGTCCGTGTTGTTGGAGATAACTACCCATGTCGTGATTTCCTGATAGAGCCTTCCCACGAAGACCGTGAGAACGATAAAACACCTGGAGCATATTTAATGAGCGGTCTGCAACGCATGTTGGACGATATTGAAATGGAAGTTAACCTGACCCGGCACCTGATCGGTAAGGATGCATTGGATGACAGGGTCATGGCGGCCATAAAACAAGTGCCTCGACATAAGTTTTTGCCTGCGGATTTTCGCTTTCTTGCCTACGATAACGGCCCTGCGCCCATTGGCTCCGGGCAGACTATTTCCCAGCCGTATATTGTTGCCTTGATGACCGACTTATTGAATACCCAGCCTACCGATACCGTTCTGGAAATCGGCACGGGTTCCGGTTATCAGGCGGCCATCCTGTCGAAACTGGTTAAACAGGTTTATTCGCTTGAAATAATAGAAGAGCTGTCTGCCAAGGCGCGCCGCCGACTTGAAAAACTGGGCTACAACAATGTAACGGTACACACCGGCGACGGCCACTTCGGCTGGCCGGAGCATGCGCCTTTTGACGGCATCATCGTGACCGCCGCGACGCCTTATATTCCCCAAGCCCTGATCGATCAACTGCGCGAAGGCGCTCGCCTGGTTATACCGGTCGGTTTTCCCTTCAGCTATCAGGAGTTGATGGTGGTAGAAAAAAAGGCCGACGGCAAAATCGAGACCCGTAATATTCTCGGTGTCAGTTTTGTACCGCTTACCGGCGAGTGCGACACGGAAACAAAAGACGTAGGTGATCAGCGCTATGAATAACAACTATGACATAAAAGATTTTGCTCTGGCCGACCAGGGGCGCGAGCGCATTGAATGGGCGCTGACCGAAATGCCGGTATTGAGCGCCATCCACGATCGTTTTGCCAAACAGCGGCCATTGTCGGGTGCCCGGATCAGCGCTTGCCTGCACATCACAACGGAAACCGCCAACCTGGCCCGCACCCTGAAAGCGGGCGGCGCTGAGTTGGTGTTGTGCGCCAGCAATCCTCTCAGCACCCAGGACGATGTCGCTGCCGCACTGATGCAGCATTATCAAATCCCCACTTTCGCCATTCGCGGCGAAGACGGCGTCACCTATTACCGGCATATCGCCAAGGCGCTGGATCATAGGCCGCAACTGACCATGGACGACGGCGCGGATCTGGTCAGCGAGCTGCACAAAAACCGCTGCGATTTGTTGGTCGAGGTGATCGGCGGCACCGAAGAAACCACCACCGGCGTGATTCGGTTGCGTGCCATGGCGGCAGAGGGTGCGCTCAAATTCCCGGTGATTGCGGTCAACGATGCGATGACCAAACACCTGTTCGATAACCGTTACGGCACCGGCCAAAGTACGCTGGATGGCATTATCCGCGCCACCAACATACTGCTGGCCGGTAAAACCTTCACGGTTGCAGGTTACGGCTGGTGCGGACGCGGCATCGCGATGCGTGCCAAAGGCCACGGTGCGCAAGTTATCATCACCGAAGTCGAGCCGTTGAGGGCGCTGGAAGCCGCGATGGACGGCTTTCGCGTCATGCCCATGCTGGAAGCTGCCGCTCTTTCGGATTTTATTGTTACCGCAACCGGCGACAAGCATGTGCTGGATCACGCGCATTTTGAGGTCATCAAAGACGGCTGCGTGATCGCCAATTCCGGGCATTTTAATGTTGAAATCAATATTCCGGCGTTGGAAAAACTGGCCGTAACAAAACACCGGCCGCGAGCCAGCGTCGAGGCCTATCGGCTAAAAGACGGGCGCACTGTAAGGCTGCTGGCCGAAGGGCGGCTGGTCAACCTGGCTGCCGCAGAAGGCCATCCGGCAACCGTCATGGACATGAGTTTTGCCAATCAGGCTTTAAGCATTGCCTATTTGTGGGAGCAGGGGAGGAATCTTGAACACGCAGTACATCCGGTGCCGGTCGATATTGATCAACAGGTCGCGGTGATGAAGCTGGCGGCGATGCGCCTTAGTATTGACAGTTTAAGCCCGGAACAGCAGGCGTATCTGGCATCATGGAAAGAAGGCACATGAAGCTAAAAAGCGCATTTTTTCCACGAAAAACACGAAAGACACGAAAATGATCAAGAGTTACCGAGCCGTGAAGAGTTACCGAAGAGGAATGGTTTTGCCGATATTGCGTATCTTTTCGTGCTTTTCGTGTCTTTCGTGGACGACTGATTTTTCTCTTATCGCCCCATTAAACGGGTGGGAGCAATAGATATGTCATCAAATCTTAATATCCTGAAATGGTTATTCGCGCTGGTGCTTATTTTCGGCGGGTTTACCGTTTACAAGGTTTTTGGGGTACTGGCAACTGATGTCGGCAATAAAGAATACGTATGGTTGTTAAAGATTATCTCCGAGTTCGGCTTGTTTACATCGGTGGTGATTTCAGTGGGTTTTTTTCATCACTGGATCATCGCTACCGAAGAGCGCAAGGAAACCGAGAAGATATTTCAGAGTGTATTGACCAAGTATATCGATGGGACAGTTATCAATGCCAAGAAGCGGGGTTTTTTAGGCATCACCGAGAAAGAATTGGATTTTTCCGAGATCATGCACAGCCTGTATCCCGGCGATTATGTGTACTGGTTAATTACCTTTGATCCCCGCTATCGGCATTATTGCCGGGAGTTTGAACTCGCCATTAAAAAAGGCGTTCATTTCAGGATGCTTGTTTTGAAGGACGGCCCGGCTTCAGAGCTTCATGCGCAGGAAATAATCGGCTTTGGCGCCGAGGAATTCCGGCAATATAACCGCTTGTTTTTGTCATCGCTCGAAGATATAGCGGGACACATCACTGAAAAGGATGGCGGGACGCTGGGCGTATTTTCCTACGATTACGATAATTTACCCAGCACGCCTTTGTTTATGGTTCTTCGCAAAAAGTTAAAAGTCCTGGAAATATTCAACAGCTTTTACCTGTCCGAGCCGATAGGAAGAATGCCTTATTTGCATTGGCAGTCTGAACTGAAAAACGATACCAGTGATTTTTTCGAATCGGAAAAATGGAACATGCCGGATCTTTTTTTAGATTATTTTCACCGCCGCTGGATGTTAGAAAGAAATAAATTAGGTAAGGCTGAAAAAGAAAAATCACTCTACAACGATTTTATGTATGCACCGGTTTCGGCCAGGAAAAAATGTATCAGCCTAAATCGTGAATCCGACACGTTAAATAGTCCCGACAGAAATAGTCCCGACAGCATGTGATATTGACTATATCGCCGGTGCTCGTTTCTCTGCTCCGTGCCGCAAAACGTGGTGTTTAGACTCGCACAACAGGACAGAGCGAGATTTATTGAGGTTCAAAGCTTGCTTTGGTTGTTCATGCCTATATGCTGTAGCCAAGGGGCGTGAGAAGGCGCGGGAGCTTTGCAATTTAGAGCGTGAAGATTATTCAGATTATTAATCAGGAGAACGACAATGCGTGAAACAGACCAACAACAAGACGTTAAAAATGCAGTCCGGGCAGCGGTTAAATCGGGAACCGATGTTCATCAGCAAGTCAAAGATATAACCCTGAAAGCGCTGACAGCACATCAATTGGATATGGAGAATATCAAAAGTGTTACCGAAACGGTCATTAATGGCATTAATGAGGGCATGACCAGCCATGGCGAGCATGGCAAAGAGGTCTTTAATCAGGCAGCCACTGCATTGGATGATGCGTTGGCGATTGCGGCGGAAGCGTCGACATTGGCCATTGAAGAGGCGGCTGCCAAGGTCAACGAGTATTCCGAGCATGATTTTAATGACGCCATCAAAGACATACGGGACATGGAGGGATTGTTTCTCGATACCTTTGAGAAAGTCGCCAAAAGCAGTGGTCAGGTCGTTAGCGGCATCGTCAATGATTTTATTGCCCATTCGCGGCAAAGCGGAACGGCCGTTGGCGAACAGACTTTAATCGCCCTGGACGCGTTGAAAGACTTGCCGAAGATCAGTGCGGAGGTCATCGTTTCAAGTACGGTTGCCACCGCTTCGACTTTGGCGAAAATAGGCAGCGGTATTTTATTGGGCATCGCTGAAAGCTTACAGTCGTCGCATTCCAGAAAATAAAGCATGTTATGGGAAATGCTAAACGCAGCCAGGGATCTGGGCCGGGTTCATGATATTGCCTCGGTATTAATCCGCTATGGATTCGGCAGCTTTGTTCGCGGCTTGGGGATGGGCAAGGCATTGGAACGCGCGGGCAGGGTGCTGCACTGGCAGCATGTGGAAGACTATGTGCAACTCGACACGCCGCAACGTGTGCGTCGCGTACTGGAAGAGTTGGGGCCTACCTTCATTAAGTTAGGGCAAATCCTTGCGACACGCGTTGATTTATTCTCGCCCCAATATATTGCCGAGTTTGAAAAGCTTCAGGACCAGGTGCCTCCGATGTCCTTTGAGGAGTTGCTACCCCAGCTTGAAGAAGATCTTGGCGGCCGTATTGATGAGTTTTTTTCACACGTCGAGACACAACCGCTTGCCGCCGCATCAATTGCCCAGGTGCATAAAGCCGCACTCAAGGACGGAACGCCGGTTATCTTGAAAATCCGCAGACCCGGCTTGCGCAAAATCATTGAAGCCGATTTGCGCCTTTTACATCGCCTTGTCGATATTGCCGAGTCGGAATCGCCGGAGTTTCGAAGGTTTCATCCGAAAGAAGTCCTGCGTCAGTTTAACCAGTCATTACGCCGGGAACTCGACCTGGCCGCCGAATGCAGGAATGCGGAACGGGTAGCCGCCAACCTGGCCGACGATCTCAATATCAAGATTCCAAGCGTCTATTGGCAATGGACCTGCGAACGGCTCAATGTACAGGAATATATCCAAGGCATTCAGGGCAGGGATCTTGCGGCAGTCGACCAAGCGGGACTGGACAGAAAACTGCTGGCCGACCGCGGTACTCAGGCCGTCATCAAGATGATCATGGAGGACGGTTTTTTCCATGCCGACCCGCATGCGGGCAATGTGTTTTATCTGGAGGATAACAAATTGGCCTTTATCGATTTCGGCATGGTCGGCCGTTTAACCGAAGAGCGCAGAGAGCAGGTGGTCAGCCTGTTGTACGGCATGACCAATCACCTGCCCACTAAAGTCGCCGAGATACTTGAAGACTGGTCGGACAATATTCATACCGACGAACAAATGCTGACCATTGAGCTGGAAGCCTTTGTCGATCAATACAGCTCGCTGGCGCTGAAGGATTTAAGCCTCACCAGCATGATGAGCGATCTGATGGCCATATTAAGGGATCATAAGTTGATATTGCCTGCCGATCTCGCCTTGTTAGTCAAGGCTTACATTACCCTGGACGGTCTCGGCAGACATCTTAATCCGGAATTCAACACGCTGGTTTTTACCGCTCCCTATCTCCATAAAATCATGATGGAGCGCTACCGGCCGGAGGCTATCGCCAAACGGGGCTGGCGCAACCTGATCAGCGTCGTCGACCTTTTATCCAGCCTGCCAAAAGATTTGCGCAAACTATTGCGCGCCTCCAGAAAAGGCGCCATTCAGGTCGATATTACCGTCCGGCGGCTCGATCACTATGTCAGTACTATGGATAACGCCATTAGCCGCTTAACCATGGGCATAGTGACCGCCGCGCTGATTATCGGCTCGTCCATTATCATGACCGTAAAAGGCGGGCCGGAATTATTCGGCCTGCCTGCATTCGGGTTTTTGGGGTACTCGTTTGCGACTATCGGGGGGATTTGGTTGTTGCTTTCTATTTGGAAGAGTGGGCAGTGATTTTTCTTCCCACGCAATAAGAAACTGCATGTGCAATAAAACTGTAAAAGGAGAGCGCTATGATTTACAAGGTTGAAGGCGATATTTTACTAAGCAAAGCCAACGTCATCGTGCAGGGAGTGGGCATTAACGATCCGATGGATAAAGGATTGGCGCTAGCTCTGCGCAATCAATATCCCGAGATGTGCAAAGATTTCAATCGCTGGTGCCATCAACACAATACCCGGCCCGGCGAAGCTTGGCTCTGGGTCGGGACAAATAATATTCGTATAGTTAATCTGATTATTCAGGATGCTATTGATAGCCATGATTATCCTATTGGCAAAGCGACACTCAGTAATATTAAGCATGCTTTAGAGGCTTTAGTTAATATTATTTTAAAAGAGAAAATCACCTCAATTGCCATACCGAAACTTGCAACGGGATCGGGTGATTTGGACTGGGATGACGTATGGCCGCTGATAGAGAGCAGTTTAATGGATATTGATATCCCCGTTTATGTCTATTCCGGCTATCGCTCCGGTCAAAAGGCGCAAGAGCCGGGAATGGCTTGAGGACTTATCGAATCGCCTGATGCCGGATCCCTTACAAACGTGAGTTCTTAAGAATACAAGATTGGTTATGCAAAACTTAGAATCCGATCCCGTCATTCTATTGCGGTGTATTTTCATTTTGCCTAATAAAGGTTGCTATCAATATTGCTATTGTTATAGTATCAGGCCTAACGGATTTTCGGGGTGGCGTTATACACCGCTGTACTCTGGCAATTTAAATTTAATATACACCTGAAAAGGTGTCTACTTAACGTTAGGCATTCTGGAATGAATGTGTTGGCTTTGGCTTGCCTTCGTCAGCCTCAGCGGGTTACGGTCAGGTTTCGTTTGTGAGCGGTTCTGCTATTGTCAGCCATGCGTTTGCGTCATGCGCGGGAGCAGCACTACTGTTTTGGTTTGGCTTAGGTGTGCCGCGCACGACGCAAGCCGCGAGTCCTGTGTTGGTTTAGCGTCCAGTGCGTTGTTTAGGCTTTTTGTCCAAGGTGGTTTGGCTTTCATCGTGCTTCTTGGCCTAACATGGCGCTCAACCGGAGCGCGGTTATAATGCGGTTTTATTTTTCAGCTTTCCGTGCCGCGCCCGGTTAGCTCTACGTTAGGCATGGGGAGCCAAATGTCATCGGAAGCTATCTTCGGAATTATTATCGCAAGTGTCATTATCCTGTCCTTTGTGAATAAGCTTCTGCTGAAGCGTCGGCCCAAGGAAAAACACTTTAAGTG
>Ga0208882_1001063_pt1 | contig 11102 bp, 9 predicted proteins | sample LakWasMet14_LOW5_2_FD_183862 | JGI IMG/M metagenome (GOLD analysis project Ga0208882, IMG submission 183862) | Freshwater sediment methanotrophic microbial communities from Lake Washington under simulated oxygen tension - Sediment Metagenome... | ecosystem: Environmental > Aquatic > Freshwater >...
GTGCATCACTTTATAAGGCCTTTCCGCCTGAGGAAGCTCGGAGACTATTCGATAAACTGGACATCCACTACACGCCAAAGCACGGTAGTTGGCTGAATATGGCAGAAATCGAATTAAGCATTTTATCTAGGCAATGTCTGGATCGACGTATTCCAGACCAAGATGCATTAAGAATAGAAGTCGCAACTTGGCAAAAAAATAGAAATGCTATCGCACGACCCATGGAATGGAGATTTACTAATGAGGAGGCGCGGGTAAAATTGAAAAAGCTCTACCCGACATTATAAAAATGACTGAGTACTAGTTTGCATGGGTTTATACCAGAGCCATCGAACTCAGCCACCATGTATTCACTAAACATAGCCTCTTTATGAGAAAAACCAACCCCATTACAAATGTCTTTATTGTTGCTGTGATACTTCTTACAAACGGATTTGAATGCAAAACGATCAGCTTCCGGGAGGAAGTATTCAAAGGTAGCAATGGCAACTTTATGCCTTTCTTCATAAGCAGCGAATAAGAAGTCTTTGATATAAGTCGGTAGACTATCACCAGATTCAAGAATAGCTAGTTCGTTAGCGAACGCAGCCCTGAAGTCCTTTGCTGCGGCGGAGAATCTAGCCTCAGCTTCTCGTCGTCTAGAAAAGTAATGAACCAAGATAGCAACGCCAATAGCTCCGACAACAGTTATTCCAGCAGCGACAATTGGTATTGGTATTTTCAATTCCTTATCTCCTGGTGGTGGTTGTTCTATGTACCCGGTATTTTTGGCAACGATGGTATTGTCGGTTGGCATAAACGAAGAAAATCTAATAAGTTATTATCTGGATCTGGATAACATACAAATCAAGCATGTTATCCTGCTTCATTTTCAAAAATTGTTCTTTATTCAATTTAAGTTCAGCATGGGCGATCTGAAACTAGACAATCCTCTGCAATATCGTCATGAAGCCTATCCCTATCACCCACATTTACTCTCCCCACAATTCAAACAAGTCATACACCCATCCATCAACACCATCGCCTTAGTGCTGCACTTGTTACATAAAACAGCCTTCTCAGGAAACGCCTGTCCCTCCGATTCCCCATGCGCGGCCTCAAACTCTTTGCGTTTTTCTTCAAGAAACTGCTTGGTATGATCGCTCATCGCTTCCGGCTTGATCATGCCGATATGTTTCAGGTGCGATTCGATCGCGTAGCCGATTTCGGCAACTAAGGACGGCATGAACACGCCGCCTTTTTTGAAGTAGCCGCCGTGCGGGTCGAATACGGCTTTCATCTCTTCGACTAAAAAACAAGCATCGCCGCCTTTGCGGAATACGGCCGAGATTAATCGAGTCAGCGCCAACACCCATTGGAAATGCTCCATGTTTTTGGAGTTGATGAAGATTTCATAAGGCCGGCGCTCTTCATGGGCGGTTCCGGCGTTCAGGATCATGTCGTTGATGGTGATATACAGCGCATGCTCCGACTGCGGGGTTTTGATTTTGTAAGTGGAACCGAGCAGCACTTCCGGACGCGTCAGGTTTTCGTTCATGCTTTCCAGCGTTGGCTGTTCCAGCTCTTGCTTAACCGGTTCTACATCGTCCTTGCTGAGGACTTTGTAGCCGACGATTTTTTTGGTGATTTTATGGGTCATGTCAGTAGTCTCGATCATTGTTGCTGAACCTTGTTTTAAAGGCAGCGCTTTTTTACTGGTGTTCTGTGTCATGTTTTAGGGCGTTTTTGTAAGAGGAATCTCAGGGCAAGGTAAATGCGCCTGATTTATTGTAGAGAAAACAAATTGCCGCCAAAAAGGCCAAATATTATCCACCGCATTAAAGTGAGCAAACTCAGTTAAGGCCTTTTCATCTACATTATTTGTTAATTCGTAATCTATTCTAAATGTTGCTTCAATTTGATACAGCAATTGCGGTTCAGCATCTGGGTTCGATAAATCATTAACCCGAATACCTAAATCAACAAATACTCTAAAGAAATCAACCGCATTATTTTTATTATTAACTGCTTCACCTATTTCAGCTCTAATTGCCAGTTTATTTTGCTGCCCCAACTGAACTTGATCATGGCTGTCTTCAAACTGTTTAAAACTGGATTCATATAAAACAATATCCAATAATTTTAAATTTTCTGATGCTTGTGCTATGAGCTCTTTATCCATAATCTGCCGTCTCATGGTAATCGTCGTGTTCTGAAAATAAGGGTTTGTGTGATTTGGTTTGTAAATCAGCAATGATTTTACGAGTAATCGGAACGACATTATCGTAATCTGACGCAGGCAGCCTCTTTCCATTCAATCCTGCTTTCCGTTTTAGCCAATTAAACATATCTGGAACATCCAATGCAGCCCGCATTAGTTTATCCATTGCTATGCTTTGAATAACTTCACTACGTTCATATTTTGAAAACGCATTAGTGCCGCCGCCAAAAATTTTTGCGGCATCTTGCTGGGTTAGTCCTAATTTGTTTCTCAACGCCACTATTTCTTGGGCTGTCAACAGGCCATCCATTTTTCGCCAAACATCACGCACGGCACAATCATTACGTTTAATTTGCTCTGAAAAAATAACCACATCACCACATTGACGGCAGACGGAGTACTCTACATCGACGGTGTACGATTGACCATTTCGTTGAGATTCATCGGGTTCTATACGGACTTCAAAATCTGAAGAGCCGCATTCAGCGCACTTATTCATAATTATATTTTGTTGAGTTATTGTTGAATGCCAACCGAAAGCTTTTTAAGTAAACTTTCGAGGTTTACAAAAAAAGACCACGAATTTCATATTTTCGTGGTCTTCCTTTACAAAACGATTTCTTATCAAACTTACAAATGAAAAGAACCGATTTCGACTATTTGAATTTCTCCATCTTCAAGTAATCGTAGCTTCATATAAATCCTATCGGTTTGTTCTTCCCGAATAACATTTTTAATATAAACATCATGCCTGGTTCGGTCCGGGTATTCGATAGTTTTTTGGAAATCAGCCGAAGTTAGTGAAACAATACAAGTTGAAACTTCTTCTAATGTGTAACCTAAATTTCTTATACTCTGCGGTACCTTAAGTCCTTTATATCTGATGCGTTGCTGTGAAGCGGCTGCGCGAATTTTATCAAGATTGAAGAATGGCAAAATTATAACCCCTTTCTAACCATTATGGTTAGCTTTGGCATTGTAAAAACTTTCGGCTTTTTATAGCTTGTTGTTTTAAGGGTTAAAATTTACCGTAGTAGCCTTCTTTTAAAGCATCAAACAAATTAGCGGCGCTGTGGATTTCGCCGTCGTATTCCACTTCTTCATTGCCTTTAAATTCCACCACGTGGCCGTCTTCCAATGTGAACTGGTAAGTGGTGTTTTCGAGGTCGGATTCCTTGACCAACACGCCCTGGAACACTTCAGGATTGAAGCGGAACGTGGTGCAGCCTTTCAGGCCTTTGTCGTAGGCATATTCGTAAATGGACTTGAAGTCTTCATACGGGTAGTCGGTCGGCACGTTGGCGGTTTTGGAGATCGACGAGTCGATCCATTTTTGCGCGGCCGCCTGAATGTCGACATGCTGTTTCGGGGTCACGTCATCCGCTGAGATGAAATAATCCGGCAGCTTTTTGTCGGGATCGTCGCTGTACGGCATCGCGTCGCTATTGATCATCTCGCGGTAAGCCAGCAGCTCAAAGGAGAAAACGTCGATTTTTTCCTTGGATTTTTTACCGGCGCGGATCACGTTACGCGAGTAATGGTGCGCAAAGCTCGGCTCGATGCCGTTGCTGGCATTGTTGGCCAGCGACAATGAAATAGTCCCGGTCGGCGCAATGGAACTGTGATGGGTGAAGCGGGCGCCGGTTTCAATCAGCTCTGCAACCAGTTGGGGTTCTTCCTGAGCCAGTTGCTGCATGTAACGGCTGTATTTGGTATGCAGCAGTTTGCCGGGCACGCGGTCGCCGACTTTCAGGCCGTCGGAGATCATTTCCGGGCGCTTGTGCAGCATTTCGCCGGTGACGGTGAACATTTCTTCCATGATCGGCGCGGGGCCTTTTTCTTTGGCCAGCGCAAGGCCTGCTTTCCAGCCTTCCACGGCCAGCACTTTAGTGACTTCTTCGGTGAATTGCAGCGATTGCGAGTCGCCGTATTTCATGCCCATCATGGTCACGGTTGAGCCCAGGCCCAGATAACCCATGCCGTGGCGGCGCTTGGTCAGGATTTCCTCGCGTTGCTGCGGCAGCGGCAGGCCGTTGATTTCAACCACGTTGTCGAGCATGCGGGTGAAGATCTTGATGGCTTTGCGGTAATTGTCCCAATCGAATTCAGCGTCGTTACTGAACGGTTTTTTGACGAAGCGGGTCAGGTTGATCGAGCCTAACAGACAGCTGCCGTAAGGCGGCAACGGCTGTTCGCCGCAGGGGTTGGTCGCACGAATTTTTTCGCAAAACCAGTTGTTGTTCATCTCGTTGACTTTGTCGATCAGGATAAAGCCCGGTTCGGCGTAGTCGTAAGTCGAACTCATGATGATGTCCCACAGGCGGCGCGCGGGCATGGTTTTGCTGATTTTGCAGGCGACCATGCCGTCGTCGTTAAGCACGTAACCTTCAATGTAGGGCAGGTCGCGCCAAATGATTTGGCTTGAATCGGTCAAATCCAGGTTATCCAGTCTGACCTGTTTTTCCGACACGGGAAATGACAGCGCCCACGGCTGGTCGTTTTTGACCGCTTCGACGAACTCGGAAGTGATCAGCAGCGACAGGTTGAACTGGCGCAGCCGTCCGTCTTCGCGTTTGGCGCGGATGAATTCGACAACGTCGGGATGGCCGACATCGAAAGTCGCCATTTGCGCGCCGCGCCGTCCGCCTGCGGACGATACGGTGAAACACATCTTGTCGTAGATATCCATGAACGACAGCGGGCCGGAAGTGTAAGCGCCGGCGCCGGACACGTATGCGTTCTTGGGACGCAGCGTGGAAAATTCATAGCCGATGCCGCAACCGGCTTTTAGCGTCAGCCCGGCTTCATGCACCTTGGACAGAATATCGTCCATGGAATCGGCGATCGTGCCCGATACGGTGCAGTTGATGGTCGATGTGGCCGGTTTGTGTTCCAGCGCGCCGGCGTTGGAGGTAATCCGCCCGGCCGGAATGACGCCTTGGCGCAACGCCCACAGGAAATCCTTGTAGCACTGTTCCTGTTTGGTTTTGCCTTTTTCCACTTCGGCAATCGCTTTGGCGACCCGCTGGTAAGTTTCATCGATGCTGCCGTCGATAGCGACGCCATCTTTGGTTTTTAGACGATATTTAGTATCCCAAATATCCATTGAAGCGTCCTGAAAAGGAATTTCAGTTACAGCGTTGGGGATGACATGTAGCTTTGCCGACATCGGTATGTCCCTGTTATATAGTGAAAATTAATGACTAGCCGGTTAAGGCCGATAAACGATATGTAGTGATATGGTAACTATAATAACACAATATATAGTGGTTAAAAGAGAAAATAAAAAAATGAGGCGAAACCTGCATTTGCCTCTACTCGACCAGAAAATCACCGCTTTGATGTTGCCACATGGCGTAATATTTGCCTTGTTTAGCCAGCAATTGCTGATGCGTGCCTTGCTCTATGATCCGGCCTTTGTCCAGAACGATGATGCGATCCATCGTTAAAATGGTAGAAAGGCGATGGGCGATCACCAGCGTTGTTTTGTTATTAATCAGCTCGAAAATGGCGGTCTGGATCTTTTTTTCGGTCAGTGAATCCAGCGCGCTGGTGGCTTCATCCAGAACCACGATCGGCGCGTCTTCCAAAAAGGCGCGGGCAATGGCGATGCGCTGCCTTTCTCCTCCGGAAAGCTTGACGCCGCGCTCGCCGACCAGGGTGTCGAAGCGGTCAGGCAGTTGTTCGATAAATTCAAGGCAATGGGATTTTCTGGCGACATCGATCAGCCGGGCTTCCGGAATGTCTTCGCCCAGGGTGATATTGTCCCGGATCGAACGATGGAACAACTCCGGCTGTTGCGGCACCATGGCTATTTGTTGGCGCAACGAGCTTAGCGTAAAAGCTTTGGCATCCTGACCGTCAAAGCTGATGCTGCCTTGTTGAGGGTCGAGAAAGCGGAACAGCAGCTTGGTCAGAGACGATTTGCCGGAACCGGACTGGCCGACCAGCGCGACTTTTTCGCCGGCTTTGATATGCAGAGAGAAGTTCTCGAACAGTTGGGTTTGGCGCGAGTTTTCTTCATGGTAGGTGAAGCTGATGTTGTTAAAGTCGATGGCTCCGTGGCTGATGGTCAGCGGCTGGGCATCGGCGTCATCGACCTCGACATCCTGCTGCCTGAACACATCGGCCATTTCGGAAGCATCGGCCAAGGCGGTGAAAAAATTCCTGAAATTGCGCCCGAACTCCCATAAACGCTGGATCAGCATGATCATGATCGACTGAAACAACACGAACTCGCCGACCTGAAAGTTGCCGGCTTTCCATTTTTGGATCATCAAATAAACCAGCAGCAATTCAATGCCGAAGGTCATCAAGCCTTGAATCGCAAAAGAGATAAACATCAGTATCCAGGCGATTTTCTTCTTCCGGTAAACCTTATCCGAAGCCTGATTGACGCGTGCCTGTTCGCGGGCTTCCATCGCAAAGCTTTTGACGATGGAAATATTGCTGACCGCATCCGAATAGACGCCGCCGACGGTGGAATCGGCCTGGGCGACGGCCTTGTCGAAACGCAGTTTCCAGACCGAATAGGCAATATTCCAGGCGACAAAGACCGTGACCCAGATCAGGAAATAGCAGGCGAATTCAGGCTGTTGCTGGTAGAAGATCGCAAAGGCAATGCTGACCGCGACAATGTTCATGAAAAACTGGAATAAAAACCAGTCCATGATGATTTCAAAGGAACGCGAGAAACGGTTGGCCTGCTTGATCAGGCTGCCGGAAAAGCTGTTCTCGAAAAACACGTATTTTTGTTTTTTAAGTATTTCGAAACAGCGTTTTTCCAGCAGGTTAACGCCGCCGCCATCGAGCGGAACAATAGCGATTTCAAGCAAGCGCCAGGACAGCCAGATGCAACCGTAAATGATCGCAACCTGTTTCAGGTTATCCAGCAACAGTGCCAAGGTCGCATCGGAATAGGGTGCGGCCAAACCGTTGGCAATGTTTTTATAGTAAATCGGCGCCGCTAAATCGAGAGTGACGGCGGAAGCCAGCGCCAATAAGGCCAGCAGGAAAAACCATTTTTTCTGCCAGACAACCCGGCCGTATTCTTTAAAGATGATGTTCATGAGTGTGTTGTAAAGTGCCGGGATATTGTTAAAGAATTTTTACCACAGAGAACACGGAGGACACGGAGGTTTGACTTAATCTCGTTAGGCGAATTTTGGGGTATCGACGTTAATATATTGATTCCTCTCCGTGTTCGCTGTGTCCTCCGTGGTTAAACAGCTTTTCTCAGATTAAAGAACAAACCGCTTAATCCCATTTTTTAGCATGATTTCATTGAAATTGATGAGTAGGCCGACGTTTAAGTGAGCAAGACGCATATAAGTGAGGATTTGCGCTTCATGGATTTTCTGTAGTTTATCGACGCTTTTCAATTCAACGATGAGCTTGTTTTCAACCAGAAAATCAAGGCGATATCCGCATTCCAATGCAGTGCCTTTGTAATTTACAGGTAATGCTTTTTGTCGCTCGAAAGCAAGGCCCGAGTTGCTTAATTCATAAGCTAAACAGTGCTCATAAGTTGATTCCAATAAGCCCGGCCCCAATGTTTTATGCACTTCAATTGCACAGCCAATGACCTGGCCCGACAGATCAGCGAAGTGTTTCACTTCGTTTTCTCCGTGCTCTCCGTGTTCTCTGTGGTGATTGATAGCATCAGTTTTTATTAGCCCGATGCTCAATAATATCGTCAACCACGGACGGATCGGCCAGCGTGGAAGTGTCACCCAGGCTGCTGATTTCGTTGGCGGCCACTTTGCGCAAAATACGGCGCATGATTTTGCCGGAGCGGGTTTTGGGCAGGCCCGGCGCCCACTGAACAATATCGGGATGGGCAATCGGGCCGATTTCCTTTTTGACCAGTTCGATCAACTCCTGACGCAGCGCTTCGGACGGCTCGATACCGACATTCAAGGTCACGTAGGCATAGATGCCTTGTCCCTTGATGTCGTGCGGATAGCCGACCACCGCCGCTTCGGCGACATGCTCGTGCAACACCAGCGCGCTTTCGATTTCCGCGGTGCCCATGCGATGGCCGGAGACGTTGATCACATCGTCAACCCGGCCGGTAATCCAGAAATAGCCGTCCCGATCGCGGCGCGCGCCGTCGCCGGTAAAGTAATAGCCGGGGTAGTTCTTAAAATAGGTATCGATAAAGCGTTGGTGATCGCCGTAAACGGTGCGAGCCTGCCCAGGCCAGGACCGGCCGACGACTAAAATGCCTTCGGCTGCGCCTTCCCGGATCCAGCCTTCGTTGTCGATGATTTCCGGCTTGATACCGAAAAAAGGCAGGGTCGCGGAACCCGGTTTTAACGGAATCGCACCGGGCAAAGGGGTGATTGAAATACCGCCGGTTTCGGTTTGCCACCAGGTATCCATCACTGGACAGCGGGCGTCGCCGACCACATGGTAATACCATTCCCAGGCTTCCGGGTTAATGGGTTCGCCGACGCTGCCGAGTATTCTTAAGCTGCGGCGCGAACAGCGTTCGACAAATTCATTGCCTTGCGCCATCAGCGCGCGGATTGCAGTCGGCGCGGTATAGAAGATATTGACCTGATGCTTGTCGATGACCTGCCAAAAGCGGTCGGCTTCGGGATAAGTCGGCACGCCTTCAAATACCAAGGTAGTGGCGCCGTTGCAGAGCGGGCCGTAGATCATATAGGAGTGGCCGGTCACCCAGCCGATATCGGCGGTGCACCAGTAAATGTCGCCATCGTGGTAATCGAACACGTATTTATGGGTCATGGCGGCATATAACAGATAACCGCCGGTGGTGTGCAAAACCCCTTTGGGTTTGCCGGTGGAGCCTGATGTATACAGGATAAATAACGGGTCTTCGGCGTCCATGGCTTCGGCCGGACAGTCGGTTGAAGCCGTTGCCATCGCGTCGTGATACCAGACATCGCGTTGCTCATACCAGTCAACCGCATTGCCGGTGTTTTTAATGACGATGACTTTTTCAAGGCCGGGGCAAGCTGCGGCGGCTTCATCGGCGTTGGCTTTGATCGGTATGGTTTTACCGCCGCGATGGCCTTCATCGGCGCAGACCAAAAGCCGGCAATCGGCATCCAAAATCCGGTCTTTTAAAGCTTCGGCGGAAAAACCGCCGAACACGATCGAATGCACTGCGCCGATCCGTGTGCAGGCCAGCATTACCGCGGCCGCTTCGCTGATCATCGGCAGATAGATGCAAACGCGGTCGCCTTTTTTGACGCCTTGCGCTTTTAACACATTGGCAAACTTGCAGACTTGTTCGTGTAACTGCCGGTAGGTGATCTTTTTATCATGCGCCGGATCGTCGCCTTCCCAGATAATGGCGACCTGATCGGCGCGCGTGGCAAGGTGTCTATCCACGCAATTGACGCTGACGTTGAGTTTTCCGCCTTCAAACCAGCGGATATGGCCGGTTTTGAAATCGCAGTCCGTGACCTTGTCCCAAGGCTTGCTCCAGTCCAGAAACAGTTCCGCCTGTTCAGCCCAAAAAGCTTCCGGTTCGGCGATGGAACGCTGATATAAGGCTTGATAAGTTTCAGCGCTAATGTGCGCCTTAGCTGCTATTTCCGGTTTTATGTCATAAATTTTGTCATCTGACATGGAGAATCCTTGGGTTTGATTGAAAGAGTGTAAAGCTGGTTTATTCGACATAAAATGGATCACATCGGCTTTAGAAGGAAACATAAAGTTTTTAACATTCTGCGGCTTGAGGCATCGGCGTTTAATATTGAAAAGGTCTGCGCCGTTTCAGTAAAATCAGCATTGTTGCCGCAAGTCGACAGGCATGGATAGCGGACAATTTACAAGTATAACTATTCAGAACTATTTTATCCCTGTTACTATCCAGCCTGGCAAGCGATGCCGCCTGGGGTTTTCCGGAACGCATTTTAACATTCATCGAAGAGGGACTTATGAACAATCGATTACTATGCGCCGCATTACTGTGGCTACCGGTTTTTACAAGCAGCGCCGCAATTAAAGTGTCGGAGCATGTGCTTGGAAACGGTCTGAAAGTGCTGGTTAAGGAGGATCACCGCTCGCCGGTTGCGGTGTCTCAGGTTTGGTACAAAGTGGGTTCAAGTTACGAGCCGGGCGGTGTTACCGGTATTTCCCATATGCTTGAACATATGATGTTTAAAGGAACCGATAAACATGCTCCCGGCGAATTTTCGCGGATCATCGCCGAAAACGGCGGCGAGGAAAACGCTTTTACCGGTACCGATTACACGGCCTATTTTCAAACGATGGAAGCCTCCAGGCTGGCGGTCAGTTTTGAGCTGGAAGCCGACCGGATGCGCAACCTGCATCTGTTGCCTGATGAGTTGAAAAAAGAGCTTCAGGTGGTCACCGAAGAGCGAAGGATGCGCACCGACGATAATCCGCAGGCGAAAATGCAGGAGCATTTTAATGCGATGGCTTATACCAACAGTCCTTATAAACATCCCGTAATCGGTTGGCCTTCGGATATTGAAAATTATAAAGTCGAAGACCTTCAGGCCTGGTATCAGCGTTGGTACGCGCCCAATAATGCGACGCTGGTGGTCGTGGGGGATGTGGAGCCCAAAGCGGTTTTTGCGCTGGCGGAACACTATTTCGCCCCACTTAAACCCAGCGAGCTGAAAGCGATCAAGCCGCAGGCCGAAGTCGAACAGCTGGGTGTCCGGAAGATGACTGTTAAATTACCGGCCAAACTGCCCTTTTTGCTGATGGGCTACAAAGTGCCGGCATTGACAACCGTGCAAAATGAGTGGGAGGCGTATGCGTTGGAAGTTCTGGCCGGTGTGCTGGACGGCGGCAGCAGCGCCCGATTGGAGTCGGGACTGGTGCGCGGCAAGCAAATAGCCGTTTCCGTCGGCGCAAGTTATAGCTTGTATTCAAGGTTGCCGGAAATATTGACGCT
>Ga0208882_1001065_pt1 | contig 11086 bp, 8 predicted proteins | sample LakWasMet14_LOW5_2_FD_183862 | JGI IMG/M metagenome (GOLD analysis project Ga0208882, IMG submission 183862) | Freshwater sediment methanotrophic microbial communities from Lake Washington under simulated oxygen tension - Sediment Metagenome... | ecosystem: Environmental > Aquatic > Freshwater >...
GCGGCCTGCGTCTGGGATAATTGTTTTCGATACAGTGAGTTGGCGAGAAAGCTGATCTGGTTCTTGCCGGCTGTCGCCAGAGGAGCAACGCCGATAATTTCCATATCGGCGTTGCCCGTCACTTTCAGGTCAAACTTTGCTGCAAGTTCCGCAAGCGTGAACCTGGGGCCTGACATGACAGGCATCCGGCTTAGAACGACTGGCCGAAGCTGAACTGCAGGCTTTCCACCTTGTCGCCTTCTTGGCTACGCAATGGAGTCGAGTAGCTGATGGTGATGGGACCGACGGGGGCCTGCCATTGCAATGCGACACCGGCAGACGCGCGTAGTTCTCCAGCATCGAAATCGCTTGGCGTCTTGTACACGTTACCGAAATCGAGGAATGCCGAGAGGCGCGTGCCGCGGGATTTGCTGAATAGTTTCGGGAACAGCAATTCAACGCTACCTACGGTTTTAAGGCCGCCACCGAGGGGTTGGCGGAAAGGATTGGTTAGCGTTCCGCTTTCAAGGAATGGCCCCAAACTATTCTGCTCGAAACCACGAACGGAGTTTGGTCCGCCTGCATAGAAATGCTGGAAAAACGGTAATCCGCAAGTTCTTTGTGTGTTCGCAATGACTGTACCAAGGGCATCATAGTCCGAACACACGAATTCACTCGTTTTGCCATAGCTGTCGCCATAACCGATATCGGCACTCAACTTGAGTACCAGCCAGGAGTTAAGTGGTTTGAAATGTTCAAACTGGTATTGCAGTTTGTAGTATTCCAGGTCGCTGCCAGGCAATACCACTTCGGCGCCGATACGATGATATGTGCCGCGTGTGGGCAACAAGAAATCATTGCGGGTATCACGCGCCCAAGAGGCGCGAGCGCGCCAGGCATTGATGTTCCAAAGTCGATTAAAGCCGCATTGGGTTGTATCTGGAGTCACTGGGTTGTTGTCATAATCACCTGTGTAGCAGGGACCGCGCGCCCTGTCACCCAAAGTACTGACCAGGTAATTAATAAGTGTGTAGGGTGTCGAGCCGTCAGCGGTGGTGATCTGGTTGCGATCAATGCCCAGTGCAAACTGCACCGTGTCGGTTTCCGTCAATGGAACGCCAAAAGTAACTTCGCCAGCGGCAGTTTTCCCGTTGTAGCGAGTGATGCCGTTGTCTTCATTGCTGTTGGTCGTGCCCTGATTGTTGTCGGAGTAGTTAATGTTATAACCAACGCTGATGCCGTCATCGGTAAAGTAGGGGTCGAAATAGGAAAAGTTAATACGGTTGGAGTAGGCATTCGTTTGCAGGGTAACGCCCAGTCGGTTGCCGGAGCCCAGAAAGTTGTTTTCGTTGAGCTGGACATTGGTGGTCAGGCCGTAAAGTGCCTGGTAACCGAGACCGAAAACAAAGCTGCCTGAATTGCGTTCCTTGACGTTGATGACAACGTCGACCTGATCCGCGCTTCCGGCGACTTCAGGGGTTTCGATGTCGACGGTTTCGAAGAAACCCAGACGCTGCAGACGAATTTTCGAGCGGTCAAGTGCTGCTTGCGAATACCAGGAGCCTTCGAATTGGCGCATTTCACGACGCAAGACCTCATCGGAGGTTCTGACATTGCCGACATATCGGATGCGCCGGACTTGAACGCGAGGCCCCGGCTCTACAACAAAATTGATCCCGATGGTTTTAGCGTCACGATCAATGCTAGGCACCGGATTTACTTTGGCAAAAGCGTAGCCAATGTTGCCGAGGGTCGCAGTAATGCCGTCCGAGGTAAATTCAAGTCGTGCGCGGGAGAAAGTGTCGCCTTCTTTTACCAGCAGCAGTTTGTTGAGTTCTTCCACAGGTAACACGGTGTCACCGGAAATACCTACGCTGGAGACTTTATAAACATCGCCTTCGACCATGTTGGCGGACAGGAAAATGTCCTTGCGGTCAGGCGAGATCGCTACCTGTGTGGATTCGATATTGAAGTCGGCGTAACCGCGGTCGAGGTAAAAATTGGATAGTTTTTCGAGATCGCCCGATAATTTTTCACGCGAATATTGGTCATCACGGCGATACCACGACAACCAATTGCTGGTGCCAGATTCCCAGGACTCGCGAAGTTCGGCATCGCTGAATTTATCGTTGCCGACCAGGTTGATGTCGCGAATACGCGTGGCTTTGCCTTCGGTGATTTTCAAAGTGATGTTGACGCGGTTGCGATCAAGCTCCGACACTTCCGGGACAACCGTGGCATTGTATTTGCCCCGGTTATTGTATTGGCGGTTGAGTTCCTGGGTGATTCGATCCAGATTGACCGGGTTGTAGGTTTCGCCTTCGGCTATGCCTACATTCTTGAGACCTTTTTCCAGCTCTTCGGTTTTGATGTCTTTGTTGCCGACCAATGTCACGGCATTGATGGCAGGACGTTCCAGAACCGTGATGACCAGAATGTCGCCCTGACGCTCAAGCTTCACATCGGTGAAGAAACCGGTTTTATACAAGGCGCGGATGGCAGCGGCCGATTGGCTCTGCGTCATCGTTTCGCCTTTTTCCACAGGTAGGTAGCTATAAACCGTACCGGCAGAAATACGCTGCAGGCCTTCGACCCGAATATCGCTGACCGTAAAAGCTTCTATGGATTGAGCGCTTACGGGGCCAGCCAAGGCTGCGGCAAGTGCGAGGCTTAGGATGTGGTGACGGGCGATGGGTCGCTTCATTGATTAATCCAAAATGGAGGCGAAGATATCGCCAGAGTTAACGGGTAAATTCACGAACAATTCAAAACGGCATATAAAACGTCAATTCGAAAACAGACGGGCAAAATCATTGTAATGTGCAAGCAACATCAAGCCTGCCAAAAGCACCAGGCCGACAAACTGCCCCGCCATTTGGATACGCTCTGCCACGGGATGGCCTGTCACAAGCTCGATCAGGTAATACAGTAGATGTCCGCCGTCCAATACCGGGATCGGCAATAGATTCATGATGCATAGGCTCAGCGAAAAAAACGCCAGAAACCCCAAAAATGAACCGACACTCGTACTGGCTTCCTGATTGGCCACCTGTGCGACGGTTATTGTACCAGAGACGTTTTTAACTGAGGCTTCCCCGCTGACAAGGCGTTTGAGCATCGAAAAGGTGGTTCGGGTCATTTCCCAGGTCTGCCCGAAAGATTTTCCGATTGATTCGATGGGGCCGTAACGAAGTAGCGTCTGCTTGGGGACGCCTGCAGCCCAACCGATGCCGATTTCCCAGCGACCTTGGACTTTTGGTGCTTCGAGGCCTAGCAGAGCCCTCATTTTGTCCAGCAGCCCGGGTTCGGGAGACACGAATTTCGGTGTAATCATGACCTGTCGACTCTGGCCGTCTCGCACGAACAAGATGCTCAGGGCTTTATCGACCCCGGCCTGTTTTTTGATGGCGGGGGTCAGTTGTGCCGAGTCGGTGATATCAATCGAGCCGATTCGGGTAATCCTGTCACCCACTTCCAGGCGTCCAACCGAGGCACCATCGGGCACCAGCAAGCCCACCACGGCCGGCCTGGCCCTGGAAGCGGCCTTGATGCCGACCGATTGGAATATTTTGGTCTGATCGAAGTCGGCCGGTAGCCGGCTTAGTTTGAGAATGCTGTGTCTTTGTTTGCCCGAAGCATCTTCCAGAACGATGTCGATATCGCGACGGTCAATCGCAGCGAGCATAAGCGGCGGAACAACTTGGGTGAGTGTGGGGGTATCGGTATTGTCGACGCGAAGCAGAATGTCGCCGTCACGAATCCCCGCTTCGGCGGCGAGTCCGGTACCTGCGCCCATCTCGGGCACATAGTCGGGTTTTCCGAAGACGAACATTCCCCAGTAGAACAGCAGGCAAAGCAGCAGGTTTGCCAAGGGACCCGCAGCGATAATGGCAATCCGCTTGCCAACCGGCTGGTGATTGAAAGCAAGATTGCGTTCGGCCTGAGTCACGGTGTCGTCGCGGCTATCGAGCATTTTGACGTATCCGCCCAGCGGAATCAGGGCGAGTCGAAATTCCGTGCCGTGTTTGTCGGTGCGTGACCACAGGCTGCGGCCGAAGCCGACCGAAAAGCGGAGCACCTTGACCCCGCACCAACGGGCAACGATGTAGTGACCAAATTCGTGGAAAGTGACCAGTACGCCAATCGTGACGATAAGCCACCAAAACGACCCGACGAATTCGCTCATTGGTTCACCATCTTGTTCACGAACTCCTGGGCCTTGGCGCGGGCTTGATTATCAACGGCCAGTAGGACATCGAGATCGCGAACAGGTTCCGCAGAAATCACAGAAAGAGTTGCATCGATGACATTAGAGATATCGAGAAAGCTTAATTTCCCGTCCAGAAAGGCGGCAACGGCAATTTCATTGGCTGCATTCAAGATCGTCGGGGCCGTGCCGCCCAGCTTTAATGCATCGAAGGCGAGGGCGAGACAGGGAAATACCGTCGTGTCGGCTTTTTCAAAATCAAACCGGGACAGGCCAATCAAATCCAGCGGTGCAACTCCCGAATCCACCCGTTCGGGCCAGGACAATCCGTAGGCGATGGCGGTTCGCATATCCGGGTTGCCCAGTTGTGCCAAGACCGAACCATCGACGTAATCGACCAGTGAATGGATGATGCTCTGCGGATGCACCACGACTTCAATTTTTTCTGCCCCGATGTTGAATAAGTGATGCGCCTCGATGACTTCCAGTCCCTTGTTCATCAGGGTGGCGGAATCGATCGAGATTTTTCTGCCCATTACCCAGTTCGGATGGGCGCAGGCTTGGGCAGGTGTGATACCGGCGAGTGACTCGCGACTGCGGCCACGAAACGGCCCACCCGAGGCGGTCAGCAGCAAGCGGCGTACGGCATGGTGCTGTCCATTGGAAGGCATGCACTGATAGATGGCATTGTGTTCGCTATCGATCGGCAAAATTTCCGCGTTGTTATCGCGTGCGGTTCGCATCAGGATCTCGCCGGCAACGACTACCGATTCCTTGTTTGCCAACAGCAGGCGTTTGCCGGCACCGGCGGCGGCAAGCGTAGAGGGCATGCCCGCTGCGCCGACGATGGCGGCAAGCACCGTATCAAATTCCGGATGTGCCGCGACATCGGACAGGGCGCTTGTGCCGGCCATCGCCTTTGTCGCCAGGCCGAGTTCTTTCAAGCCATCACGCAGTGCGATGTAGCCCGCCGGCTCCGCGATGACGGCCACATCGGGGTTGAATCTGGCGCAAAGCTTCAACAGGTCGTCGACTTTGGAATGGGCACTTAATGCTGCGGCACGGTATTTATCGGGATGCCGGGCAATGACATCCAGAGTCGACAAGCCAATCGAACCGGTGGCGCCGAGCAGGGCTACGTTTTTTATAGTTCCAGCCATGATTTGCCAATGACGAAAATCGGCAGCACTGCCAACAGGCTATCCAATCGGTCCATTAATCCGCCGTGGCCGGGGATTAAATCGCTGGAATCCTTGTAACCGGAATGTCGTTTCATGAGGCTTTCGAACAGATCGCCGACGACCGAGAAGATCATCGTCACGATGGTCAGCAATAAGAGCCAGCCAAGCTCGGACCAGAACAGGCCCAGCAGGGGCGTTGCCGCCACGGCGAGCAGTAAGATGGCAACGACGCCACCGATGACGCCCTCCCAGCTTTTTCCAGGACTGATGCGCGGCGCAAGCTTGGTTTTGCCATAACGAACGCCGGCAAAGTACGCTCCGCTATCGGCCGCCCAGGCGATTGCCAATGCAAAGAGTGCCCAGCGTGGGCCGATGACGCCATTGCCGTGCAGCCAAGCCAGGGCACACCAGGCTGGAACGACACACAAACTGCCAGCGAGCAATTTGATGCTGCGATTGAGTGATGTATCGGCTTTTGCGAATTCAAATTTCCATAGCCACAAGCAGACGAACAGCCACCAGGCGGCGCCGATGAGACTGATCAGTTTGAGTCCGAATAACCCGCGACCGCTGCCCCAGGCAAGTGCGAGCATCATCAGGGCATTGCCTGCGATATAAAGCGCGCGCGGGATATTGTCGGTCAGTCCGGAGAGTGCGGACCATTCCCACAAGCCAGCCAGCAATATTGCCGCAACGACTGCCGCAAGATAGGGTGTCGGCAGATAGTAAACCGCACCGATCGCAATGGGTGCCATCAACAGGGCGGTGATAATCCGGGTGCGGCGGCTACTCATGCGGCATCCCCGGGGCTCACTTGTGCACTGGTTAAGCCGAAACGTCTTTCACGATTCACGAAGTCATCCATGGCTTGTTGCAAGGTAGTTTCATCCAGGTCGGGCCAAAGGGTTTCAGTAAACCACATTTCGGTATATGCCAATTGCCATAATAAAAAATTGCTGATTCGAAGGTCTCCGCCGGTGCGGATAAACAAGTCGGGCGCAGGCTGGTTCGCCAGCGACATTCTGGCGCCGAGCATGGCTTCGTCAATAGTGGCGGGATCCAGTTTTCCGCTGGCAACGTCCTGCGCCAGGGATCTTGCCGCCTGGGTGATATCGGCGCGACCGCCGTATCCGGCGGCGATATTCATGTGCAATTGCCGATTATTGCCTGTCAGTATTTCTGCTCGCAGCATTCTTTCGCGAATCACGTCGGAAAAATCCTTGCGCTCGCCAATGAAAGTGATGCGTACCCCGCGACGATGCAGTTCTTCCACTTCGCTGTCGAGCATATGCAAAAACAGTTTCATCAATGCGCCGACTTCTTCGGCGGGGCGATTCCAGTTTTCACTGGAAAAGGCGAACAGCGTGAGGCTGCCTATGCCGCGGTTGATGCAGAATTCCATGCAAACGCGCACCGCTTTGGCACCGGCGCGGTGACCAAGGCTGCGTGGACGATGCCGGCGTTCGGCCCAGCGACCATTGCCATCCATGATGACGGCAAGGTGTTTGGGCATTTGTCGGGAAGAAGCAATCATGCGGTCGGCGAAGCCTTAAACCGCCATCAATTCTTGCTCTTTTGCTTTCACCACGTCGTCGATGTCCCTGACGGCCTTGTCGGTGATTTTCTGGATTTCATCTTCGGCCGAACGAACTTCGTCTTCGGTCGCGGTTTTTTGCTTTAGCATCTCTTTGACGTGCTGAATGGCATCGCGGCGGACATTGCGAATGGCAATTTTGGAATCTTCCCCGTCGCCATGAACCTGTTTCGAGAGCTGTTTGCGGCGTTCTTCCGTGAGCGGCGGCAGATTGATGCGGATGATCTGGCCGGCGGTATTCGGCGTCAGGCCAAGGTCAGATGCCAGAATGGCTTTTTCTACGGCGGCAACCATCGGCTTTTCCCAAGGCGTGATGACCAGCGATCTGGCGTCGGCGACGGCGATGGTGGCCACCTGGGAAAGCGGCATTTCGGAGCCGTAATAATTCACTTTCAAATGGTCGACGATAGCGGTGGTGGCTCGGCCGGTACGCAATTTGGTGAGGTCCTGACGCAGCGCTTCGACGCTTTTGGTCATTCGGGTTTGGGCATCTTTTTTAATGTCGATCAGGGACATGGGGCTTACCTAAAACGTGTTGACAGTCGATTATAGCCGCTGGAGAACGGCTTTGGGGTGCCCAATCCGCCTGAAACAGCCGTGTTGCAGGGCTAGGCGTGAACCAGAGTGCCGATTTCTTCGCCCCGCAATATGCGCATCAATGCGCCGGGCTGCATCATGTCGTAGATACGCAAGGGCACGCGATTGTCGCGGCAAAGCGCAAAGGCGGCGGTATCCATCACCTGCAGGTTACGGGCAATGACTTCGTCGTAAGTCAGATGTTCGAAACGCTTTGCATTCGGGTTCTTTTTCGGGTCTGAATCGTAAATGCCGTCAACTTTGGTTGCTTTGAGCAACAAGTCGGCTCCGATTTCCGTGGCGCGCAACGCAGCCGCAGAGTCGGTGGTAAAAAAGGGATTGCCGGTACCGGCGGCAAAGATGGCAATGCGGCCTTTTTCAAGATGGCGGATCGCGCGGCGACGGATGTAATCCTCGCAGACTTCATTGATTTTGATCGCACTCATGACGCGGGAATAGGCACCTTGCTTTTCCAGGGCATCGGCCATTGCCAATGCATTGATCACGGTGGCCAGCATACCCATATGGTCGCCGGTCACCCGATCCATTCCGTTTTCGGCAAGTCCTGCGCCGCGAAAAATATTGCCGCCACCGATGACCAGGCCAATTTGTGCGCCGGCTTTCTGCGCTTCGATGATGTCCTTGGCCATTGCGTTAATGACGACCGGATCGATGCCATAGTTTTCATGGCCCATCAGGGCTTCGCCGGATAACTTCAGCACAACGCGACGGTATTTCAGGGGCGAGGGGCTCATCAGGCAGACTCCGGTGGTGGCAAACAGCGGAAGTTTAGCGGATTTGCACCTTTCCTGTCGCGCACGAATTTTTCTTTTATGACTGGCGTTCGAAAATCACGTAGATTTTTTTTGCCGTTTCCAGAGTTTCCCAGGTTCCCTTGAAACCCGCAGCGATCACGAAATTGTCGCCTGGGCCGACGGTGACACTTGTGCCGGCTTCATCGGTGATCCGAATCCTGCCTTGCAGGATATGGCAGAACTCGAATTCGGAGTAATTGACTCGCCAAAGTGCGGGTGCTCCCTCCCAAATGCCGCAATGAAACTCGTTTCCGGCGTCGGAAAACATATTCAGGGTCGATTGTGATGATTCGCCGTGAACGAGTTTTTCGGGGGCTATGCGGTAGTCCGTGCGTTCGGCGTTCGCCGATGAAAAAGGGATGAAATTAGCGGGTGTCATCAATCTACTCCTGGAACAATTTGAGGGCCGGTTTCAACAGGCTGCATTTTCCGCTTGGAAAATTCCGATGTGGAATTCCCGTACGCAGGGTTTGACTTTCATGAACGTTCTACCCGGTTTTTGCCGTTTTGTTTTGCCAGATACAAGGCGGCATCGGCGGCGGCAATCAGGAATTCGGTATTTTTACCCGCGTGCGGTTTTACTGCGGCAATACCGAGGCTGACGGTGATCATGCCGCGGGCACTGCCGACATGCGGGATTTTTTCGATTTCAATCGCGAGTCGAATTTTTTCGGCGATCACAGCGGCTTTCTCGGCATCGCTGTCGGGCAGTACGACGCCGAATTCTTCTCCGCCGTAGCGGCCTGCCGTGCATTCAAGATCGCCCAGGCTGGTTTCAATGATTTTGGCGATGCGACGTAGGTAATCATCGCCGACAAGGTGGCCGTAATGATCATTGATGGCCTTGAAATCATCGACATCCAGCAAAATGAAAGCCAGACTCTCGCCCTTGCTATGCGCGGCCTCCCAGGCCGATTTCAATTGTTCCAGCAGACGGCGGCGATTGGCCAGATCGGTCAATGGGTCGAAGTATGAAAGACGGGTCAACTCATCGTTCATCCGGTGCAGTTCAACGCCGCGCTTTTCAAGCTCGCTCGTTCGTTCGCTGACCAGCCTCAGCAAATTTTTGGCGCGTAATCTAAGCGCGCGCTCGCGCCAGCGAATGAAGAGCAAGAGCAACGTGGCGCCGGATCCTACAATCAGCAGCAAGCCCAGCGACGAGCGCCACCAGGGGTTGGGAACGGAAATGGAAATTTCGATTGGCACTGCTTCTATGCCGGCAAAGTTTTTCGCCTCGATTTTTAAAACGTAGGTTCCCGAGGGCAGGTTGCTCAGGCTGCGTTGGTTGCTTTGCAGCCATTCGCCGGCACTCTCTTCCAGTCCGATAATCTGGGTCCGATACAGCGATTCGGACTCGCGCTCCCCTGTAAGCAGGGCAAATTCCAGATCGATTTTCGTGTTGTTTGAATTCAGCGCGATGCGCTTTTCATTTTTCTGGCTCAGTTCGACCGAGTCAATGCGTACGCGCTCGAGATACAGTTGTGCAGGCTTTAATTCGGCGATGCTGGTATTGACGTGTACGGCGGCACCGCCAATGGTGCCCAGCCATGCACGGCCGTGGTAGTCAAAGCCGAGTGCTCCGCTATTGCATTCGTCGTGCGGCATGCCATTGGCGCGATGATAGTCGATGGCTCGATAGCGACCGTTGTTTTCAAGGCGCCAGAATGCAGCACCGTAGTCACTGCAGAGCACCAGATCGCCGCGGCTGTTTTGGATGGCACCGTAGACGAAGTGGTGGGGTGGTTCGGGCAGGGTGGGTTGAGTAATCAGGCGAGGTTTGTCGGCATTGCCGATGTCGATGCGAACAAGACCGTGATAGCGGGTGCCGATCCATAATATTGGCCGCCCTTGTTTGTCGGGATAGAGATGCATCATCGCCATTTCATTGTCCGGAATATCGCTGTTTCCGGTGTTGAAAGATGTCCATTCCCCTTTGCTGAAACGATGAAGGCCGCTGGTAAAACTGGTCAGCCAAAGCACTGGATCGGTTTCAGTGCCGGTATTGACTATGCTCATGATTCTTTCTGGGGCTTTGGTTTTTCCCGACTCAAACCATTCCCATTGCCTGCCGTTATAAAAAGCCAGACCATGCCGGCGCAATCCGGCATAGAAACTGCCGTTATCCATGGCGTAGAGGGTGGTCACTGCCTCTCGGTCTTCTTTTGGCCAAGGCGTTGCCAGTTCGCGGAACTTCTCTCCGTCCTGAACGGCAATATGGCCATCCCACATCCCGACCAGCAATGGGCCGTCGGGTGAACGCGCCAGGCTGCGGATGATCGACGCTGGCAAGCCCGACTCCTTGCCGAATTTTGTCCATAGGCCATTTTCATAACGATGCAAACCATCGCCGTCACTGCCTAGCCACAGTCTTTCCTGTCCATTGTCATCGTGTTCGAATTTGACTGCCCAGACGCCATTGGCGTTGTTGCTGATCCGACTCACCGTGCGTAAGTCGCCACGTAAATGAAGGCGAGCGACCCCCTCGTCCGTGCCCGCCCATAATTGCGCTTGCCCTTGCGCATTATGGGCAATCGCCAAAGACCGAATCCGGCGATTGTCCAGCGCATCCTTGTTGTCGTTTCGAAGCCATTGGCCATTGCGATAACGCGACAAACCATTGCGCGTACCGACCCAGATTTCGTAATCGCCTTTGCTTGAGGGAATGACTTCAAGGTCATGTACGTAATTACCGGTCAGCGCGCCGGATTCTTCCGTGAATCTTTGCCACACACCA